>Ga0196963_10000863_pt1 | contig 23214 bp, 13 predicted proteins | sample S1_5metaG_FD_148600 | JGI IMG/M metagenome (GOLD analysis project Ga0196963, IMG submission 148600) | Soil microbial communities from Anza Borrego desert, Southern California, United States - S1_5 | ecosystem: Environmental > Terrestrial > Soil > Desert | place: USA: California | collected...
CAGCGTGCGCGTGTGGCCCGACGGCAAGTACTTCGAATCGGTCGACCTGTCGAAGAACGAGCTCACGCACCTGCTGCGCAGCAAGGCGGTGCTGATGCCCGGCGTCACCGTGACGCTGACGAACGAAAAGAGCGGCCAGCTGGACGTGCAGACGTGGGTTTACAAGGGCGGCCTGCGCGACTACCTGATGCAGGGCCTGCCGGCCGACCCGCTGGTGCCGCTGTTCGACGGCGAGGCCTACGCGTCGAGCAACGAGACCGAGAACTTTGCCGAAGGCGAGGGCGCGGCCTGGGTGCTGGCCTTCACCGATGAAGGCAACGTGCTGCGCGAGAGCTACGTCAACCTGATTCCCACGGTGGCCGGCGGTACGCATGAATCGGGCCTGAAGGACGGTCTCTTCGGTGCGATGAAAGCCTTCATCGAGTTGCATTCGCTGCTGCCCAAGGGCGTGAAACTGATGCCGGAAGACGTGTTCTCGCGCGCCAGCTTCGTGCTGTCGGCCAAGGTGCTGGACCCGCAGTTCCAGGGCCAGACCAAGGAGCGGCTGAACAGCCGGGACGCGCTGCGGCTCGTCTCCACCTTCGTGCGGCCGCCGCTGGACCTGTGGCTGAACCAGCACGTGGAATACGGCAAGAAGCTGGCCGAGCTGGTGATCCGCCAGGCCCAGGCACGGCAGCGCGCGAGCCAGAAGGTGGAAAAGCGCAAGGGATCCGGTGTGGCGGTGCTGCCCGGCAAGCTGACCGATTGCGAGAACCGCGACCTGACGCTCAACGAGGTGTTCCTGGTCGAAGGCGATTCGGCCGGCGGCTCGGCCAAGATGGGGCGCGACAAGGAGACCCAGGCCATCCTGCCGTTGCGCGGCAAGGTGCTGAACTCGTGGGAGGTCGAGCGCGACCGCCTGTTCGCGAACAACGAGATCCACGACATCGCGGTGGCGATCGGCGTCGACCCGCACGGTCCGGCCGACACGCCCGAACTCTCCGGCCTGCGCTACGGCAAGGTGTGCATCCTGAGCGATGCGGACGTCGACGGCTCGCACATCCAGGTGCTGCTGCTGACGCTGTTCTTCCGGCACTTTCCGAAGCTGGTGGAAGCCGGGCATGTCTACGTCGCGCGGCCGCCGCTGTTCCGCATCGACGCGCCGGCGCGCGGCAAGAAACCCGCGGCCAAGCTGTATGCGCTGGACGAAGGCGAACTGGAGGCCGCGCTGGACAAGCTGCGCAAGGAAGGCGCGCGCGAAGGCTCGTGGAGCATCAGCCGCTTCAAGGGCCTGGGCGAGATGAGCGCCGAGCAGCTGTGGGAAACCACGCTGAACCCGGAAACGCGGCGCCTGCTGCCCGTGAGCTGGGGCGAGATCGGCTTCGACGCTACGGCGAGCGCACTGGGCAAGCTGATGGGCAAGGGCGAGGCCGCGGCGCGGCGCGAGCTGATGGAGCTCCATGGCGACGCCGTGGAGATCGACATTTAGCAACCAGTTCGCGTCTCAGGGCTGTCCCGATCTAGGGTTTGCCTGCCCGGTCTTTCCTGGGATTGACCGGCCCTGGTCGCATGGCAAACATCGGCGCCTTCTCCGCCACAGCGCAGGACTCCGATCATGTTCCGATACAGCTCCGTCATGGCCGCGGTGGGCGCGGCCCTTGGTCTCTTCACGGCCGCGCTGCCGGCCGTTGGCCACGCCCAAGGCAGCGACAAGGTGACCGTCGCGGTCGGCCACAAGGCGGGCAGCGCCGCCAGCGTGCGGCAGGAGGTCGTCAAGGCCGGCGGCCGCGTGGTGCAGGACATGGCTGCGGCCGATGCGATGGTGGTCGAGCTGCCCGCCAAGGCATTGAACGCGCTGTCGAAGAACAAGAACGTCGACTTCGTCGACAGCGGCGTGCCGCGCCGTATCCAGGGCCTGCGCGCGGTGAGCAACGGCGTGCCGGGGCCGCAGGTGGCGCCCTACGGCATCGCGATGGTGCAGGCGGACCAGGTGTCCGACAGTGCCGCCGGCAACCGCACGCTGTGCATCGTCGATTCCGGCATCAATGCCAGGCACGAAGACCTGGCCGGCATCCCGATGACCGGCGAGAACTTCACCAAGTCCGGCACCTGGGACAGCGACGAGAACTCCCACGGCACGCACGTGGCCGGCACGGTCGCCGCGCTGAACAACGGCGTGGGCGTGGTCGGCGTGGCGCCTTCGGGCAAGCTGCGGCTGCACATCGCCAAGGTGTTCGATGCGTCCGGCAGCGCCAGCAGCGTGACCGTCGCCCGCGCGATGATGAGCTGCTGGCAGGCGGGCGCGCACGTGGTCAGCATGTCGCTGGGAGGGGATGAGGCCAGCCCGATCGAGACCCGCATCTCCACCTTGCTGGCGAAGAAGGGCCTGCTGCTGATCGCCGCGGCGGGCAACGACGGCAACACGGCCACGTCGTACCCGGCCGGCTTCCCCGAGGTGGTGTCGGTTGCAGCCATTGATCAGAACCGCGCGCTCGCCAACTTCTCGCAGGTCAATGCCGACGTGGAACTGGCCGCGCCTGGCGTGGGCGTGATGTCCACGGTGCCGGCCTTCAGCCAGGTCGGCGGTTCACTCACCGTCGGCGGCCAGTCCTATGCGGCGCTCGGCATGGAGGGCTCGCCGCTGGTGGCCGGCTCCGGGGCGCTCGCGGACTTCGGTCTCGGCACGGCGGTCACGGCGGGCAGCATGTCCGGCAAGGTGTGCCTGATCAAGCGCGGCGAGATCAGCTTTGCGCAGAAGGTGCTGAACTGCCAGGCCAGCGGCGGCGCCGGCGCGGTGGTGTTCAACAACACCGCGGGCGCGCTGTCGGGCACGCTGGGCACCACCGTGACGACGATTCCTTCGGTCGGCATCACGCAGGCGGATGGCGAGGGGCTGCTGCAGTCCGGTCTCGGCAAGGCGACCGACCTGGCGGTGTTCCTGCTGCCGGACCTGTACGCGGCCTACAACGGCACGTCCATGGCCACGCCGCATGCGTCGGCGGTGGCTGCGCTGGTGTGGAGCCACCACCCCGGCTGCACCGCCGCGCAGGTGCGCAAGGCCCTGAGCGACAGCGCATGGGACCTGGGCGATCCGGGGCGGGATGCGAAGTTCGGCTACGGGCTGGTGCAGGCCAAGGCGGCGCTGGACCGGCTGGCGCTGGGCTGCGGCCAGTGACGCGGCGCTGAACGCTGCTTGAGCTCGCGGGGCCGCATGTGCGGCCCCGTGCTTCTTCCAACCCTCGGCGTCCCCACGCTCCATCCATGACCGATTCATTGGCGCGGCTGCGCCTGCGGCCCACGATGCTGTCCGACCTCGACTTCGTGATCACGGTCGAGACCGACGCCCGCAACCTGCCCTTCATCACGCCGTGGGAGCGCACGCAGCATGAGGCGGCCGTGCGCATCCCCGACTTCCGCCACTTCATCGTCGAGGCCGGCGCCGAGTACGAACGCGCCGGTTTCGTGATCCTGCAGGGCTGCCGCAATCCCCACCGCAGCGTGGAGCTCAAGCGCATCGTGCTCCAGCCCAAGGGCCAGGGCCTGGGCCGGGCCTGCGTGCGGCTGCTCAAGCGCATGGCTTTCCGGGACCTGAAGGCGCACCGCTTCTGGCTGGACGTGAAGCTGCTGAACACCCGGGCGCTGGCGCTGTACGCCAGCGAGGGCTTCGTCGAAGAAGGGCGGCTGCGCGAGAGCGTGCGGGTCAGCGCCGACGGCGCGGACGGCTACGACTCGCTGATCGTCATGAGCATGCTGGACCGCGAGTTCCACGCCCGCGTGGCGCTGGGCGACGAGCCGGTCTGACACGGCCCTGACGCGGCCGGAGCGAACGGCGCGCGGGCTGCGGCGGCTGCAAAGCCCGGCAGAATGCGGCGCCCGAAGTGCTCAACGCGCACCTCAGCCTTCGCCTCTCGCATGCCTGAACAACTGACCCTGATGCCGCCTCCCGGCCCGCCCGACGGCGGCGATTCCCTCACGCTGGCCCGCTACGCGGAGCAGGCCTACCTCGAGTACGCGCTGTCGGTCGTCAAGGGCCGCGCGCTGCCCGACGTGGCGGACGGCGCCAAGCCGGTGCAGCGGCGCATCCTGTACTCGATGCAGCGCATGGGCCTGGGCCATGCGGGCGGGGCGCCGAAGCCGGTGAAGAGCGCGCGGGTGGTCGGCGACGTGCTCGGCAAGTACCACCCGCACGGCGACACCGCGGCCTACGACGCGCTGGTGCGCATGGCGCAGGACTTCAGCCTGCGCTACCCGCTGATCGACGGCCAGGGCAATTTCGGCAGCCGCGACGGCGACGGCGCGGCGGCGATGCGCTACACCGAGGCGCGCCTGACCCCCATCGCCCGGCTGCTGCTCGACGAACTCGACGAAGGCACGGTCGACTTCGTGCCGAACTACGACGGCTCCGAAGAGGAGCCGCGTCTTTTGCCGGCCAGGCTGCCTTTCGTGCTGCTGAACGGCGCCTCGGGCATCGCGGTGGGCCTGGCCACCGAGATCCCCAGCCACAACCTGCGGGAAGTCGCCGCCGCCTCGGTGGCGCTGATCCGTGACGACAAGCTGGCCGACGACGCGCTCTTCGAGCTGCTGCCCGGGCCTGACTATCCTGGCGGCGGCCAGATCATCAGCACCGAGGCCGAGATCCGCGAGGCCTACACCGACGGCCGTGGCTCGCTGAAGGTGCGCGCGCGCTGGAAGATCGAGGACCTGGCGCGTGGGCAGTGGCAGCTGGTGGTGACGGAGATGCCGCCGGGCACCAGCGCCAAGAAGGTGCTGGAAGAGATCGAGGAACTGACGAACCCCAAGGTCAAGGCCGGCAAGAAGGCCTTGTCCAGCGAGCAGGTGCAGCTGAAGGCGACCGTGCTGTCGGTGCTGGACGCGGTGCGCGACGAGTCCGGCAAGGAGGCCGCGGTGCGGCTGGTGTTCGAGCCCAAGACGCGCGCCATCGAGCAGCAGGAGCTGATCCGCACGCTGCTGGCGCACACCAGCCTGGAGACCAGCTCGCCGATCAACCTGACCATGGTCGGGCGCGACGGCCGGCCGACGCAGAAGGGCCTGCGGCAGATCCTGGTCGAGTGGGTCGCGTACCGGCAGGACACCGTGCGCCGCCGCACCGGGCATCGGCTGGGCAAGGTGCGCGACCGGATCCACATCCTGGAAGGCCGGCAGCAGGTGCTGCTGAACATCGACGAGGTCATCAAGATCATCCGCAACGCGGACGAGCCGAAGCCGGCGCTGATCGCCCGCTTCAAGCTCAGCGACCGGCAGGCCGAGGACATCCTGGAAATCCGCCTGCGCCAGTTGGCGCGGCTGGAGGCCATCAAGATCGAGCAGGAGCTCAAGGGCCTGCGCGAGGACCAGGCCAAGCTGGAGGACATCCTCGGCAGCCCAGCGGCGCTGAAGCGCACGGTGATCAAGGAGATCGAGGCCGACGCCAAGGCGCACGGCGACGACCGCCGCACCTTGATCCAGGCCGAGAAGCGGGTGGTGGCCGAGATCAAGGTGATCGACGAGCCGGTGACCGTGGTCGTCAGCCTGAAGGGCTGGGTGCGCGCGATGAAGGGACATGAGGTCGACCCTGCGACGCTCGCCTTCAAGCCGGGTGATTCGCTGTACGGCACCTTCCCCTGCCGCAGCGTGGACAGCCTGCTGGTCTTCGGCTCCGCGGCCAAGGGCAGTGGCCGGGTCTACACCGTGGCCGTCAGCCAGCTGCCGGGCGGGCGCGGGGACGGCGTACCCATCACCAGCCTGATCGATCTGGAACCCGGCACGCAACCGGCGCACTACTTCGCCGGCCACGCCGAGACCACGCTGCTGCTGGCCAACACTGGTGGCTTCGGCCTGCTGGCCAAGGCGGGCGACATGCAGGGACGGCAGCGCGCGGGCAAGAGTTTCCTGACGCTTGAAGACAGCGACCACGTGCTGCCACCGGTGCCGGTGCTGCCGGCGCACAAGCAGGTGGCCTGCCTGGCCCTGGACGGCCGGCTGCTGGTGTTCCCGCTGGACGAACTGAAGCTGCAGTCCAACGGCGGCAAGGGACTCACGCTGATGGACGTGGACGCGAACTCGCCGCTGGTCTCGGTGGCCACCTGTGCCGACGCGCTGAAAGTGCTGGGCACCGGCCGTGGCGGCAAGGCGAAGGAAGAGGATCTCAAGGGGACGGCGCTGGCCGAGCACCAGGGCAAGCGGGCACGCAAGGGACGCAAGGTCGAGGGCGTGCAGAAGGTCTTGCGCGTGGTGGCGTGAGAGAGCGGTGGCGGTCGATGACCGCTTCGGGCCCGAAATCACCCATCCGATGTCGAACGTTCTGGACTCCGGGAAGCGCCTCGGAGCCATCGGCATGACTCCGGTCTGGCGGCAGCGCGAGTATTTGCTGCTGTGGGGCGCCCAGGTGGTGTCCAACCTGGGCTCTTACGCCACCGGCATCATCTACCCGCTGCTGGTGCTGGCGCTCACGCAGTCGCCGACGCAGGTCGGCATCGTGTCGGCGCTGCGCATCGGACCGTACCTGCTGCTGAGCCTGCCGGTCGGTGCGCTGATCGACCGCTGGAACCGCCGCCGCGTGATGCTGGTGTGCGACGTCGGCCGCGCCATCGCCGTCGGCAGCCTGCCGCTGGCTCTGGCCTTCGATGCACTGACGATGGGGCAGGTCTACCTCGTCGCGGTGATCGAGGGCACGCTGATGGTGTTCTTCAACATCGCCGAAACGGCCGCGCTGCCGCGGGTGATCGCCACGTCGCAGCTGCCGCAGGCGGTGGCGCAGAACCAGGTCGGCTTCGCGGCCGCGTCCATTGCCGGGCCAGCCATCGGCACATGGCTGTATGCGGCGCTCGGCAAGGGCTGGCCCTTCGTCGTCAATGCACTGTGCTTTGCGGTTTCGGCCACCGCCATCTGGCGCCTGCGCGCGCGCTTCGACCCCGCACCGCCGGCCGAGCATCCGCACTTGCGGCGCGAAATCGCCGAGGGCCTGCGCTGGCTGTGGAACGACCAGCTGGTGCGGCGCATGGCGCTGGTCACCGGCGTCAGCAACGGCGTGCAGGCGGCGATCCCGCTGCTGCTGATCGTGCTGGCGCAGCAACTGGGCGCCAGCGAGTCGCAGATCGGCGTGATCTTCAGCCTGGCCGGCGTCGGCGGCATGGTGGGGGCACTGGTGGGCGGGCAGGTGCAGCGGCGCATGCGCTTCGGCACCGTGATCGTCGGCACGCTGGTGGTGCAGGCGCTGCTGTTTCCGCTGTTCGGCCTTGCCGCGGGGGCGTGGACGCTGGGTTTGGTGTTCGGGGCCATGCAGTTCTTCGGGCCGATCTACAACGTGGTGCAGTTCAGCTACCGCATCGCGCGCATCCCGGACGCGTTGCAGGGCCGCGTGAACAGCAGTTTCCGGCTCATCGCCTTCATCCTGAACCCGGTCGGCTCGCTGGCCTGCGGCGTGCTGATCGAGCGCGCCGGCGCGCCCTGGGCGCTGGGCTTCTTCGCCGTCGTGCTGGTGGCGCTGGCGGCCTATGCGGTGCTGGATCCGGTCATCCGTGACGAGGGGCGCACCGGGGGCGCGGATCCTCAGCGCGGTGCCTGATCGTCGTCGGCGGGCAGCGGCTGCTCGGGCTCGTCGCGCAGGCCCAGGCCGAGCGCGCCGCGGTCGAGGCGGCCCGAAGGCTTCAGCGGCAGCTGGCCGCGGATCACGTAGGCCTGCGGCTGCATGTGCTCGGGCAGGGTCTCGATGCAGCTGGCGGCCAGGCGCAGCTTCAGCCGCGCCAGGTCGTGGCCCGGGCGCGGCACCACGTGCGCGACGAGTTGGCCGCCCGTGCCGCGCTCTGCAGCGGCCACGGCGCAGTGGGCGACCCCCGGCTCGCGCATCAGCATGCGCTCGACCTCGGTCGCGTCGACCCAGCGGCCGTTGATGGTCAGCGGCCGGTCGGCCCGGCCCAGGTAGTGCCACACGCCCTCGGCGTCCTGGCGTGCCACGTCGCCGGTGCGGAAGTGGCGGCGCCCGGTGCGTGGATGGTCCCACCAGTGCGGGGCCAGGTCACGCACGTCGCCCCAATAACCTGACATCAGCGTGTCCCCGGCGACGCACAGCTCCACCGCGCCCGGCCCGTAGGCGGAGCCGGCCTCGAGCGGCATCGGCACCACGTCGATGCCGGGCCGCGGGCGGCCGATCGGCAGCCGCGCCGGCACCGGATCGGTGCCCGAGAGCTTGTGCATGGTGCAGACGTTGGTCTCGACGCTGCTGTAGAAGTGGTAGTGCTGCACCGAGGCCGGCAGGGCCTGCTGCAGCTGCGAGAAGGCACTGCCGGCAAAGGGCTCGCCGCTGGACATCACCAGCCGCAGCGCCGCCGGCTGGTGCCGGTCCAGCCCACCGCGCGCGGCCAGCAGCGACAGCACCGTGGGCACGGTGTAGAGGCCGGTGATGGCCTCGTCGGCCAGCAGCGCGCCCAGGCCGCTGGGCACGGCCAGGTGCTGGTTGTCGACCAGCACCAGCGTGGCGCCGGCGGCGAGCGTGGCGTGGATGTCGAACAGCGACAGCTCCGCGGTGAAGGGCGAGACGCTGGCGATGCGGTCCTGCGGACCGAGGCCGGTCTCGCGGCCGATCCAGTCGACGAAGGCCCGTGCGGCGCGGTGCGTCAGGCACACGCCCTTGGGCGGGCCGGCGGTGCCCGAGGTGAAGAGGATGCAGGCCAGGTTGTCGGCCGCATCGGCGGCCTCCGGCGTGCCAGGGCAGGGCGTGCCGGGTGGGCGGCAGGCGATCGGCGAAGCGAGCCAGGCCGGCGTGAAGCGCAGTGGCACGGCCGCGGCCTCGGGTGCGTCGGGTTGCACCAGCACGGCGGCGCGCACGTCCAGCACGTCCAGCAGCCGGCGCCGGCGCACCACGGGCCAGCGCATGTCGAAGGGCACGCACACCGCGCCCAGGCTCATGGCACCGAGCATCGCGGCGATGGTGACGGCGGAACGGTCCAGCAGCAGCGCGACGCGGTCGCCGCGGCCGACGCCGGCCGCCTGCAGGTGGGCGGCGGCCAGGCGCGCCCGGTGGGCGAGCTGGCCATAGGTCGCGCGCTCCTTGGCGTCCACCACGGCCTGCCGCTCGGGGTGGCGGCGCGCGGTTTCGAAGAAGGGGGTGTGCAGGCAATCGGGCATCAGCGGCGCGGCGGTCAAGTCTTGCAGGGTTTACAACTCCGCGTCACTAATTCGTATGATGAGCGGCATTCGCGCCGGACTGTAGTGCCGGGTCGCAGCCGGCGCGGCCCCTAGAAATAGGGGGCCGCCGGCGCTCAGTGCAACCAAGGGTTGCTTCGCGGATCCAGGAAAACCCCGGTTGCGGCTGGGCGTAGACTCAATCTCACGCCCCGCAAAACGCCTCCAGGCGCCGATGGAAGGCTACCGCCCCCCGAGTCGTCGGAAAGCGGCGCTTCCGCCGGCACGAGAGCGGCGCCTTGAACAGGAGACATTCGTGCAGCCGACCCACGTTGCCGACCCCTCGTACTTCCACAAGGTCGTCGATTGCCAGTGGGCGTGCCCCGCCCACACGCCCGTCCCCGAGTACATCCGCCTGATCGCGCAGGGTCGTTACGACGACGCCTACATGGTCAACTGGATGTCGAACGTCTTTCCCGGCATCCTCGGGCGCACCTGCGACCGGCCCTGCGAGCCGGCCTGCCGGCGCGGAAGGGTGGAAGAGAAAAACGCTTCCAAGCCCGAGCCGGTGGCCATCTGCCGGCTCAAGCGGGTGGCCGCCGACTTCAAGGGCGACGGCATCCGGGCCATGATCCCGCGGCCGCTGCCGAAGAACGGCAAGCGCGTGGCCTGCGTCGGCGGCGGGCCGGCCTCGCTCACCGTGGCGCGCGACCTGGCGAGCCAGGGCTACGCCGTCACCGTGTTCGAGGGCGAGGCCAAGGCCGGCGGCTTCATGCGCACGCAGGTGCCGCGCTTCCGGCTCCCGGAAGAGGTCATCGACGAGGAATGCGGCTACATCCTGAACCTGGGCGTGGAGTTTCAGGCCGGCCGCTACATCAACTCGATGAAGGCCCTGCTGGCCGAGGGCTGGGACGCGGTCTTCGTCGGCTGCGGCGCGCCGCGCGGGCGTGACCTGGACGTGCCCGGCCGGCGCGAGGCGGCGGCCGACATCCACATCGGCATCGACTGGCTGGCGTCGGTGTTCTTCGGCCACGTGACGGCCGTGAAGAAGCGGGTGATCGTGCTGGGCGGCGGCAACACCGCGATGGACTGCTGCCGCTCGGCCCGGCGGCTGGGCGCGGACGACGTGAAGGTGGTCGTGCGCTCGACCTTCGAGGACATGAAGGCCTCGCCGTGGGAGAAGGAAGACGCGATGCACGAGGGCATCCCGATCATCCCCAAGCACAGCCCCAAGGCCTTCCTGCACGACGAGGCCGGCAAGCTGGTCGGCATGCGCTTCGAGGTGGTGGAGTCGGTCTACGACGCCAAGGGCCGCCGCACCTTGAAGCCCACGGGCCAGGAAGTGGACTTCGGCTGCGACGAGGTGCTGGTCGCGGTCGGCCAGGAGAACGCCTTCCCGTGGATCGAGCGCGACTGCGGCCTTGCCTTCGATGAGTGGGGCATGCCGAAGGTGGACCCGGTCAGCTTCCAGTCCTCGCTGCCGAACGTGTTCTTCGGCGGCGATGCGGCCTTCGGGCCGAAGAACATCATCACCGCGGTGGCGCACGGCCACGAGGCGGCCGTCTCCATCGACCGCCTGCTGCACGGCGAGCCGGTGTCCCAGCGGCCGCCGCCGCACGTGAACCTGATGTCGCAGAAGATGGGCATCCACGAATGGAGCTACGACAACGCGGTGTCGGACGACCTGCGCTTCAAGGTGCCCTGGATCGCGGCCGAGAAGGCGCTGAAGAGCATCAAGGTGGAAGTGGAACTCGGCTTCGACCTGCCCACGGCGTTCAAGGAAGCCCAGCGCTGCCTGAACTGCGACGTGCAGACGGTGTTCACCGACAAACTCTGCATCGAGTGCGACGCCTGCGTCGACATCTGCCCGATGGACTGCATCAGCTTCACCGGCAACGCTGACGAGGCCGAGCTGCGCCAACGCCTGAAAGCGCCGGCCATGAACCTGGCGCAGGACCTGTACGTGAGCGCGCCGCTGAAGACCACACGGGTGATGGTGAAGGACGAGGACGTCTGCCTGCACTGCGGCCTGTGCGCCGAGCGCTGCCCCACCGGCGCCTGGGACATGCAGAAGTTCCTGCTCAGCACCACCAAGGCCGGTCCCGCCTGCCGCGACTCGAAGGCGGGCACGGCGGTGCGTGCCGAGACCCTGGCCTGAGGAGGCATGGCGATGATGCGGCTGGAAGCGGTCAACGATTTCGTCATCAAGTTCGCCAACGTCAACGGCTCGGGATCGGCCTCGGCGAACGAGCTGTTCGCCAAGGCCATCCTGCGCATGGGCGTGCCGGTGAGCCCGCGCAACATCTTTCCCAGCAACATCCAGGGCCTGCCCACCTGGTACGAGGTGCGGGTGTGCGAACGCGGCTGGCTGGGCCGGCGCGGCGGCATCGACATGATGGTGGCGATGAACCCGCAGACCTGGACCCAGGACGTGGCCGAGATCGAGCCGGGCGGCTACCTGTTCTACGACAGCACGCGGGCGCTGCCCGCCACGGCGTTCCGGGACGACATCAACGTGATCGGCATGCCGGTCACCGCGATCTGCAATGCCACCTACGAAGACCCGCGCCAGCGCACGCTCTTCAAGAACATCATGGTGCTGGGCGCTCTGTCGGTGCTGATGGAGGTGGACGCGGGCGTCATCGAAGGGCTGTTCGGCGAGCAGTACAAGGGCAAGGAACGGCTGCTCGAATCGAACGTGCGCGCGCTGCATGCGGGCCGCAGTTTCGCGAAGGACCACTTGCAGGCGCCGATCGGCCTGACGGTGCGCCGCGCGAATGCGGTGGGCGAGCGCATCTTCGTCGACGGCAATGCCGCGGCCGCGCTGGGCTGCGTGTACGGCGGCGCCACCGTGTGCGCGTGGTACCCCATCACGCCTTCGTCCTCGCTGGCCGAGGCTTTTGAGAAGTATTGCCGCAAGTACCGCGTCGACCCCGGCACCGGCCAGAACCGCTTTGCGATCGTGCAGGCCGAGGACGAGATCGCCTCGATCGGCATGGTCACCGGCGCGGGATGGAACGGCGCGCGCGCCTTCACCGCCACCTCGGGCCCCGGGGTGTCGCTGATGACCGAGTTCATCGGCCTGGCCTACTTCGCCGAGATCCCGATGACGATCATCGACGTGCAGCGCGGCGGCCCGTCCACCGGCATGCCCACGCGCACGCAGCAGGCCGACCTGATCAGCAGCGCCTACGCCTCGCACGGCGACACCAAGCACGTGATGCTGCTGCCGCAGGACCCGCACGAGTGCTTCGAGATGGCCGCCGCGGCGCTGGACCTGGCCGACCGGCTGCAGACGCCGGTCTTCGTGATGACCGACCTCGACATCGGCATGAACCAGCGCCTGTGCGCGCCCTTCAGCTGGGACGACGCCCGCGTGCACGACCACGGCAAGGTGATGACGGCCGAAGAGCTGGAAGCCGGCCGCGACTTCGGCCGCTACAAGGACGTGGACGGCGACGGCATTCCCTGGCGCACGCTGCCGGGCACGCACCCTTCGAAGGGCGCGTACTTCACCCGCGGCACCACGCGCGACGAGTACGCCCGCTACTCGGAGGCCGGGCCGCACTACATGGCCAACGTGCAGCGGCTGCTGCGCAAATTCGCGACGGCGGCCACCCTGGTGCCGCAGCCGCAGCTGCGCTCGGCGGCGAAGAAGACGCGCCTGGGCGTGCTGTATTTCGGCTCCACCGCGCCGGCGATGGACGAGGCGCTGGAGGCGCTGGCCGGCGAGGGCATCCACCTCGACGCGATGCGCCTGCGCGCCTTCCCGTTCCCGGCCAGCGTGAAGGAGTTCATCGCCACGCACGACCACGTCTTCGTCGTCGAGCAGAACCGCGACGCGCAGATGCGGCAGCTGCTGGTGACCGAGCTCGAGATCGACCCCGGCTGGCTGATCGCGGTGCTGCACTACGACGGCACGCCGATCACCGCGCGTTTCATCACGCAGTCGATCACCAAGCACGTGCATGCGCTGGCGGTGGCGCCGCGGCGCGAGCGCATCGTCTGAAGCGGAGGGCCTCGACATGACCTACATCGCCAAGCCGAAGCTGCACCACCCCACGCTGACGCGCAACAAGGTCGGCTACACCCGGCGCGACTACGAGGGCAAGATCTCGACGCTGTGCGCCGGCTGCGGGCACGATTCGATCTCCGCCGCCATCGTGCAGGCTTGCTGGGAGCTGGACATCGCGCCGCACCGGGTGGCCAAGCTGTCCGGCATCGGCTGCAGCTCCAAGACGCCCGATTACTTCCTCGGCGCCAGCCACGGCTTCAACACCGTGCACGGCCGCATGCCCAGCGTGCTGACCGGCGCGAACCTCGCGAACCGTGAGCTGCTGTACCTCGGCGTCTCGGGCGACGGCGACTCGGCCTCCATCGGCCTCGGCCAGTTCGCGCATGCCATGCGGCGCGGCGTGCGCATGGTCTACATCGTCGAGAACAACGGCGTCTACGGGCTCACGAAGGGGCAGTTCTCGGCCACGGCGGACCGCGGTTCCAGGTCGAAGAAGGGCGCGGTGAATGCCGATTCGCCGGTCGACCTGATCGGCATGGCGCTGCAGCTGGGCGCCACCTACGTCGGCCGCGGCTTCTCGGGCGACAAGGAGCAGCTGGTGCCGCTCATCAAGGGCGCCATCACGCATGGCGGCGCGGCCTTCCTCGACGTCATCAGCCCCTGCGTGGCCTTCAACAACCATGCCGGCAGCACGCGCAGCTACGACCACGTGCGCGAGCACAACGAGGCCGTGAGCCGCATCGACTTCATCGACCTGGACGCCGAGGTCCTGGCGCAACCCGCGCCCGGCGAGGCGATCGACATCCCGGGTCCCGATGGCGGCACGATGCGGCTGCGCAAGCTGCACGCGGGATACGACCCCACCGACCGCATCGCGGCGATGAACCAGGTGCAGGCCTTCGCCGCCCGCGGCGAAATCGCCACCGGGCTGCTCTACGTCGATGCGCAGGCCGGCGACATGCACCAGGCGCTGAACACCGTGGCGAAGCCCTTGAACGCGCTGCGCGAGGCCGAGCTGTGCCCGGGCGCGGCAGCGCTGGACAAGCTGAACGCGTCGCTGCGCTGAGGTCCGGGTCGCGCCAGGCATCCTTCAGTCCGGCACGGCGACCGGTAGCCTGCGCCGCGCCGGTGGCCCACGGCGGACTCAGCGCGTGGGTGGTGGCTCCGGCCCGCCAGGCGGCCGGCCGGGTCAGGGCGATTCAGCGGCGTCCGCGGACCAGCGCCAGGATGGCGAGGCCGTCGATGAGGACGAACAGCGCGAGGCTGTAGAACTCGTAGGGGATGCCGGCCAGGCTGACCGCGGCGTCAGCACAGGAGGCATAGGCGGCGAACACCTCGGGGAAGCATTCATTCAGGCCGGTGGCGTTCATCACGCGGTCGGCGAAGGTGAGATTGCACGAGGCCGACGCGGCCGCGACGAAGTGCTGCCACAGCGCCGCCGCGATGCCGCAGCCCGCCAGCAGCGACACGGCGACGGTGGACACGATGCGCACCGGCCGCGCCGGCAGCAGCGCGGCGACCAGTGCCCAGGCCCCGATGGCCACGAAGACCAGGCGCTGCAGCACGCACCAGGGGCAGGGCTGCATGTCCAGGCGGTGCTGCGTGTACAGCGCGACGCCGACCGCGCCGAAGGCGAGCAGCGCGATCAGCGCGAAGGCGCCGCCGCCCGGCCGGCGCAGCGTGGCGGCGGGCCTCATGAGACACCCCTGGCGCTTCGTGCCTGCCCGCCAGGCGCGGCTGAGCCCTTTGGGCGGCGGAGCGGGCTCACGCCACTTCAGCGATCAGCTCGATCTCGACGCAGGCGCCCAGCGGGTTCTGCGCCACGCCGAAGGCGCTGCGCGCGTGCGCGCCGATCTCGGCCCCGAACACCTCGCCGATGAACTGCGAGGCGCCATTCGTCACCAGGTGCTGCTCGGTGAAGGTGGAGGTGGAGTTCACCAGGCTCATCAGCTTGACGATGCGCGTCACCTTGTTGAGGTCGCCCACCGCGGCGTGCAGCGTGCCCAGCAGGTCGACGGCGATGGCGCGGGCGGCGGCCTGGCCTTCCTCGGTGCTCATGGTCAGGCCGAGTTGGCCGACCCAGGGCTTGCCGTCCTTCTTCGCGATGTGGCCCGACAGGAACACCAGGTTGCCGGTGCGCACGAAGGGCACGTAGGCGGCGGCGGGGATCGCGACGGGCGGCAGCGTGATGCCGAGTTGCTGGAGCTTGTCGTAGACGGACATGGGTGATGCAGGGTGAGGGTCGAAGGGCCGCCCCGGTGCGTGTCGCGATCCCTTGCGGAGGCCGCTTGCGCGCGCGGCGGACCGAGGCGGGCAGGTGGGCGGCGATCCTACACTGCGCCCCTATGCCGACACCGGGGACCACCCAGGGATGGCGCATCGCGGCAGGGGGAGGAGCCTGGCTCGCGGGCATGGCGCTGCAGCTGCAGCAGCCGTGGCTGTGGCCGACGGGGCACTACACGCTGGCTATCGCGGGCGCGCTGCTGTCGATCGCCTTGGGCGTCGGCGGCCGGCGGCATCGCTGGGCGCGCATCGTGCTGCCGCTGGGCCTGGCGCTGCTGGCCTTCGGCAGCACCGGCTGGCGGGCATCGCTGCAGCTGGCCGACCGGCTCGATGCGGCGCTGGAAGGCCGCGAGCTGCTGGTCACCGGCGTCGTTTCATCGCTGCCGCAGACAGGCCCCACCGGCACCCGGTTTCGCTTCGAGGTCGAGTCGGCGCAGGCCGATGGCGCGCCGGTGCGCCTGCCGGCGCGCCTGGCGCTGGGCTGGTTCGCGGTGGAGGCCGACGACACGCCGGCCGCGTCGCTCAGCGCCGGCCAGCGCTGGCGCCTGCCGGTGAAGCTCAAGCAGCCGCACGGCGCGATGAACCCGCACGGCTTCGACGCCGAGCTCTGGCTGTGGGAACAGGGCGTGGGCGCCACCGGCTTCGTGCGCACCAGCGGCCGCGGCGCCGCGCCGCGCCTGCTGGCCGAGCGTGTCGCGCACCCGGTGGAACGCCTGCGCCAGCAACTGCGTGATGCGCTGCTGCGCGCGGTGGACGACCCGCGTGCCGCCGGCGTGCTGGCCGCGCTGGTGGTGGGCGACCAGGCAGCGATCGATCGCGAGGACTGGGACCTCTACCGCGCCACCGGCGTCGCCCACCTGATGAGCATCAGCGGCCTGCACGTGACCATGTTCGCCTGGCTCGCCGGCCACGCCATCGGCTGGGCCTGGCGCCGCGTGCCCGGCGCTTCGCTGCACGTGCCGGCGCGGCTCGCCGCCGGCTGGGGCGGGCTGCTGGCCGCCTTCGGTTATGCGCTGCTGGCCGGCTGGGGCGTGCCGGCGCAGCGCACGGTGGTGATGCTGGCGGTGGGCGTGCTGCTGCGCAGCGCCGGCTGGCGCTGGCCCTGGCTGCTGGTGCTGCTGGTGGCCGCGGTGGTGGTGACGGCCATGGATCCGTGGTCGCTGCTGCAGCCGGGCTTCTGGCTGTCGTTCGCGGCCGTGGGCCTGCTGCTGGCGTCCGAGGCGCCGCGCCGCGATCCGCCTGCCGGCGGCTGGCGATCGGCGGCCACCGGCATGCTGCGCGCGCAGGCGGTGGCCACGGTCGGGCTGGCGCCGCTGTCGCTGGTGTGCTTCCAGCAGCTGTCGCTGGTGGGCTTCATCGCCAACCTGGCGGCGATCCCGCTGGTCACGCTGCTGATCACGCCGCTGGCGCTGCTGGGCGTGCTGGTAGCGCCGCTGTGGTGGGTGGCGGCGGGACTGGTGCAGGTGCTGGGCCACGGCCTCGCCGTGCTCGCCGGCTGGCCGGGGACCGTGTGGTCGGTGGGCGTGGCGCCGGTCTGGGGCATCGCCAGCGGCCTGGCGGCGGCGCTGCTGTTGCTGTTGCCCGTGCCCTGGCGGCTGCGCTGGCTGGCACTGCCGATGGCGCTGCCCTTGCTGGCGCCGCCGATCGAGCGCCCGGCGCATGGCCGCTTCGAGCTGCTGGCCGCCGACGTCGGGCAGGGCACCGCGGTGCTGGTGCGCACGCAGCACCACCTGCTGCTGGTCGACGCCGGCCCGCAGTATTCGGCCGAGAACGACGCCGGCCATCGGGTGCTGCTGCCCCTGATGCAGGCCCGGGGCGAGACTGCCCTGGACCTGCTGCTGCTGAGCCACCGCGACATCGACCACGTCGGCGGCGCCGCGTCGGTGATGGCCGCGATGCCGCCGCGCCGGCTGCTGAGCTCGCTGGAAGCCGGGCATCCGCTGCACCAGCGCGCCCCGCTGTCCGAACGCTGCGCGGCCGGCCAGTCCTGGCACTGGGATGGCGTGCGCTTCGACGTGCTGCATCCCTTGCCGGGTGATGAGCAGCGCGCCCGCAAGCCCAACGCGATCTCCTGCGTGCTCCGTGTGGCCGACCAGCGCGGCAGCAGCGCCTTGCTGCCGGGCGACATCGAGGCCGAGCAGGAGGCCGCGCTGCTGCAGCGCAGCCCGCCGGGCAGCCTGCGCAGCGACATCCTCGTCGTGCCGCACCACGGCAGCCGGACCTCCTCGACCGAGGCCTTCCTGCGTGCCGTGCAGCCGCGGGTGGCGGTCGTGCAGGCCGGCTACCGCAGCCGCTTCGGCCACCCCGCGCCCGACGTGATGGCGCGTTATCAGGCCCTGGGCATACCCGTGGTTCGCACGGATCGATGCGGCGCATGGATGTGGCACGATGGTGCGACAACATGCACCCGTGAAGTGCGCCGGCGGTATTGGCACTGGCACTTGCCAGCTTCTGGTGCAGCCGGCACCGAAACGGGTCTACCAGCCGCTACCGAGGGCGGGCCGGTGCCGTTGCAGGGCGTTTCGCGAGGTGGTGCGAACGTTGCTATTCCATCGTCAGGAGAAGGCAAACAATGACCCCGAGCTTCGACGAGATGCATGCCGGCGCAACAGCGGTGCGAGCGCACTACCGCGGCTTCGACCGCTGGCTGGGCCAGCAGGCGCCCGAGCTGATGGCCGCGCGCCGCGAGGAGGCCGAGCTGATCTTCCGCCGCGTCGGCATCACCTTCGCCGTCTATGGCGCGAAGGACGAGGACGGCTCGGGCACCGAACGCCTGATTCCCTTCGACCTGATCCCGCGCATCATCCCGCACGACGAGTGGCAGACCATGCAGGCCGGCCTGGTGCAGCGGGTGACGGCACTCAACCGCTTCATCCACGACGTCTACCACGGGCAGGAGATCCTGAAGGCCGGCATCGTGCCTTCGGACCAGGTGCTGAAGAACGCGCAGTTCCGGCCCGAGATGATGGGCGTGGACGTGCCGCGCGGCCTCTACTCGCACATCTCCGGCATCGACATCGTGCGCGCCGCCCAGCCCGATGGCAGCGGCACCTACTACGTGCTGGAAGACAACCTGCGCGTGCCCTCGGGCGTGAGCTACATGCTCGAGAACCGCAAGATGATGATGCGGCTCTTCCCCGAGTTGTTCGCCTCGCACCGCATCGCGCCGGTGGCGCACTACCCGGACCTGCTGCTGGAGACGCTGCGCGACGTCGCGCCCGCGTCGGTCAACGAGCCGACGGTCGTGGTGCTGACCCCCGGCATGTACAACAGCGCCTACTTCGAGCACGCCTTCCTCGCGCAGCAGATGGGCGTGGAGCTGGTCGAAGGACAGGACCTGTTCGTCAAGGACAACTTCGTCTACATGCGCACGACGCAGGGGCCGAAGCGGGTGGACGTGATCTACCGCCGCGTCGACGACGACTTCCTCGACCCGCTGGCCTTCCGGCCGAATTCGACGCTCGGATGCGCCGGCCTGCTGGACGTCTACCGCAAGGGCAACGTCACGCTCAGCAATGCCATCGGCACCGGCATCGCCGACGACAAGTCGATCTACCCCTACGTGCCGAAGATGGTCGAGTTCTACCTCGGCGAGAAGCCGATCCTCGAGAACGTGCCGACTTACCTGTGCCGCGACAAGGACGACCTGCGCTACGTGCTGGACCACCTGGGCGAGCTGGTGGTCAAGGAGGTGCATGGCGCGGGCGGCTACGGCATGCTGGTCGGGCCGGCGGCGAGCAAGGCCGAGATCGAGGAATTCCGCGCCCAGCTGGTTGGCAACCCCAGCAACTACATCGCGCAGCCGACGCTGGCGCTGTCCACCTGTCCCACCTTCGTCGAGCGCGGCATCGCGCCGCGCCACATCGACCTGCGGCCCTTCGTGCTGTCGGGCAAGACGGTGCAGATGGTGCCGGGCGGGCTGACCCGCGTGGCGCTGAAGGAAGGCTCCCTGGTCGTCAACTCGTCGCAGGGCGGTGGTACCAAGGACACCTGGGTGCTCGAGGACGAACCGGGGCGTGACACCGTGCCGGGGACGCTGGGCGGCCCTGGCTTGCAGTCTCAGAGCCAGTCGCAGTCGCAGGGCTCGCAGTTCCAATCACAACGTCAAGGCTGATCGGGGGAACAACGATGCTGTCGCGCACTGCCGATCACCTTTTCTGGATGGCACGCTACATGGAGCGGGCGGAGAACACCGCGCGCATGCTCGACGTCAACTACCAGACCTCGCTGCTGCCGCAATCGGCCGACCGTGCCGAGCAGGGCTGGCAGGGCGTGCTGGGCATCTCGGAGCTGACGCAGGCCTTCCAGAAGAAGCACCAGGACGTGGATGCCCGGAGCGTCATGCACTTCATGGTGCGGGACGGGCAGAACCTGTCGTCGATCGTCTCCTGCCTCTCCGCCGCCCGTGAAAACGCGCGCGCCGTGCGCGGCACGCTGACCACCGAGCTGTGGGAAACGACCAACCAGACCTGGCTGGAGTTCAACCGCATGCTGCGCGACAACAGCTTCGAGCGCGATCCGGCCGCGCTCTTCGAGTGGGTGAAGTTCCGCTCCCACCTGTCGCGCGGCGTCACGGTGGGCACCATGCTGCAGGACGAGGCGCTGCATTTCATCCGCATCGGCACCTTCCTGGAGCGCGCCGACAACACCGCGCGCCTGCTGGACGTGAAGTTCCATGCGCTGGCCGGCGACTACTTCGGCGCCTGGGGCCACGACGACGCGCCGGAGGTCGACTTCTACCACTGGTCCGCCATCCTGCGCTCGGTCTCCGGCTTCGAGATCTACCGCCGCGTCTACCGCAACGTGATCCGGCCCGACAAGGTGGCCGAGTTGCTGATCCTGCGGCCCGACATGCCGCGCTCGCTGGCCGCATGCATGAACGAGCTGTTCGCCAACCTCGGCCACGTGGCCAACGAGCAGAGCAGCGAGACCCAGCGCCGCGCCGGCCGCCTGCGCAGCGACCTGCAGTTCGGCCGCATCGACGAGATCCTGGCCACCGGGCTGCATGCGTTCCTGACGCAGTTCCTGGATCGGGTGAACGACATCGGTGCCGGGATCTCGCGCGACTTCCTCGTGCCGGCCTGACCCACAGGCGCCGAGCCTCGTCGCTTCACACAAAACCAAAGGCTCTCCGTGTCCATCCATGTCGCGCTGAACCACGTCACGCACTACCAGTACGACCGCCGCGTCAGCCTGTCGCCGCAGATCGTGCGGCTGCGGCCCGCGCCGCATTGCCGCACCAACATCCTGTCGTACTCGCTGAAGGTCGAGCCCGCGGGCCACTTCATCAACTGGCAGCAGGACCCGTTCTCGAACTACCTGGCGCGGCTCGTCTTCCCCGAGAAGACCACCGAGTTCCGCGTCACCGTCGATCTGGTCGCCGAGATGGCGGTGCACAACCCCTTCGACTTCTTCCTCGAGCCCAGCGCCGAGACGTTTCCGTTCGGCTACGACGACGCCTTGCAGGCGGAGCTGGCGCCCTACCTCGTGAAGGAAGCGGCCACGCCGGCTTTCGCGAAGTTCCTCGCCGGCATCGACCGCGCCGAACAGCGCACCATCGATTTCCTGGTCGGCCTCAACCAGCGCCTGCAGCAGGACATCCGCTACCTGATCCGCATGGAGCCCGGCGTGCAGACGCCGGAGCAAACGCTGGTGAACGCCAGCGGCTCCTGCCGCGACACCGGCTGGCTGATGGTGCAGGCGCTGCGCCACCTGGGGCTGGCGGCGCGCTTCGTCTCCGGCTACCTGATCCAGCTGAAGCCCGACGTGAAGGCGCTGGACGGGCCCAGCGGCAGCGAGGTCGATTTCACCGACCTGCACGCGTGGTGCGAGGTCTACCTGCCCGGCGCGGGCTGGATCGGCTTCGACCCCACCTCGGGCCTGCTGGCCGGCGAGGGCCACATCCCGCTGGCCTGCACGCCGCAGCCGTCCAGCGCGGCGCCGGTCTCCGGCGCGGTGGACGAGTGCGAGGTCGAGTTCGGCCACTCGATGGCGGTCTCGCGCATCTGGGAATCGCCGCGCGTCACCAAGCCCTACACCGAGGAACAGTGGGCCCAGGTGCTGGCCCTGGGCGACGCGGTGGACGAGCAGCTGGTGGCCGGCGACGTGCGCCTGACCATGGGCGGCGAGCCCACCTTCGTCTCGGTGGACGACCGCGACGGCGCGGAATGGAACACCGACGCGCTGGGCCCGACCAAGCGCATGGTCGCTCAGGACCTGACGCAGCGGCTGCGCGCGCACTACGGCCAGGGTGGCTTCCTGCACTTCGGCCAGGGCAAGTGGTACCCGGGCGAGCAGCTGCCGCGCTGGGCGCTCAGCATCTTCTGGCGTGCCGATGGCGAGCCCTGCTGGCACGACCCGGCGCTGTTCGCCGACGAGCGTGATCCGCACCAGTACACCTCGGCCGATGCCAAGGCCTTCATGCTGGGCCTGACGCAGCGGCTGGGCATCACCGCCGAGCACGTGCAGGCCGGCTACGAGGACACCTGGTACTACCTGTGGCGCGAGCGCCGGCTGCCGGTCAACGTCGACCCCTTCGACGCCAAGCTCGACGACGAGCTGGAGCGCTCGCGCCTGCGCCGCGTGTTCGAGCAGGGACTCGCTCATGAAGTGGGTTATGCGCTGCCGATCAAGCCGCAGGAGGGGCCGGCGCTGCAAGGCCCGAAGTGGATCACCGGCCCCTGGTTCTTCCGCGACGAGCGCATGTATTTGTTCCCCGGCGACTCGCCGATGGGCTACCGCCTGCCGCTCGATTCGCTGCCCTGGGTCAAAAGCGCGGACTATCCGTACCACATCGAGACCGACCCCTTCGCGCCGCGCGGCCATTTGCCGAGCGCGGCCGCGCTGAAGTCGCAATACGCCGCGCACGTGATCGGCGGCGGCTTCGCTGAAGGGGGCACCGTGGGCGTGCAGGGCGGGCCGTGGCCGGCGGCGGCCGACAGCCTGGGTGCCGCCGGCGCGGGTCCGGCGCTGCCGGGCCATGCGCCGTCCCGCACTGCGGCGCCTGCCGGACCTGCGGTGCCCGCGGCGGCGGCGAGGGGCACTGCGCCGGTCGACCCGTCGCGCGCGCCGCAGCGCTTCGAATCCGCGCACTGGATCACCCGCAGCGCGCTGGTGGTGGAGGTGCGCGACCCGCGCCGCGCCAACGGCCCGAAGGCTGAAGCGGTCGGTTCGCCCACCGGCGTGCTCTACGTCTTCATGCCGCCGCTGCAGCGCCTGGAGGACTACCTGGACCTGCTCGCCGCCGTGGAGGCGACCGCCGCCGCGCAGGGCGTGAAGATCGTGCTGGAGGGCTACCCGCCGCCACGCGACCCGCGGCTGAAGATGCTGCAGGTGACGCCGGACCCCGGCGTGATCGAGGTCAACATCCACCCCGCGCACGACTGGAAGGAACTGGTCGAGCACACCGAGTTCCTCTACGACGCGGCGTGGCAATCGCGGCTGTCGAGCGAGAAGTTCATGCTCGACGGCCGCCACACCGGCACCGGCGGCGGCAACCACTTCGTGCTGGGCGGCGCGCGGCCGGCCGACTCGCCCTTCCTGCGCCGGCCCGACCTGCTCGGTTCGCTGCTGGCCTACTGGCACAACCACCCGAGCCTGAGCTACCTGTTCTCCGGCCTCTTCATCGGCCCGACCAGCCAGGCGCCGCGGGTGGACGAAGCGCGCAACGACCAGCTGTACGAGCTGGAGATCGCCCTCGGCGAGATCGAGCGCAACAAGCAGGTGTATGGCCAGGACATGCCGCCGTGGCTGGTGGACCGCAGCCTGCGCAACATCCTGGTCGACGTCACCGGCAACACGCACCGCAGCGAGTTCTG
>Ga0196963_10000864_pt1 | contig 23176 bp, 22 predicted proteins | sample S1_5metaG_FD_148600 | JGI IMG/M metagenome (GOLD analysis project Ga0196963, IMG submission 148600) | Soil microbial communities from Anza Borrego desert, Southern California, United States - S1_5 | ecosystem: Environmental > Terrestrial > Soil > Desert | place: USA: California | collected...
CTGAGCGTGCAGCGGCACGTCGCCCTGCCAGGAGGACGATCCGGTCGACGCGTCGAAGGTGAAGCTGTCGACGTAGCCGTCCACCAGCAACATGCCCTGGCTGAGGCGGGTCATCGTCGCGGTGAGGTCGGAGGCCTCCATGCCGACGCCGCCGGCCGATGGGGCCTTCACCGGTCCGAGCTGGCGTTCCACGAAGGATTGCAGGGGGCCGCCATAGACCGGCAGCAGGAGAGCGGCCGCCAGCGCCGGCCCCCAGAGACGGCGCCAGGCCGCCGCCAGAATGTGGCGCAGGCCCGCCAAGCCGCCGAACGGGGCGCGCGGGGCGAGTGGCACCCACGGCACCGGCCGGAGCTGCTCCGGAACCCTGTCCTCGGGCGCCAGACGCATCCGCTCGCAGATCTCCTGCATCTCGTCCGGGGAACCTGCGAACAGCCGCAGCGCCGAGAGGCTGCTGACCAGCAGGAACTCCTGCCGCCAGCCGGTGCGCATGCGATAGGCCGTCGGGAGGTTGGCGCCGTCGCGCGGCAGCAGATCGCCGAATGGGCAGCCCTCTGGCGTCAGCCCGACATGGGACTCAGGAATGGCGATGTAGTGAACCTGCCGACCGATGCGGGTCCAGGCCGCACGGTACCCGGCCGGGGCCGCGCCTCCGACGCCACGGCTGCGTAGTGCCGGGCCAAGATCGTCCAGGATCGCCTGCCGGACATGGGCGGCGGAACGGTCCCTGCCCGTCTCCAGGGTCACCACACCGGCGACGAGGACCCGGGCGTTGATGAGGCGGCGGAGAAGGTCTGCGGTCTTGTTGTTCATGACGCTCACTTGGGATCGATGCCGGAGCGCAGCGAGAGCAGGCGCTCCGGGCCAGGCCCGGTCAGGCGCAGGCGTCGTCCAGCAGGGGTTTCCAGGATCTCGGCGCTCCAGCTTCCGGAGGGGAGGTCAACCGTTCCGCCTGGCGTGACCGTGACCTCGCTGCCTTCCACCCGCAGCCGGGCATAGGTGGATCCGATCGCGACCAGGCGGATGTCCTCCCGGACCCCGGTGGCGCGCGGCACGGCAGGACCAGTCGAAACGCCCCCGGACGACCCCGTCTCCGTGCCCGGGTGCGGTGCACCCGGTGGCGGCGGCAGGGAGGCCAGTATGCCCCCTGGAGGAGCCGGCAGGCTGGCTACCGCCGGCGGCGGAGCGGAGCGCGGCAGGCCGCCGGAGCCGACGGCCACGCCCCTCAGCTCCGCCTTGATGAACTGTCTCGGGCGGAAGGTCCCGTTGACCAGCGCGCCCAGCGGCACCGAGACGGTGATGCTGAAGGGGCCGGGCTGGGATGGGGTGTACTGGATCACGAGGTCGCAGGGGGACCGGGCGGCAACCACCGTACGCGAGCAGCTGTCGCGTCGGATCTCCGCCTTGCCGCGGCCGGCGCCGACGATGTCGGCGCCGCCGAGCCGGATGGTGGCGCGGCGGTCGTTCTGCAGCACCAGCAGCGCGTCGATCGGCTGGCCAACCAGAAGCTCTCCGAGATCGATCGGCGCGCCGTCGAAGCGGACGTCGGGCAGGGCCGGCGCGGCCGCATCTGAAGGCTTTGCCGCCGGCGGCGCGTCGGGGGCCTTGAGCGACGGGGAGGCCGCGGTCTGCACAGCCTCGTCCGCGACAGGCCGCTCGAAAGCGGAGCGACGAGATTCGGCCAGGCCCCCGGTCGGCTGGAGAATGGCCAGGAACGCGATGGCGGGCATGAGGGGAAGCCGGCGCCAGCTCCGGGAGGCGGCGACCAGGCAGTTGGGGGTGGGCATGAGCAACACCAGAAACAGATTGCGTCCAGACTATAACGGAAACAGGCGCGGTTCCAACCGGAATCCGCGCCTGTCTTCCTGAACGCCGTACTGGACCGGGTCAGCCGATCGACGGCTCGTCCGGATCCACCACGCGCCGGACCTTCGGAGCAATGGATCCGACCATCGTCCGGCCGGCTTCCGGGGCGGCCTTCGGGGCGGCGTCGCTGACCTGGACGTTGCCGTAGTGGTCCATGCAGACGTTGGTGGTCACCGTCCTCGCCGAGGAGGGATCGCCGCGAAGCATGATGGTCGTGTCGATCTCCCGGCAGCGCATGCCGCTGGGGGTGTAGCCGTCGCGCATCGGCGTGGCGATGACCGAATTGCCGTTGCTCGGGTTGTTCCAGACCACGGGCTGGTACTGCTGGGCATGCAGCGCCGCCATGCGGACATTCTGCTCGGCCGCGGCGCAGTCGGCGGCATCCAGGGAGCCGGCGATGCTGTTGCCCAGGCCGGCGCCCAGCAGGGTGCCCACGACACGCGCGATGTGCTTGCCGGTCCCGCCGCCGATCTCGCTGCCGAGCGCGTAGCCCGCCGCGGCGCCGCCGACGGTGAGCCCGAACTTGCGGATCGCGTTGCCCTCGCAGGCCTGCGGGTTGGGGGCCTGGTTCAGCTGGGTCACCAGCGGCGGCGGAGGGGCCATGGGATAGCCTGGCTGCTGGTATCCGGGCTGGTAGTAGCCGGGCTGCTGCACCTGGTAGCCGGGCTGCATGGGCCCCTGGTTGTAGCCGTAGCCGGGCTGATAGTAGCCCTGCTGGGCCTTGGCTTCCTCCGCGGTCCCGGCCACGGCGACCGTGGCGCCGATGGCGGCCGTGAAGGCGATGAGGGCCTTGCGGCCGCCGATGGCGTAGGCGCGCGCCTTCTCGGTCAGGCGCTTGCCGCCCTGGGCGGCGCCGGCCGCCTGGACGGTGAAGCGGTCGTCGATCTTGCCGGTATCCGCCGCGGCGCCGGCCGGATCCTTCATGAAGCCGATGCGGGACATGGGGTGACCTCCTGGTCGCACTGGGTCAGGCGCGGGGCGCGTTGTAGAGGGGGACCATCCGCTTCACCGGCACGTCGCGCATCGGATCGTCGGGGATGTAGATCATCTCGATGCTGCGGGCGGCGGAGAGGCCCTCCAGGACGCGCGGCATCAGGCTCATCAGGAAGATGCGCGAGCGGGCCCGGTCACGCAGGACCAGGCTCAGCGCGCCGGTGTTGGAGATCTCGAGGTGGGACGCATCGATCAGGCGACGGCTGTCGTGGCTGATGAGAACCCCGTCCAGCGCGTCGATCGCGAGCTCGAGGTTCTCGTCGGGCAGCAGGCCGGACTTGTCGCCATGAGACGAGGCGCCTGAGGCCGCCTGGAAGCCGATCGTTGACATGGATGTCTCCGCAGAAATTGGAGGGGTTGAAGATCGTTGGGGGATAGTCGATCCCCCAACTGCAAACAGAACCCCCTGCCCTCAACTTTTCTGCCGGCCCGTGCCGCCCGCCGCTCCCATCCCGACGCGCGACCCGTAACGGCCGATCGCACCGCGTTACCTCACGTTACCCCCACCGTTACCGCCCAAAACCCTCCCTATCTATCTATCTATCTCATTGAAAGATAATAATAATAATAGATATAGGGGAGTTCTGGACCCAACCTGGTAACGAAGGTAACGGTTTTCCGGGATGGATACATAAGGGGACCGGGACCGAGGTGCCGGGGTGTCAATGGTGCCCTTATATAGGGATATGTTTCCCGTTACGGCCGTTACGGCGTTACAAGTATCCAATGAATCAATGATACCAGTCACTTAGATCGTAACGTGACTCGTAACCATGGATGGGATCGCCCGTTACGGCACCGGCCGGACATGAAATTTGCCGGACCGGGGACGCGTTTTTGGATCGGGGATGCAGGCTGCGCGGGTAACGACTGACCGGCAGCAGGTTCCCCATGTCCGTGATCCATTCCCTTCTCGGCGCCGACGCGCCCAGCAGCGCCATCCGCACCGGGGAGCCGAAGAAGAAGGTCGGCGGCAAGGCTGCGGCCCAGTTCGAGATGTTCGGGCGCGAGGCGCCGCGCGCCTGGACGCGGCCGGACGTCTTTCCGCTGCGCCGGCAGCCCGACGGCCTGACCTGCGGTCCGACCTGCGTGCGGATGGTGGCGGACTGGCTCGGTTTTCATCCCAAGATCGGGATCCGCCGGATGGCCGCCATCGCCGGGACGACGCCGGAGACGGGCACCACCGATGTCGAGATGGCCAGGGTGCTCGACCGGCTGGGGTTGACCTACAACCGCCCCTCCATGAACCCGCGCTACCGCACCACCGACTATCTCAAGTGGAGCCTGAGCAAGGGTGGGAACCATATCCTCCTGCGCACGGCCATGCCGGTGCGCCGGATGCGTCCGGGAGAGACCGCCGAGAGCCTGGCACCGGTGCTGATGCCCATGGCCAACGGCATGGCAGGTGCCAAGCACTGGATCGTCCTGCACGGGGTGACCGCGGATGGGCGCTTCAAGGCCGCCTGTCCATCGGAGGGAGAAATGACCCTGGACGACGATTTCGTGCAGCTGATCTGGTCGGCGCGCGACTATGACTGCTTCGAGGTTCCCGCCACTCCGGATCGGCACTGCGCGGAGCTGTGGACCGATCCCCTCCCTCCGATCCACACCATGACGATCAGCGAGTTCACAATGAATGCGCCGATCGTTCCGGATACGGAATGGAAGCCATTCCATCACGCGATGATCAAGGACGCGGCGGACCGGGCGAAGGAGCTGGCGCTGAAGGGGCAGCTGGGGCGGCACCTCCTGCCGGTCCGTGGTTATGCGCGCGACAGGTTCAACTTCTACCTGGCCGACCGCGGCCGGCAGATGCGCAGCCTCATCATCACGCCCGAGAGCGATCCCACGCGCGCCGTCGCCGGCCTGGTCCGCGGTTGTCGCTGGGTCGATCCGGCCTGCCGTGGACAGGGGCTCGGGGTCGATCTTGTGCTGGCCTCATGGGCGGTGGAGGGGCGTCCCCTTGTCTGGCCCGCAAGCTTTTCCGAGGCCGGCTTCGCCACGCGCGTGAAGGCCCACCGCGTTGCCGTCGAGAAGGCGCTGGCGGCGGGCGTGGCGGTGGCGCCGCACGTCGCCTGGGAGCATCCCGATCTGGCCGAGCGTTTCGGTATCGCACCGACTGCGCATTCGCCGGGCGATCCAGTCGTCGCCGACCCCATCCACGAGGCCGGAGCGGGCGGCGGCGACCCCGAGTGGCAGCCTGGCGCTGAGGATTTCGCAGCCCTGGAGCAGGCCCTGGCCGCCTCGGACGACGCGCGGGAGGATGTCAGCCGGCTGTTCGACGGGCTGGACGGGCCGTGACCCGGCCGGTGCGCCGGGGAAGTGGCGCAGGCCTCAGCGTGGCACCCATTCTTCCGGCGTCTCGAGCCATTCGGCAAAGCCGCCCAGCCTGCGCTTGCGGAGCTGCCAGTGGCGGAAGCCGTCACGCATTGCGCCGGCCGTAAGGGCGGCCGAGAGGCAGAGGGAGGCGATGCCGATCATGATGTCTCCACCGCTGTCGGCGACGAAGGACATGTAGAGCGCGTAGCCCAGCATCGCCGCGGTGCCCAGCACATGGATCCAGAACGAGTTCCGGAACCGAGCCTTGTGACGGAGGATCTTTTCCTCGGTCAGTCCGAGGCGGCGCTGCGCCTGCTCGAACGTCTCCGGCCCGACCGAGGAGCGTTGCTCGCGGCCCAGGGCATTCCGGTAGAGCCGGCCGATCTGGTCGCCGCCCCACAGGATCTCGCGCCAGCCGATCCGCGCCTTGGCGTAGCCCTTGAGGCCCCGTCCCAGGCGCGTCATGCGGCCGGCGGCCGCCTCCTCCTCCGCCCGTCGGCGCTCCTCCTCCGCCCGGCGCTGCCGGCAGGCCGCCGCATGGTCGCCGAGGGCCACCACCCTGCCCGACGCCGCGGTCACCTCGGCGATGACGCGCCCGAGCAGCGGCTTGCTGTCGATGCGTGCCCGGATGATCCAGGGCATGCTGGCGCCTGTCCGGTTCACCACGAAGAGCCGGTCATGGTCGAGCACGAAGCCAACCCAGGCGGGGGCCGTGTCCATATGCCGGATGAGCTTCTGGATCCAGTCGGCGCCCTGGCGTCCGAAGGAAGGGTCGGCCTCCTCGTACGGCTCTTCCGTCAGTGCCGAGGCGTGGACGACCAGGATTTCCGGTGCCATGGCCTTCTCGGCGACGCCATCCCCCTGGTCCCCGTCGTCCACGACCAGCCGCGCCGCCGAGGGGGCAGCGAGGAACAGCCCCGCCAGCACGTTCAGCCATCCCTCGTCGTCCCGGCTGATCTTTGCCGCGTGCCGGGCGAAGCGGATATGGCGCAGGCCCGCATCGGCACGGCCATCCTGGGCGGCGGTCATCAGCTCATTCCTTCGGGACGGGTGTCGCGCGGCTGCAGCATGGGATAGGCCTGGGCGATCAGGGCTCCGCCGATGTCCACCCGGTCACGGGTCACGATCGCGTTCACCTGACGATCCAGCGTCATGAACAGGCTGTCCACGGCGAACATGGAGGGGTGGATGGCGGGTTGCCCGTTGCAGTCGAGCGGCGGAAAGGCCGCGACGGCGACGCCGAAGTCCGGCAGCTGGCGTACCAGTTGCTTCGCATAGGGGGCCATCTCCCGCTGCAGGCCGATCTCTCCGACCATCCGCCGCTTGAAGGCGACCGCCTGGAACAGCCGGCTCCAGTGGTAGGTGTAGTCGCCGATGGTATTGCGGATGATGAGCGACGCTTCCGCGAACTCGGGATCCATGGCGGCCGCGTTGGTGATGGAGACCATCGCCTGGGTCAGGGGCTGCGAGCCCCTCGCCGTCGCGATGAGGAAGTCCATGGGCGGGGCGCCGGTGCGGGCGCACTCCTCCCGCACGGCATTGACCCAGGCCGGAGAGAACGGGTTCTGGCTTAGCCCGCACAGCGCCGCCTCGAACTGGCTGCGCGCCAGCTCGACACTGACCAGGTGGCGGGCGATGACGTTCTCGCGCCAGGCCTCGAAGGCCTGGACGAAGCTGATCCGACGGCCATCCATGCTGGAGGATAGGCCGTGAGCCTGAGCGTTCATGGGGATCTTCCCTGGAATGGAGTCCGGGCACCGGTCACTTCGCGGGGACCGGTGCCGCCGGCATCTCCTTCGCGGCCATGTGGGCGAGGATGAAGGAGAGGGTGTTGGACTGCTGCTCCTCCCGGTAGAAGCGGACCATGTCGAGATACATGATCGTGGCCAGCATCTGACCGATCTCGGCGAGCCCGCTCTTCTCGGTCTTGAAGGCCTCGGCGTGCCATTCGGCGCCCTTCTTGAAGCGGTAGGACATCTCCTGGGCCATGCCCTCCATCCAGGAGCCGGTGCGGGCCGGCCGTCCCTGGATCGCGGGCAGCGCCAGCGCCGCCGAGCGCAGCGACAGGTTGAAGTTCGGCAGCACGTTGGCCTGCTCGATCTTCGCCAGGCGGGAGTCCAGCGACGCCTTGATGGCCTGGTTCTTCGGGTCCGCCAGCTCCTTCTCCGTGAGATCGCGCGGCGGGAACGGATCGATGGCGTTGCGCAGGTAGTCGACGCTGGAGGCGGTGACCTCCGTGGAGTTGGTCAGGACGCCGAACTCCGAGAGGTCGACGCTGGTCGGGTCCGCGGGGTCGACTGCGACGGGCTTCGGCGCCTCCGGCGCCTGCAGGCCGGCGAGCGCCACCGGGCGCACGTTGGCGTTCTTCAGGCGGTCCGAGGCTGCCTTCTTGTCGTAGTCCAGCGACTTCTTCACATTCTCGGCCACGATTGCGACCTGGCCCTGGACCGACGGCGTGCCGGCGCCGCCGCGGCTGGCCGCGAAGCCGGCCCGGGAGACCACGTTCCGGTTCTCCTGGATCGTGATGCCGGCGGTGGTCACGGCCTGGGCCCGCTTGAGCGAGGCGCACTGGGCGGCGGAAATGACCTGCGGGGCGGTCAGGATGGCCGCCTGAGCCTGCAGCTTGGCGCGTTCCTGCTGCCAGATGATCTGCATCTCCGCGTCCTTTATGGCCTTCTGGGCCTCGATCTCCTTGACGCGGTCCTGGCGCTCGCTGTCGGAGATCAGCTTCTCGACGTTGGTGACGGCATCCGTCATCGAGTCGATCTGGCCCTTCACGAAGCCTTCGAGGGCGCCCTGCGCCTTGTCGACGATCTTCGTGGTGACGGCCGACACGCAGGTGGCGTCGCAGACCGCATGGGCGGGAGAGGTACTGCCCAGAGAGACGAGGACGACGAGGCTGGCGCCGGCGAGGAGGTGGGTGATGTGCTTGTTCATGGTCCGCCGATCCCGAAGATGTTGGACAGCGACGAGCCGCTGCCGGAGGTCTGCGGCGGCGCGGAGACGGGCGGCCGCGGCTGGTTGTACTGGATCGCCTCGCCGTTCGGAGCGATCGAGGTGGTCGGGCGCAGGGGCCCGACATTCGTCTGCTGGCCGTTGATCGTGAAGGTGTTCTGGCCGGAGCCGTTCATGAGCGAGACGCCGCCCGTGGCGCCTGGCACCCAGATGCCGCCCGGAAGCGCGAAGCCGTCGGTGCCGAACTGCAGGCGCTGCTGGATGGGCGCGATGGCCTTCTGCACCGAGTTGTAGGCCAGCGAGCAGATGGCGTTCGTCGCCTGGTTGATGATGTCGCCGATGGTCGGCAGGTTGAAGAAGGTGTTGTTGCCGATGCCCTTCAGGATGTTGCCGAGGCAGGCGAGCGCACCGACGCTGGGCGGCGCCGCCAGCTGGGCCTGGCTCATGGCCGTCAGCCGCATCATCTCGCGCTGGTAGGCCGCCATGTAGATCTGCTGCTCGTTGCCGCACTCCACCGGAACGTTCTGAAGGCCGGACGCCTCGTAGACGGACTGGGAATCGCCGCCGGGCGCACCCATGAAACCCTGGCTCGGATCCACGTTGATGCCGTTGTCGGTGCCGGGCTGGTGCAGGGCCGGATTGAAGGGGGTGGTGAGCGTCTGCGCTCCCACCGGTGCAAGCGCGCCGGTGGGAGCCGGACCTGGATTGTTGGCGGCCAGCTGCCCGGCCAGGGCTGGCGCCGCGGTCAGGATGCCGGCGATGGCCAGCGCCGCGGCGCCGGCGAGCAGGTCGGGTCGGAGGGAAATCTTCGCCATGGTCTTACCGGCTCCTTGCCCGGGTCACCGCCGTGCGGACGGACCGCAGACGGTCCGGAGAGAAAAGCTGCTCCAGCATGTGGCGCTGGCGGAAATCGTCGAGGCTGGCCCGGATTGCGTTCACCGCGGCGATCTCCTCATCGGGGAGGGGCAGCGCCTGCCCGTTGAGCAGGAGATCGGCCAGCTGGCGCTTGCCGCCGGCCCATTGCTCATTGGCGAAGAGGGCGGAGAGGAGGCGCAGGCGCCGGCGCGCGCTCATGTAGGCCAGCGCCAGGCGCATGCTGCGCAGGTTCACGGGGTCCGCCAGGAGCGAGTGAAGCTTGGCCATGGCCTCCGCGGGGCCGGACGACTTGGTCATGGCGGCGCCGACGGCGACGACCAGCTCGACGAACCTGCCGTCATGGTCCAGCGTCCAGGATTCCTTCGCCTCCTGCCGCACCACGGCGGCCAGCAGCCGCGGGGGCTTGGCTCCCCACCATTTCGCCAGTCCGCTGTCGCTGAGATCGGTCATGGCCCCACGTTCGCTTGCTGATGCCGGTGCGCGCAGAGCGGGCGTGGCTCCGGGCGTGACTAGGATATATAATAGGTTGGACGCGATTCCCGTCCGATTTCACGGCGCCGTTTTCAGTTCCGGGATCCAGACTCGGAGCATCTGAAAAGGCTGATCCATCCAGGAGAGCACCCATGTCGACGGCCGACCTCATCACCGGGTTCCAGGGCTACGCGGCTGGCGGGGGATATCCGGAGCCGACGCCGGACGCCCTGCGCCGGCGGACCGCCGCCAAGGATCCGAAGGGTCGCCGCGCCCATGAGGCCTCCGGTGGCGTGCTCTTCGGCCTCCTGGCCAGCAGCCTCGCCGACATCGCCGGTCCGCTCGGTCAGGTCGGCGACTACCTGGACCGCGTGGCGGACGCGTCGGAGATGGTCAGCGCGCGGCGTTCCCGGTCGAGCGATCCGCGGAAGCTGGCGGCCGAGCGCAACCAGCGCCTCAATCGCGGCACGCCGCTGGACGGTACCATCTTCGAGGAGTCGGGTTCCTGGTGGAACACGCCGTCCCCGGGCTGAGCGGCGGCGTGCCGTGCCATCCACCCCGACCGGGTTCCAGGAGCACCGGTTCCTGTTCCGCTGGAAGCCCGATACCCAACCGGACGCAACCCGGCTCGCCTGCGTGGTGTCGGTGCTGCACGCCTGGAAGGACCCCTGGGACGCGATGATGCTGATCCAGGGCCGCGTCGAACGGCTGGCGGTCGGGATGCTCGACGACCCCTTCGACTACGTGCTCGAGTGCCAGCTTCTGGAGTCCGGCTCCCCTCACCCGGCCGACGCCTTTCTCCTGAAGCTGGGTGAGGGAGGAAACCGGCCCGTCTGGGCCGGCCCCTGATCTGCGGGGAGGGTCTCTCCCGGCCCCGCAGCGGCGCCCCGGTCAGCGCCCTCTCCAGCCATGGCCGGTCAGTGCGTTGGCCAGCATGTCCAGCGCCTCCACCACCGGCGCCTGGGCAGCATCGGGCGGCGGAGGCAGCGGGTCTGCCGGATAGGTCATGTCGGCTCCCTGGGTGACCTTCTCCAGCGTGCGCTGCACGGCGCTCGCCGCCGCCTCGCCGCCGCCGGCCTCGCGCTCCAGGCGCAGCATCTCCTCCTCGGCGCCGTCGGGCAGGAAGCCCTGCACGATCTGCGGCGGAACCGGGTCGCCCGCCACGCCCGGGAAGAGCTCCTCGAACTGGTTGGCGTCGGTCATCTGCGCGGCCATCTGCATGGAATGGTTGAGCACCGTCACCATGTCCGCAATGTGCCGGGGACGGGCGGTGAGTGCGCCGATCTCCGGATCGCTGTCGATGTTCTGCATCAGGGCGCCGGCATCGATCTCGTCGCCCTGCTGGAAGCTGTCGAAGGTGGCGGCGCCCTCCGCGGCGGCCATATCGGCTTCGAGCGGCCGGGAGGCCTCCGCCTCACTCTCCTGATCCCACGGCAGCTGACGGCGCAGCAGGAGGCTTGCCGCGATCACGGCGGCGCCGGCCCGGCGCACCATTGAGGGCTCTCCGCGGCACTGCATGACCACCCCGGCGATGCAGGCCTCGTCCGGCAGGCGATCGAAGCCCAGCTTCGCGACCTCCGCGGCGAGGGTGAAGTTCGGGTTGTCCAGGTTCTTCATGACCTGGTCCATCGCCACCGAAGCCTCGATGTCGTTGTAGCCCTCGAGCTTCAGTGGAATGAAGTGGTTGCGCCGGAAATCGGCCACCTGCTTCAGCCCCGGATAGAAGGTCTGGGCGCGAACCAGGACGTCCTTGTACATCAGGGTGAACTGGCCTTCGGTCTGCGCCTTCAGGTCCAGTGGATTGACGCGGTCCTCCTCCCTCACCGAGGCGTTCAGCGAGTCCCTGTAGCCAAGCTTGAACAGCCCGTGCACGCCCGTGAAGCCGCCGGCCTCCATGTACTTCATCTTGCCGCCGGTCTCGATGGCGAGCTTGGCGGTCTCGTTCATGTCCTCCATGCGACCGAAGCCCTTGAGCGCCGCGTTGCCAATCATCGAAGGCGCTTCCGTGTCGGTGATTCGCTTCATCGCAGGAATATCCTGAGCAGCGATAATAATACTGAAACCGAGTGAACGAGCCTGGGCCATCATCACCGCCATGCCATCGACAGTGTAATAGCCAACCTCATCTAGCGCAGTAATAAATGGCGACGGACTATTGGTGACGCGCACATCCAATACGGCTTCCTTTGTGCCTTCAACTTTATCGCCGAGGGTCGAGCCCATCAGCGCCTTGAGGTTGGCGACGACGATCTTGCCCAGGTTGGCCACCTCGGCGCCGGACTTCTCCAGCGCGGGCAGCAGCACCATCATCAGGCGGCGGTTCACGACGACGTCGAACAGGTCGATCTCGCCGTTCTGGGTGCCGAAGATGTGCCCGTAGTCGTCGGCCAGCGAGGACAGCGGGCGGGTCAGCTGCATGCTGAGGAAGCCGTACTGCTCGTTCGTCTTCTGCTCCTGCTCCTCGCCCGCCTCGGCCTTCGCCCAGTTGAAGCCTGGGATGGTCTCGAGGAAGCCGCGGATCATCTCCTCCGAGGACTTCGACATGCCGGACTTCTTGCCGACCTTGGTGTCCGGGTCGATTTCGTCCTTCTTGATCTCGAAGTACATCTGGACGATCTTCTTCAGCGGGATGTGGTCCCGGACCATCTTCACATCCAGGCTGATGAGGCCGGCGTCGCGCTTCTCGGTGAGCGGCTTCAGCAGCACGGTGACCAGAGACTGGGCGCGCTGCTCCCACATGTCGCCGCCGCCCTTGCCGGACGACATCAGCGACTTGAACATCTCCGACAGCATCGTGTAATCGCCGGTCGCCAGCATGTTCAGCGTGTTCGACGGGCCCTTGTGGCCCTTGATCCGCTTGCCGCCGGTCATGAAGGAGAGCACCAGCACGTCGTCGTCGCGGCCAAAGCGACGGGCCAGCGAGTAGAGCGAGGCGTAGGTCTTGGTGTCGCCCTTGCCGTCGACCATGAGACAGCCGGAGCCCCAGGACAGGGCGTTTGTCAGAATGCCGAGGATGAGCTCGGTCTTGCCGCCGCCGGTGGTGGCGAAGAAGCCCATGTGCTGGCGGATGTCGCTGTTGGTCAGCCAGAGCTGTTCCTGGGTCTCCCGGTCGATGCCGATATGGAAGATGCCCGCGGCCATGGCGGTCTTGCCGTCGGGCGTGACCTCGTTCTCGTCGATGACCTCGGCAGCCTTCGGCAGCTTGAAGGGCAGCGAGAGCTTCTGGCGCATGAACTTCCGCCAGTAGAGGAAGCTGACGATCGCCATCAGCTCCAGCGTCATCGGGAAGACGACCGACAGGAAGGCGGCCACGGCCAGGAAATAGACCAGCGCCCCCCGCTGCATGAGCACACGACGGATGGTCGTGCCCATCGACTCCATGGGGCGTGAAAGCCGGGCGGACGTGATCTCTGCCCGCCTGTCCGCCGTGCGCGGCCTTCTTACCTGATGCTCAGCCATGTCATCACCGATGCTTCTGCATGTTCTTGCCGACGCGGATCCCCGACGGGCGGGCGCTGACTACCGCTCGGTCTCCAGTCCGAAGACGCTGAGGTCCGCGCTCAAGGGCGCCGGTTCGGGCTGGCCAGCGTCCGCGCTCATGGACGTCGGGGTGTCCGGGCCGCCCAGCAGCGCGAAGCCGGCGGCCACCAGGAGGACGGCAAGGGCCGCGGCCCCGGCCCGGCGCGCGCCGGCGGCGCGACCCCTGGAGCCGGGGCCGCCCAGTGCCTGAGCCGCCTGCCCGAATGCCTGGCGCAGCGCGTCGTCGAGGCGGTTCTCCAGCGTGTCGTCGAAGCGGCCCTGTACCGTCACGAGCGTGCGTTCGACGCGGTCCGCGCCGTCCTCGACCATCACCAGCGACTGCTCGACGCGCTGGTCCTCCTCCCCATCCGCACGCTTCCTGGTCGCGATGCTGAAGCGGACGGTGCGGCCGGCCGCGACGGCCTGGCCGGGGGAGACGACGATCATCTCGTCCTGCAGCTTCCCGCTCAGCTGCGCCGGCACCCGCAGCAGCAGCGTTGAGGTGGCGGCAAGGCCGGTCACCTCGATGCGCGGGGCGAGGGCGAAGGTCTCGCCCCGGGTGGAGCGGGGCTGCACGAACCAGCCCATCAGGGGGTGGGGCATCGTCCGCTGGGAGGTGCCGTGCATGTACGGGGCCTGGGTGGTCATCACATGTACCTCTCGACGATGGCGGTCACGGCCGGCTCCACGGCGGGGACGTAGATCGCCTTCCCGCGGGAGCATTCCATGTGCCAGTGGCTCATGAGGCCGGCGGCCTCGATGTGGTAGGCGTTGCCCCCTCGGCCGGCGTTGTTCAGCGCGTACCAGAGGGTGCGGTTCACCGGCTTCAGCCAGAGGAAGTCCGCGCTGGCCAGCACGCCGCCTTCCTGGCGGCACCAGACCAGCAGCGAGATCATGGCGGTCTCCAGGAAGGCGTGACGCTTGGGCAGGGAATGGGCGTAGGCCACCGCGGACAGGAACTGAAGGCGGGCGCGGACCTCAGGGTCGACCCGGTCCTCGCGGGCGAAGTTCTGGTAGAGGGCCCGGTATTCCTCGCGCCAGGTGCGGTACTTGCCGGTCCCGTTGCTCTTCCACCAGTCGACCGTCCTGGGCGCCGGCTCCAGGGCCTCGCTGACCAGCGTCATGATCTTGTCGTTGGACTTCACGACCTCGCTGAAGGGCCGCGGCTCGACGCCGAAGCTGGCGAGGCCGAGCCGGCCGGCGATCAGCCAGAAGGGGCGCAGCAGCTTGCCGAGGATCGTCTTGGGCCGGAGGCGGCCGTCGGCCTTCTTCGACTCCATGATCTCGGTGAACCAGGCGACGTTCAGCAGCGCCAGCAGGTCCGTGCTCTTGTCGGCGACGCCCTTGTCCTTGCGGCAGAGACCGCCGTTGTAGATGAAGGCGGCGATCAGGGCCTGCTGGTAGGGCTCGATCAGCGGGTTTCCCTTGTCGTCGAAGGAGATGCCCGAGAAGTCGGTGGCGAGCTGCTTGACGAAGGTCTCGCGCACGGCGGCCGGATCGGGCGCACGCTTCTCCGAGACGGGTTCCCCTTCCTTGGCCTGGCCGGCCGGAATCATCGGAACGCCGTTGACGCGCAGCCACTTGTCGTCGTCGTAGGCCTCGTCCCAGCGGGTCTTCGCGGAACCCTTGGCCCAGGTCTTCGGATTGGCCGGGTTCTCCGCGAGCGCCGGCAGGATCGAGGGCCAGGCCTTGGACTGGGCCTCGATGAAGGTCTCCAGATTGAGGGCGCCCCTGTATTTCAGGTCGATCGGCTTGTTCCAGGCCTTGCGCCCCATCCAGCAGAGCGCACCCAGGAAGAGGATGGCGGGGATCTGGTTGGCGACGTTGCTCCAGGCCCAGATGCTGTCCTTGATCTGCTCCGCGGAGAGCGAGAGCAGCAGGTTGATCTCGGGCTTGTAGCTGATGCCGAACGGCGAGAGCAGGAAGTCCAGGACCCGCAGCTGCACCAGGCGCACCTCGGCCACGGCCAGGCTCGCGGCAATGCCGTAGTAGCGTTCGAACCACCACATGAACAGCATGATGGCGATCGCGAGCGCGGGCAGTCCGTAGGTCAGCCCCTCGCCGATGGGGGACTTCCTGCTATCGTCGCTCATGGTTCATTTCCCCATGGGTTTCGTGGGGACCTGGGGGTTGAAGACCCCCGCCCCATAGAGTTCCTGGGCCGCGCGTACGACCTTGCGGACGTAGCGGGCATGCTTGTGCGGCGTCTTGCTGTTGTAGTTGCCGACGGCCGTCCAGAAGTCGCCCGTGCGGAACCAGTGCCGGCTGAACAGCCAGGCTCCGATGCCGATGTTCCAGCAGCCGTCATGCACCAGCTTCTGGCGCAGCTGCGCCGCGGAAAGGCCGGTGATGCGGTGGATCTCGTCGAAATGCACCGAGTTGATCTGCATCGGCCCATGGTCGAAGCTGCCGTCGGTGTTGCGGCTGACGGTGCCGATGCTGCCGCCCTCGACATTGAGCAGCGTGTAGAGGATCGGGGTCGGCACGGCATAGTGGTTCGCGATGGCGCCGATGTCGGCGCCGGTGCAGCCGATGTCCCTGCCATTGAAGAGGGTGCTGTCGGGTCGCTGAGTGGCTTCGGCAGCAGCCGGCGCCAGGAGGGCCGCGGCGACCATCAGGGCGGCCGCCTTGCGGGTCAGGAGGGACGTCATGGCGCGGCGCCCTCCGGGGTGGGCCGGGGCGCCGTAGCCACCGCGGCCTGGCCGGCGATGAGGCCGATGCGGCTCGCCAGGTCGCGCCAGACATTGTCCATCGGCAACCCGTCGGCATGACGCTTCAGGAACTCCTCCTTCTCGGCGGGATCCATCGCCTTCAGGCGACGACCGATGCGGGCGGCCTCCTGGCGATGACAGTCCTCGTACAGGGAGGCCGTGGTCCGGATCATGCTGACCAGCAGCGCGAGCTTCGGCTCCTCGTCGTCGATCTCGTCGGCGAAGGCGGCCGGGTTGCTTTCGCACAGGCGCTGGGAGACCGTCTGGGCCATGGTCAGGATCTGCTCCTGGGCCTCCTGGAAGAGCTCCGGGCGTCGACGACGGAAGGCGAAGCGGGAGATTTCGCGCAGCGGGCCGGCCATCGCCTCGAACACGCTGAGGCGGATGGACGTGTCGCTGAAGCGCATGCGGCCGGCGGGAACGCGGACCGCGTCCAGGTCCAGCGCCTCGCACGCCCGGGCGGTGATCTCTCCCAGGCGCCGCAACATGTCGGCCGTGAGCGGCTCGCGACCTTCCCGTATTCCACCCGCCATCAGCGTCGCCGCCGAGCGGGCCGCGGTCGCCTTCAGCCACGGCATGGCGGCGCGGGTCGCTTCATCAAGACCGATGCCGTCCGCCAGCGCCTTGGTGGCGGCGACGAGCGGCCCCCGCATCAGCTGGTCGAGTTCCGCCATCTCCTCTTCCAGGCTCCGGCTGGGCGCCCCCTGCGTCGCCGTGCGCAGCGTGTCGCGCTCGACCAGGGCTTCCAGGAAGATCCCGGTGGTCTCCAGGAGATCCAGGCGGGTGCGCAGGCGCTGCTCGTCGTCGAAGTCTGCCGGATCCGCTGCCGGTCGCGCCGGCATGGGATTGCTCACCGGACGGGCCGAGGCGCGCATGGTATCGATCGCCCCGCGGCGTTCACCGGGATGGCTGTCTGGCTGCGGCCCATCGCCGGACTGCGCGGCACCGGACGCCTGACGGCCACGCTGGGGATCCGGCGCCGTTCCGCGAGGCGCCGGCTGCGGCTCGGGAGCGATGGGGGCGTACCCGTCGTCGAGAACGAGCTCGCCACCTGAGAACGGCCCGTCTCCCCAGTCCTCGTCACCCGGCGGCGACGGCTGGGCGCCGATATCGCCCCAGCCGGTGACGACTGGCTGGGGGTCGGGAGTCACGGCCGTCCCGCCGTCGCCCCAGTCGTCGGGATCCCGCCCCGAAACCGCGGGCGCAGCCCTGCCCTTTCCGGCTTTGCCGCCGGACGCCTGAGCGGCCCGGGCTTCCGGAGTGCCGAACTGCTCGACGTCGTCGAAGTCGGGGAAGGAGGTCACGGCGGGGCGGTCGCATCCGGGTTAAAGAATGCGTAGGATGTATACCAGACCCAAGACGTATCAACGTGTTTAAGGCCGTGCCCTGCTTCAGGCGGAGACGCGCTCCGCTTCCCGCTCCATCGCCTGGCGCGGCTCGACCGCGGCTTCCAGGCCGGCGCGGCGCAGCTTCTCCGCGGCCTGCCAGGCGGTGGCGACGTTGTCCAGAGCCAGCACATGGCGCTCCGGTCCCTTCCCCGCCTCCGATCCCGGCGCCGGGATCATCAGCTGGGTCAGGATGAGATGGAACACCGGAGCCCAGAGCCCCTGCTCGCGCAGCGGGGGGCGGACCATCGTCAGGCCGAACAGGGCGGCGTCGGACCGCTCCACCAGGATACCCAGGTCCTCCTCGAACTCCTGGTAGAAGCGGAGCTTGGCCTCGAGGGCGAGGATCGGCAGAAAGCTGTCGCGCTGGGCGGCGGCCGCCGGTTCCACGATCTCGCCGCAGAGGTGGACCGCCTCGCAACCCAGCTCCTGGATCATGGCGGCCACCACCGCCTCGAAATCCAGCATGCGCTGTTCAGCCGCGATCCGGTCGTCCTGGCCCGGCCAGGGAATGGGGGTGTGCATCGGATGCTCCTTGTCGAGGGGCCCATGTCTGTCCAGGGCCTGACCACCGAAAGATTTAACGTGTCCATGTTATCGTACGCGCTATTTTTTACTGAGCGCATACCGCCCCCGTTCGCGGTATGAGGACGACAGCCCGGAGCAGATCAGGATGAGCAGCGAGACCGTGGATTACGCCCAGCGCCTGGCCGGCATCGCCAGCGGATCGCTCTTCTTCTCCTGGGCCTTCCGGGAGATCTCGGACCGCCGCATGACGATGACGGCCAGGCCCGGGCCGACCGCGGAGGTTGGGCATTCCCCGCAGATGCTGGAACTTCGGGCCGAACTCGGCTTGTCCCGCCGGATGGTGGTGGGACAGCTGGATGGTCAGGTCGTCCTCGGCCTGCAACCCGAGGACCTGGTCGCACTCTGCGAGATCCTCTGGAGCGGCTACCGCCTTCTCTCCGACGGCGGCGGTGGCGGCGTGCTGCAGCTGCGCGCCTGCCCGCTGGCCATGGTGCATTCGCCCGACACCGCCATCGACCTGCAGGTCGCCCTTTCGATCCCCGTGATCGGTCAGGCGCTGGACGCCACGCCGCTGAAGGGATCCACCCGCCTGGAGATGCGACGCGTCGAGATCACCGAACGCCGCAGGATTGCCGGCATCGCCGGCGGCGCCGCGGCCATGGTGCTGCCGCGGCTCTCAAGGCAGCCGCTCTCCGTCCGGCCGCAGGCTTCCCCGAGCTTCCGGCCCGTCCCGCGCGTCGATGTCCCGGCGGGCGCAGCGAAGGTGGGTGGCTGACGGCTCCCCGCGGCTACGCTAGACTCGACGCCAGGCGGCCAGTCGCGGCCGCGCTTTGCGGGAACAGAGATGAGCCGGTACGGTTACGATGAGAGTCCGACCTTCGCGGGAACCGGTGCCGGCATGGTGCGCCCGGCCCTGACGGAGGATCCGCCCAGCTTCATCCTGATCCCGACCGGGCCAACCCTGGCGGAGGTTCTCGCCAGCCAGGAGATCTGGCACCATCCCGATGCGGTCTCGATCGGGCGGCGCGAGGACCTCGAAGCTCTCCGCGGCCGGCTGGCCGGTTCCGCCGCCGGCTACGGCAAGTTCCTGGCCGGGGTCAGGGATCCGGACCAGGAACGCATCGCCTATCTCGGGATCTTCGGCGTCGAAGAAGGGATGCAGGGCCTACTGGACCGCTACTGGGGGCAGGTCTGCGCGACCCTGGCGGCCGACAGCGGCCTGCATTTCGCCATCGCCATGCATCGGCTGGCCGGCACCCGGATCCTCGTCGCCGAGGAGCCCCGTGTCACCGACGGCCGCCTGGAACCGCCTCTCGCCTTTGCCGCTCTGGACCCGGCAGGAGCCGTGAGGATCCCCGACGGCTCCATCTCCCTGGGAAGCTGGAAGAGCATGCTGGAGGTTCGGCACGGCGAAGTCCATGTGGGTCAGCTCGACGAGGCTTCGCTCCGCGCGACCCTGGACCTTTTCGGCGCTGATGACCTCGTCGCCCGGAACATCCGGCTGGATCCGCCGCTTCTGGATGCGATCATGCGGGCGGCCGAGCACGTCGGCCTGGCGGAAGCCCTGAGGGTGGAAGCCGAGGCTGTCCGCCTTGCGATGCTCGACCGGGCCGCCATCGGTGACGAAGACTTCCCCTGGGATCCAGAGCTGGATGGCGCCGACGACACCCCGTCGCCCTGACCGTCGGGCTCATTCAGCCGCAATGGCGCTCCGGGCGTCTACGCCGGAGTCCAGCAGGCTGACGGAGTCGGAGGCGATGTGCAGCGGCCGCGGCACCTCCAGCATGTCGGCCAGCACGTCCACCAGCTCCTGGTTTCCGTTCGCCAGCAGCATCAGCCAGACGTAGTTCGGGTCGGCGCCGGTGGTCTCCACCGCCCAGAGCTGGCACAGGCTCGACCACTGCATGATGGCATGCTGGCGCTGTTCGACCGGAAGGGTGCGGGCGAACAGGTCACGGAACTCGTCGTCGGCCATGCAGTCCGTGAAAGCCTGGCACGTCCAGGTGCGGGCGGCTGCGGCGGCGACACAGAAGCCGCTCTTGCTGATGACCGACAGCTCGATCTCGTGCAGGTTGATGCGGCCGTTGACCTCCAGCCGCAGTCCCAGCTGCTCGACCGCGTCGAGATAGGCATGCAGCGCCGCCGGCGGCAGGCCGCGCGGCTGCGCCTTGGAGGCGAGGCGCTCGCGCAGGCGCAGGGCGCGCTTGGCGGGACTCTCCGGCATGGCGTCGACCGGGTTCTTGGGGCCGAACCAGGCGCGCTTCTCCGGCTTCACCTGGGCGATCTTCCTCTGGCCAGCGGCGATGGCGTCCACCGGCACGTTGTCCTGGCGGTGCACCTGGAGAGTGGCGTCATTGGGGAATACCTGCTGCAGGGCCCCCTTCAGCCAGACCGCCAGATCGGCGGCGTCGCCGGCCATGGCATGGGCGTAGGCGACGGTGCCGCGGTCGCAGATCGGCAGGCCGCGTTCGGTGAAGGCCAGGATCGCGTAGCCGATCCAGTCGTCGATGGCATTCTCCTGGGCCGCGGCAGGGAGGACGTCGAAGAAGGCCCGCCAGCGGGCGTCACGGAAGCAGTGCCGGAAGGCGAAGACGCAGATGGCGGCCAGCCGTGCCGCGCCGCCGTTGAAGCGCGGCCGCGCCGCGCGGCCCTCCGCGAACACGTTCGGGTCACGCTGGACCATCTGCTGCGCAGCCTGATCCTCCGCATCACGGACGATGCGCTCGGGATCCTTGAGCATGTCCGCGATGCGGATCGTGTTTCCCCGGCGCATGTTCTGGCAGAAGTCCCGGATGAAGAGCACCAGCAGGTACTCGTCCACGGGGTTCATCTCGTCGGAATTCTGCTGGGCGCCGCGGCCAGGCAGGGCCTCCTCGATGTCGTCGCCGGAGAGGCTGACCACCGCCATGAAGTCGGAACGGGCGCGGTCGCGGATGGCGTAAAAGTCCTCGGTGCTGATCGGCTTGGAGAGGAGGTTGTTGGCCGTAGCGGCCGGACGGGACTTATTGAACATCGGGTCCTCGCACAACAACAACAGAGGGTCGGGAAAGCGGCGTCGGGGTGGATCAGGTCGCGGACTCGACCAGTTCGCGCAGCAGGTTGCGCGGCAGGCGCCGGCGCAGCGTGTCGATGGCGGTTACCTGGATCTGGCGGATGCGCTCGGCGCTGCGGCCAAGCTGGCGTCCCAGCTCCTTCAGGGTCGGCTCGCGGCTCATCAGGAAGCGGGCCTCAAGCAGGGCCAGCTGCTGGATGGTCAGCGCCTTGTCGGCCACGGCCGCATCCCTCAGGGTCCGGAATGCCTTGCGCTGCAGCGCGCGGACCTCGCAGACGGTGAGGTCCATCAGTTCAGCCACCTCGCCCAGCGTCTTCTCCCCGTCCGACTGGAAGAAGCGAAGGTCAAGCAGCGACCGCTGCCTGGCGGACAGGAGGTGCAGATAGTCGATCATCACGTAAAGCAGGCCGCCCATCCTGGCATCGTACTCGCGCTGGTCGATGCCGTACTCCTCGATGATGCTGTCGGCCGAGGGCTCGAAGCCCCAGAACCGGGCTTCCAGGACGGCCTGCTGGATGTCGGGAAGCTTCTCGATCTCGGCGCGGAGCAACTCGCTGGTGTGGCGGCGCACCTGGTTGCGGGAGAGCTCGTCCTCGGGCGTCACATGGGAGACGCTGAGGAACTCGATGCGGCGGCTGACCTCGGGGGACGCGTCGAGGGCGACATCCCCCTGCTTGACCTGGACCTGGGTGATCTGGACGTCCATGGCGCTGACCTTGGCGACACGGGCGATCTCCTCGACCACCTCCTCCTCGCTCATGTCCGGATGGGCGATCCGAACCTTCTCCTCGATCTCCTTGACCGTGAAGAACAGGCCGTTGGTGATCGCCCGCCGGGGCAGGCGGACGACGGATCGGGACCGCGTCATGGTCTCCCGGATGGCCTGGACGATCGACCATCGCACGTATGTCGAGAACCGATAGCCCAGCTTGTGGTCGAAATGCTGCGCGGCATAGAGCAAGCCCTCGAAGCCGCTCTGGCAGAGCTCCTTCATCGGCACGTTCGTCTTCCAGCCCTTGGAGGTAAGAGCCTTCGCGGCCGACGGCACCATCCTCATGTGCGCGCAGATCAGCTCGGTGAATGCCCCCTGGTCCCCCTCCTCCCGCCAGCGGCGAACCAGTTCGGCCTCCTCCTCCCGGGTGAGGATGGCCTTCTTCTGGGAGTCCCGGGCAATGCGGAGGCCGGCCGTGGACCGTGGCAGGGCCTGTTGCGCGGGACCGGCCGCTTTCGCGCCATCCAAATCCGGGAGGGCCTTCACGGCAGCGGGCACACTACGGGTCTCTGGTATGGCGAGGGCAACAACAGGCATGGCGACTCTCGTAGCCGGAATTTCGGGATTCTGGGGGCGGCGGAGGACCTACCCCCAACACATTGTGTCTGACTTATCGCACACGCTATTTTGAGACGGCAAGCCCTTTTTGCTGAATCCCGACGGCGCCGACCAAGAGGAGTAAGTATAGTCCGAGTAGCCTTGCGTATAAGATATTACAAAAACCATAAAGAACCGTAGTATCGCCATTGAATGCGTGAACTCCACTCAATGACACCAGCGGTACGCCGCCTAGCATGGGGGAGGCGCTGTGGCGAGGTCGGTCAGCTGCCGTTGCGCGGACGCATGAAAAAGGCCCGGCGCGAGGGCCGGGCCTTGTCGTCGAATACGGGAGCCGGGGTCGTGTCGGCCGGGAGAGTCGCTCAGTTCCAGCTCTCCTCCGGTGCGGGCGCATCGGGATCCGGCTCAGGCCCCTTCTCGCCCTTCTGGTACTTCTCCCCGCACAGCTCGATGGGGACCAGCTTTCTCCGGTTCAGCGCCTCGACCATCTCCTCGGGGGTGCCGAAGGTCTGGTTGACCGAGCCGTCCTCCAGGGAGATCAGAACCCGGGGGTGCCCTTTGACCTTGGAGCGGTCGCTGTACTGGTTCTCCATCAGGTAGCCGATCATCCACACCTCATTGTGGCCCAGCTTGCGCATGCGTCGACCGACCCTGATGTCGTGCTTTTCCCAGATCACCTGCATGTTTCACCAGCTCCAGATCAATGCTTCTGCATTATTCATATCACAGACGCAAGTGATGTTCAAGGCGCCGCGGCGGATCAGGGCGATGGATCCTCCCCGTCAGCGGGCTTGTCCGGTTCCGGCCGGCCGTGGCGGATCATGAAGGGACCATAATCGCCCCAGCCATCCTCGGCGTACTCGAAGCCCCGGCGTCCGTACCATTCTTCCAGAAAGTGGGAGCACTCGCCGTCCGCCTCGGCTTCCAGGCCGACGGGCAATCCATGGCGCTCGGCCATCTCCAGCGCCTTTTGGAGCATCGTGCTGCCGAGGCCGTTCCGGCGGTGATCGTCCGGGACCAGGATGCCGGAGATGAAGAGGCACATCGAGCCGTCCACCTCCTTGGGATCGAGAAGACACAAGACGGTTCCGGGCAGGCACTGCTCACGCCGCCACCGGTCCAGCCACTCGTTGAACTGCGCGATGGCTTTCTGGGCTCGGGGCAGGTCGCTCGT
>Ga0196963_10000865_pt1 | contig 23162 bp, 19 predicted proteins | sample S1_5metaG_FD_148600 | JGI IMG/M metagenome (GOLD analysis project Ga0196963, IMG submission 148600) | Soil microbial communities from Anza Borrego desert, Southern California, United States - S1_5 | ecosystem: Environmental > Terrestrial > Soil > Desert | place: USA: California | collected...
ATTGTATCTCTCAGCCTCGGCCGACCACCGAGACGGAGCGGGCATGATCAATATCGACACCTGGGCGCTGCGGCGCGAAGGCTTCGACCCCGCGCAGCAGGTGTTGGACGCCTCGCTGTTTGCGCTGGGCAATGGCTTCATCGGCCTGCGCGGCGTGGTCGACGAAGGCCCGGTCGCGGGCGAGCACGATGGCTGTTACCTCAACGGCTTCTACGACACCGCGGCCATCCACCATCCGGAGACCGCCTACGGCCTGGCCGGGACCAACCAGTTCATGCTCAGCGTGCCGAACGGCCGCCGGCTCGAGATCTGGCTGGATGAGGAGCGGTTGGATTTGCGGCAGGGCAAGGTGCATGCCTGCGAACAGGTGATCGACTTCCGCGAAGGCGTGCTGCGCCGCCGGCTGGAGTGGGAAGCGCCGTCCGGCCGCCGGGTGCGGGTCGAGACCGAACGCCTGGCCTGCCTGCAGCGCCAGACCGTGTGGGCCGCGCGCACGCGCGTGGAGCCGCTCAATTTCGACGGCACGATCAGCCTGGTGCTGTCGCTGGACGCCCAGATCGCGCCGCTGGCCGCGGGCAACGACCCGCGCATCGGCAGCCACGTGAAGGAGCCGCCGCTGGTGCTGGACAGCTGCAGCCACGAATCTGCCGTGCTGCGCCAGCGCCATCACACCCGCCACAGCGGGCTGCACCTGGTCAGCGCGCTGGCTTGGAGCGCGAACGCGCCGGCCGGGCCCGGCGCCATCGTGCAGGCGCCCGATGCGCCACCGGACATGCCGCTGCAGAACTGCCTGCGCCACCGCATCAGCGTGGCGCTGGGGGCCGGCCAGGTGTTCGAACTGGACCGCTTCGGCACCTACCAGACCAGCGTCGACCTGGCCGAGGCCGACCTCGACACGCTGGCCGACGACACCATCGCCGCGGTGCGCGAGGCCGGCTTCGACGCACTGCTGCGCGAGCAGGCGCAGTACCTGCAGGAGTTCTGGGACCGCGCCGACCTGGTGGTCGAAGGCGACGACCTGCTGCAGCAGGGCCTGCGCTTCAACGCCTGGCATTTGCTGCAGTCGGCCGGCCGCGACGGCCGCACCAACATCCCGGCCAAGGGCTTGACCGGCGAGGGCTACGAAGGCCACACCTTCTGGGACACCGAGGTCTACGTGCTGCCCTTCTTCGCGGCCACGCGGCCCGAGATCGCGCGCGCACTGCTCGAGTACCGCTACCGCCACCTGGGCGCCGCCCGCGCCCGCGCGCTGGACCTGGCGGTGGGGCGCGGCGCGGTGTACCCCTGGCGCACCATCGCCGGGGTGGAATGCTCGGCCTACTTCCTGGCCGGTACCGCGCAGGCGCATCTGAACGCCGACATCGCGCACGCGGTGCAGCTGTACTGGCATGCGACCGGCGACGACGCGTTCATGCTGTCCTACGGCGCCGAGCTGACGCTGGAGACCGCGCGGCTGTGGCCCGCGATCGGCCACCACGACCCGCGCCGCAACAACGCCTTCTGCATCCACGGCGTGACGGGCCCGGACGAGTACACCGCACTGGTCGACAACAACTGGTTCACCAACAAGATGGCGCAGCGCCACCTGCGCTTCGCGCTGCGGGTGCTGGACTGGCTGCGGGACGAACATCCTGGCCGTTATGCCGAGCTGGTGACGGAGCTGCAGATCGACGAGGCGGAGACCGCCGCCTGGCTGCGCGCCGCCGACACCATGTGGCTGCCGGTGGACGAGCGCCTGGGCGTGCACCCGCAGGACGACACCTTCCTGCACAAGCAGCGCTGGGACTTCGAGGGGCCGTCGCGCTTCCAGCGCCCGCTGCTGCTGTACTACCACCCGCTGGTGATCTACCGCCACCAGGTCAGCAAGCAGGCCGACGTGGTGCTGGGCCTGCTGCTGGCCGGCGAGGACATCGACCTGGCCACCAAGCGCCGCGACTTCGACTATTACGAGGGCGTGACCACGCACGACTCCTCGCTGTCGTACTGCGTTTTCGGCGTCATCGCGGCCGAGCTGGGCCTGGCGGACAAGGCGCTGGACTACTTCCACCGCACGGCGCGGCTGGACCTGGACGACCTGCACGGCAACAGCGCGCATGGCGTGCACATTGCCGCGATGGCGGGCAGCTGGATGGGCCTGGTGCAGGGCTTCGGCGGGCTGCGCTGGATCGGTGGCCGGCCCTCGTTCAAGCCGCTGCTGCCGCCGAACTGGCAGCGCTTCGCGTTCCGGCTGATGGTGCGCGAGTCGCAGATGGAGCTGAGCGTGAGCGCCGGCCGCGCGCACTACCGGCTGCTGAAGGGCCGCGAGGTGGAGTTCCTGCATGACGGCCAAAGACAGCGGCTGGATTCCGACCACCCCGAGCTGACGCTGCCGCTGCGCACGCCGCTGGCGCACCCGACCACGCCGCCGGTGCTGCCCCCGCTGGCGACGCCCGCGGCTGCCTGATGAACTGGCGGCGCCGGCTGCGGCGTGACCGAGGCGCACGCCCACCGATGGAGATTCCGACATGCTGACCCCGCATTCATCCTCCGTGCCGCTGCGGCCGCCGCAGGGGCTGCACGGCCGGCTGCCACCGCGGCCTCTGCGCGGCGTGGTGTTCGACCTGGATGGCGTCATCACCGACACCGCGCATTTCCACTTCCTGGCCTGGCAGCGGCTCGCGCAGTCGCTGGGGCTGCCGTTCGACGAGGCCTTCAACGAGACGCTGAAGGGCATCGACCGCATGGGCTCGCTGGACCGCATCCTGGCCCAGGGCACGGCGACGTACACGCCGCAAGAGAAGCTGGCGCTGGCGCGGCAGAAGAACGAGCACTACGTGGAGCTGATCTCCACGATGGACTCCAGCCAGCTGCTGCCCGGCGCCCAGCCGCTGCTGCTCGAACTGCGCCGCCACGGCATCCGCACCGCGCTGGCGTCGGTGAGCCGCAACGCGCCGATGGTGCTGAACCGGCTGGGCATCGCCAACCTGTTCGATCACGTGGTCGACGTCGCGCGCATCGAGCGGCCGAAACCCGATCCCGAGATCTTCGCCACCGCGGCCGCCCGGCTGGGGCTGCCGGTGGACAGCTGCATTGGCATCGAGGACGCGGTGGCCGGCATCGCCTCGATCAAGGGCGCCGGCATGTACGCGGTCGGCGTCGGTGATCCGGCGGTGCTGCGTGACGCGGACGAAGTGATTCCGGGGCTCGACCACTTCCATCTGCAGCGCTACCTGTAGCGCTGCGGCGAGCGGCATGGCCGTGTCCTTCGAACGCTAGGGCGCGGCTGCGGAAGCTGGGGCCCTCAAGCCTTCCACTCCGCGATCTCCCGTCCCGCGGCCGCGCGCAGCGCCGCGGCATCCACGCCCATCGCGCGCAGCGTCCGCGCCGTGGTGCCCTGGGCCGGCTCCGCCGCGGCGGCCAGCACGTGGGCGCCGATCAGCGGGATGTCGCCGGCGCGCTCGCGCCGTTTGGCCAGCGCCTGCAGCAGCGCCTGGCCCGAGGGCTGGGCACGGTAGAGGCCGGCAGCCGGGGCGCCGGCGGCTTCGGCCGGTGGATCCGGCCAGGCTTCGGCGGCCAGGCCCACGGCGGCCAGCGCCTCGCGGTGCTGGGCCTCGATGGCGGCGGCAAAGGCGTCGGCATCGGCCTGCAGCCGGCCGAAGGCGCGCCGGGCGCTGCCGTCCGGCAGGTCGAGCGCGGCCAGCACGAAGTGCTCGGCGCCGGGCTGGTCCTGGCCGGCGCGGCGGGCATGGGCCTCGGCCGCCTCGCACAGGGACTTCAGCGTTCCCACGTCGCGCAGGCGGTGGCGCAGTCGATCGAACATCGCATGGATCCTTTCAGTGAAAGTGCGCGGCCGCGTGCCGCTACAGGTGCGGCGCATGGCGCTTGTGGGCGGCCTGCTTGGTGACGCCCAGCGCCTCGGCCACCTGCGACCAGGTCCAGCCCTGGGCCAACGCGGCGATGACGGCGGCTCGTTCCAGCCGGTCGGCCATCACGCGCAGCGACACCACGGCGGCCAGCGCGGCGGCCGGGTCATCGGGAGACGGCAGGGGAACCGGCGCTGCGCCGGCGGAAGGCTGCTTGGGCATGCGTCAACTTTAGTTGACGACGCGGAGGGGCGTCAACTTTGGTTGACGAGGGAGCAGGGTCTGCCGTGGGGTCTCTCGGCCCGTTCGGCCGGCGGCGTTGGCGTGCGGCTTTGGCTTTGGCTTGGGCTTGGGCTTGGGCTTGGGCTTGGGCCTTAGCGTTCCCGCTCGGCCGCGAGCCCTGCAGCCCACATCGGCATCGCGCGGCTGAACATCGTGCCGCCCGCGGGCCCCACGCCATCACGCGCCAGCGCCAGCCAGGCCAGCGTGTCGTGGTGGCTGCCGGGCAGCAGGTCGCGCGCACGCTCCGCGCTGAGCCAGGCATGCACGCGGGCGTAGTCGCGCGGGCGGGTGGCCTGGATCCAGGCGAGGCCTACCAGGTCGGCGTAGGCCTCTTCGCGGCGCGTGGCCTTCATGCGCACGAAGGCGTCGTGCAGTTCGGGGCTGACGCCGTCCGCGCGCGCCGCGACGAAGCCGGCCGGCAGTCCGTGCCAGTTGCCGTCCAGGTGGCGGCGGCAGTGGCCCAGCTCATGCGCGGCCATCAGCTCCAGCGCGGCGTCCAGCAGCGTGGAGTCGATGCGTTCCAGCGTGGCCGCGGCTTCCGGGTTGCCGCGCATCGATAACACCAGTTTGCAGCGGCCATCGATGAAGGCCATCGCCAGCGGTGCGTTGCCCGGCGTGGGCTGCGGCTGCACGACGATGTCCAGCGGCATGCCGGCCTGCTCGGCGTAGGTCACCACCGGCCAGGCGCCCTTGAGCCAGCGCATCTCGGTGGGGCTGAGGTCGGCGGCTCGGGCCGCCGGCGCGGCGGCCAGCATGGCGGCGGCGAGGGCGGCTGCGGCGGTGGCCAAGGTGGTGGCGCCCAGCCGCAGGGCCCGCGCGGCTGGCCCCAGGCTCGCCCACGTGCCGCGGGCGAGCCGGCGGATCACAGCGCCTCCGAGCCGGTGCCGCCGTTGGCGAGCGTGCCGATGCCGAACTGCACGCGCCAGTCGCGTGTTTCCGGCAGGACGTAGACCACGCCGCGCTGCTTGCCCAGCGTGGGCGCCACGACGCGGTCGTAGAAGGCTTCGTCGACGACCACGCAGCCCAGCGAGATGCGGTTGTCGTCCGCCGGGCCGGAGGCCAGGCGCTGCGCCCGGCGTTGCGATGGCGCGGCGGGGCGCAGGCGATGGATGGCGACGGCGGCGTCGTAATCGAGCCAGACGATGGCTTCGCCGCTGAGGTTGCGGCCGGGTTCGGAGTCGAAGCGGCCGGCTGGCGTGGTGCGCTCGTCGGGCGGGATGCCGGTGGACACCTTGCGGCCCACGCCGGGTGCCGAGTCATCGCCGCGCGCCAGGCCCAGCAGCGCCGGCGTGGCGCCGATCAGGCGGCCGTTGGCGCTGAAGACGAAGAGCCGCGCGTCCTTCTTGTCGACGACGGCAAAAGGGCGGCCGCGGTTGTCCCCGGTTTCGAAGGACCATTGCGCCACGGCGCGGGCTTCCCGGGAAGCCGGCTGGCCGCGGAAGTCGACCTGCGGCGCGGCAGCGGCGGGCAATTCACGCAGCGGGGCATCCGGCCCCGCCAGCGCGGCAGTGCACAGCACCGACCCGCCCAGCAACAACACCGCCCCGGCCCATTTCGCACCCTTGCCACGCACCCAGCCCATTGCCCCAGCCCCGATTCAGCAAAAGCCGGGCGCACAGCCCGGCTGAATGAACCGAATGCTAGGGCTGAAGGGTGAGGAAGTGCATCAGTAGTGACTATGACAAATGTGCTAATTCTCCCGTTTGAGGCCTCGCTTACACGTTTCGTGCTAGTGAATGCTCACCCTTGCGCCTTTGGGGTTGTTGAGGCCAACCCAGGGAACACGTCTTCCAGCGCCTTGTGTTCGGGCAGCACGTACACCACGCCGCCGCGACGCTTGAAGGCTGGCCACAGCACTTCTTCGAAGAAATGCGGGGGCATGTTGATGCAGCCGTAGCTGATGCGGTTGTCGGTGGGCGTCGGCGAAGACAGGCGCTCCAGACGGCGTTCCCGCGGGTCCGTCACGCGCACCCGGTGCATCGAGACGGCGGCGTCGTAGTCGACCCAGACCACGTCTTCCGGGATGGTGTTGCGGCCGGGCGCCGCGACGAAGCGGCCGGCCGGCGTGGTGCGTTCTTCCGGCCGCACGTCTTCGATCGGCCGCTGGCCGATGCCGGGCACGGTGTCGTCGCCCGGGGCGTAGCCCAGCAGCACCGGGGTGGAGCCGGCCAGCTTGCCGCTGGGTTCGAACACGTAGACCCGGGCATCGTTCTTGTCGAGGATCGCGAAGGAGTGGCGGCCGTTGTCAGCGCTGGACACCACCCACTCGGCGACGCGGCGCACCTCGGGCGTCGCCGTCTGGCCGGAGAAGTCGAGCTGGCGCTTCAGCACCGGCGGCGCGGCGGCGCGGCCGGCCGCCGCGCCGACCGATACGCTGGGCTGCGCGGGCGGCGGCGCGACACGTGGCGGCAGCACCAGCGCCAGGATGGCGGCGCCCAGCAGCACGCCTTGCTGCAGTCCTTCGCGGACGTCCTTGCTCAGCTTCGGCATGGTCATCGGCATCGGCGGCTCCCTCGCAACGACCGCGGCGGCGTCCTGTTCAGGGACGCCGCCGGGTCGGGACATGAGGATAGGTGCCGCGGGATCGGCCGACGCTGGCGGCCGGTGCCCCGCGCGCACGGGCATCACATCGTCAGTTGCGGTCGGCTTGCGGCGCGCGTTCGTCCATCGAGGCCGTCGTGTCGGTGCTGGCCGTCGAGTCGGTGGTCGCCGACGAGTCGGTCGTGGCCGTCGAGCTGGACGTGTCGGCAGGCGCCGTGGAAGTCGTGTCGGCCGGGGCCGAGCTGGTCGTGGCGCTGTTGCTGCTGTTGTATTGCGAATCGGCCGCGGCCGGCGCGCCTTGCGACGGGGTGCTCGTGTCGGTGCTCTGCGCGTAGGCGAGACCGATGCCGCTGACCAGGGCGGTGGCGGCGAGCGTGGCGGTGAGGGACTTCAGCTTGGTCATGATCTGCTCCTTGAGTTTCGGGCCCAACGGGCTGGTTCAGAAGAAACGCCGGAAGTGGCCCGGCTGAAGTCACTCTAGGCTCCATGACTCGGCCGTGGGGTCAGTCCTGTCCGCGGTGGCCTGTAGGACAAGGGGCGGACAGGAGCGCTGGTGTTTGCTGGCGCGTGGACGCGTCCAATGTAAGAAAGGTTGCGGGGCGGCCGCGTCGCGAAAGCTGACGGGCAATGCGTGCGACGCCGGGCCGTCACCGCTCAGCAGGGCGCGCCTTTGGACACCGAACCGATCAACTGCAATAGCAGCGTGCTGACGCGTCCCCGGTTGCACAGCAGATCGGCGAACCATCCTGCTGCCATCCCGTACCACGCCACGTAGGCCCAGCCGACATAGTCACCAAAGACGATGGTGTGCAGCCAGTTCTGTCCGAGCAGGTAAACGACCGCCGTGAACGCCGCCGCCCCGACGAGCACCGCGGCCGGCAGCAGCAGCTGCAGGGCTTGGCCGCGCCGCATCAGAGTGACCAGGAAGAGCAGCGCGAAGGCGGCGGCATTGACGCCGCTGAAGATCCGGAACTCGCGCATCAGCTGGCGCGAGACCTCGCCATAGGCGGACTCGATCAGCCGAGACAGACGCTCGCGCAGTTGCTCCAGCGAAGCCAGCGCGCCTTCCTCATGCCGCACGGCGACGTCGACCATGCGCCGTCGGCACTCGCAGTCCGCTTTCAGCAGGTCTGCCATGGCATGGGCCACGCGCTGCGGCACCTCGGCGCGCAGCGCCTGCCGGCGGGCTTCGATCTGCGCTTGGGCATGGCCCAGCCTCTTCTGCGCGATCTGCAGCACGCGCGCGTTGCTGAGCTGATCGACGCGCTCGCCGACGCGGCGCTCGACTTCCTGCCGCAGCAGCTCGCGCGCGGCGCGCTCGATCCACAGCGGCTCGATGACTGACAGCGCGAGCAGGCCTGTGAACAGCAGGCTGCCGACCGCGGCCAACAGCAGCAACAGGCGCCGCAGGCGCGGCGAACCGGGTTCAAGGGGCGGCATGGGCGGTATCCCTCAGCCAACCCCGCAGGGAGCCGGCCGGCCTGAAGCCGCAGGCGGTGAGCTGGGCCGCTGCGGCTTCGGATTCATAGCCGACCTGCGGCAGGCAGGGGTCAGCGCGGCCGGCGCGCATGGGCGACGAAGCCCTCGGCGCTCCAGCCGACGGCGAGGCCGAACACCACGTGCACGACCAGGCTGGGGTAGATGACCGGCCAGCCCAGCTGCCAGGGCGTGGGGTCGCCGAAGAACAGGGGCAGGGCCAGGGCATTGACCACGGCGTAGTAACCCGCACCATACGCGGCCGAGGCCAGCAGGCGACTGCGGCGGGTGGCCAGCCACGGCAGCACCAGCAGCAGCGGCAGCGCCGACAGCCAGCCCAGCACCAGGTGCTGCATGAACAGCAGCAGCGGACCGGGCTCGGTGCCGAACAGCCAGGCGGCGAACTTCGGCCCGTAGTGGCCGACGCGCAGCCCGAGCAGCCGGAACAGCGCCCCGAAGGGCATCATCGCCAGCGCGGCCAGCGTCCCGGTTCGCACGCTGGCCCACGCCAGCGCGCGGACGGACAGGCTCAGCTCAGCCATGGCCGAACTGCCGCCGCAACACCGCATGGCGGTGCTCGAAGAGCCGGGTGACGAACCAGCGGCTCAGGCCTCGCATCAGGCGCGGCTCGAAGCTCAGCGTGTCGACCAGTTCGACGCCGCCGCCAGGCCGGTCGATGATCTCGCGCCGGTGCTGCCAGCGCTTCATCGACAGCATCGGCGAGCGTTCGGTGAAGCCCTGGCCGGGCCGCAGCTCGACGACCGTCAGGTCCAGGATGTCCAGCGGCAGCAGGCCGCCGAAGAGCAGGTAGCTGCGGAAGAGGCGCTGGCCGGGCACGACCTTCACCTCGGCGATGGACCGCATGCCGCGCGGCGCCGTCATCGCGAAGAAAGGCATCGTCTCGCGCCGGATGCCGGCCCAGGACGAGATCCACTGCCACACCGCCTCGCGCGGGGCGGGCAGCGTGCTGGTGAAGCGCAGGACGATGGGGTCGGGCATGGCGGGCGATGTTGCCATAGGGCCCGGGGCAGGCATGCTGCTTGCCCGCGGCGCCGGCCTGCCACTGCCCACCCGCAGCGCCCACCCACACCGCCCACACGCCTCGCCGTGCCTTCCGTGGCGCATGGCCGCTCACTTCGGGCACACATCCGGGCGATGTCGATCGCCACGGCAGCGTCCGAGCTTGGTAGCCGGCTGCCTGGCCGGTCCGGCCGGTTCAGAAGTACATCACCGGCTCCCTGCCGCCGGCAGCGCATGGCGCAGCAGCCAGCGGTAGATGTCGACGTCGTAGGCGTCGTAGCGTGGGTCGTTGGGGCCCATGCCGCTCAGGTCCAGCGTGCGCGTGTCCACCACGTGGCCACCGGCCGGGTAGATCGTCAGCCGCGGTGCCACCGGGGCGGCGGGTGAACAGGCCTTCAGCCGCTGGGTCACCGCGATCGAGTGCGACGCCGGCACGATCGGGTCATCCGCGGCATGGAAGGTCCACATCGGCACCTGCTTCGCCCGGCAGGGATCGGCCCGCACGTCGACGCCGGCGATCGGCACCACCGCGGCGACCATGTCGGCCAGGCTGTCCAGCGTGCTCCAGATCTGCGCCGCGCCGGCGCTGTGGCCGACCAGGTACACGCGCGAACGGTCGACGCGGTAGGCGCGCGCGGCGTAGTCGATGAAGGCGCGGATCTCGTCGGCGACGACGATGTTGGCGCAGCGCTGCGGAAACAGCGCGACGAAGCCGCCGGCCTGGTCGGGGTCGATGGCGGCCGTGATGTCGCGCTTGGGGCTGCCGGGCTGGTCCTGCCCGACCAGCACCGCGAGCTGGCTGCCGATCTCACCAGAGCCGTGCAGGAAAACGATCAGCGGGTAGCGGGCGGCGCTGCCATCGGCATAGCGGCTGGGCAGGCGTTCGTAATAGCCCATCGACGCGGCCGTGCTGCCCAGCGGGCGTGCGACCGCGCGCTTGCCTTGGGCGGCGTCGGCCAGCACCGGCGTGACGGTGGGGTTGGCGGCCGGCGCCGTGCAGCGCTGGGGCGTCAGCACCAGGCCGGGCGGCGGGCTGGGGGCGTCTTGCGCTTCGCTGCTGCTGCCGCAGCCGGCCAGCGGCAGCGTGGCGGACAGCAGGGCGACGCGCAGGCCATTCAGGATCGGGTGGAAGGGCATGGGTGCTGGTGTGAGGGCGAAAAAAAGCGCGGCGGGCAGGTCCTTGTTCGACCCATCCGCCGCGCTGCGCGGGGGCGGACGCCTTGCACGTCCGCCGCCTCCCGTCGGTCAGAAGGCGAAGCCCACCGACAGCTCGTAGGCCCGGCCGAACAGCGGCCGTGCCAGGAACACGCCGTTCTCGTCGGCGGTGGCGCCCGGCGCGCGGAAGTTGCCCTCGGTCAGCCCGATTTCGTTCGTCAGGTTGGTGCCCGTCAGCCGCACCTCGATGCCGTTGTTCAGCTGCGCGACGATGCCGGCGTCCAGCGTCTTGTAGGCCGGCAGCTTCAGCACGTTGTTGTTCGCCGCGTAGCGCTCGCCGATGTGGCTGTAGGTGCCGAAGAAGCGGAAGGTGCCCATGTCGGTCGGCACGCGGTAGCTGGGCGTGAAGCGGAAGGCCAGCTTGGGCTGCCGCGGCACCTCGTTGCCGGTCTGCGCGCCGAAGTCGGTGAACTCGCTCTTCTGGTAGTTGCCGGTCAGCTCCAGCGTCAGGCCGCGCATCGGCTTGATCGATGCCTCGAACTCGACGCCGGTAGCCTTCGAGCTGGCGCGCTCCACGGTGTTGCCGGCGTTCGTGAACTGCTGCGACTGCGAGTTCTTCAGCCGGTTGTGGAAGGCGGTGATGAAGGCGGTGTACAGCGGCGTCGCCGTCTTCAGGCCGATCTCGACCTGCGAGATGTCTTCCACCGGCGACGAGGGGTCGTTGGCGCTGCGGCCGCGCAGCACGTCGAAGTCAGGCAGGCGGTGGCCGCGATTCAGGCGCGTGAAGACGCTGAAGCTGCGGCTCAGGTTGTAGTTCGCGCCCAGGGTGAGGGAGGTCTCGCGCAGGCGGCTGACGCCGCCGGGCGCCAGCTGGCTGGTGCTGCCGTCGAAGTAGGCCAGGTTGTTGTTGTAGAGGGTCAGCGGATCACCGTCGAGGTCGCCGTTGGCGGCGTTGGCGATCGTGCCGGACATGCGCTGCTGCTCGTAGCGCACGCCGGCGTCGAGCCGCAGCTTGTCGTTGACCTTCCACTCGTCGGCGACGTACAGGGCGGTGTTGGTGCCGTTGTACTTGCCATCGAGGTTGAACGAGAACGGCGGCGTCACGAAGCCGCGGCCGGAGGCGCGCACGCCGTTGTCCAGCCGGACGTCGATCGAGCGGCCGTGCGGCTCCAGCGTCATCAGCTGCGCCTGGCCCAGCATCCATTCGTCGTGCGACGAGTAGTCGGCCAGGTACAGGCCGAAGGTCAGCGTGTGGCCGCCGCCGACTTCGCGGGACAGGCGGGTCTCGTTGGTGAAGGACTGCATGTCCTTGTCGACGATCCACATGCCGTTGACGATCACCTGCCGGTTCATGTCGGTGATGGCCGCGCCGCCGTTGACGAAGCTGGCCGTGCCGCCGGTGGCGGCCGAGCCCGCCGCGCCGCGCACCCGCGCATCGGCGTTGGCGGCGGTCACCTGGCTGGCGATGTAGGAGCCCAGCGTCTGCGGGTTGGCCCCCGAGAAGATCGCGTAGGTGGGCACCTTGCCCGAGGTGTGGCCGAACTTGTTCGACAGGCCCCAGCCACCGAGCTTGGTGTCCAGCGTGGCGCCGAAGGTGGTCACCTTGGCGCCGCGGCCTTCGGCGAAGTCGCGCGTGGTGGTCTCGCGCAAGATTTCCGGCGTGCCGTCGGCGCGCGTGCGGCCCGTGGCACGGCCACCTTCCAGCGTGACGTGGCGCAGCTCGTTGCCGTAGTAGTACGACGTCAGCGCATTGAAGCCGGGGAAGCTGGAGACGCTCTTGCCATCGGCGCTGCCGACCACCGGGATCGCGGTGTAGAAGGCGTTCTTGTCGTTCAGCGCGCGGGCGTAGACCGTGAAGGCACCGTCGTCGAGCTTGCGCGTCAGCACGGCGCTGAACTGGCCGCCGCGGTCGGCCGGGAACTCGGTGTCGCGGATGCCGGACGAGCTGCGGTAGAAGCCGCCGACCAGCGCGGTCCACTTCTCGCCCAGCGGTGCGCTGAAGATGCCGTCGACCCGGCGCAGGTTGCCGGTGCCGGTGGTTAGGCGCAGGCCGCCTTCGGCCTCGGGTCCGCCCTTCTTCTGGATGAAGTTGACGGTGATGCCGGGCTGGCCGCTGCCGAAGATCGGGCTCGGGCCGCCGCGCAGCACTTCCACGCGCTCGATCGTGTCGTCGAGCCGGAACATCTGCGACTGCTCGAAGAACGACAGCGTCGGCTGGCCGTACAGCGGCGAGCCGTTGAGCTGGAAGGTGGAGTAGGGGCCGTCGCCGGGGGTCGGGAAGCCGCGCACCCGCATGTTGGCGCCGGACTGGCCGCCGGTGGTCTCGACGAAGACGCCGGGCACGATCTTCAGCAGGTCGGCGGTCGACGAGGGCGCGGCCTGCTTGATCTGCTCTTCATCGGCCGTCGTGATCGAGAAGCCGGCCTCCAGCTTGCGCAGGCCCTCGCGGCGGGCGGTGCCGGTGACGATGACGGTCTCGGCGGCATTGGCCTCGGTGCCCTTGGCCTTGTCGGCCGCCGGAGCGGTTGGGGCGGCGGCCGGGACGGGGGCTGGCGCGGCGGCCGGGGCCGGCGCCGCGGCGGGTGCCGGCGCGGGCGCCTGCGCGACCTGCGGCGCGGAGGCGGCGGTGCCGGGCGCGGCCGCGGCCGGCGAAGAAGCCGCGGGCGCGGCCGGCGCCGTGGGCGCCGCGGGCGTGTTGTCGCTCGCGTGGACGGCCGGCAAGGCGCTCAGGAGGGCCGCGGCGGCGGCCCGGGAGAGCAGCGTCCTGCTGCGCGGGGGAGTGTCTCGTCTCATGGTTTGTGGCCACCAAGTCTTTGTGAGGCCGCTGACGCTCAGGGCCCTGATCTGGGTGCCACGCGGCAGCCGCAAAGCCACCCCCGCGGCACCCGCGGGCGCCGGAGGCCACAAGGCCCCGACGCTGGGTGCCAATCTAGGAAACATGCGCGAACCGCAGATTTTGTTCATGACGCGTGGCCTTGCAATGCTTGAAACATCGCTGCCGTCCGTGGCTTGCGTCACTGCAGCGCTGCGCGCGGTCCACATAATGCCGGTTTGAAGCAGCAGCCAGGCTTGGCAGGGAAGGCCGTCATTCCAACAGCAGCACGCCACCGCGGCGCAGTGCGGAGGCCATTCGGATGAGGACGCTGGTGCTGGGTGGCTATGGCCAGTTCGGCGCCCGCATCGTGCGCGCGCTGGCGGGCCAGCCCGAGACCAGCCTGTGGATCGGCGGCCGCGACCGCGAGCGCGCCGGCGCGCTGGCGCGGCAGGTGGATGCGATGCCCTTCGTCGTCGACGCGCAATCGCCCGACCTGGCGCGCCGGCTGCAGGCCGAGCGCATCGGCCTGGTCATCCACACCGCGGGGCCGTTCCAGCAGCAGGACTGGCACGTGGCCGAGGCCGCCGCGGCCGCCGGCGCCCACTACATCGACCTCGCCGACGGCCGCCGCTTCGTCTGCGATTTCGCTTCGGCGCTCGATGCGCGCTTCCGCGCCGCGGGCCGCTGCGCCATCACCGGCGCCAGCACGCTGCCGGGGCTGTCCACCGCGGTGATCGAGCACCTGTGCGCCGGCTGGCAGCGCATCGACACCATCGACAGTTGCGTGGCGCCGGCACAGACGGTGCCGCGCGGCGTCGCCACCGTGGCGGCCGTGCTCGGCTACTGCGGCGAGCCGATCCGCGTCTGGCAGGACGGTCGCTGGGTCGACCGCCGCGGCTGGGCCGAGCCCGTGGCCGTGCACTTTGCGCGCATGCAGCCGCGGCTGGGCGCCTTGTGCGACGTGCCCGACCTGGAGCTGCTGCCGCTGCAGTACCCCGGCGTGCGCAGCGTGATGTTCCGCGCCGCGCTGGAGCTGTCGGTGGCGCAGCGTGGCTTCGCGCTGCTGGCGGCGCTGCGCCGCACCGGGCTGCTGCGGCGGCCCGAGCGGCTGGCCGGGCTGCTGCATTGGGTGGCGGCGCGGCTCGACCGCTTCGGCAGCGAATGCGGCGGCATGTCACTCGAAGTGAGCGGCCGCGATGCGCAGGGCCGGCGGCTGCGGCGCAGCTGGCATTTGACGGCGGACCACGGCCACGGGCCGGAGGTGCCCTGCATGGCCGCGGTGATCCTGGCGCGCCGCCTGGCGCGCGGCGAAGCGGCCCCGCCGGGCGCGGCGCCCTGCGCGGGCCTGGTGACGCTGGCTGAATTCGAGCCGGAGTTCCGGCGCTGGGGCATGGTGACCGAGATTGTCGAGCAACCGATGGCTTGATGGACCACCGTGTGGGGCTGGGTACGCCCGGGACTTCAACCCCACTCGAACCGGTGCGGCAATCCGTTCAACTCATTGCCGGTGAAGCGGTTGTGCGCGGGCGTCCAGCGGTGGTTGGCCTCGCGCTGGATCGCGACGCGCGTGCGGCCGCTGGCCGAGCTGAAGCGGTTGCCCGCCAGTGCCACCCAGTCGGAGGTGCCGGCGCGGAAGTCGAGTGCATGGCTGCCCGGCCCGCCATTGCCGCAGTCTTCGAAATGGTTGTCCTGCATCAGCAGCCGGTGCGCATGGTGCACGCTGAAGCCCACGCCGCTGCCGCTGCCGCAGCGTTCGAAGTGATTGCCGCGCACGGTCACGTCGTCGGCACGCTGGTCGGATTCGACGCAGCCCACGATCGAGCCTTCGCGGTCGCTGATGCGGTTGTTCTCGATCACCGCGCCGGCCACGCCGGTCAGGCCGACACCGCGCCGCGCGCCGACGATGGTGTTGCCGCGCACGCTCAGGTCGTGGCGCGGCGGGTGGGCCGAGCTGCCCGCCGCGTCGTCGAACGCCCGCACGAAGGCGATGCCGAAAGCGCGGCAGCTTTCGACGAGGTTGTGAGAGACGAGGAAGTTCGACGGCTCCGCGTCGTAGCGGTGCCGCGCCGGCACGATGGCGATGGCGCCGACGTTGCCGCCGATCTCGCGCAGGCGGTTGCTGCCGATGAAGATGTTGCGCACGACGTGGAAGCGCTGGCTGTTGGGCTCGACGTCGATCGCGCCGGGCATGTTGGGCCGCGTGCAGCGCTGGAACAGGTTGCGCTGGATGACGATGCCGTCGCCATCGATCACGCTGATGCCGTTGCGGTTGTCGTTGTTGACGCCGTCGAACTCGTTCTCGATCACCAGCACGTTGTCGTTGTGGCGGGCGGTGCCGTCGCCGGCCTGGCCGCCCAGGTACAGGCCGTCGCCGCGGAAGCCGCGCAGCACGCAGCGCTGCAGCTTGGCGTTGCGCACGCCGCGCAGGTCCACCAGGTGCACGTGCTCGGCAAAGCCCAGCGTCGCGACCTGGCCGAGCAGCGTCAGGTCCTGCAGCGTGATGCCGTCCAGCGTCTGCGCCGGGCCGGCGGAGATGGCCTGCAGCATCGAGCCGCCGCCGCGCTGCGACAGCGTAGCCTGGCCGTCGCCTTGCAGCAGCAGGCCGGCGCGCAGGTGCAGGCGCGTGACGACGTAGGTGCCGCCGCGCAGGAACACCGGCCGGCCGCTGTCGATGGCGGCCTGCAGCGCGGCGGTGTCGTCGCTCACGCCGTCGCCGCGCGCGTGGAAGGGGGCGGCGCGCGGGTCGATGGCGCCGGGCGGCGGTGCCAGCGCCGCGCGCCGGCGCGGCACCCCGGCGTCGGCCGCCGGGTGGTTGATGCTGTCGGCCGCCGGCGCGGCGGCGCTGCCGTCGAAGCGGGCGACGGCGTCCGCTTCACCATCGGCATCGCCGCCGCCGCCGCCGCCGCCGCAGCCCGACAGGGCCGCCAGGCAGGCCAGCAGCCCGCTGGCGCCGGCGCCCACGAACAGGCCGCGCTGCAGCAGCCGCCGTCGCGCGTTGTTCATGGCCTGCACGCTCTTGGGCGTCAGTTCTTGAACTGCCAGGCCCGCACGTAGCGCACCTCGAAGGCGTTGCCCGGGCCGGTGGGCGTGGTGGCGTCACCGGAGCCGCTGGCCGAGCCGAACTGGAAGCTCAGCAGGATGAACATGCGGTCGCTCATGTTCACGTTCTGCGTGTAGAAGGGCTGGCCGTCGAAGTAGAAGGTCTGCCTGCCCGGTTCCCACTTCACCGCGTACTTGTGGAAGCCGGCGGAGAGGTCGGGTGTCTCGATCTTCTTGGTGCCGACGAGGTTGTTGTCGCCGAAGTGCACGCTGGCCGCGAACATCGTCGGGCGCAGGCTGGCATTGCTCCAGCCGCTGTCCGGACCGCCGCCGGGGTAGGCCTCCATGATGTCGATCTCGGGCCGGTACGGATCCGGCTGGTCGTGGTTCAGCAGCCAGAAGGCCGGCCACGGGCCGCGGCCGTAGGGCAGCTTGGCCTCCATCTCGAAGTAGCCGTAGGTCTGGTGGTACTTGCCGTCCGTGGTGACGTGGCGGTAGTCGCGCTTGTACTGCGAGCCCGCCACCGGCCACATCCTCAGGCTGCCGTTGCTGATGTCGTAGTTCGGCGTCGGGTCGGTGCCCTGGTACCAGAGGTGGTCGGTCCACTTGCTGGTGTCCAGCGTGCTGCCGTTGAACTCGTCGGAGAACACCAGCGTGTACTGCGACGCGTCCTGGCCGTAGGGGCCGGGCGTGCCCGAGGTCGGTGGCGGCGTGCTGCCGCTGGCCTGGAAGGACCAGGACTGGTTGGACTGGCCGGTGCAGTCCCACAGCTCGGTGAGGACGCCCTCGGCCGTGGCGGTGGGGCCGCCGGTCACGTCCAGGCAGCGGTTGCTGCCGGCGGCGACGATCTGGTTCTGGCCGCCGCCCAGCGGCTTCACGCTCCACAGCTGGCGCGTGCTGCGGTTGCAGTCGGCCTGCTGGATGGCCGAGCCGTTGGCGGTGCCGCCGTTGCGCACCTCCATGCACTTGCCGCTGTGCTTGGCGACGAACTCGTACTGCGTGCCCGTGACGGCCCGCATCGTCCACTTCTGGTTGTCCATGCCGCTGCAGGGCCACTGCTCGACCAGCGCGCCGTTGGCCGTGGCGGCCACGCCGCCGCGCACGTCCAGGCACTGGCCCGAGTGCTGCACGACGATCTGCCCGGCCTCGGCCGGCTGCGGCAGCGTCAGCGCCCAGGCCTGGTTGGCCTGGCCCGTGCAGTCCCACAGCTCGGTGAAGACGCCGTCGGCGGTGGCGCTGGGGCCGCCGGTCACGTCCAGGCAGCGGCCGCTGGAGACGGACACCACGCGGTACGCGCCGGTGCCCTGCGGCGCCACGGTCCACAGCTGCGAATTCATGGTGTTGCAGGTGGCCTGCTGGATCACCGCGCCGTTGGCGGTGGCGCCGTTGGCCACTTCCATGCACTTGCCGCTGTGCGCGGCGATGAACTGGTAGCGCTGGCCGCCCACGTCCTTCAGCGTCCAGGCCTGGTTGGCCTGGCCGGTGCAGGTCCACTGCTCGATGCGGGCACCGTCGGCGGTGGCGGTGGGGCCGCCGCGCACGTCCAGGCACTTGCCGGAATGCTGGGCCACCGCGGTGGTGGGTGCGGCGTGGGCCGCGGGGGCGAAGGAGGCGAAGGCCGCCAGCGCGGCGGCGGCCAGCGTGGCGGCGGCGGTACGCGGCCGGTGGCTGGACGGAAGTTCAGGGACAAGCATGCAGGCTCCTAACACGTGTGAGGCGCGGCGGATTCTGGGTGCCGGGTGCGCACGCGTCAGCGGCGCGGGGGTGGCAGGGGGGTGACATCCGCATTTCAGGATGCAACGGCCGTTGCGGCGCGCGTCACGTGGCCGCGCGACGTGGCGGACAAGCGCCCGGGCAACGTGGCATGCCCGACGAACCGAGCCGGCGTGGCGTTCCGGTCAACCGCGCGCGGTCGGCGTGGCGTGGCGTTCCGGCCAAGCTCATGCGGTCGGCGTGGGCGTTCCGGCCAACCGCACGCGCTCAGCCCGGCGTTCCGGCCAACCGCACGGCCGCGGCGCCGGCGCAGCCATGGCCTGGGCGGCCGTTCCCTCGTGGCACCGGGGTGCCGGCTGCGCGCGAGGCCGCTGGCACGCTCGGTGCTAACGGCGTGCCCGCAGCCCGGACGTCCCGTTCCGGGCGCGTATCCAGGAGACTCGAATGATCCGCCGTCATTTCACGCATCGCAGCTTCGCGCTGGGCCTGCTCGCCGCGACCGCTCCGCTGGCTGCCTTCGCCCAGGCCTACCCCGACAAGCCGGTCAGGGTCATCGTGCCCTTCGCGCCCGGTGGCACCACCGACATCATTGCCCGCGTGCTGGCGCAGCAGATCCAGCCCGCGCTGGGCCAGACCATGATCGTGGAGAACCGCGGCGGCGCCGGCGGCCTGCTGGGCGCCAGCGAGATCGCCAAGGCCGTGCCGGACGGCTACACGCTGGGCATCGCCACCGTGTCGACCACCGCGTCGGTGCCGGCCATCAACCCCAAGGCGCCGTACAACCCGCTGACCGACTTCACCTCGATCATCAACGTCGCCGCCACGCCCAATGTGCTGGCGGTGCACCCGTCCTTCGGCGCCAAGGACTTCAAGGCCTTCATGGCGCAGGTGAAGGCGGCGCCCGGCAAGTTCACCTACGCCAGCTCGGGCACCGGCGGCATCGGTCACCTGCAGATGGAGCTGTTCAAGTCGCTGACGAACACCTTCGTCACCCACATCCCGTACCGCGGCGCGGGCCCGGCGCTGAACGACGCGGTGGCCGGCCAGGTGCCCATCATCTTCGACAACCTGCCTTCGGCCTTGCCCTTCATCAAGGACGGCCGGCTGGTGGCGCTGGCCGTGGCCGCGCCGCAGCGCGTGCCAATGCTGCCGAACGTGCCCACCTTCAAGGAACTGGGCCTGGAGCAGGTGAACCGCATGGCCTACTACGGCGTGCACGGGCCGAAGAACCTGCCGAAGGACGTGGTCGCCAAGGTGTCCGCCGCGGTGAAGCAGACGCTGCAGAACCCGGACGTGAAAAAGCGCATCGAGGACACTGGCTCGCTGATCGTCGCCAACACGCCGGAGCAGTTCGCGGCCGAGACGCGCGCAGAATTCGAGGTCTACAAGCGCGTCGTGCAGCAGCAGAAGCTGACCCTCGAATGACGGCGCCGTGATGCCTGGGATGGCCCCTGCGCCATCCCTTCTTCTTGCCCCAGGAAAGTGCCGCCGCCATGCCGATGTCCGACCACCAGCTTTCAATGACCGTGCTGATGACGCCGGACCTCGCCAACTTCGCGGGGAACGTGCATGGCGGCACGATCCTGAAGCTGCTGGACCAGGTGGCCTATGCCTGCGCCAGCCGCTACGCCGGGCGCTACGTGGTCACGCTTTCGGTGGACCAGGTGATGTTCCGCGAGCCGATCCACGTCGGCGAGCTGGTGAGCTTCCTGGCATCGGTCAACTACACCGGCACCTCGTCGATGGAGGTCGGCATCAAGGTGATGGCCGAGAACATCGCCGCGCGCACCACGCGCCATGCCAACAGCTGCTTCTTCACGATGGTGGCGGTGGGCGACGACCGCAAGCCGGTGCCGGTGCCGCCCTTCGTGCCGCAGACCGACGACGAGCGCCGCCGCCACCAGGCCGCCAGGCTGCGCCGCGAACTGCGCCAGGAGCTGGAACGGCGGCAGGCGGCCATCCGGGCGGTGCCTGGCGGGTAGTGCATTGGCGCCTCATGTCTTCATCTCGGGAGATGAGTTCAGACTAGGGGGGGCCGGGTACCAATCGTCATGCTTGCGATAGGCTCCGATCCGCCAGGTACTTAGTCGGCACGGACACCGCGCTCGGTGCATCGAGATCGACCGCCTGGCGCCAGATCAGGCGCTTGCCTGAGATCGCCTTGAGGGAGGACTCTATGCGGACGGATGAGGCCAGCAGGTCTGGCATTGCTATGGCCTGCGCGGCGCCACTCCACATGTGGCGTGCAGTCCTGCAACTCCTGTTCGCACTGCTTGCGATCTTCGCTGCGCCAAGCGCCGTGGCGAACGTCCAGTACATCTACGACGAAGCGGGTCGTCTGGTTGAAGTCGTCGCGCCGAGCGGCGAATCCGCACGCTATTCGTACGACGCTGCCGGCAATATCAAGTCGATCCGCCGTGCCGGTGTGTCGACGGTTGCCATTGGCGAGTTCACGCCAAATCAGGGCGCCATCGGAACCGCTGTCGCGATATATGGTTCGGGATTCAGCACGACTGCCGCCAACAACCTGGTGAAGTTCAACGGAACGGCGTCCACAGTCACCTCGGCTACTTCAAACCGACTGCTCGTCACTGTGCCGGTCGGCGCCGGCACAGGGACCGTGAGCGTGACGGTCGGTGGCAGTACCGCCTCGTCTTCGGAATCATTCACGGTGTTGGCCACCGTCCCGGGAGCGCCGACGATCAGCGGCTTCTCGCCCACGAGCGGAACGTCGGGAACCGCCGTGACGGTGTCGGGAACCGGCTTCGGCAGTGACGTCACCAAGGTTCGAGTCACGTTGAACGGCCGGCCGGTATCCATTTCGTCTGTTGCGCCTAGCCAGATCAGCTTGGCCATCACTCCGGAGGCGAGTTCCGGAAGATTCGCGGTCACTACGCCGCTAGGAACAGCTGTGTCGGCCGGCGACTTCTATGTTGCTCCTGGAGGCACCACCGAAGCGTCCGTCTTTGAGCGTCTGCGACTGACCGTCGACGGACCCGCGTTGACATCCGGCAGCGTTCCTGGCGGAAAGGTTGGCCTCTACTTGTTTGAAGGGACGGTCGGGCAGGCGCTGAATCTCGGTGTCAGCCCCATCGCGCTCAGCGGCGGCGCCACGAACCTCACGGTCGAGCTGTTCGCTCCGAATGGCGCGGTGATCAAGCACTGCGGAACCTTCGGCGCTGGCGGCGATGCCTGCGTGATCCCGCCACTGCCGCAGAGTGGAAGCTACTTGCTGAGGGCCCGTGTTGCCGGGACCAGCGGGACGGGTCAGTACACGTTCACGCTGAGTCGCGAAATCAGCGCGTCGCTCATGGTCGACGGCACTGCGACGACGTTTTCGACCACCCGCGCTGGCCAGAGTGCACGCTACACCTTCAGTGGCGTTGCCGGGAACAGCTACAGCATCGTGCCGGGCAGCGTGACCCTGAGTCCGAGCACGCAGATCTCCGTCATCGCACCCGATGGCCGCACTCTCGCCAGTGGAACGTTTGCACCGTCGAGTTCGCTGCCGATTGACCTTCCTGCTGTTCCGTTCACTGGAACGTACACCGTATTCGTCGATCCGACAGGCGCAGCCACGGGCCAGCTGGCGCTGAGTGTGCTCGCAGATGCCTCTGGCAGCGTGGCAGTCGATGGTGCATCGCTGAATGCGTCCCTGCGGTCCGGACAGAACGGTCGCTATTCGTTCAGTGGCATCGCTGGCCAGAACCTGAGCATTGGTTTGGACGCATTGACCACGACACCGGCCGCCGGAAGCGTGAGACTGAGCGTCTACAGCCCTTCCGGCCTGTTGCTGATCAGTTGCGCTTACTCGAATGCCCAAAGCTGTGCATTTCCGGCTCTTCCGGGTTCTGGGCAGTATGTGATCGTCGCAGATCCGGTGGGAATGAATTCCGCCACCTTCACGTTGACACTCAGCAGTGATTTGGTCGGCGTGCTGTCACCCAATGCTGCACCGCTGACATTCGCACCGACCAGACCGGGGCAGAACGGTCGCTATTCGTTCACGGCGATCGCTGGAATGCGCTATGCCGTGGTGCCGAGCAACGTGACGATCCCGGGCACGTGGACTCAGGTCAAGGTGCTGGGACCCGACGGGGCGCAGATCCAATATGTGAATGTCGGTGCCGGCCATCCACCGATGCCGCTGGACTTGCCGGTGCTCCCCGCAGGCACTTACGTCGTGGTCGTCGACCCTTACCAAACCGCCACGGGTCAACTCTCGCTGAGCGTTCGAAGCGACGCTTCCGGAGCGATCACGGTCGACGGTCCACCCGTCTCGGTGAGCCTGCTGGATGGCCAGAACACGAGGTTGACCTTCAGTGGCAACACCGGCCAAAACCTGGGAATCGGGCTTACCAGCCTTCAAACCTCTCCTGCCAATGGCGGAGTAAAGATTTCCGTTGTCAGCCCGTCGGGTGCCGTGTTCTTCACTTGCCTGACGGGCGGCGGCTACTTCACCGGTGATGGCGATTGTCCGGTCCCCGCGCTTCCTGCGAGTGGAATCTATGCACTGCACGTTGACCCACAGGCCAGCGTGTCTGCCAGTCTTTCACTTTCCCTGAGCTCGGAGGTATCTGCGGTGCTGATGCCAAACGCCACCGCGGCCACCACCTTCTCAACCACGCGACCAGGGCAGAACGGGCGGTACTTCTTCGACGCGACGATGGGCGATCGCCTGTCGGTGGCGGTCTCGAACCCCACGATAGTCGGCACCTGGACCACCCTGTCGGTTCTTCGGCCCGATGGCGTACAGATCGCGAACGGCACGACGGCGACGTCGCATGCGCCGCCGGTGATCGACATCGGGCCAGCCCCCCTGACCGGGCGCTATGCGATCGTCATCAACCCTTATATGGCCAATGTGGGCCAGGTGTCCGTGCGCTTGGTGAGCGAAGCCGGCGGAGCGATTGCGGTCGATGGCCCACCCGTGCCCATGGCACTGTCCAGTGGGCAGAACGGGCGTCTCACCTTTTCGGGAACCGCGGGCCAGCGTCTGGGGCTGGGCATCAGTGCGATGAGCAGCACACCTTCGGGCGGGGCACTCAGCGTCAAGATCCAGGGTCCCAATGGAACAGACGTAGTCAACTGCCCGACGTACTCCGCGGCATCCGCCGTGGCATCGTGCAACGTACCGGCGTTGCCTGCCACCGGTACGTACACAGTGCTCGTCGATCCTAACCAGTCGAACGCCTTCTCGCTGACATTGACGCTGAGTACAGACATTGCGGGAATCTTGACCGTAGACGGAGCGGCCGCTACGAGCTTCGTCACCGCCA
>Ga0196963_10000866_pt1 | contig 23144 bp, 27 predicted proteins | sample S1_5metaG_FD_148600 | JGI IMG/M metagenome (GOLD analysis project Ga0196963, IMG submission 148600) | Soil microbial communities from Anza Borrego desert, Southern California, United States - S1_5 | ecosystem: Environmental > Terrestrial > Soil > Desert | place: USA: California | collected...
GGTTTCCCCGAGGGCTCGTTTTTCTCCCCGCGCAATTCGCGCAGCTCTTCCCCTCTTGGCCCGGCGTTGCATTCGGTTGCATTTTGTTGCATCGGGGGGGGGGAGAGGGCGCGCAAGTGAGCGCGCAGTCTCACAGGCAGGAAGACGAACGGCTCTTTTTTTTCGTGGCGTAAATCCGCCACCGGCCCTTTTTTTATGTTACGGATATCCGTAACCCCGGCGTGTGCTACGCCGACCGCTCCCGCTGTTATCCCGCTGCTTATCAGTGAATCCGGCCGCGCTGTTCCCGCGTTGTTTATCAGCGCGCGCCGCTCCGCGTCCTCCCTGGCCGCCAGCTCCCCCCGCTCGCCGCCCCCGCAGTAGATCGAGCGCACGCGGCCCGTCTCGGGATCGCGCTGCTTGCGATAGTAGACCCGCTTCCCGTTCCTCAGTTCCCAGCCCATCGCCGAACCCCTTTTTTTATGTGCGCCAAGCTTGGCGTGAACGCCCTTTTTTATGGGTGCGCAAAAACTGCAAAATGGTGTCGGCCCAGACCCTTTTTTACAGCTCTCCGAATACTCCGAATTGTCGCGTTTTGCTTCGCCCCGCGCCCGCGGGTTATGCCGCCCGAAGTCCAACAAACCGGCCACTTAACCGATTCGGAAACCGAAACCCATCCGCGTGTTGTGCTTCGGCCTGTCGCGATTTCATTCGGACGCGGAAGGTGAATTCATCCGACATTTCTCCGACACGCAGGAGTGTAGCACATACCCCGACACGTCGCCCTTTCGCGCTTGGCGGGCCTGTGCTACACTCCGCGCCCCATGCCCACAGACGAAGACCTCTTGACGAAGGAGCAGATTGCCGAACTGCTCTCACCCGGCCAACCCTTGACCGTCCGCAGCGTCGAGCGTTACATCTCGCTTGCCGAAGTCTCCCCGGCCGAGAAGGGGGGAGGCAGGGGCCAGGTCTCGCGCTTCCGTCGCTCGGACGTGGAGAAGATCGTCACCGCCTACCGGGCCGCGAAGGAGGCGCGGGAGTCGGGCGAGAGTCAGGCGCTCGCCCCCAGGACGAACAGCGCCGTCGCCGCGTTCGAGGGACTGTTGGGCCGACAGGCCGAGGGCTTCGAGGCGCTCCGCTCCGCGCTCGACCCGTGGCCCGTCTGGATAGACACGAAGCGCGCCGTAGAGCTGTCAGGGATGCCGCCGTCGTGGCTCCACGCGGGGTTGAGGAAGGGAGAGCTGGCGGCCGTCGGGAAGCGAACCACGCGGAGGATTCACCGGGACGACTTGCGGGCCTTCTGCGACAAGGTAAAAGAGCCCGAGTTTCTGGCGGCGCTGCTCACGAAATCCGCGACGTGACGCGCTTTGCGAGGTTTGCCCGCGCGTCCGCTACCGCGGACGAATCGCACGGCCAGGGCTAAAGGCGCCGCCTTGAGTTTTGCCCACGGCGGGCAAAACCTTGAGGCGCTTCGCGCCGGGTTGAATTTTCGGCGGATTCCGCCGAATAATCCCCGCCATGTTCAGAGCCGCCCTCATCCTCTGCCTCGCCTTAGTGGCCGCCCGGCCGCAGGACGCGCCCGCGGCGTGGCGCGTCGTGGCCAGCACACGAGAAGCACGCTTCTTCGTCGCGGTCGATTCTCGGAGGGTGGACCCCGACGGGTTCGTCATCACGGTCGAGAAGATCGAGCCGAGGCGGGACACGAGGGAGGGGCGGGAACTCGACGCCTACGAGCGGGAGAGATTACGCACGACCGGAGACCCGGAGTTTGACGAGGAGGCGGCCCGCCTCTTCGCCTTCCGCGTGGTGGTCCGCGCCTACGACTGCCGGGAGGGCAAGGCCCGCGCGAGTCAGGTTAGCTGGCACGACTCGCGCGGCCGGCGCTTCCGCTCGCTCACGCTCAAGGAGCTGAAGGCGTCGGGGCTCGACCGATGGGCGGCGCCGGGCGAGGGGAGCGCGGGCGCGGAGCTTCTGAAAGACGCCTGCGCCGAAGCCCAATAGCACGTCGCGGAGGTCGGCGAGCGCCGAGTCCCAATCCTCCAGCGCCCCGACCGCCGCCGTCGATTCGATCTTGGGCACGCCGAGTTAGTGGCGCGCGGGGGCCGAAGGTTTCGGGCGTCTCGCGCCGTCACCCCCACGCCGCCACAGTCACGCGCGGCGCTACCCGTCAATGTACTCGGGCCAGTCTTCGCCACCCACAGCCCGCGGCTTCACCCCGCCCCGCTTCGGCAGGCTGTCTAGTTCGCTCTTGGCGTACACGGCCACGAAGCGCACAGAACGCCGACCCGCCGACGTGACGAACGGGCGGGGCTGAAAGCCCGCCTCGGCGACGAGCCCGCGGGAGACGTAGCGCGAGAAGGTACTAGGCGAACAGCCGAGATAATCAATCGCCTCTTGGCGCGTGTAGCAGACCTCGCCCTCTGGCGGCTTGCCGCCGTCGCACAGCGTCACGGGCTCGGATTCTCTGTTGCACAAAGGGCAGAGCGCGTCTTTGCGCGACTCCGCAACGTGTTGCTCATGCATCATCTTCCAGGTTAGCTGTTTCGCCCCCATCAGCCCCCGCCTTTCTTCCGCTTCCGGTCGTAGTCAATCACATCGCCCTTCCTGAGCAGACGACGCCCGGCCACCGTCCTGTAGGGCAGCTTACCGCGCTTGAGCAGATCGTCTATCGCCTGCGGGCTCACGTCGCGCAGGCGGGCCGCCTCCGAGATTGAGATAAGCTCGTCCATATCGCCCTCCGGCCCCGCGCCTTTTTTCTTCGCCATGCGGTCATCCTGCTACTTGAAAGTTTCAAGGGATAGGCGCATAATCACTACTTGAAACTTTCAAGGGGCGATTATACACCAACGCGCCGCGCAGGGTATCACTAAATGCACAGCTTGAGACAGAGAAGGGGAGTCGGAAGGCGGGGCGTCCCAGGTACGGCGTCCGCGGGCGTCCGCCGTGCGCCTGAAGGCGCGCTTCTGACGGGCGCTCCCGCGCCCGAGATTAGCTCTGTTCGCTCCGCTATCGGCCACTTGAGCTTACTACTACTGCCCCCCGATTGTGACACGGCACCCCGTTTCCACAAGGCGACCCCTCACGCTTCACAAAGAAATTTTCAGACCGCACGCCAGAGCCGCCGCCCCGTGAGCGTCGAAAATTTCTTTGCTCGCGTTCGGGGAGGGTTCAGGTTTGCGCTTACGCGCAACTCCTTCACCCTGCCTTGTTCCAACGGGGAACCCCGCCGTGTCAAATATGGGGGTCAGTAGTTCGGCCAGCCGGCCGAGCGCACGCACCACACCTCGCCGGAAAGTCCACCCAGCTAAACCGAAGGAGACAGACGATGATTCAGATTCAACGCCCCGAGCAGTTCCAGCGCGCCGCCGAGAGGCTTTTGCACGAGCCCCAGAGCGTCCGCAGGCAGGAGCCCGGCTTGTTCAGCGTCAGGAACAAGCGGAAGGGCACCGAGTACCCCGTCCGCATCGAGCGCGTGGGCGGCAAGCCGTTCGCAACGTGCTACTGCGAGGCCGGCTCGCCCACGAAAGGCGACCGCCTCCCGCTCCCGTGCAAGCACGTCGCGGCGGTGCTCATCTTCCTCCGCGCCGTCCGCGCCATGCGCCAGCGCGCCGTCTCGTAAAAATCGGAAGGGGCCGAAGCGGTTGCAGCCGCCCGGCCCCTTAACTCCAATCGTCCGCCACCCAGCTAAAGGAGACAGAACGATGTTGAATGAAAGCTTAATCACGAACCCCGCCGCTGTCAAGGACGACAGGCCCTCCCTCGAAACCATCCTCCGCGCCGCCCGCGCCGCCCGCTCCCGCGTCGAGTGTGAGGAGTGGCGCGACCTCGGCTCGTGGGACGAGCGCGCGAGCCTGGGCGCCCTGCTCGGCGAGGTCGTCGAGGGGCTTAAAGCCCTCTGCCGGCCCGCCCCGACCCACGCCCCGCCCTGCCCCTGCCTCGAACTGCTCCACGCGCCCGCCGAGCGTTTCGACTGCGCCGAGTGCTACCGCAACCTGCCGCTCTGCCTCAAGACCGACGTGGAGAACTTCCCGCTCTGCTCCGACTGCTTCGCCAAGATCGAAGAAAGGGGGCTCGCGGCGTGATGAGCACGAACACCCCCGAAGCGCCGCGCGCGAACCGCGGCCGGTTCCGCAAGGGCCACGACCCGCGCCGCCACAAGTTCACCCGCGAGGAGTGCAGCGCGGGGTTCTGGGCCGGCATCGCCTCATACGTCGAGAAGGGCGGCGAGGCGCGCAACTTCCTGCGCCGGAAGATGACGGCGCGCGGCATCGACTACCGCCCGACGCCGAAGGGCCGGAGAGGGAGGTGCGCGCGATGAGCTGCATCCTTTACTCGAAACGAAGCTACGAGCTACTGAGCAAGTCGCGCCTGTTCTGGGAGGTGTGGCGCGACTTGCTCCTCAGCTACTACGAGAGCCCGGAGGCCGCCGCCGAGGCATTCTTCAACCTCAACGTCCGCGCCTTCTGCGACAGGTACGAGGGGCGCTACGAGGAGGAGCGCGAGGAGGCCGCACGGAACGAGCGCGTCGATTCGGTCTTTCAGGCGTTCGCGGACGCCGAGCGGCGGGGGCAGCACGCCCCCGCCCTCGCGGCCCTGTGGTGCCTCGCCTCGCGCGTCGAGTACCAATGCTCGGACGAGCACGACGCCCACGACGACCCCGACTACTGGCGCTTGGTCTGGGTGAAGGACTGGGCCGGGCGGGCAATGGCCCGGTTCATCGAGGAGGCTTACGAGGTGGCCGACCCGATGGCCGCCTGAACCACAACCGAGACAGCAGGGCCGCGCGTGGCTCCGTGGAAAGAAACACGCGCGGCCCCTGGCTCCCACCCCACGAAAGGAAGTGAAGCCATGCCGAATAATACCACCGGGGCGCGCAAATCCCGCCCCGCGAACCACACCGCGCGCGTCCCCAACCACGCTTACGCCGACTTCAACCTCCTGCCCGGCGACATCATCAACGGCGAGCCGACCCGCCGCCCGAGGGCCGGGGAGCTGATTCTCCTGTACAGGAAAAGCGACGGGCAGGCCGCCGACCTCTGCGTCCACCTCGCCACCACGACCGAGCCGGGGCTCGGGCGGGCCTTCGTCACGCAGAACGCCGCCGGGGCGCGGCTCGCCTTCCCGACGGCGCAATTCGCCGCCTGCCGCGTCACCTTCGTCACGCGCCCCGTCAACGTCAGGCCGAAGCGAGGGCGGGCGGCACGCCCCATTGATACGCGCTTCGCCGATGTCGTCATGTAACCGACAGCAGGAGGGCCGCACGCCCTATCCGCCAAGACGAGACGTGCGGCCCCCGGCTCCCACCCCGCGAAGGAGAAGGAACCATGTTGAAGCATAACACCAAGTTCAAGCAGGCCGGCAGGCACATCCAGCGGCAGACCGCCGACGAAATCCGCGCCATCTACGAAGGCCGGCGCGCAGTCTCCCGCTCCACCCTCGTCTGCCTCTCGCGCAGCATCAACAACGTAGCCAGGCGACGCGGCATCGCGGCGAAGGCGAAGCACGAAATTTACCTCGCGGCGGTCGCCGACGGCGCGTTCGTCGAGCACGTCGAATCGCTCGTCCGCGAGGCCCGCAGGGAGCACGACCAATCGCTCCTGGTGCAACTCCCCAAAGCACTCGCGCGCGCGCAGGCCGACGGCACGCCGACGCGCGAGTCCGTCCGACTGATCGACGCCCTGCTCGGCTACGTCCGGCTGCAACTGTCCATCCTGCCCACGGGCCTCGACCTCGCCGCAGCAATCTACAAGGCCGCCACCGACGCGAACGACAAAGCGCGCCGGCTGTGCGCGGGCGGATACCTCCCGCACGATCTGGACGTGCCCGTCGGGGAGCTTCACCGCGCCCTCTACAAACTCACGCACGGCGAACCGCTGGCCGACCGATTCCCCGGCGAGGCGATGATGAGGCAGAGGGCCGAGCAGGCGTTAAAGGCGTGGTTCGCCGGAGACTTCGAGCCGCCCGCCTACGACACGTCGCCGGAGGAGCAGGCCGCGCCCTCGGACGCGCCCGCGGCCGTCATCGACCTCAACCTCTACGCACAGTCGCACCCGCGCAGGATCGTCCGCACGCTGTTCGCGGAGAAGGGGGGCGGCGATGAGTAAAACCACGAAGCCGCAGGGCACCGAGCCGAACCCGGCGCGCAACACCCTCACCGTCGAGACGGGCCGGCAGGCGTTCGCGCCGCTCGGCCTGCGCGACGGCGACGTGCTCACGCTGGAGGAGGCCGAGGTTAAAGACATCCGCCCCGGCGAGTTGGTCAGTTACCTCCTGTGGGCCATCTCGCCCGAACGCTGCGTCTCCCGCCTCCTCGGCCACGGCACCGACGCCGTGACGCTGGAAGAGGCGGACGGCTCAATCCACACAATTCACCCCCTGCTCCTGCGCCGGCCCTCGCGCGTCGTCTCCGTCGCCCGGCAGGACGAAGCGCGGGACTCGGCCCCGACAGACCCCCACGAAGAATGGCCCGACACGATACCGGGCTAAAGACGAGACAGAGAGCGGGCCGGGTAGCGAGAGCAACGCCGCCCGGCCCAGGACCCACGACCGGACCTTTAAGGAGATACAGCCGATGAGTCAGGCGAAGAATAACAGACGCACCTCAAAGCCGATACCGCGCCCCCCCGTCCGCTCCGGCAGGTGCCAGCCGAAGAAGTGGCGCAGGAGGCTCCCGCCGTGACGGGCCTCGAACCGGAGCGGGCGAGACTGCAAATCGCCCGCGAACTGAACACGCTGCACCAGCTCGTCCACCGCTACCGCGACGAGGTTCTAACCCTCGAACGCGCGATGAGGTTAGACGAGCACATCAGGGAGGCGCGGAGGATTCTTCATGGCAGAGAGAAAGACCCCCCGCGCGCCCCCAGCACACGGCGGCGACGACTCTGGAAGCGCCAGCCGAATTGCTTCTGGTGCGGGAGGGTGACGGACATCTCGACGGCCTTCCGCGCGAACTCGGCTACCGTCGAACACATCTACCCGATGCGCCACCCGAGACGGAAGGACACGCGCCGCGTGCTGCCGTCTACCGTGCTGGCCTGCTTCGCATGCAATCAGGAGAGGGGAGCGCCGCCCGTCCCGCCGACGTTCGGCCGGTGCCCCGTTCTCGCACTCGTCGCGGCGACGCGACAATGAACAGCACGCAGCGGGGCGGGTCTTCACGGCTCGCCCCGCCTCAACTACAATCCGACGACCTCGAAAGGAGCAGAGAGTGAGCGACCACGCTAGAACCATCCAACGTCTCCACAGAGAAGCGGCCGAGGCGAAAGCACAGGCCACCCACCTCATCTACATCAAGATCGGCAGGGAGTTGCTGGCGACGCGCGGAGAGCTGCCCGAGGGCGAGTTCAACGCATGGGTGCAGCGCAACTTCAACAAGGGTCCGAAGTGGGCTCTGAGGATGATGAACGCGGCACGAGCGGACAGCGGGGGCTAAAACGGACGTGCACGTCCGTTTCGGGAGGGGCTTGGGAGCAATCCCGGCCCCTCCCCTTTTTTTGTTCGCCCACGACCCGCAGCCTGAAAATGTCCCCAATTGGGGAAAGAGCCAAAGCGCAAATTTGCGCAATGCCACTTTGCTTCAATTGAGGCAAGGTTCGGCCCTGCCCCTCACGCCCCCGCCACGCGCGCCAGAGCGCCGCAGGACGACGCGGAGAGGCCGCGGACGGCCCGCGGCATACCCAGATTCAGCACAGGGCATTTAAACGCGAAGTTTCGAGGGGCGGGATTCATTACCGGACGGCGGTAACGATTTCTAACAAAATGTTAGAAATCACCGGGCGGCCTTGTTGAGCGGACGGCGCTTAATTTTTCGGCGGGTCTCATAACGTGAGGTTTCCGCTACCCGATAGCGAAAACTCAGGGCGAACAGTTTACCCATTATCCGACGCCCGAGTTTTAGCGAAGCTCACTAAAACTGCATTTTGCACTCGACGTGTGCAGGGTGGGGAATGTTTCACGGCGCGCGGGCTGTGGAAAACCCAGCGCCTTTGTCTATTCGAATAGACAATTTCAGCGCCAGAGACGCCGGCACAGCCACGCGTGGACGAGCGTGCAGAGGGCCAGCAGGAAGACGACGGGCGGGCGCATCAGTTCACCCGGCGGGGGCGCGTGAGGAGCGTCGGGCGGCCCTTCGTCTTCTCTTCAATCCGCCGCCCCTCGCCTTCGAGGCGCCGATACTCGTCCTGCTGGTCGAAACGCCCCTCGGTCGCCAACGGGTTCAGGGCGCGGGCGCGGGCGTTCATAATCAAGTCGACCATGAACGCCCGCCGCTCCGAGTCGCTGTGGAAGGCCCGCCAGTCGGGCGAGGCGATCAGCTCCGAGGCCGCGGCGTTGACCTCCTCGGCGACCCTGCGCGCCGCCTCCTCCTGGGTGACGCCCGCCGTCACCATCGAGACCGCCGAGAGCGGCTTGATGTCTTCGCCGTCGAAACCCTTGACCGCCCAACCGGGCCGGGCCTCCGCAGAGCGTTTCCCCTTACCCTCGTCAACGTCCCGCAGGTCGATGCGGAGGCGCGCGACCTCCGAGCCGACGAGGGGCGTCAGGAACTCCGACACCGAACGCGCCGGCGGCTCCGGCCCCTCCGGATTGTCGTAGTAGCGCACGCCGGCCCCAAGCACGCCGGGGAGCGCCGAGGCCGCCCCCACAAAGCCCGTACTCAACCGCCCGAAGTCGCGCCGCCCGAGGAGGCCGTCGTCGTCGCCGACGCGCGTACTCAACACCCTGTCCACGTCCCACAGCGACGAGCCGCCGCCCTCGACCCAGCCCTCGTAAACCCCCTCGACGACCATCGGCACAGCCAGGTCACGCGCCGCCCCCGACGCCGAGAAGGGCTCGCCGTCCTGCGTCTCGCCCGTCACCCAATCCGCCGCGACCTTACCCGAGGGCGAGAGCTGGCGGCGCGCGTAGTCTTGCGCGAGCGCCCACGGCGCGCGCCGCGCCGGCACCCGCTCGCCCTTCGAGATGCGGCGCAGGGAGTCCGCGATCTGCGCGGCCGTCTGCACCGCGTAAGCCTCGCCGCCGCTCAGGTCGTAGACCGTCCGCGAGCCGACCCGCACCTTGCCGAACCCCGCCTCGAACGGGTTCCACCCGACCTCGACGCCGGGCACCATCTCCAGCAGCGCGTAGGTCATCCCCATCGTGCCGAGGAAGCGGGCCGCCTCCTTCGCCTGGATCTTCGCCACGGGCCGCAACGACGGGTCGAGGGCGTTACCGACGAGACGCGCGGGCGATAACAGATTAAGGCGCGAGGCGAAGCGGCGGGGGCTGAACAGGGGGAGGTTGAGGAAGGAAACGATCTTACGGCCCAACTCGGAGCGGTCGAGGACAGGGACGACGCCGCGCCCGGTCGTGATGTTGATGAACTCGGCCGCCGCCCGGTAGGTGTCGCGCGTCGCCTTCGGGTCGGCCTTGATGCGCCGGGTGTACTCGTCCCACGCCCGCAGGCGTAGCGTGTCGAGGGCCGCCGCGTAAGCGCGGTTCGACTGCCTCACGCCCGGCGTCCGGCGCGCGAGGCCGGACGCGAACGCCTCCTCGCGCAGCTCCCTCGGAACCCTCCCGGCCAACTCCTGCGGCGAGGCGAGGTATAGTCCCGCCTCCCGCATCACCTTGTAATCGGGGTGATCCACTATTGAGCGGGCGAAGTCCGTAAACTCACGTTCGCTGACGAGCGCCCCGACCTGCCGACGGAGCACGCGCCGCAACTGACGCGGGTGCGCGAACAACTGAAAGCCGCCTTGCTGGAGGGTGGCCGAGAGGTCGCCCGACGCGCGCAACGCCTTCGGCAGTTGCACCAGGTCGATGACGGACCCCGCCACGCGGGCCGCCCTCTGCCCCAACGTAGACGGGGCGGCGGGCGGGCCGTCGAACTTACCCTCGGGCGTCCGAGGCTGCCGCGCCGAGTGGTGGGGCGGGGGCTCAAACAAGACGTCACCCGTCGCCGGGTCGAAGACATCACCCGTCCCCGTATCGACGACGAAACGACGGGGCGGCGGGGGCGCCGCGGCGGGCCGCGCGAGCGGCACAACCTCATCCGAGAGCCCGAGCGGGCGCGGGTTCACCACCCCGCGCATCGGCGCGGCCCTCTCCATCACCTCCCCGGCCGCGCGAGCCGCGCGGGAGCGCCCGAGCGCCGCCAGCGGGGGCAGCGGAATGGCGTTGGTCGGCTGCACGAGCCCGCCGGCCGCGCGCGCGATGGCCTGCGCGCGCGGGTTCTCCCGCACCAGCGGGAGGCGGGCCGCCGCCTCGCCGACCGGGTTAGACAACGGGATGTTCACGCCCCGCTGCGTCATGTCGGCCAGCATTTGCGCCGTCAGGTCGGGCAGCCCCGCCGCCTTCGCCCAAATGTAAGTGTCGGCCGCCGAGGCCGAGCGCAGTATCGGCTCGCCCACGGCGTTGTAGACGACCTCAGCCCCGCGGCCGACCCCGCGAGCCACGGGGTTGTCGGCGACGCCCTCGGCGACCGCCGCCGCGCCCTCTACCAGATGCTCGCCGGGGCTGTAGTCGCCGAGCTGGCCCAGCCGCACGGCCGCCCGCGTCGGCAGGTTCAAACTCGCCTGATAGTCCGAGAGCATCCGGCCGAGGTGTGAGCCCTGCATCGAGACGTGAGGGACGACGCCCGACTCGGACGCGCCGGTCGCGGGGTCGTAGAGGCCGGCGCGGTTCTGCTCCAGCCACCCGCGCACGAACGTCTCGGGCAGATCGTACTCGGCCGCCAGCCGCTCCGACGCCTGCTTAACCACGTCCTCGCGCGTGTGCGTGCCGGCCTCGGGCGCCCTTAGCGGGATGCGGAAAAGCGCTTTCGGGTCGGAGAGGGCGGCCCGCCGCGCGTCGCGGTTCGCGCGGCCTTCGACGGTGTAGGGGTCGGTCGTGGTACGGCGGGGCCGCTCGACCTCGGGGCGGGCCTCGGTCCTCACGACCTCCTCGCCTTCGGGCGGCCCGGCTATCCCCTCCAGGTCGAAGGCGTCGGCGATGCCGGTCAGGTCGAAGCCGCCGCCGGCACCACCCGCCGCACCACGGCGGCGCGACGGCCTCCCGATGTGGATGTGCGGACCCGTCGCGGCGCCCGGCGTCGCGGTGTTATAGGCGAGGTACTGGACGCCCCGCTCTCTCAGATAATTGATGAGAGCCCGCCCCTCCTCCGACTGCGGGTGCAGCCCCACGTCCATAGCGTGCCGGTGGTCGAGGTCGCGCGCGTCGTGAGTCTTCGACTGCCCCCGCGCCGTCACGGGCAACGGGCGTTTGTAAGTCTGCTCGAACCACGAGCCGAGCGACGGGCCGAAGTCGGGCGGCAACTCCCCGACCCCTTCGAGGAGCGAGTCGTCGGCCCCGTAAGGCTTGGGCGGGCGGGATAGCTTAGGCGGCCGGGGCTCGGGCGCGTCGGCGATCCCCGAGAGGTCGAAGCCGCCCGAGGGCTTCCGGGGCGCGCGGGGGGGGCGCGGCCGGGGGGCCGGCGCGTCCGCGATGCCCGTCAGGTCGAACCCCTGTTGCATCAGTAGACTTCCCACCCGTCGGCGCGGAGCGCCGCTTCGACCTCCGCGTCCGACTTGCCCTTGAGCGCGGGATACTTCGCCCGCACCGCGTCGAACTTCAGCCGGCTCACGCGCCCCTTCGAGGCCGGGGCGGGTGCCGGGGCGGGAGAGGCCGGCGACGAGGCGAACTTCTCTCGCGCCGAGTCGATGCGCCCGAGCGCGTCGTTCAAGACGCCCTCAAGCCTCTGCCGCTCGGCGTCGTAGTGGCCCGCGCGCATCTTCCCCGCGCCCTTCTCCCGCTCAAGTTTCGCTAGCTCTGAACGCGCCTGCCGCGCCGCCTGAAAATCGCCGCGAGTCGCCAGATTAAACTCGCGGGCCGCGCGCGCACTCAAGCCCTGCTCCATCGAGAACCTGAACCGCCGCTCACTCTGCTCAAACCTCTGCCGCATCTGCGCGAGCCGTTCGTTAGTCGAGACCGTCACGCCGCGCTCGTCGCGCTGCTCGACCCGGCGGGTGACGAACGGCTCCCCGGCCTCGTCCGTCGCCGGCACCCAGCGGCGGGCGGCGCGGTCGAACTGCATCCGAATCTCGCGCGTCTCGTCGGCCGGGTCCAGCCGCGTCGCCGTCGTCGGCGCGTTCTTGTCGCCGAACATCTCGGGGTCGAAGGTGACGCCGAACTCGGCGGCGTCCGACGCGAGCTGCGCGTCGGTCGGGTTCGTCACGGGGTCGAACGGCTGAAGGCTCCCGCGGCGCATTTGCAGCGCGCGGAACACGCGCTGCTGCCCGCGGGCGATCCTCTGCTCGTCGGCCTTCCGCTGCTGCGCCGCCAGCCTCTCCCGCTCCAGCTCGGGGCGTTGCTCGGCGAGCCCCGCCTGCGCGTTCCTGAGCCTCACCCCAGCCTTCGCGGCGTCGAGTTCGTAACCGCGGGCGGCCAGGTCGTCGGCCTCCTTCAGCGCGGCACGCCGCTGGCCGGTCCTCCTCCGCTCCGCGAGCCTTTCGTCAAGCGTCTTGTCGAAGGCCCCGACGCCGGCGCCGCCGGCGAACGCGCCGATGGCGTTCCCCAGGTTGCCGCCGCGAGAGAGCACATCCCCCGCCGCCATCAGGCCCGACTTCACGGCACCCCACCCGCGCGAGTTCGTGTTCGGCCCGCTGTAAGGATGCGCCACCTCGTCGTAAATCCTCTTCGTGACGAAGGCGCGGGGGTCGGCGAGCCTGTCGCGGGTGTCGGACTGCGCCGGGTCATACTCCACGCCGGGGGGCGCCGACCTCATCAGCTCCTCGGGCTGCGGGAAGACGACGCGGGGGCGCGTCAGAGGAGGCGGGGGCGGGCCGAGAGTTTCGGGCGCGGCTTGAGGGGCCGGGTTATCCGGCCGGCGCAGCACCGCGAAGTCGGGGGGCGGCGTCTCCGGGGCGGCCGTCTCGACGCGCCGCGGGCGCTCCAGCGGGAACTGGGGCGGCTGCTGTTGCCCGCCCAACTCCTGCGGCAACTCACCCGTCCGCGCCGCCTCTTCGAGAGCCTGCACGCCGCGCCTCAACAGCTCAAAGCGCGGGGGCGGCTCGCCGGGCGGCGCCGCCTCCGGGTTGTACTGAGGCGACGCGGCGGCCAGCAGCTCTTCGAGGGGCGGGAGCTTCCGGCGCGGGCGCATCAATCTTTCTTCAGGGTACATCGCGGGCCTCCACTCAGAAACGGGGAGCCGAACCGTAGCCGAAACGCTGCGGCGCGCGGGGCCTCCGCAACTCCTCGAACAACTCAAGGCGCGGGGGCGGGTTGAAGTCGCCGCCGAAGGTCTCGCCGGTGACGTTGCCCGACCACCGCCCCAGGCCGCCCAGGTCCTGCTTCGCCGCCGACTCCCTCGCCGTCGAGATGTTGGGGCCGGAGGTCGTCGCACGCCGGAGGCCCCGCGCCATCAACCCGCCGAAGAGCCCGCCCAACCCCTCGAACAGCCCGCCGCCTTCTTCGTCGGGCGGCGCGGGCCGAACCCCCGGCGAGATGATCGGCGGGGGCGGCGCGACCGCCTGTTGGGCGATTGCCGCCTCGGCCGCCGCCCTCTGCGCCGCCAGCTTCTCCCGCGCCTCCGTCAGACGCTCAAACATGCTTCGCCACATAGTCTTAAAACCTCCGCCCCTCGGGCATCCTCACGAAGTCAAAGTAACTGCGCCGCCTGAACTGCGGCGCCTCAATCTCGGGCTCCAGCGCCACGCGCGGCGCCGACACCAAAGGGCCGCCGAAGCCCTCGGGCGCCGGCCCCCGCATCACGCCCAAGCCCTGAGCCCGCGCGCTATCTCTCGCCGACGTGATCGGCGGCGCGGCCTTGTTCATCCGGCCCCACAGCGCGCCCAGCACGCGCGACGCGCCGAGGCCGACCGCCGAGCCCAGCGCGCCGCCGTCACCCTGCTCTACCTGCGGGGGCGGGCCGAACTGCGGACCCTGCCAGCCCTGTACGGCCGGGAGGTCCGCGCCGTCCTGCCGCCGCGTCAGGGCGAGCAGGGATTCGATTGACGGGAACTGTCCGCGCATAGCCTCACCCCTTCCGCTTCCGCCTGATGTCGGCCAGCAACGCCTCGCGGCCCTCGTCCGTCAGGCGCTCGGCCTCCCTCACGATCTCGGCCGTCTTCTCGGCCCGCGCGCGCTCCGCGTGCTGCCGCGCCGAGTGTTCGACGTAGGACATCAGCAACTCTTTCGGGCCGGCGAGGCCCAGGGCTCCGGCGTCCGACTGGAGCGCCGCCGCCTGCTCGTCCGACAGGTTCAACGTGATTCTCGACATACTCAACTCCAGACCGTGCCGGGCCTGAACGGAAAGCCGGCCGTGTCCTGCTCGTAAAGGTGCCGCACGGCCCGGTCGTGCTCCCGGCACAGGACGATGATGAGCCCGTCCGACTGCACCCACGCCGACAGGTGCGAGGGTATCTCCCCCGGCACCCCCACGGGCTCGCCCCTCTCGCAGTTGGTACAGTTCACGCGCTACCTCCCGATGACCTGAAAGTGCCACTTGTAGGTGGTCGAGTCCGTCAACTGCGCGTTGTCCACCGACACCGTGAAGCCCGACGCCGTGGCGGTCGCAAAGACCCACACCCCGGCCGAGGCGAGCGCCGCCGCCGCCGCGTTGGAAGGGTGCAGCCCCACGGCGGGGGCGCTCGCGTACTGCGAGGAGAAGGTGACGGCGAGCACGGCCCCCACGTCGAGGATGCCCGTCCCGGTGTTGAGCGTGACCTCGCCGCCCGCGTCCACGCCCGTGAGCGAGGCCGTCGCGCCCGAGCCGGCCGGCACCGCGCCGCCCGCGGCGGCCGAGGGGGCCGCGCCGCCCCCGACGACATGCGCCGGCCCGCCGACCTCCCGCCACACCGCACCGTCGTAAGCGAAATCAACCACGTCGCCCGAGACGAGTTTGCGCGTCGCCCCGCCCACCAGGGCGAGGGCCGCGCCCTGCTGCAAGGTCGTGTTGTTGTCGGCGACGTGGAGGCGGATTGACTGGCCCGCCGCGCCGTCGTCGAAGGCCGTGATCGTGGTCGCCCCGGCGTTGGCGGTCCTGAAGTGATTGCCGAACAGCACCGAGGGCGTAGCGTCGCCGTTCGTCAGCGTGTAAACCACCGAATTGAGTTGGTCGTAGCCGTTGGCGGTCGTGATGCCGACCACGCCGGCCGGGCCGAAGTTGCCCCGGCGCACGGGCGCGGTCGAGGGGTCGAGGTGGCGGACGAGCCCGAGGTTGCCGACGAACCAGTTGTCGGTGGGCGTGCCGGAAGTCGTCGCCAACTCCGCGATGTCGTAGTCCTCGCCGGCCGCGAGCGCCGAGCGGCTGTCTATCGTCACCGCGTTGAAGAGGACGCGCGAGCGGCGCGAGCCGTCGAGGATGACGGAAGTGGCGCCGACGTTGCCGCAGGAGACCACGAGGTTTGTGAACAGAATCGCGTCGTCCGAGGCGTAGTCAACCGTGATCCCGTACTGGCACCGCTCGACGTAGTTCCTCAGCACCCTCACCCCGTCGCAGTTGTTACGCACGAGGATGCCGGCGCCGTTGATGCCGTGGCCGAGCACGGAGAGCTTGCCGCCGAAAATCTCGTTGTCCGAGACGACGACGTTCTGCCACCCCTGCGCCGAGGCCGAGTTTTGCACCACAATCGCGTTGTTTATTCGCGTGCCCGACGGCCACGTCCGCGTCGAGTTGGCGATGGTGTTGCCCTTGATGTAAACGTCCTCGGCCCAATCGCCCGGCGCGTTCGGCTCCAGGTCGATAACGCTGGTGCCGGCCGCGTGCGGCGAGTCGTAACCGGGGTCTCTGAAATCGTTGTCTCGGAAATAAACCCCCTTGCCGTTCACCAGCGCCAAATTCTGAGACGAGCACCCGTAGAAAAAGCAGTTGCGCACCGTGACGTGCTCGGCGTACTTGCCGAGGGGCGCGGAGACGCCGCGCGCCACGAGGTCGAAGCCGGGGTCCGAGCCCGTCGAGGAGCTGGAGCCGATGTGACAGGCGATGGAGTGGAGGTCTTTGAAGTGACAGCCCTCGATCACCCCGCCGTGGCAGTTGCCCAAATCTATGCAGCCCCCGGCCGAGTTGAACCCGCTCGCCTGGTTGGGCTTCCCCTCGACAATCGAGAGGTTGCGGACGGTGATGTTGCGCGAGGTCGAGCCGGTCGTGCGGGCCTCGGCCGTGGCGAGCACCACCTTATGCTGCGCGATAAATTCGCCGTTCGAGACCGCCCCGGCCTGCTCGCCCGCGGGCAACTCAGTGTAGACCCACGACGACTCGTGCAGCCGCGTGTTCGGCCCCGACCCTTCGAGGCAGGAGTCGGAGTCGAGGACGAACATCCCGCCGATGAGGAAGAAGCCGCCGCCCATGTTTTTACCGCCGTAGCCCCGCAGGGAATAAGTGAAGTCGCCTTGAGGCAGCACGACGCGGACGTTGGCCTTGACGCGCACCTGCGAGGCGTCAACGGTGTTGCCGAAGTCCGCGCCGCACGTCGCCACGTAGACCGTCCCGCCGCCGAGCGCGAAGAGGTAATCAACGGCCGCCTGTATCTGAACCGGCAGCGTGGCCCCGGCGAACTGCTCGGCGTAGACGAAACGCGCGTTGAACCTGTAATCGTTATCCCCCGCGGCAATCGGCGCGGAGGCCGAGAGAGGCGCGCGGGAGAGGCGGGTGACGCCCTTGACGGACGCCGAGGCGTCCTGCACCAAGTTCGCCGCGAGCGCCGCGTCGATCATCTCCTGCAAGGTGATGCGGTCGCCGAGCGTGGGCAGGTTCGGGTAGTGCTGGCGGAAGTTCTGAGCGTTGCGCCACTGGCGCCAGGTGAAAGTCTCGGAGGTGCCGTTGACGGCCTCGTGCAGATGCCAGCCGTCGTTGAGGCGGTGTTTGAGCTGCCCGCGCACGTAGATGTAAGCGTAGTAACGCGCGAGGTGTGCGGGGGAGGCCGAGTCGGTCGTCGGCAACTCAATCGCCGTCGTGGTGGCGCGCACACCCGCCACCGTGATCGTGCTCTCGAAACACGGCCCGAGCTGCCGCAACGAGCCCGCGCCGAGGTGGCCGGAGCCGAGGAACTGCGTACCGTCCTCCGTGTTGATGATGTCGTGGTCGAGCGCCAGGACGAACTTGGCGTCCGCGGTCCCCCAATCATCATCCCACCGCTCCAGGTCGAAAGACTGTAGAGTCCTGTATGCCATCACAGCCACCGGCGCGGGAAGGTCGGCACCACCACCGCGCGGAACTTGCAAACATGGTCGGCCCCGCCCGTCAAAGGGTTGGCGAGCCAGAGGTCGAAGAACTCGGGGGCCTCCTCCCCGAAGTCGAAGGAGAGCCCGCGCCCCTCGACGCGGCCCCCGGCGACGCGCAGCGAGAGCCCGCCGACGACCGCCCCGCCGTAGCTCACGCACGCCCCGAAGTCGCCGCAGACGTACCACGGGGGGAGCAGCGCGACCGTCGCCGGCTCGTAGACGACCGGAGCCCCGCCGCGAAAACCCGAACCGCTCACACCCGACAGCAACATAAACACCTCACACCGCCATTTTATCAGTTTTGCTTATCAGCGCCCGAAGTAATTATCAGGCGGCCTCATCCATCGAATCGCGCCTCCGACGCGCCGCGATGAAGTAGCCGATTGCCAGCCGCTCGCGCGGCGGGAGCTTCCGAATCCCGCCGCGCGACAGTTGATCGTACATCTTCGCCCACAGCGAACAGGACTCCTCATCGAACGGCTTGGACCCGTCGGCCATCGCGCGCAGGCGTCTCAACTCTTCGTCCTCGACTAAGGTTTTCAAGCCGCAACCTCCGGCTCAGGCCAAAAGACACCCCCGCACTCCTCAGTCCACCCGACGAGCCACACGTGGGGTTGCAGGCCCAGCACGCCGCCGCGCAGCTCCCCGACGCGCAGCAGGGCCAGCGATTCGAGACACCCGGCGCAGGGGCAAGTCTCGCCGCCGCAGTCGGGGCAGATCGTATAGCCGTCCGCGGCGCCGGGGTACGGGATGGGAGGCTGAGCGCGCAAACAATCCTGGCAGAGTGTTTCGGCCATCACGCCGCCCCCTTCCCCGACGAATCAACGCCGAGCAAGTAGCCGTAGTCGCTCCAGATGTGCGCGGCCATGTCCTCGACCTCATCCGACTCAAGCGGCGGCACGCACCGCCACTCGTTGACCTCAAGGAGCTGCGCCAGCAGTTCGGACTCGGACGCGAACCACCCGTGGCGCAGCCGCCCCATGCCGACCCCGAACAGGCCAGAGTTGCGCCCCGGCTCGTAGAACTTCTCGCCGGCACCGCGCGACGCGCTGAAGGTCTGCCGCCCCTTCGCCTCTTGGAAGTTGACGACCTTCGGCTCCGGCACATCCGCCGCGTCGGCGAACACTGAGAGCAGCCAGTCGGGCGCGGGCTTTATCTTCGTCAGATTCTTTATCGCGTACCGACGCCCGGTGTAATGAGTCGAGGGCGGCAGGACGATGCAGCCGCCTTCGGCGCGCGTGTCCACGCCGGGGCCGACGACGCCGGCAGAGTTGCGCAGCGTCACGCCTTCGGGGTAGGTGAAAAGGAAGTGGTCGCCGAGTGAGCCGGTCTGGTTGTTGAAAGTGTCCATCCAATCGCCGCCGTGCGCCTCAATCAGATCGTGCAGCGAGGCGTCGCCGCCGCCCTTCGGGTCGAAGTCCAGCGCCAGGACGCGGCGCGGGCCGCCCATGAGCCCCCCGATGTTGGCGTGAGGCCAGCGGCCCCACCACGCGCGGATCTGCTCCGGGTCAGTCGTCGCCACCTTCTCCCACTCGGCCACCCGCGAGTGTTTGCCGGGGCTCGGGCAGTCGGCCCCGCACCTGTGCCGGTCGGGCCGACACTTCGGACGCTTGCCCTTCGGCGCGGTCATCCGGCAGGGGCAAGAGCAGATGCCGTCGAAAACGTCGTGCATCGGGAAAACGGCTATCCCGCCCCCCGCCCACCACAGCGCCCACGCCCCCATGTCCGGCGAGGATTCGTCCACTTCCGCGCCCTCCTCACTCGCTAAACCGCTGTCTCCCTTGCCCTTGTCGGACGGGGGGGGTGACATTTTTGTCAGGGGGGGTTGTCCGACGAGGCCGGCGAGGAAGTCGCAGAGCGGCACGCCGTCGGGTTCCGATTTGTTAGCCGTATATGCAGTAGCAGTCGGCGTCGTGGCTTCCGGGCCGTAACCCTCCCACGCGGGCGCGTCTTTCCGGCGCGCTTCCTCTTCCGCGCCCACCCGACGCGCCTGCACGTCTTCCTTCTGGCGGGTCTTCGCCCGCGACGCCCGCAGTCGGCTAACCAAGACCTCAAGCCGCTCCAACTCGGCCAACGGGTCGCCCCCCCTCTCCGCACACCCGTCCACGTACTTTTCGACGGCCGCCAGCAGACGCGGCTCCCGAGCCGCCTTGTAGTCGGCCAGGGAAAGAACCTTTGCCGGTTTAGAGTCTGGTGAGGGCGCGGACTCCTCGGGCGGGTCAACGCGGACGAGCTGGGAGAGCACCCAGCCGACCTGAGCCGCGAGCGCGCGGCCGGGGTGCTTCTTCCACCCCTCCGAGCCCCGCGCCCTCACCATCCCGTCGTAGACCGGCGACTTGACCAGATCGGTGTAGGTCGTGGCCGAGTAAATCTCCTTCTTCGTCACGGGGTCGCGGCCGACGACCTGCCCGCCGCGCTCGACGTGGAAGAACTTGTATCGGCACTCGGCCTGATACTCTTCGAGTTGGTCTATGCGCCGCCTGACGCGTGCCTCGACGGCCTCCTGCGTGCCCGTGAAGTGGAGGCGCGAGGCCAGCGTCGCGTGGCTCCGCTGAAACGGCTCGTTGATGACCTCGCCGCCCCCGTGAACACCTTGCAACGCGGAGATGAACTGCCGGACGTTCGGCGGGATGCTCACGCCCGTCTCCTCCGCGACCGCGGCAAAGACGAGGTTCTGTAAGTCTTCGATGTTGGCGTGGTCGCGCCGGGACCAGCGTGCCCACTCCTCCTTTTTCGAGTTGGCGTAGTTGTGTGACGCGGCCATCAGCGGCGACCTCCCCTCCGAGGCCGCGTCCGCCCCTCAGTCTCGTGACGCACGCAGGCGTCGGCGTGGGCCTCTAGGGCGCGGAGGCCCCGCGCCGTCACCAACTCACCCGAGGCGAGGAGCTGGCCGACATAGAGCGGCCGGGACCGACGCAGGGGCGGGGGCGGCAAGAAGGGCGCGCGGGGCAGCGGGGCGTAGTTCATACGAGCCCCCTTCCCCCGCCGAGGGCGCGGCGGGCGCGCGCCGAAGCCACCGCCAGGGCGCGCGGCTCGGCCACCGTCACCAAGCCGGCGCGATCTACGACGTAGACCGGAAACCGACAGGGGGCTACTTTTTTGCGGGAGGTACTACACGTTGGCTGCGAGTTGTGATAGAGTTTCTTCATCCACCGCCTCCATTCCCTGCTGTCAACAGGATTGGAACATCTCGACCCGGCCCGGAAGGGAGGGGCCGAGGTGTGTTTGCAACGGGTTTTAGTGCCACGGGACGCGCGTGCGGCCCGACCAAAGAGAAAGGGTTCTAGTCTCCGGCTGGCGGACGGAAACTAGAACCCTCGACCAACGACGGCGGACGGCTCGCCGATGGACTCTTAAAACTTATGGGGTGCGCCCCGCCAGGACGCTTCAATAGTGCTTGCCCTCGGCCGGCGGGGTCGCTAGAATGGCGAACGCCCGGCGCCGAGTGCGCTGGGTCTACCGAGTGGGGCGGCGCAACGATTGGACCCGGAGCGCCGCTTTGCTCTTTTCAGAGCCCACTACAAAGAACAAACGTTGTCGGATATTACCCGAATAAAACCGCCATTGGAATAGAAACAATTCCTTAGTTAATTTCTTCCGGGGTGGAAGAAATTAACCCCTCTATTTCTTCCACCTCCCGACTCTCAAGGTAGCGAATCCGCGCGAGGTGGTTTGCGAGAAAGCTATCCCACCCGTCGAACCACAGGGCGGCCCACGCCGAGAGCGTACGCGGGGTGACGGGTTGGCCCGCGGCGGTCACTCTCTCCGCGACGGCCTCACAGGTGATCGGCACGGGCGGCTCGGCCCGATACAACTCCTCGACGGCCCGCTCGACGGCGCGGCGCGTGACGGCGCGCTTCCGCCCCCGCTCGTTGAGCAACAGGCGCGTCCGGGCGGCCGACTCTTCGAACTTGTTGGAGGCTTCAAATATCCCGGCAGCCCGCGCCGGGTCGTCGTCGTAGTGCGCCGCCACCCACGCCCGCGCCTCCTCGAAAAGCGACCGGAGGGCGGCGTCGAACTTCTCGGGCGCGAAGATGAACATATACTGCACGGCCGCGTTGACGCGCTCCGCCTCGGGGTCGAGACGCCGCTGCCTCTCGGCCATCGCCGCCTCAAGCCACACGTCCACGCCGTCCGCGTTGCCCGCCTCCACGTCGCGGCGGAGCCGGTCGCCGACCTCGGGGGCGTAGAGGGCGCAGGCGCGCAACAGGAGCCCCGACCAGTCCAAGCTACACCCGCCGACAATGACATCCACGCCGAGCCCGTCTATCTCAGGCACGGCCAAGCGCACATCAAAACCCGACATCCCGTTACCATAGACGAGCGCCCACAAATCTATCTGTTGGTTCGCCCTGCCCTGCCGCTCCAGTAGTTCGTTTATCTTCCGCCAACGCCGCTCCCTCTCTTCTTTCGTCACAGGCCCACCTCCGCCAGCCGGTCAGGATGCGCCCATTTTACCACGAAACCGCGTAACCCCGACCGCAACACCCCTTTCCGCCGAGGCCCTTTTTATAGCCTCTGGCAATTCTGGCAATTCTCTTTTTTAGTCCGAACTTGACCGAACTTCGGCGCGCTCACATAGGGTTACTTCGCTTACATAGGGTTTCCGTAGCACACGGCGCCGCCTGTTCGCCGTTTGTTTATCAAACGGCAGGAGGGCCAGCCCCCTTTTTAGCTGTTGCAAGTGTCCACCCCCGCCCCTCTTTTTTAGGTGCAACTCCGTGCAACTGGACGGGCTTGCATGGGGTGTCCCTCCACGCATGGGGTGTTCAGGCCGGACACCGAGCGGACATCAAAGGCGGAAAGAAACCGGAAACAGGGCGGGAGCTTTTAAGGTGTTACAAGCGTCACCTTCGGCGCAGGGCACTCGGCATTTTGTTGCGGGTTAGAGTCGTGTGCTACGGCGGAAAGGCTAATGATCCAGCAGCTTGACGAAATGCTAAGGCCGGGGCGTGTTGCAGCCTAGACTCGGCAATTCCCAGCATCTTTTTTGCCGCGAAGTTCTACGAACCTTAGCAATCCTTAGCATTCCCCCGCGCGCGTAGAGGTGTTGCAATGTGTTGCATTCCCCTACCCCTCGCGCGCGTTAGACGTGTGAAAAGTGTGCACCTATGCCATGCGCGTGAGGGTGTCAACTGTGTCAACTACGCGCGCATGGATGTGTCCTGATGTGTCCTCGCGCGCGTTGGCCTGTTGAAAGTGTAGAAAGCGCCGCGCCCTTTTTGCACCGAAGTTCACCGAACTGACCTTTTTTGCGTCCAAGTTCGTCCAACCTCGGCCCCTTTTTACCGGCCAACTTCGGCCAACCTCTCGGCCCGAGGCTGAAAAATCGTGAAAATCCGCGAACCCCCGCCCCCTCCGCGTTTCATTCGGTTTCAAAACGTAACAGCCCCGTTATAGGGTTATGCCCCCGTTATAGGGTGTCCGTAGCACACGCCCCAGGTTGATTGATTTTTCAAGAAATCAAGTTCTAGGTTTTTCTAGGATGAGAATGCTAGGAATTGCTAGGAGGGAATGACCGACAATTACCGACAAAGTTCTTGTGTTTTCTTGTGAGCGTTAAGCCCGAGGGTTAAGTTTTGTCAGGTCGAGAATGTCAACATTTGTCAACAGGCGCGAACCCTGAAGGTTAGCAATTGATAGCAGACGCGCCCCGTGTGCTACACCCTCAGCGGGAAGGCCAGCCCGCGCGCCTCCTGCTCCTCACGGCTCACCCCGGCCCGCTCCATGACGAGGGCGCGCATCTCCGTGCTGTACTCGAAGCACAGGGCGTAGAGCAGCGGGGCCGCCGGGACGTGCGGGTTGTTCTGCTGCGCCCGCCGCAGAACCTCGTCGGGCGTGATCGGCCCCGCCGGACGGCATGGGGTTGCTTCGACGGCATGGGGTTTCCCCGAGGGCTCGTTTTTCTCCCCGCGCAATTCGCGCAGCTCTTCCCCTCTTGGCCCGGCGTTGCATTCGGTTGCATTTTGTTGCATCGGGGGGGGGGAGCGGGC
>Ga0196963_10000867_pt1 | contig 23134 bp, 17 predicted proteins | sample S1_5metaG_FD_148600 | JGI IMG/M metagenome (GOLD analysis project Ga0196963, IMG submission 148600) | Soil microbial communities from Anza Borrego desert, Southern California, United States - S1_5 | ecosystem: Environmental > Terrestrial > Soil > Desert | place: USA: California | collected...
GCTTCGAGCTTCGAGCTTCGAGCTTCGAGCTTCGAGCTTCGAGCTTCGAGCTTCGAGCTTCGAGCTTCGAGCTTCGAGCTTCGAGCTTCGAGCTTCGAGCTTCGAGCCGAAACCCCTACTTGGTGAAGAACGCCATCCGCTCCATCACCTCGACCAGCGTCTCGCCGCCCGGGCCGACATCGGCCGGCTGGTAGTCGCGGTCGAAGCGGGCGAATCCGAGATCGGTCGACGCGGTGCCGAAGACCGCGATGCCGCGATCATCGAGCACGGCCGCATCGTCCCACCCGGCCATGACGACGTACGCGGAGACGCCGTCGCCGAGCAGATCGCGGCCATGGCTGTAATCGCCGACCGGGTTGGCGATGCCGAGCCGCGCCATCAGGGTCGGCGCGACATCGACGTGGCTGGTCAGGCGCGCGATGCGCCGCGGCGCGGCGCCGGGGACGCGCATGACGAACGCGGTCTGGGTCTGCCAGCGGGTGTAGGCGTTGTTGTGGCCGACGCGCCGGCCGCTCTCCGCGAACTCCTCGCCGTGGTCGCCGGCGACGACGACGATGGTCTCGTCCGCCACGCCGGCGGCGTCGAGCGCGGCGAACACCCGCGCCAGCTGCGCGTCGACGTAGCCCATGGCGTTGCGGTAGCGGTTGCGCAGCAGCGCCGCGCTCGGCCCCGGATCGGCGGCGAGCTTGATGTAGTCGAGCTCGGAGGGATCGCAGACCGGCGCGAAGCGCGCGTGCGCCTCCGGGTACAGGTAGGGCTGGTGCGGAGCGTCGTAGAAGGCGAAGGCGAAGAACGGGGCGCGGCGTTCGCCGACGAACGCGCACAGCGCGTCGGTCATCAGCCGATCGCGGTCGACGCGCGGCGCATCCCAACGGTCGGTGATCGCCTCGGGCACGCCGACGAAGGCGGTCTTGCGGAACTCCGGGAAGTTGAGATCGGTGCACGACAGCACGCGCATGGCGTAGCCGCGCGCGACGACCTGGTCGATCAGCAGCGGCGAGCGCCGTTCGTCCAGCACGCGCGGGAAGGCGGTGCCCCACAGGCCGTAGAGCAGCGAGAAGATGCCGCAGCGGCTGGCGTTGCCGCCGCTGAAGTGGTTCTCGCCGACGATCGCCCGCTCGGCGTAGGCGTGCAGGTTGGGCATGACCTGGGCATCGAGCATGTCGAAGCGGCAGCCCTCGATCGCGACGATGAGGATGTTCGGGCGCGGCGCATCCGCCGGCGCGCTGAGCGGCGCCTTCGGCCAGTCGAGGCCGCCGCCGGCCAGCGGCGTGAAGCCGCTCTCGCGCGCGACCGCGACGCCGAAGCGGCTGGCGAAGCGCTTCGCCGTGACCGCCTGGTACAGCGGCAGGCGCGTGCGCACGCGCGTGCATTCGATGCGGTTGGTCATGTCGGCCCAGGCGAACAAGCCCTTGTCGGCGATGATCACCGCCAGCAGGGCCGCCGCGACGCTCCACCACCACGCGCGGCGCCGCGTCACGGACAGGCGCGGCCCGACGATGCCCGCCAGGTACGGGGCGAGCGCCATCGCCGCGATGGCCAGCGCCCCGTTCAGCCAGGTGCCGAGCCCGACGGTGAAGCTGTCGTGCGCGGCCGGCGTGGTCAGCAGCTCGAGGACGAAGCCGTCGACGTGGCGGTGGTACAGCCGCCAGATCACGGTGTCGGCGTAGACCAGCGCCAGGGTCAGCGCGAACGGCAACGGACCGAGCCAGCGCGCGACCCAGGCGCGCGGCACCAGCGCGGCGCCGGCGGCGACGAGCAGCGCCGGAACCGCGAGCGCGGCCATGGTCGCGACCGTCGCCATGGCGGCGGCGGCCGTGCTCAGCGACGACGACAGCCGCTCGTCGACCTCGCCGGCGAAGTAGTGCCGCGCGATGACGGTCAGCACGACGAGCGTCGCCAGGTACTGCCAGGCGACGATCGCCAGCCGCTCGCGCGTGGTCGACGCGTCGCTCATCGCGCCGCCGGGCGCGCCGCGGCCTGCTGCGCATGGAGGATGCGCTGGTCGAGCGCGAGCCCCGGATCGAGATCGATCAGGCGCCAGCGCGTGCGCAGGACGAGCACGCCGGGCGGAGCGGTGGCCTCGAGCTCGACGAACACCGCGGCCGGGTCCCCGGACTGGACGTAGCTCTGCAGCGCTTCGCCGGGCGGATGCGCCGCGGCGTCGTGGGCGACGTGCTCGAAGACCAGCGCGTCGCCGCGCCTGACCCAGATCAGCGCATCGCCATCGATGCCGACCTTGGTCTGCTGCGCCGCGCGCGTCGGCAGGCGGATCCACGCCGCGGACGCGCGCACCTCGGGCGCGCCCATCAATGCCGTCCAGCCGTCGGGCAGCGTCGAGCCGGCGACGCGGCGCGCGTGCAGCGACTCGGGCGGCGCCATCTGCAGCACGTACCAGGGGACGAACGCCGGCGCGTCGTCGCGCAGCCGCAGCAGACGCGACTCGACCTCGATCGCGCCAGCGGCGCTGATGGCGAAGGTCTCGACCACCCGCGTGCCGGTCGCGGCGTGGTCGGGACCGGTCAGCCGCAGCGCCGAGCCGTGCGGCCCGTCGACGATGTCGGCGCGGTACGCGGCGCGCGGGAACGGCGCCGGCCACCAGTGCTCCTGCACCTGTTTCCACGACGCGTACGGCCACGGCCAGGTCTTGCCGCCGCCCAGCGCCGCCGCCGGATCGGCGTCCGGACCGTCGAGCGCCGCGTCCTCCCACAGCAGGTTCGGACCGTCGATGCGGCCCAGGCGCATGACGCGGGCGACGCCCGGGACGATCACCAGCTCGATGCGCCCATCGCTGAGCGACCAGGCGTCGCTCCAGCCGCGGTAGGCGACGGCGCGGATGACGACGCGCTCGTCGCGCTCGGCGACCTGCGGCGCTCGGCCGCAGCCGAGCAGCGCGCCGAGCAGCGTCGCGAGCGTCATGGAGCGCGATGCGGCGACCGACGCCCGAGGCGTCATTCGCCCAGCCGCTCGATGTGATCGTCGCCGACCGCGTCGTAGACCCGCACCTCGCGCCACAGCGTCGAGCACTCGGCGAGGAAGCGGGCGTGCAGCGGATCGACCTGGTACGCGTCGTGGGCGGCGACATCGGCGAAGAACACGGTCAGCGCGTAGGAGAAGCTCGCGTCGACGACGCCGCGCTCGACGGTCGCCGCCGGCGTCCCGACGTACGCGCGCTGGACCGAGCCGATCGCCGCCAACGAGCGCAGTCCACGGACGAAACGCGCGACCTCGCCGGCCGCGAGTCCGGGCTTCAGCCAGAAGTAGACCGCGTGGATCAGCATGCGCGGCCACCGTAGGCGCGGCCCGCGCAGCGACAAGCCGCGCACAGGTGCGCTGCGTGCGCGGGAGGCGCGCAACAGGTGCGCAGGGCCGCGTTTGCGCGGCGGCGTCGCGCCGGCTATCCTCCCTGCATGCGCCGACTGGCTCTGCTCGTGGCCGCCAGCGCCTGCATCGCCTCGTTCGCCGGCGAGGCTCCACCCGACATCCCCGATCCGTTCGGCCTCGGCGAACGCCTGGCCCTGATCGACCACCTGCGCGACGCGCTGCAGGTCGCGGTCCCCGACGACGCGACCTACGAGCAGCTGGTCGCGCTGTACTGGGCCAGCCGCCGCGATGCCGCGCCGAGCGCCGAGGAGGCGCTGACGCGCGACCGCGTGCAGCGCCTGCGTGGCCAGCTCGCCGACGAGTTCGGCATCCAGGCCGAGGCCGACGCCGGCGAGGACGCGCTGGTCGCGCGGCTGGCGCTGGCGCGCGAAGGCCGCGTCGCCGCGGCGCTCGCTGCGCCGACCAGGATCGCGCAGTCCGAGGTCGACAACATCCGGGCGAGGGTCCAGCGCCTCGGCGCCGACGCGCGCGCCGAGCGCGACAAGCGCGACGAGCTCGACGGCCGCCGCCGCGAGCTGTTCACCGACTACGAGAAGGCGCGCGAACGCCTGGCGCAGCTCGCGCAGGCCGGCGACGCGGACGCCTACGACGCCCTGGTGGAGACCATCAACGGCATGGCTCGCCGCGACCAGGAGCTGCAGGCGGCGATGACCACCGCCGCGCGGCGCGCCGAGCAGCTCGAAGGCGAGCGCAACGAGACCGAGATCCGCCTGGCGATGCTCGCCGCCGAAGCCGGCGCCGGTGACCCCGGCGATCCGGATGCGCCGCTCGCCGACCGCGGGGCGCTGCCGAGACCGGAGGGGCTCGAGGCCCAGCTCAAGGCCGCGGTGGTGCTGGTGATGGTCGAGGAGCGCGGCAGCGGCACCGGCTTTTTCATCTCCGGCGACGGCCTGGTGGTGACCAACGCCCACGTGCTCGGCGACAAGCGCAGCGCCATCGGGTTGTGGGACGCCGCCGCGAAGCGCACGCCGGTGCGCCTGCGCGTCGTGCAGATCGACGACAAGGCCGACCTCTGCCTGCTGCGCGCCGAAGGCGGGCCCTTCAACGTCCTGCCGATGACCGAGGTCTACGAGCTGTCGAAGGCGATGGTCTCGGCCGGCTTCCCGCTGGCGGGGCAGATGGCGACGAACCTGGGCACGTCGCCCTCGGACATCGTCGTCTCGCGCGGATCGATCACCTCGCTGCGCCGTCGCGACGACCAGGTCGAGTGGATCCAGCACGACTGCGGCATCGCCAGCGGTTCGAGCGGCGGTCCGCTGGTCGATCCCGCCTCGGGCGCGGTGGCCGGCGTCAACTGCATGGTCATGGAACCCAGCGCGAGCGGCGGTGCCGGCGCCTCGATGTCGTTGGCCATCCCGGTGCGCAAGGTGCGCGAGATCTTCGCCGCGCACCTCGAGTAGCGGCCCTCGATATCCGGTTTGCGCCCGACGGCGCGACGCCTTCACTGCGCCCCCTCACGGAGCGCACCATGGCCGACAGCCGCGACGACGATCTGCGTGGACTCGCCCGCCGCGCGCTGCGCGAGAAGGGCCTGTCCGACGGCTTCCCCCCGGCGGTCGAGGCCGAGGCCGGGCGCGCCGCGATCCCCAAGCCGGGCGCCGAGTACCGCGATCTGCGCGCGCTCGCCTGGTCGTCGATCGACAACGACGATTCGCGCGATCTCGACCAGCTCAGCGTCGCCGAGCGCCTCGACCAGGACGCGATCCGGGTCATGGTCGCGATCGCCGATGTCGACGCGCTGGTGCGGCGCGACTCGGTGCTCGACCGCCACGCCGCGATCAACACCACCTCGATCTACACCGCGGGCGGCGTCTTCCCGATGCTGCCGGAGCGGCTGTCGACCGACCTGACCTCGCTCAATCTGCAGGTCGACCGCCTGGCGCTGGTCTGCGAGTACGTCGTCGACCGCGCCGGCGCGTTGGCCCAGGGCCGGCTGTTCCTCGCGCACGTGCGCAACCAGGCGAAGCTGACCTACAACGCGATCGGCCCGTGGCTGGAGGGCGAGGGCCCGCTGCCCGCGGCGGCCGCCGCGGTGCCCGGGCTCGAGGGCCTCCTGCGCCTGCAGGACGAGGCGGCGCAGCGCCTGCGCGCGCGGCGCGAGGAGCAGGGCGCGCTGCAGCTCGAGTCGCTGGAGACCCGAGCGGTGATCCGCGACGGACGGGTCATCGACTTGGTCCGCGAGCGCAAGAACCGCGCCAAGGAGCTGATCGAGGACTTCATGATCGCCACCAACGGGGTGTGCGCGCGCTTCCTCGCCGCGCAGGGCTTCGCCGCAATCCGCCGCGTCGTACGCACGCCCGAGCGCTGGGACCGCATCGTCGAGCTGGCCTCGCGCCTGGGCGCGCGCCTGCCGGCGGATCCGGATGCCGCGGCGCTCGAACGCTTCCTCCAGCAGCGCCGCGTCGCCGATCCGCTGCGCTTCCCGGACCTGTCGCTCTCGATCGTCAAGCTGATGGGCAAGGGCGAGTACGTGGTCGAGCGTCCCGGTCAGGTGCTCGGGCATTTCGGCCTGGCGGTGCGCGACTACGCGCACTCGACGGCGCCGAACCGGCGGTACCCGGATCTGATCACCCATCGCCTGGTCAAGGCGGCGCTCGGCAAGACGCGCCAGCCGTACGAGGACGGCGAGCTCGCCGAGCTGGCCGCGCACTGCACCGAGCAGGAGGACGCCGCCAACAAGGTCGAGCGCCGCGTGCGCAAGTCGGCGGCCGCGCTGCTGCTGCGCGAGCGCGTCGGCGATTCCTTCGACGGCATCGTCACCGGCGCGTCGGACAAGGGCACCTGGGTGCGGGTCTTCGCGCCGCCGGTCGAGGGCAAGGTCATCCGCAACCAGGGCGGCTTCGACGTCGGCGACGTGGTGCGCGTGCGGCTGCTGGGCGTCGATGTCGAGCAGGGCTTCATCGACTTCGCCGGGGTGCGCGAGATCAGGGACGCGGACGCGCGCTGACGCAGGCGCGAAGCGCGAACCCCGCAGCTCGAGGCCGAGGCCGAGGCTGAAGCGCAGACCGTGTCGGGATGACAGCCGCCGCGTTTGCCCGGTCGGGTCGATGACCTAGAACCAGCCGCGGTGAGCACCGCGTCCGCACTGCCGCACCCGGCCGAGCCGGTCGCCGATCCCGACGAGGGTGTCGATGCCGTCGCGCCGCGCGCGTGCGCGCCACGCGAGCCGGAGATGGCGCGCGTGGTGGCGCGGCACAACGCGGGCCTCCCGCCGGGGTCGGTGCTGCCTGGGCCGTACCAGCCGGTGGGCGACGAGATCGACGTCGACGACGACAGCCACGTGGTCACGTGGACGCCGGAGCACCCGACCAGCTGGTTCCGCCAGAAGGACGGGACGCCGGTGGCGATCGGCCACGCCGACCAGCACGGCTGGGTTGATCTCGACCAGCGCCTCGGCGGCGGACGCATCCTGCTCAGCGCGCTCGAGACGCTCGCGGACGGCCAGACGTTCGGACCGGAGGAACGGCTGCTGGCGGCGGAGCAGGCGCGCCTCGGCGCCGCGGGCTTCGACGCGACGCTGGCGGGGATCCTCGAACCATCGAAGTCGCCGTACGCGATCGTCCCGGGCAGCACGGACATCGCGCTCTTCCTCGACGGCACGTCGAACTGGCGCGACCACGAGACCAACATCAGCACGATGTACGACCGGTTCCAGGGCACCAAGTTCTACTACGGCGGCGTCGGCAACGCCGCCGAGTACGCGCGCATCGACCAGGAGAAGCTCGGCGGCGGCGCCGGACTCGAGTTCGACGCGATTATCGACCGCGCGATCGAGGATCTGCGGAAGAACTGGCAGCCGGGGATGCGCGTCCACGTGTTCGGGTTCAGCCGGGGCGGGGCGCAGGCGATCGAGTTGGCGAGGAGGTTGGAGGCGAAAGGAATTGAGATCGCCGCCGCGCCTGGCGAGCACAAGCCCGAGATCGCGATGCTGGGCTTGTTCGACCCGGTCTATTCGGTGGCCCAGCCGGGGCAGGATTCCCAGCTGATCAGCAGCACGTCTGAGGGCCGAGCCGGCAACTTCGTTTCGGTCGATCTGCCGTCAAACGTCCGGCATGTGCGCGCGCTTTACGCCCAACACGAAGAACGCAGCTGGTTCCCAGCGACAAGGCTGGTCGTCGACCCTGATGCCAACACCATCGCGGACTTCGCGCTCATTCCTGGCGTGCACAGCGACGGCGGCGGCCACAAGGAGAACAACCAGCACATCGGGATGCTCGCGCGGCATTGGATGGCCGCGGGCTATGCCACCGATCCGTTCGCCGATGCATTCGATCTCTCGCGAGCGCAGTTCGCAGCTGCGACGAGCGATGCGTCCCCGACCCTCTGGGCCTTCGGTGGCTACGGAGTGCAGGCGGATCACAGCGTCAACTATGCCTTCGCAGCCGACGCGGTGGTCTTTGGACCGATCGGCGCACTGCGCAGCAGACAGTCCGTCTCCGCGCACTACCCGCGCGACCTGAGCTGGGTGAAGCACGCTGTGATCCCCGATCCAGCTCTGCAGGCGGTCTTCGCGCAGCCCAAGGCGGACGTCGAACGGCACTGGACGAAGGAACGCGAATGAAAGTCGGCGTCGCGGTAACGCTCGCTGGTGGATGTCTTGTTGCGGCGGTCGTGGCACTCGCCTGCTTGGGATACCTCTTCCCCCTCTCTCACGAAAAGGCGAGCAAGGCCACCAACTCGGTCGAGCGCTATGAACGCATCCGGGTTGGACTGCTCGGCTGGCAGTATCATGGAGCTTACGAGTGCTGGAAAATCCTCCCTGACGGAGAAAAGCGCCCGATCCAGGCCGGTGAGTACCGCCGAGGAAAGAAATTCGGAATGTGGCAGACCTGGGACGAGAACGGTGGCTTGGTGCTCGACGAGAGGTTTGACGATGCAGGCACCAGGCTTCTGAAGCGTTCCTACAGAGCTGGTCTGTTGCGCCATGAAGTGACCGAAGCCGTGACGGATGGCGTGACCAGTCGCGAGACTCGCGTGTACGCGGACGATGGCGTCACCGTCGCCGAGACTCGCCTCGAGGAGGGCGGCCGCTTGGCCGCGATCGACGGCGTGCGCGTGACGATGGAGCGCCAGCCCAACGGTCGCCTCGACCGCGCCGTTCACCGCAGCACGACCGACGACGGGAAGAAGCTCGAGATCACCTACCACTTCGACCGCTCGGACACCGTCCGCGAGATCGTACGCGTGATCGACGGCACCGAGGTCGAACGCATCCGGCCGCCGGTGGAGATCCCGGCCGACATGGAAGACACGTACGACTTCGAGAAGCACACCTGGAAGGACTAGGGGAGCCTCTGGTCTCTCCGTCCCCCTTCGCCCGCCCTCGCACCGCCCGCCCCCTCGCCTAGTCTCCCCGGGCCATGTTGACCCCCGGAACGCGCATCGGCGGCCTCATCATCCACGAGCTGCTCGGCAAGGGCGGCATGGGCGAGGTCTACCGCGCCGAGCAGATCGCGCTCAAGCGGCCGGTGGCGGTCAAGCGCATCGCCGGGCGGCTGATCGACTCCGCCGAGGCGGTGGTGCGCTTCGAGCGCGAGGCGCAGTGCATCGCCAAGGTCCAGAGCGTGCACGTCGTCCAGGTCCACGACTTCGGCCGCTTCGCCGACGACACCGGGGAGATGCACTGCCTGCTGGTGATGGAGCTGATCGACGGCGGCATCAGCCTGCGCCATGTGATGAGCGCGCCGCTGGCCTGGCGCGACGCCTCGTCGCTCGCGCTGCAGGCGGCGGAAGGACTCGCGGCGGCGGCCGAGTTCGGCGTCGTGCATCGCGACATCAAGCCCGAGAACATCATGCTGACGCGCAAGGGCGTGGCCAAGCTGGTGGACTTCGGCCTGGCGCGGCTGACGGGCTCGGCGGCCAGCACCGACGCGCCGCTGGGCACGCCGAACTACATGTCGCCCGAGGCCTGCCAGGGGCTGACGGTCGATGGACGCGGCGACCTCTATTCGCTCGGCTGCACCTGGTACCACCTGATCAGCGGACGCCCGCCGTTCATCGCCGAGACCACCTTCGCGCTGCTGCGCCACCACGTCGAGACCGCGCCCATCGAGCTGCGCACGCTCGTCCCCGAGGTGCCCGCGCCGATCGCCGAGCTGGTCCACGCCTGCCTGCGCAAGTCGCCCGCCGAGCGTCCGGCATCGGCGCTGGCGCTGGTCGAACGCCTGGCGGCGCTCGCGGCGGAAGGCTATCCGATCCCGCGCGCCGTCCCCGGGCTGGTGATCGGAGCGCCGATGCCGAGCGAGCCGACCACCGCGCGCACCCAGATCGCCGGCCCGTCGAGCGGCATCACGCTGCCGCAGGGCATGACGCCGTCCTCCGCGCCGACGCTGATGATGGGCGCTGCGGGCACGCCCCGGGCCGGAGCCCACGACCCGACGGTGATCACCACGCCGGGGCATCAGCCCCCGCGCCGCTGGCCGGCGACCGCCGCGCTGATCGCGCTGGGCGTCATCGTCATCGCCGCCATGGCCATCGCCGGATGGGCCGCGCTCGCCGATGCCCGGCCCGATCCCGCCGCCGAGGTCCGCGCGGCGATCGACGCCGGCGACCTCGGCCTGGCGCTGCGCCGCGCCGACGCCGCGGTCGCCGCCGACCCGAGGAGCGCCGCCGCCGGCGACGCCGTCCGCCTGGCGATCGACGCCGAGGTCGCGGCGCTGGTGGCCAAGGCGCGCTTCGCCGACGCGATCGCGCTGATCGCCCAGCGCCGCGTCGAGCGGCCCTGGCTGGAGGTCGACGCCCTCGACACGCGCACGCGCCTCGCGCACGCCGAGCATCTCGTCGCGCGCGAGCGCTACGGCGATGCGCTCGAGGTCTTCCGCGCGCTGCGCGAGGACCATCCCGCCGACCCGGCGATCTGCCACGCGCAGGCCCGCAGCCTCTACGGCAGGTACGGCTACGACGACGTGATCTCGGGCCTGCTCGCCGCGGCGGAGATCGAGGACGGCCCGCTCGATCCGCTCAGCTCGAAGCTGCTGCGCGAGGCGCATGCGCGCGGCTACCCCGACGACCGCTGGCACGAGCGGCTGCGCGCCGTCTTCCGCCGCCGCGAGCCGGCGTATGCGACCGAGCTGCGTCCGCAGATCGTCGATGACGACACGGCGCTGCGCCTGGCCGCGCATCGGCTGGTCACCGCGCTCGGCCCGATCACGCCCGCGGAGGAGCTGCGCTTCCACCTCGCCAACCTGCGCACGCTCGACGACGACCACCCGGAGGAGCTCGCCAGCTCCATCGCCTGGCTCGACGCCGCCGCCGACCAGCCCGCCTGGGCGCAGCGCAAGGCCGAGGCGCTGTCGGCGGCGCCGCTCGGCGACATCGCCGTGCTCGCAACGATGCATGAGAACGCCGCCCTCGCGGCGAAGCTCCTGGTGGACGCGTTCCTGCCGGAGTGCGGCGATCGGCTGCTCGCGTGGACGCAGCAGGAGACGTCCCTGGCGCTGCGCTGGAACGCCTTCGCCATGCTCGCGCCGGCCGGCCGCGCCCAGGAGGTCGACGCGTGGGCGTTCCACGCGCGCACCTTCGCCGTGGCGGACGGCTATGGCGACGATCCCGGCTGCGCCGAGGCGGTCGCGTACTTCCGCGGTCAGCTGACGGGCACGCGCGGCGCCGAGGCGCGTGCGGCGCTGCTCGCGCGCGCCGACGCGATGGAAGCCGCGGCCACGGCGCTTCCGGACAGCCTGCCGCTGCACAGCGCGTCGATGCGCCGCGCGGCGGCGAAGGTCCGCGCGGCCGCGGAGCGCTAGGCGGCTTCGAGCTTCGCGCTTCGAGCTTCGAGCTTCGAGCTTCGAGCTTCGAGCTTCGAGCTTCGAGCTTCGAGCTTCGAGCTTCGACCTTCGACCTTCGACCTTCGACCTTCGAGCTTCGACCCTTCGAGCTGCGAGCTGCGAGCCGCGAGCCGCGAGCTGCGAGCTGCGAGCCGCGAGCCGCGAGCCGCGAGCCGCGAGCATCGACCGACACGCCTCGCGCTGCGCCTACGACTTCTTCCTGAACTTGTGCTTCGCCGTCTCGGCCTCCGTGCCTTCCTTCTTCTGCCACTTCCCCTCGGCCCAGCCCATCATCCACCCGCTCGGCTCGCCGTCGGCGGTCTCGCTGGTGACGTAGTGCTCCTTGGTCTTGCGGCTGAAGCGCACGATCGCCGGCCGCCCCTTCGGATCGACGGTCGGCGCCTCGGTGAGGAAGCGGTGCTTCGGATCGAGCTCGTCCTTGTGGCGGATCAGATCCTCGATGCGCGGCGCGCGGGTCTCGCGCGACTTCGGGAAGGTGCTCGCGGCGAGGAAGATGCCGGCGGCGCCGTCGCGCAGGACGAAATACCCCTCCGACTTCTCGCACGTGAGCTCGCGCATGTGCACCGGATCGGCCTTCGGCGGCGCCGCTTCGCCGGAGCGCAGCAGCTTGCGCGAGTTGCGGCAGTCCGGGTAGCCGGTGCAGCCGAAGTACTTGCCGAAGCGGCCGGTCTTGAGCTGCATGTCCCTGCCGCACTTGTCGCACGGGATGATCGGACCCTCGTAGCCCTTGATGCGGAACTGGCCCTCCTCGATCTGCGACCCCGGGCAGTCCGGGTTGTTGCCGCACATGTGCAGGCGGTGCTTCTCGTCGACGAGATAGCTGTCCATCGCCGTGCCGCACAACGTGCAGCGGCGCTTGTTGCGCAGCGCCACGACCTCGGCGGGGCTCATCTCCTCGTCCTCGTGGTCGCCGGCGGCGACGACCTCGTCGCCGGGCACGAGGTTGATGGTCGCGGTGCAGCGCTCCTTGGGGGGCAGCGCGTAGCCGGTGCAGCCGAGGAAGACGCCGGTGCGGCCGGTGCGCACCGCCATCGGCCGCGCGCAGGTCGGGCATGGGATGTCGACGGCGACCGGATGGTTGCCGCGCATCGCGTCGCGCGCGTGGCCGAGCTTTCCCTTGAAGCCGCTGTAGAACTCGTCGAGGAGGTGCTTCCAGTCCTCCTTGGCCTCGGCGACCTCGTCGAGGTCGCCTTCCATGTTGGCGGTGAAGGAATAGTCGAGCAGGTCGGTGAAGTTCTCGACCAGGCGGTCGGTGACGATGTCGCCGAGCTTCGCCGCGTGGAAGCGCCGGTTGGTCAGCGTGACGTAGCCGCGCTCCTGGATGGTCGAGATGATCGACGCGTAGGTCGACGGCCGGCCGATGCCGCGCTTCTCGAGCTCCTTGACCAGGCTCGCTTCGCTGAAGCGCGCCGGCGGCTTGGTGAAGTGCTGCGACGGGTCGAGCTTGATCAGCGTCAGCTTGTCGCCGACCGCGACGGCCGGCAGCACGACGTCGCCGCCCTTGGCCGGGGGCAGCACCTTCATCCAGCCGTCGAAGCGCATGACGCGGCCGCGCGCGACCAGCTCGTAGTCGGCGGCGGCGATGCGGATGGACGCGTTGTCGAATTCGGCCGGCGGCATCTGGCAGGCGACGAACTGGCGCCAGATCAGGTCGTAGATCTTGCGCTGGTCGTCCTCGAGCTTCTCGAGCTCGTCGGCGCGGACGCGCACGTCGGTCGGGCGGATGGCCTCGTGGGCCTCCTGCGCGCCGGCCTTGCTGGCGTAGACCGGGGCCTTCTCCGGCAGGTACCTCGCGCCGAGCTCCTTGCCGATCAGCTCGCGCGCCGACGCCACGGCCTCGGCGCCGAGGTTGGTCGAGTCGGTACGCATGTAGGTGATGTGGCCGGCCTCGTACAGGCGCTGCGCCAGGGTCATGGTCTTCTTGACCGAGTAGCCGAGGCGCACGCTCGCGGCCTGCTGCAGGGTCGAGGTGATGAACGGCGCCGACGGGAACGAGCGCGACGGCTTCTCGTCCTTTTCCGCGACGGCGTAGCTCGCCTTGGCCAGCGCGGCGACGGCGACGTCGGAGTCCTGCTTCGACTTGGGCGTGAACGCCTCGCCCTTGAACTTGACCACCTGCGTGCGCAGCTCGCCGGACTTCTGCAGCGCGAGGTCGGCGTGCAGCTCCCAGTACTCGTCGGGGATGAACTTGCGGATCTCGCGCTCGCGCTCGACCACCAGGCGCGTGGCGACCGACTGCACGCGGCCGGCGGACAGGCCGCGCGCGACCTTCTCCCACAGCAGCGGCGAGAGCATGTAGCCGACGATGCGGTCGAGGAACCGGCGCGCCTGCTGGGCGTTGACCCGATCGAGGTTGAGGTCGCCCGGCTTCTCGAACGCCTTCTGGATCGCGGTCTTGGTGATCTCGCTGAAGACCACGCGGCGGTAGCGCTTGGGATCGCCGCCGATGGCCTCGCGCAGGTGCCAGGCGATGGCTTCGCCCTCGCGGTCCAAGTCGGTCGCGAGGTAGACGACGTCGGCGTCCTTGGCGTACTCGCGCAGCTCCTCGAGCAGCTTCTCCTTGCCGGGCAGGACCTGGTAGTTGGCCGTCCAGCCGTGGTCGGGGTCGACGCCCATGCGGCGGACGAGGTTGCTCCAGGCACGCACCTGCTTGTCGACGACCACCGCCTTGGCCTTGCCCTTGCCCGCGGTCTTGGCCGCCTTGGCGGGCTTCTTCGCCTCCGCCTTGTTCTCGGAGGCCTCTTCCGTCTGACCGCTGACCGGCAGGTCGCGGATGTGCCCCATCGAGGACTTCACGACGAAGCTCCGCCCGAGGTACTTGTTGATCGTCTTGGCCTTGGCCGGCGACTCGACGATGACGAGCGATCTGCCCATGGTGTCCGTTTCGATTGCGGCGGATGTATACGTCTGTTCTCAGGTGACGGTCAATAGGTAGTCCCGCCACCTTGTCATGCCGTAGCTGGCGCTGCGCCAAAGAATTAGGGCACGTTTGGCTGTCGTAGGCCGGTGCAGGTACGGACGTACGTTAATTGCTAGCGTAATAGTTATAGCCCGCGCCAGGCGCCAGGCCGCACCAGCAACGCGAATGGAAGGCGCCCTCGCGAGGTCGCTGCAGGGCTCTCCGACGGTCCGCGAAGGCCCTAGAGGTCCCGGGGCGAGACTCCGAGCTGGGCGCGGACCACGCGGTGGAATTGCGCATAGCTGCCGAAGCCGGCGCCCAGGGCGGCCTCGAGCAGGTTGTGCCGTCCATCCGCCATGAGGTCGCGCGCGCGTTCGAGGCGCAGGCGGTTGCGGTACGTCGCCAGCGGCACGCCGACCTGCTCGTGGAACAGGCGGCTGAGCCGGCCGCGGCTCAGCCCGACCGCCCGCGCGAGGGCCAGCCCATCGAGCTGCGGATCGGCGCGCAGACGGCGGGCAGCGGCCTCGACCGCGGGATGGACCGCGGTGGTCGTGCCGCGCGGGGCCACGCTCGCGGCATCGTAGGCGGTGAGCAGCAGCGCCGAGAGGCAGGCGTTGGCCGCGGTGTCGTCGCCGACCTCGCGCGTCGCCGCGAAGATGCCGGCGAGCGAGCGCGCGCGCGCGGGTTCCAAGCGCCACAGGATCTCGCCCGCCGGCTTGGCCTGCGCCCACTCGCGTCGTGGACCGGTCATCAGGCGATCCATGGCGGCCGGCTGCCAGACGGCGATCCACAGCTCGTGGTCCTGCGATTCCTCGACCAGGATGTGTTCCTCGTCGGGGAACAGCGCGATCAGGTGGTCGCGGGTCATCGCCACCAGGCGGTTGCCGACCAGGTAGGTCGAGCGCCCGCGCACCACGAGGTTGAGCTCGAACTGATCGTGGCGATGGCGTGGGTGCTGACGCGCCGGCATCCGCCGCAGCGACACCCACCCGTCGCGGCCCGGGGGCACGTGGATGCGCTCCTTCACGTGTCGGAAACTAGCGCCTGAGACGACCGTTGCAGCCGACGCATGGCCCTCGTCTCAGGGGGCCCGCTCGCATGCCTGCCAGAGGTTTGCAGGTCATCCGCAACACCTGCGGCGGTGCCAACGACGATCCTACACTCGACGCTGACTGAATGGGAAATCAGGTCGCGAGGGAGGATCGGAATGGCACTGCACATCATCATCGAGGCGGGGAGCGGCGACGAGCGGCGGTTGCGCGCGGAGGTCGATCCCGACGACGGCTGGACCCGCCTCTTCGATGGCGCGCAGGTGATCGCGAGCGCGTGGTTCTGTCCGCCGCAGGATTGGGAGCTGATCGTGCCCGATGCCCCCGCCGTGCGCTCGGCGTTCGAGCGCGTCGCCGTGACGCTGGAGCGCCTCGCCTTCACGCCGACGCGGCCGCACGCCGACTGCGAGAACGACGACAACTGCGCGACCGGGTGAACGCCGCCCGGGCTCGCGTCAGCTGCGGATCTCGACCGGGTTGTGGTAGAGCTCGTCGTCCTCCTCCCACGTCAGCCCGTTGGCCTTGAGCAGCTCGATCCAGTCGTCCCACGACTTGAGGATCTCGCGCGCCGCCGTGCCCTTCTGCGGACCGAGGAAGGCGAGGTCCTCGAGCATCTCGACGAACGCGGTCGCCTTGTTGTAGCCGACATTGAGCTTGCGGCGGAAGAAGTCCGCGCCGGTGCGGTTGTAGCGGTACATCGACTGCACGGCCTCGTGGAACTGGCGGTCCTGCAGCCACTCGCTGGTCTTGGCCTCGCCCGATGAGCCGCCGCCGACCATCGCCACCGCGCCGAGTGACACGATCGATTCGTCGTACTGCGGCTCGCCCTGCGATTTGGCGTGCTCGATGATCGCCTCGATCTCCTTGTCCTTCACCCACACGCCCTGGCCGCGCACCAGCGAGTTCATGCCCGGCGGCAGGAACAGCATGTCGCCGCGCCCGAGCAGGTTCTCCGCGCCGCCGGCGTCGAGCACCACGCGGCTGTTGTTCTTGTCCGCGACGCGGAAGCAGATGCGCGCCGGCAGGTTGGACTTGATGAGGCCGGTGACGACGTCGGCCGACGGGCGCTGCGTCGTGAGGATCACGTGGATGCCGGCGGCGCGGCTCTTCTGGCAGAGGCGGATGATCGACTTCTCGACCTCCTTGTTCACCATCATCAGGTCGGCGTACTCGTCGACCAGCACGACGATGTACGGCAGGCGGATCTGCATGCCCGGCAGGTCGTCGAGGCTCTTGCCCTTCTTCGCCAGGCGCGTGCGGATCTCCTCCTCGCCGAGGTCGTTGTAGGCCTTGATGTCGCGCACGCCGACCAGGCGCAGCGCGAAGTAGCGCTCGTCCATCGTCCGGCACGCCCACTCGAGCGCCGCGTGCGCCTTGGTCATGTCGGTGATCGGCGGCGCGAGCAGGTGCGGGATGTCCTCGTAGCCGGCGAGCTCGACCATCTTCGGGTCGACCATGATGAACTTCACTTCGTCGGGCCCGCGGAACAGCAGCACCGAGCAGATCATCGCGTTCATGCACACCGACTTGCCGGTGCCGGTGGCGCCGGCGACCAGCAGGTGCGGCATCTTCGCGAGGTCGCCGACCATCGGATTGCCGACCACGTCGCGGCCGAGGATCAGCGGCAGGGTCATCGACGCGGCGTCGATCTGCTCGACCAGATCGCGCATCACCACCGCTTCCTTGACCTTGTTCGGCACCTCGATGCCGATGGTCTTCTTGTTCGGCAGCGGCGCGACGATGCGGATGCCCTCGGTGCCGAGCTTGAGCGAGAGGTCCTTCTCGAAGCCCTCGACCTTGTTGACGCGCATCGCGTTATCGAGCAGCTGGATCTCGTACATCGTGATGACCGGGCCGCGGCGCGCGGCGACGACCTTCACGCTGATCGCGAAGTGCGAGAAGACCTCCTCGATCGCCTTGCCGGTCTGGATCTTCTCGAGCTCGCTCTCGGTCGCGCGGCGGCCGGGCACCTCCTCGAGCAGGTCGACCGGCGGCAGGTGGTAGCCGCTGCCGACCTCGGGGCGGCGCGGCGCGGCCTTCTTCTTGGGCGCGGGCGGCGGGGCAGGCGCGGCGACCGGCGGCGGCGTGGGCTCGGCCAGCGCGCTGGTCTCGGCCTCCTCGGCCGTCGCGTCGTCGTCCTCGGACGGCGGATCGGTGTCGGGCCGCGCGGTCACGGGCGCCGGCGCCGCGACCGGCGCTGACGAGGTCGTCGCCACGGCGGGCGAAGCCTGCGCGTCGCCTGACTCGCCGCGCTCGATCGCGCGGCGGCGCTCGCGAATCCGGGCCACCAGGTCCTCGGCGTCGGCGGGGATCGATTCGCTCTCGACCAGGCGGCGGGTGATCTCCTTGATCGACGTCGTGGTGCGCGCCTTGGGGATGGCCGGCGCCTCGGCGAAGGCGGGGGTCAGGCGGCGGCTGGGCTCGGGCGCCGCCGACGAGGGCTGGTAGTCGACGAAGGCGCGCCACGCGCGCCGCATCAGCCCGACCAGCCCGAGGTCGATCAGCGCCAGGCAGCCGACCGCCGCGACGATCAGGACCAGCGCCGCCACCCCGGTATCGACCTGGCGGACCAGCAAGCCACCGCCGTAGGCCGGATCGGCGGGATTGCCGACCGGACCGCACAGGTAGTAGCCGAGCGCGCCGCCCAGCCCGGCCAGCTGCTGCTGGTCCCAGTGCTGCTGCAGGCGGTCGCTCCAGCGCCACAGGGGCAGGAGGTGGACCAGCGCCGGGGCGACGAGCATGAGCAGCACCGAGCCGGTCAGGCGACGGGCGGCGGTATCCCAGGGGACCCCGCTGGCCACGACCCCGGCCATCGCCACGAGGACGACCGGCGGCAGGAAGGCGGCGATGCCGAAGATCCCGATCAGGCCGTGGGCGAGGTGGGCGCCCAACCCGCCGAGCAGATTGACCCCGGAGGGGCTGGCCCCGGCGACCTGGGCCGGAGCGTAGCTGATCAGGGCGACCAGCAGCGCCACGGCGCCGCCCGCGAGCAGGAGGGCGATCAGCAGCCTGAGCGGTCGGTTCATCACCAGATCTTTGTAGTCAAGCAGTTGCGACGCGGCAACCGGAGTGGATTCTCAGCCGCGGACTTGCCAAGCAGGACGCCTTCACTATCGTTCGCCGACCTTTTCGTATCGCAACTCGCAACGCCGCTCGCAGCGCACTGGGGATTCTATGGCTCATAAGATGGGTACCGGCTCGACGACCAACGGTCGCGACTCGAATCCGAAGCGCCGCGGCGTGAAGAAGTACGGCGGCGAGGCCGTCATCACCGGCAACATCATCGTGCGCCAGTGCGGCACGCACTTCAAGCCGGGCAAGGGCGTCGGCCTGGGCCGCGACTTCACGATCTTCGCCGTGCGCGATGGCGTCGTGCAGTTCCGCCAGCGCTTCATCGACGTGGTCGATGCCGGCGCGCCCGCGGCCGCCGCGACCTGATCCGTCCCGATCCCGACTCTCCGACACCCACGGCCGATCGGCCGTGGGTGTCGTCGTTGATGGATTCGAGGCGAGCGTCGCCGCCCGAAACCCGAAGCCCGAAGCCAAGCCTGCTCACGACGGGATGATCGCGGCCGCCTCCGGCGCCGTGGGCGCGACGCCGACCTCGGGCCAGAGCCAGACCAGGACCGCGCCGGCCACGATGCACAGCCCGAACACGGCGCTGATGCGCCAGCCCAGCGCCAGACCGCCGAGCACCCACGCCATGCCCGCCTTGAACGCCAGGTTGGCCAGCGACGCGACCACGATGACGCGCCACGCCGTGTCGACGGCGAGCGAGCCGCCCTCGACCAGGCGCGCGCTCGACAGGGTGATCGCGTCGAGGTCGGTGAGGCCCGAGACCACCGCCACGGCGTAGAGCGCCTGGTCCCCGAACCGCGCCCGGGTGGCGGCGACCGCGAGCAGGACGATCGCGTACAGCGCGCCGAAGATGATCGCGGGCTTCAACTGCGCGGGATTCCCGTGCTGCGCCATGTCGGCCTGCGTACGGCGGGTCATGAGCCAGAGGCCGAGGCAGACGATCGCCATGAAGGCCATCAGCGCCGCGAGCGGCAGCCAGATCGATGACAGCGCCGACGGCGCGACGACCGCGACCGCGGTCATCACCCGACCGAGCGCGACGGTCGAGGCGATGGTCGCGACCAGCACGGCGAGCGGCGCCGCTTCGGGCGCATCGCGCGCCCGCCGGGCGAAGCTCGCGGTGGTCGCGGTCGACGAGATCAGGCCGCCGAGCACGCCGCCGAGGAGCGTGCCCGCGGTCTTCCCGAACAGCTTGTAGGCGACGTAGCCGGCGAGGCTGATGCCGACGATCAGCACGACCATGAACCAGATCTCGTGCGGGTTGAGCACGTCGTACGGCCCGTACGCGCGGTCGGGCAGGATCGGCAGGATGACCAGCGCGATCAGCACGAACTGCATCATCGCCGTCCAGTCGTCGGCGCCGATCCGCGCCACGAACGCGTGCATCGGTCCCTTGAGATGAAGCAGCAGCGCGACGCCGCCGGCGACGACGATCGCCGGGGTCAGCGGACCGTGCATGATCCAGGCGCCGAGCGCGAACATCAGCAGCGCGGCGACCTCGGTCGTCACGCCCGGAGACGCGTCCCCCTCGACGCGCTGGACGTTGCCGATCGCGAGCATGCCCGCCAACGCCAGCAGTCCGGCGCCCACCGTCCAGCCGCCGAACGGTTGCGCGAGCAACGCGCACAGCGCGCCGAACGCCGCGATCAGCGGGAAGGTGCGGATGCCGGCGACGGCGGAAGCGCTCTTCTGCCGCTGCAGTCCGATCAGCATGCCGAGGGCGGCGGCGATGCCGAGCCGTTGCAGGATGTCGGCGATGTCCATCGCCCGATCCTCATGCACGGGCGGTTTTCGCCAACGGCGCGGCCGCCCCGGGCGCACGGCGGTCGAAGCCCGCTGCCCGCCGCCTTGGTTCCCCGCGTCGCTGCGCCACCATCGCGCCATGAGCACCGCCGCGCGCCCCGATGTCTTCGCCCTCGCCGAACGCCTGAAGGCCGCCGGACAGGGACACCTGGTCCGGGCCCTCGAGGAGGCGCCGGCGGAGCAGGGCAACCGCTTCGCGGCGCGCCTGGCGGAGATCGACTGGGACGAGGCCAAGCATCCGTTCGTCGCTCCGGCCCTCGACCGGGTCTCGCCGAGCCGCGTCATCGACGCCGGCGAACGCGCGCGCCGCGGCGCCGACCTGGCCAAGGCCGGCGAAGCCGCGTACCGCGCCGGCCAGGTCGCGGCGCTGATGGTCGCCGGCGGCCAGGGCACCCGCCTCGGCCTGAGCGGGCCCAAGGGCTGCTTCGGCATCGCGCCGCACTCCGGCAAGAGCATCTACCAGTTGCAGGCGGAGAAGGTCCTCGCCCTCTCGCGCCGTCTCGGGCGCCAGGTCCCCTTCCTGATCATGACCAGTCCCATGACCGACGCCGAGACCCGCGAGTTCTTCGCCGCCAACGGCTGGTTCGGACTGGCGCGCGAGCAGGTGCGCTTCTTCAGCCAGGGCACCATCCCGAGCTTCGACCAGGAGGGCCGCGCGCTGCTGGCCCGGCCCGGCGAGCTGCTCGAGAACCCGGACGGCCACGGCGGCTGCTTCACCGCGCTGGTGGCCAGCGGCGAGCTCGCGCGCCTGCGCGACGAGAAGGTCGCCTGGATCGTCTACATCCAGGTCGACAACATCCTCGCCCCGATCGACGACCCCCTGCTGGTCGGCCTCGCCGCGCGCGAGAACGCCGACGTGGTGACCAAGGTGCTGCCGAAGGCGCATCCGGACGAGAAGGTCGGCCATCTGGTCAAGGTCGTGCGCGGCGACGGCCAGGCGCGCGACCACATCATCGAGTACGTCGACCTCACGCCCGAGCAGGTGCGCACCATCGGCCCCGATGGTCAGCCGGTGTACCGCTGGGGCTCGCCGGCGCTGCACGCCTGGAGCGTCGACTTCCTCGCGCGCCTGACCGATCGCGGCTACAAGCTGCCGCTGCACCGCAGCAGCAAGCCGCTCAAGGCGTGGATCGACGGCGCGGTGCGCGAGGTGAAGGGCTGGAAGAACGAGCGCTTCATCTTCGACCTGGTGCCGGAAGCCGAGCGCAGCGTCGGGCTCGAGATCGACCGCGCGCAGGAGTTCGCGCCGGTGAAGAACGCCAAGGACGCCGACAGCCCGGCCAGCGCGGTCCAGCTCGCCAGCGACCTGTACGCGACCTGGCTGCGGGCCGCGGGCGTCGACGTGGCGCTGATGCCCGGCGCGCGCATCGAGATCAGCCCGCTCTTCGCCGCGACGCGCGAGGAGTTCCTGGCGAAGTGGGACAAGCGGGTGACGTCGGTGCGCGGGGATTACTACCTCGAGTGACCTCGGCGGACGGGGCGCGCAGGTCGCAGCGAAGCTCGAAGCTCGAAGCTCGAAGCTCGAAGCTCGAAGCTCGAAGCTCGAAGCTCGAAGCTCGAAGCTCGAGCCTCGAGCCTCGAACCTCGAACCTCGAACCTCGAACCTCGAACCTCGAACCTCGAACCTCGAGGTGCGACTGGCCATCCGCCGATCCCGCGCACGATTCCCCCATGCCCACCTACGTCTACGAGACCATCGCCGCCGACGGTACGGCGGGCGAGCGATTCGAGATCAGCCAGCGCATGAGCGAAGCCGCGCTGACCAGGCATCCCGAGACCGGCGTGCCGGTGCGCCGCGTGATCTCCGGAGGCCTGGCGTTGGACCGCGTGGGCGAGACGAAGGTCGGGCGCACGCCGCGATCCGGCGGATCCTGCGCGCCGAACTGCGGCCACGCGCACTGAAGCCTCACGCGCCACTGCGCGCGCCAAGCGCGGCTCGCGCGGGGGCGGCTAGGGGATGCTGAGGACCACGCCGATCATCGGGCCGTGGTAGAACGCGCTGCCTTCGCGCGACAACGTCGTCCCGGCGTCGGGCGCGGTGCCGAAGTCGACCTGGTCGGGCGCGAGGTAGACGTTGTCGACGTACGACACGCGGTATCCGGCCCACGCGCTCCACTGGCGGGTGATGGCGTATTCGGCCGACACGCCGATCTCGCCGCGCCAGGCGAAGCCGTTCTCGCTGTCGTCCGAATCGCGCAGCGTGACGGTGTCGCCGAAATCGCCGAGCACCTGGCTGTATTCCACGCGGTTGTTGAACGCGCCGAGGCGGCCGCGCGCGCTGACCGACCAGCGCTGCGACAGCGGGAAGGTCGCGTCCGTGCCGATGTGCAGGCCGACCAGGTTGTTGTCGGTGGTGACGTTGTACGAGCTCGCCTGGCCGTTGTCGGCGTGCAGCTTGAAGTCCTCGTAGAGGCCGACGTAGCCGACGCCGATGATGTAGGTGGTGGTCGGCGAGACGCGGTAGCCGAGGTTGAACTCGAGATCGCGCAGCTCGCTGTCGTAGCGCGTCGAGACCACGTCCGCCGAGGTGAAGTCGTTGGCGTACAGGCTGGTGAACGGCGCATCGAGGTCGCCGGCGCTCGCGATGGCGACCTCGTCGTTCATGCTGCTGATGCCGCTGTAGCTCAGCTCGAACGACCAGGCCTCGTCGAGGCGGTAGCCCAGGTTGAGCTGCGGCTCGAAGGTCGAGTCGAGGCGCAGGTCGTCGGTGTTCAGCAGCGAGGTGTCGTCGGCGGGCGCGCCCGGGGTGCCGTTGTTGCGGCCGGCGAGGGACTGCGACTGGGCCGAGTCGCCGCGCGACATCCATTGCACGTCGACGTTGACGAACCAGGCGTCCGCATTGGAGCGGGCCAACGACCCCGCCATCGGATCGCCGCCCTCTTCGGCAGCGACGCCGGCCATGCAGCAGCACATCAGTCCCAGGTTCGTCGCTTGACGCGATCGCAAAGGCAACCCTCGTCCGATCCGCGGATTATGTCGCTAGCGGGGTTCCGGCAACGGCTTTGCCCGCAAGGTATCCGGGATCGCTGGGGGACATGGTAGCATGGCCCTGGGCGAGATGCCGTCCGTCCGCCACAACCGCTCGCGCGACAGACGCTTGCGACGCGCGCCGGGGTGGCGCGCGCTTGGCAGGGCAC
>Ga0196963_10000868_pt1 | contig 23119 bp, 48 predicted proteins | sample S1_5metaG_FD_148600 | JGI IMG/M metagenome (GOLD analysis project Ga0196963, IMG submission 148600) | Soil microbial communities from Anza Borrego desert, Southern California, United States - S1_5 | ecosystem: Environmental > Terrestrial > Soil > Desert | place: USA: California | collected...
GGGAGACATCACCGTCAACAGCACCGGGAAGATCAAGTTCGGGACCAGTGCGGCGGACTACCTTGCCAACGACATTCTTCACTTCGAAGTGAGCGGATCGTCTGTCGCAAAGATGGAGTGGAAATATTCTGGCTGGAGTTCAGGAAACCCCTTCGGGGCCGTTAACATGGCGGCGTCGTCTACGCAATCTGATGGCAATATCAGCGGTACAGGGACATCCTCTAGGTCGGCGTCTGTCGGATTTACAGCGTCAAACTCAGATGGTGGAACTGTCGCCTTTATGACTGCCGTAAAGAGCGGGGGGAATATCGGCGCAGACTACACTCTTTCCGCAGCCGGAACGCACACCTGGCAGACAGATAACCTTACCACAGGGATGAGCCTTGCGAGGACAAACAACGCCCTGTCCCTGACCGGCTTGCTTTACCCAGGGACTGGCTCTGCTTCTCAATCCACCAGGCACATCTCTGATACTGGAACAGAGTTCCGTTTCGGAACGAACTCCGACAGCTACATGCAGCTCGGCCCAGATGGGATGACGGTTCTCGTCACGGAGGCAACCCCGGCAGGCGGCAGCACGGGGACGCGGGTTCTGCTTGGGCAAGCGCTAGTGGGAATCTACTGGGGAAGCGGCGTGCCGTCCGTCGCTGCCGCTAACGGGTCTATCTACCTTCGGACTGACGGCGCCCACGACACCACTCTCTACGTGCGTTCCGGTGGCGCTTGGAACCCAGCAGACCTCTAGTGCCTCATAGGGCAGATCGACCTCGACGTAAGCACGCGAGATCCTTGGAGCCTTCGGAGCGTTTCGCCAGAAGTACACACACTGGAACAACAGACTCAGCCCAAAGAACAGCAGCAAGAGCGTCACGATCATCGTGGCGCACATCCTAGCCCAAGGCGGCAGCCAATGGAAACCCTCCACTACACATCCGACCACGACCTCCTGGTCGCCATCAACACGAAGCTCGACCTCTGGATCCCGGAGATGAAGGGGGACATCCGCGATCTCCAGGAGCGGGTGACCGTGCTTGAGCGGTCGGCCGACCGCCAGAGCGGATTCATCTCTGGCGGCAAGGCACTCTGGGGTTTCATCACCGCCCTCCCTGCTGGCGTCGCTGGCGTGCTCATTGGTAGGCACACTGGCCTTGGTGGCTAGTGCCCATGATTGTGGTTGACGCTCACAAAGAATTGATCTAGGATGTGATCAGTTATGGGCTCGCTCATAGAGTTCCCCATGCCCGCTGACCGGCGAAGCGTCCCCGTCGAGTTTACGCAGGACGAACTCTGGATCCTCCAGTCGGTCCTCCGTCACGAGCAGGCCAGCAACGGTGAATGGAAGTTCCCGCCGTGGGGCGTCGATCTGAACGACGCTATCTGCGAGGCCATCGTCTTTTGCGTCGAGAACAAGCAGAAGGAAGTCTCGGTCTCGCTGAGCCGCGGTGACCTGCTCGCCATCGACTACCACATCAACCCCTTCTACAAAGACCCGCTTGGGAAACAGGTGGGCAAGGACATCCTCCTGAAGGTCATGCGCGCCCGGATGGCGCTGCGCGAGGCCCCGTGGGAGACGGTACAGGAGCCGGACGACCAGGACATGCGGACCCGCTTCGCGGTCTGGAAGGTTCGGCAGCGAAACGAGGGCCAAGATGCCGACTAGCACACCCACCACCACACCCACCATCACCCCAACCGTCACGCCGCACGAGTCGCCCTGGCCGGAGCGCTGGACGAGTCCCGACGAGACGTGCCCCCAGCAGCATCGCGAAACGGCCAGCCCGGACATCGCGCCATAGATGCCCAACGACGGCGCGTGGGAGGAGATATGGGCTGCTGCCTACGCCGCCCAACTGGAGGCAACCTTGGCGTTCTGGGGCTACGTGGCTAGTACCGTTGATGCCAGCAAGGCTTCTACAAACCTGAACCCCACCATCCTCCGCGCCGAGCCGGCAGGCCGACGCCTGCGGGCCTTTGCCTTCGCCTGCTACGACAAGCTGCTGACCCGCCCCGAGGGCTTCCCGTTCAGGGACATGCCGTGGGCCGAAGCCATCAAGGCGGCGGAGCAGGCTGAAGAGTTTCACGTGGTCCTGGCGAACCTTCCGCTCACGTCAATCCCCCGCCGCCGGACCTTCGACCGGATTCCCACTTCCGAGGAGTACGCCATCCCCACCGGGCAGAACCGGGAGGATGAGGTCACCGCTATCCTGCAAGACCTTGCATGGGAGATCACGGACGACATCACCGAAGCGTGTGACGCCTTCGATAACCCTGATGCCTGGTATCCCGGCGTGGACGACGGGATTGAGCCGGTCACGGACGAACACGTAGAACTGGTGATCTGGGGCCTTCAGCGCGAGCTCAACCGCGAGCCCCGCATAAGGCCCGGCGGTGGCCCTATGCGCCCCGCTCCGCCCCTGAATGAACTCCCGTGGCGTGTGCAGCGGGCGCTCGCGGAGCGCCGGCGGCTGCGCTACCTCCAGTTCGGCATTGGTCGCGAGCAGTGGGAGCGGAACAGCTTCAGCCTGTGGGATATCTGGGAAGACCCCGACTGGCTGCCCCGCAGGGTTCTGCGGCAGGAGGCCCTAAAGAATGGCGCTTGATTACGCGTGCGCTGACTGCAAGAAGCCGCAGGTCGTCTCTATGGACGGAATGCGGTGCCTCGATTGCGTCGCTGTGCGGATGCAGGACTGGCGGAACAACCGCTCCCGAAAGAGCGATCTTCCGAAGAGGGTGGCTAAGTGAGCAAGTACACAGTCCGGCCAATCAAGGGGCGCCATGACTACCTGGTGGGCAGTCTCCCCAACCGGGGCAAGCAGATCGCCGGGGTGATGATCCACGCTACCCGCGGCGGTTCCCTCAACCCAACCCACGACGATGGGCCGGGGACCGAAAACTGGGCGCTCCACCCCGAGAACAAAGGGGCGTACTGGGACGAGTTGATCTTCCGCAAGGACGGCACGCGGGTCATCTCGACCAACTGGGATACCGAGTTCCCTAAGTGGACTGCCGGCTACGGCTCCGGCGGGACGTGGGCCGCGAGCGACTACTACATCCAGATCGAGGTTTCCCAATCCCACATCGATCAGCCCTACCACGAAAACTCCATTGACTCTCTGGCAGAGAGTGTGGCCGAAAAGTCAGTCAAGTACGACTTCCCCATAGTGCGTATCCCATACCTCGAACAGATGGGCGTGCCCCCGCGGGGCATCTGTACACACGAAGACTCCGCCAACGGGCGGAAGCTAGGGAAAAGCGACCCCGGCCCCAAGTTTCCGTGGGGGTCCTTTCTCTGGCGCACTCAGGTCTACCGAGACAAAATGCTAGGAGCGAACAACGTGACCGAAGAACGCGTGAAGGAACTTATCGAGGCGGCTTTCCGCCAGCACCTGAGCGACGGCAACCTGATCACCGCCGCGAACTTCCTGACCTACCTCGACCTGGCATTCGATGAGGGCAACCCCAACGGGTTCACGGACAGCGAGGGCAAGCCGCTCACGCTGCCGCCGCCGGCGGTGTTCGCGTTCGTAGACCAGCTCTCGCTCGACAACGCGAGCGATGTCGTTGCCGAGCATTGTGACGGTTAATCACAATTCCTGGCCGACTCCGCCCACCGAGAAGTGCGGGTGCTTCCATCCGAATGCTTCCTCGATCCGCCACGGGCTTCACTACGAGTCCGGCTGGGGCTGTCGGTGGTGCGATACCTGCGGGAAGTGGATTGGCTGGGGCGTCGTAGCGGCGTTTCCGTTCCGATGACCTGCCCCACCTGCGACTACCCGGTCGATAGGGACGGCACCTGTCGCCCCTGCTACAAGGACCGCATCTACAGGGGCTTTAACGACAAGCTGCTTCGCTGGGGCAAGCTGCCTGCCTACCTGAAGTACGCCCTTGAAGACGCAGAGAGAGCGGCGGAGATGTATGACTAAGGGCGCTCGCGCGGTCGCACTGAAGGACGCTGGTTTCTCCAACGAGGAGATCGCCGGCATCCTGGCGATGCCGAAGTCCTCTGTGCGGCGGCTGATTAGCGAGACGAAGGATAGGTCGCCGGAGAACGCTTCCGCCGCGCCTTACGCCCCACAAGAAGCCACATCCCTGCTCATCATCCCTGACACGCAGTGCAAGCCGAACACCGACCTCTCCTATATGGAGTGGGCTGGCCGGTACATCGCCGACCGGGAGCCGGACATCGTTGTCCACCTGGGGGACCACTGGGATCTGCCCAGCCTCAGTTCCTACGAACAGAAGGGCAGCAAGTTCTTCGAGGGGAAGCGCTATCTCGCCGACGTGGAGGCGGGGAACGAGGGGCTACGGCTCCTTGAGCGAGGCATGGGCGGCTTTAAGCCCAGGCGAAAGGTGCTCCTCCGGGGCAACCACGAGAACCGTTCCGTCCGTGCTGTTGAGGCCGACCCGAAGCTGGAAGGTCTCATCGGCTATCACCTGTTCAACGACGTTGAGTTGGGCTGGGAAGTACACGACTTCCTGGCTCCCGTGGAAATCGAAGGGGTGACATTCAGCCACTACTTTTACTGGCCCCACTCGGGGCGCCCGTACACGGGCACGGTCGAGAACATCTTGAAGAATGTCGGCTTCAGCTTTGTGGCCGGCCACCAGCAAGGGCTTCGGTTTGCCCGGCGCGAGCTCGCCAATGGCAAAGTCCAGGTGGGCATCGTGGCAGGCAGTTACTACCTGGAGCCAGAGGTCTATCGAGGCCCACAGGCCACCAACGAATGGCGTGGCCTCATCGTCTGCCACGAGGTTCACGACGGCTCAATGGACCCGATGTTCGTGTCCATGAACTTTCTCCAGCGGAGGTTTGGATGAGAAGTCTTCAAAAGTTTGGTCGCGACCTGCTGATGGCCGCGCTGGCCGGCGCGGTCGTCTACTTCACCGACCATGTGGCCGACCTGGGCATGTCGCCCGAGTTGGCCCCCATCGTGACGGCGGCGGTCCTGCTGGGCTACCGGGCTGTGCGGGGCTATATGGGGTATGACCCCGAGGAGGCCAAGTAGATGTGCGCCGTCAGCGGAATCCTCGACTACGGCCGGCAGAACATCCCCCTCACGAACTGGACCCGCGACACGTTCGCTGAGTACAAGGAGATCATCCGCCGCCTCGAAGAGCTCGACCGGAAGATGGGCGAGCCGAACTGCGAGCGGCCGGGCAAGCGGGCTTGGATGAAGAAGGTAGAGGAGCGGCTGGCGAAGCTGGAGGCCGACCGACCCGCTTAAGCCAGTCCCTTAAACCCTGGAAATCAGAAACGCCCCTCGCGCGAGGGGCGTTTCCTTTTAACGGGGCTTGCGGCCTTGGCAGGGAGGGCTGCCGTCGCGCGCTGTGGCGGGTCCGCGTGCCTTTAAGTATCTTCGCCCACCGTTCTGTGATTGTCAAGCCCACGACGTTGGGCCTGCGAGCCGAGTCTGTTTCCAGCAAAACGAGTGGGGCGATTATATGCGCTGAATACGCGTTCTGGTAGCTTCAGTCACAAGAATGTGGTTGTAGATACAGGGACTGATTATGAGTCGTGCGCTCTTACCGGCTGAGCTACCCTGCCACGCTTTAGATTCGGATTGACCGCAACGATGTGAGTGTGGCACCATGCTTTGTGGTTACCGTGGAGGTTACAGAGCATGAGTGCGGAAAGCCTTGACGATCTGCTGCTCTCGCTGGAGTACCACTGTCGCTCGCGAAGGTTGAGCGACCATACACTGCGCCAGTATTCCGAATCACTGAGGCGATTGTACCAGTGGCTTGGGAAAGAGGCGGACCTTTCGGAGCTCACGCCGCAGGCGCTGGAGCGCCACCTGGCCGAGTTCGCCAAGGGCAGGCGCCCAGCCACCCTCAAGCACCACTTTGCTGGCCTCCAGGCTGTCTTCAAGTGGCACGCCGGCCGGGAGGGTTACCTTAGCCCGATGATGGCGATGCCCACCCCCCAGGTACCGGAGAGCCGCAAGGACATTGTGACCGTCGAAGACTGCATACGGGTGGTCACCGCCCTGCCGAGGGCGCGCTACCGAGACGCGGCCATCGTGTCGTTGCTGTTCGACGGGGGCCTGAGAGTGACGGAGCTCGTGTCGCTCGACTGGTCTGACATTGACTGGAAGGAGCGCACCATCCAGATCAGGGACGCAAAGAACAAGGAGGTCCGGCTGGTGCCCTTCTCGCCCCTTACAGGGGTTAAGCTGGACGCCTTGCGGTCCAAGCGGAAGGACAAGGACGCGCCCTGGGTCTTTGCAGGAAAGAGGGGGACGCGGCTGACGCGGAGCGGGGTGCTTCAGATGGTCAAGCCGCTCTTTGAGAAACATGGCCTCTCGGGGATCTCCCCCCACGACCTGCGCCACAGCTTCGCAACCGCCTGGCTAGACGCTAACCCGCAGGCCACGGACACGCTCATGGCTATCGGGGGCTGGAAGAGCGAGACGATGATGCGCCACTACACCCGGAAGAACCGGCAGGCGCGGGCAGTGGAGGACTATCGCCGAAACGCACCTTTGGCCAAGGGCCGCTAGTGTCGATGCCCACCCTGTTCAGTCGTTCTTTGCTTCCGGGTAGCAGTCCGCCCCCTTCGTACGTTAGCTCCTGCCATGCTTCGCCAAGGATCCGCAGGGTCACATCTAGCGCCTCCCTGGTTTGCTGAAGCTGCGAAAACATGCCTACGTCCTGAGTAGATCGCCAGCGCAGCAATTCCTCTGCCACATTGGCAAGCCACTCGAACTCAATAGTGGTCGGCACGCCAGCCCTTGCTCGCTCTATCAAGGCAGCAAGGTCGGAACTCGAAACTGATTCGCTCACGGCTCGCGCCCTTCTGTTGGCAGCTCCGTTGTCAACTGCCTAGCGAGAGCGGCACGGGCGCGTTTGCCCCTATCCTCAGCTATTGCATTCGTGATTGCGGGGCGCGGCCTACCGGGGCGTGGCTTGAGCGTATGTATTGGCTTCCACGATTCCTCATCCGAATAGAACTCCAGCGCCGCCTCCAACTCCCGATTGCGTTCGACCATCACGTTATATGCACGATCCAGATTACGTACCTGTTCTACCCTCCTGCCGTTATCGTCCAGCAAACTTCTAATCTCACTCTGGGCATGAGAGTAATATTCATCTATCTTGTCTCGTTCACCCTCCAACTCCTGCACGCGGTCACCTTGCATACTGCACTGTGCCGCAAATCCAGAGTTCTCCTCCCGCAGTCGGCGAACCTCAGCGATGAGCCTGGCGATGTCTTGTCTTATTTCAAGTCTGTCTGGCAGTATGCCGATCGCGATACGCCGTTCGTCCCAATATCTACGCTCCAGCCGCTCCAGTTCCGCGTCTGTTATTGGCTCAGGCATCGTTCGTCTCCATTCCGATACCGCCCATGCCCTCAGCCCACCGCTTGCGCTGTGAGTTGCGTGCTTCTACCATGCGTGCCTCTATTGCCCGCAGCCGCTCTATCTCCTCCTTCATTGCAAGAAACACGTCCGGCGAAACGGCGGCGATGTAGGCGGCTCGCTCTGCGCGCAACGGGCCATTGCCTACCATTGCCACAATCTTGTTTGGCGACGGGTCCATAACCCAAGCGCACTCAGTTGACTCTTGGAAGGACAGATTGCGCCGAACGATATCTAGAATCTCTTGGTGAGAACCCTCGTCAGCAATCCACGTACCCCATATCTCGCCTGTCACGCAATCCGTCGCTGCTCGCGCCAGTGCTGCGCGCTGCTCCAGTGCCTCGGGGCCGAGGTCGATGGCGGTCATTGGGCACCATTCTCTAGCGCGCGTTCAACATTCTCGCGTTCAACGTTCCACTCGCGCTGTATGGTTCCGCCGCCCCACGGCTTCGGTCCGGCAATGCGATAGTCGTTGAGATAAACCGAAGGCCCTTCGACACCGCTAACAAGCAGCAGTTTCATTGGTTTCTTCCGCTGCTCACTCACCCCGTCCTCCCGAGCGCCTGTGCGCGCTGCTCCGGTGTCATCGGCTCCAGCCACACAAGGAAGGCGCGGCAGATGGCGATGCCTATTTGAGGATGAAACTCCCAACTCCTCCCTGAAGCAGCCGCGTCCCAGCCGTCAGTCCATGCGACCTTGTAGAAACGACGGTTCGGCCCTACTGAGATGCGTCCCATCTCCAGCAGCGGCATGAACTGGCGCGGGTCGGTAGAGAAATTAGCCTTCCGATGGTGGTTGCCTTGTTTATCTTCCCAACAGTGTGCTTTTCCGTGAGAGTCACAACGATTGTCGTATTTGACAAACTGGCCAGTGGTGTATTTAACGGTTCCCTTGAAAGCAGGACAATCGCCCCACTTCCACCCGAGCGCTTCGGCCATCTGCCGGTCGAGAAGACGGAGATCGTCTTCGTGTCGCGAACTATCGTTCGCAGCGAGGTCGCGCTGCTCGTCGGTCATTATGCCCCCTTCGCGCTGTCGAGCGCGGACTTGCCCGCACGTTTGAGCGCCTTTCTCACGGTCTCGACCGGCCGGCCGGCACTCCGGGCAATGGCGCTCGTTGACATGCCTGCCTGGTGGAGCTTCCGCCACTGGCCGCGCTCTTCGTTGGTCACCCTGGCGTAGTGCCCAGCCTGCTTCCCTTCCGTGAGGAGGTACTTCTGGAGGTGCGGGGGGATTGGCATCCCAGCCTTCTCTGTGGCCCTTACAGCGCGTATCAGGGCGCCCGAGGTCACCGAGCCGTAGGAGGAGAAGGCTTCCTCTACGCAGATCACCAGCGGGCACTCCAGGCACGAGGGGCTGACGTGCTCGCAGCCTTTGTCCTTGAAGGCGTCCTTCTGCCAGAACGGGGCCTTGCGGCCATAGCGCTCCCGGTCTGCATCGCACCAGTCAACGAAGTCTATCCGCGTCGTGTCGCCTCTGGAGGCATAGACGGTCTTGGGCAGCGCGTATACCCTAGTCATCGTTCGCCAGCCCCGCCAGAAACCGCTCGTAGTCGTCGGCGTAGAAGACGGTACCGAGCTCGGGAAAGCTGGGGAGCGTACTCCCTCGGAGCCACACGCCGAACTCGACCCACTGGTTCTGCGGAATCTCATCGAAGGCCACGATCTCGGTCCCCTTGTACTGGTAGACCGGGACTTCCCCGACGAGGCCGGTGCGCTGGAGGATGGTGCGGGTCACTTGAACATCTGGCGGCGAATCGCCCAGTTAGCGATGACTTGCGCCCGAATCTCTGTGAACCTCTTGCGGGCAGCCTCTTCCGTGGCTGCACTAGCCGATACGGCTACGTAGTCAGACGATCTAAATCCGAAGTGGCGAGCGTAGGACGATGACTGGACGGGGGACTCTTCCGCTGTGGTGCTCAGCCCAGGGGCGGCCTCGGTGTCGCCCGTGACATGCTCTGCAACCGTAAATCGCGTATAGACTGGCGGGCACTCATCCAGAACTTCAAGTTCCCACGGGTCGTCGTGAATGCTGCCGTAACCATCGTCGCCAGCGGTCTTACGGGCGACGATGTAGGCCCGCGCTGCCTCCTCTGTCGCGAAGGCTTTGTCGATTCGGTAGTCCGAGTATTCCCCTCGATCGGTTATCCAGACACTGCTCACGCTGCTTCCTCCCTGTCAGAAACCCTACAAGACTCCACAGCAGCCGTGATGCGGGCCTCGCAGTCCTCGATAGCGACGATCAGTTTCTCCAGCGTTTGGTGCTCACCGAGCCGCATGATCATGTCGCGGAAATGCTGGCGGCAGGCCGGCCCGAGGTCGCTGTAATAGCCCACGATCTCGGTGCCGGTGTACTCCTCGCCGGTCTTGCGCTCCTTGCGCGTCACGTCGTGGTCGAGGATCCAGTCCAGCCCACTCACGCGCAGGCGGTAACCGTTCCCCAGGTCGAGATGGCTGTTCTGAATGGTCATGCTCCCCCTCCTATTTCAGTGCAGCGTCGAAGGTGATGGATCCAGCGACGCACGGAAGCGCCGCAACGCAGACACAGTTTCATGCCGCCGCCTCGTAATGCGGGGTGCCCGGCGTGAGGCTGAGCTTGCAGAGCAGGGCAATGATCGCGATGTCGCGAAAGGTGTCAGCGATAGTCTCGTCTGCTACCTGCACATCGCCGCCCTTGGCGAAGATGGACTTGAGGCGGTACATCTTTTCGGCCATCCGCCCGAACATGAACTCGGTGACGCCGAGGTTCACCATTGCCGCCGAGAAGCGGTAATTCGCCAGCGGGTCGGCGCTGCCGGCGGTGTAGTCGCTGCGCTTGGCGGACTGGAGGGCCTTGATGGCGTCGATCTCTTCGGCGAAATGATCGCGGCCGAACTCGGCGTCTTCCGCCTTAACCGACCAATCAATCTTGGCGTCCGAGAAATCGACCTTGGGATCCAAATCGCCGCGATCCAGTGCCTCGAAGAAGTCAGTCACGCTGTCGTCAGCGGGCGTCCCATCGGGCGTGATCCAGTCGGCCACGAGCCCGGGCAGTTCTCCCGACTTCTCATCGAAGAGCCGGCGAAGCCCCTGCTCAATGTCATGGGCTTTGGCGAGAAAGAGGCGGCTGGTCTCGGTGCCCATGCGCTCGCCGCCGCCGATGCGCCAGACCTCGGAGCCCGTCGCGAAGGCCACCAGCAATTCCAGGATGGCACCGCGGGACTTCTCCCAGCCGTCCAGCAGGGCGATGCGGTCGCACTGGATCGCGTCGTCCAGCGAGACCTTCAGGTAGTCCTCGCGGGGCCGCTCCGTGTCGCCGTCGTAGGACTCGGCGGGGTTCCAGACGTGGTGGCCGTTCTGCCGCAGCCAGAGCGCGGCGGCGTTGAAGGCGTCGTAGTTCCAGCCTTCGATGCCGGTCATCGGCCCGCTAACGAGAACCTTGATGGGGTTACTCATGCGACCTCCTGCTTTGATGCCATGTCAGGTCTCTCCTTGCCTTGCCCAACCTCACCCATCCAGGCCAAGCCCAAGGGGGAAGTTCCATGCCGTGCCATTCCTGACCGGACCAGTCCCAGCCAAGCCATGCCACACCATCCCCAGTCGAACCTTGACTGGCCCGGCCCTGCCACGCCGGAGCAGGCCACTTGCTTAGTCACGGACGGTAAATCCCGTCACAACGAACCGCCCGTAGGTTGGGCGGAAGTCGAGAATCCCGATGGTGCGCCCCGCTTCGGTAGCGAGGGAGCACAGGGTCTCGGGGCTGATGTACTCAGGGAGGTTCACCAATATTCCGAACGTGGCCTCCCAGCCCTCCTTCATCGCCGGCCGAGTGCGGGTCACAGCGCTTCTCTGCACCACGACGCGTCGGCGGTCCTCGTACTCCCAATGGGTGGACTTCGGGATGAGCAGCGCTACGTCGTCAAGTGGGACAACCGCTTGGCGCACCAGATCCATCGCGCTCTTGCGAGGCGACCGAGGATCTTGGAGGTACCTGCCCGCGCCGCGAAGCGCCCCCGCAAAAGCGGTGCCGGGAATCCCGAGCAGCCCATCAGTCGTCCGGTAGACGTAGGACTCCAAGTTGTCGGACTTCTTTTCGAGAGAGTTCTTTGGTGCCCTGCTCTTGGCCTCCACCGCCTCATTGTTCCAAGCATGGAACAAGATCGGGGCGATACCTCGAATGGTGATGTCTGCGATGTACGGGGCGTTTGAAAGCCGCTCCCCACCGTCCGTTGTTTGCCGCTCATCTACTGCCGTTTTCTTGGCGACCAAATCAATGCCTCCTTTAGTTGCCATGCCTCGCCGGGCCTAGCCGTGCCTGTCCCAGCCGTACCAAACCTCGGTCCTTAAGCAGCGCTCTCTTTCTGGCCCAGCCCATGAAACGCAGCGAACTCTTCCAAGTCGAAGACAATCAACTTGCGAATCCGCGTACCACGGTGGTAGCCAACAAGGGCACCTATCTCCATTGGGCCTGCCACTGCGCGAGCAGAGTCAAGACCGTCGAGAATGGTGCTGTTGAATAGCCGCAAGCCAGATTTCACCTGGGCGGTGATACCGGCCACGGACTTGAGGTCGGCCAGCCCGCCAGTGTCGGCGGGGTAGCGTTCCGTCCCGAGGATCCGGGCGGCGTCCCGCTCGTATCCCTTACTGCGGGACTTGCTGTTACGGCCGATGGATGAGCGGTCAAGCACGAGCGACCTTCTTCCCCAGCCAATACGGGATGTACGTCACAAGGACGCAAGGCCAAATGAAAGCGAGAGCCACAAGCCCTGCCGAGTCCGGGTTGCCCCATCCGCCATCTACGCGATGAAAGAGCAGTCCCACAAAGAACCCACCGATGGCGGCGTACCCAATGAGGGAAAACAAGAAGATCATCCCGTCAGACATTAGCCGCCTCTTTCCTCGCATCGGCGCGGCCAATGACGCGCTTTGCTGCGCTAGCGACCCACTTCTGGTGGCACTTAGAGCAGCGCCAGTCCTTCGCGCCGAAGCGCCAGCCACTGGCGACTGCCTCGTTCGCGAGCTCGGTCCAGTCCCGGCCAGCGACTATCGCAGCGAACTCATCGCCACAGGAGCAGCGGAGAAGGACTTGCTCGTTCACCGAGGCTTGCACCAGTAGTAAATCTGTGTGCAAAACGGGACGAAGAGTGACAACGGGCCGGCAAACGTGAGCATGATGAACCACATCCCGCCGTCGCCGTCCCTATCGAACTTCATCTGCCATCCACAAGCAGCGGCAACACTGGGGAACCAGAGAAGCGCCGTCACAATTGCTACGATCTCACCGGCGCTCATGTCGCGTCCCTCGGACGGCCACGGCCAACCACATAGCCGTGCTTCTTGGCGGTCTGTGAGACGTAGGCGCGGCTGACGCCTACCCTGCGGGCGATGTCGGCCAGTGCGCCCGAGGGCAGCGTGAACGACGGGTACAGGCGGAGCTCGTAGAGCACGAGGCTAGCCTTCGATGCGCCGGGAAACATGGTCTCCGTTTCCGCAGGGCAGCCGCGGTAGAACCGGCGGCAAAGCCAACCGAACAGCGTTGCCAGCAGAGCCATCTACTTGCTACTCCAGGAGCACCACCAGCGCTGCTTGCCGTCGTTGCCGGTCTTCTCGTTCCAGCCAGCCTCGTTGGGGTTGACGGTCTCGAACGTGGCGCAGTATTGGCCGCGCTGGTTGGTCTTGACGTTCTTGAAGCCGTGCTTCGGGCAGCCGCCGGCGTTGCCGTTCGACTGCTGCTGCTGAACGGGCCGGGAGCGAGACTCGTTGTGACCCTCACTCACATCGCCGGCCAAAGAAAAGCCAGGCTTGGATTTGTAGAAGGCGATGGCGTCGCCAAGCCGCTCGCTCACATCCTCGTCGTCACCAATGGAGACGGGGATCTCGACGGGTACGCCGTTGAAGGCCATGCGGATGCGGATCTGGAACGGGAGTTGGAACTGCTCTGCCAAATGTGTCCCCCTTGGTGACTGGCGGGTCCATACGAGTTGGCCCCTGGGGTTGTGGCCTAGGGCCAGGGTTGCGTTGAGTTCAGCCTGCGTGCGTGGGAGCGGCAACGCCGACGTACTCGTTGTAGACGCCTGCAAGCATTGAGATAACGTCGAAGTCGCCATCGTGGGAAGCGAGTTCGCCGCAGTCCTTGATCCACTGCCTTACCTTGTCGGCTGAGGCAGTGATGCCGTGGTACTCCCGATAGCGATCAACCGAGAAGCACTCGTAGCCGATGGCGAAAGCGACTGCCCACTTGAACGGGTCGGATCCCTTGTTCCCACCATCGTTGTGGTAGGCAGCGGCTGCCTCAATAGCAGCAGCCTGATCCTCGCCGAAGTGCTGGACAAACGAGTCACGGACGCTCATGCCGTCTTGCTCCTCACGAACTCCTGCGCCTCCACGAAGGTGGAGCAGAAGTACACGGTCTCGTCTCGGTCTGGTCGGCCGGGGATCGAGAGACGGCGCCAGATCGAATACGGCTGGGTCCGCCCGATGTGATGGCGGACGGTGAATGGACCGGACGTGAGAACTACCATGAGACCTCCCTGTTCTTTGTGGTTGTGAATCACTTTCCGTCGCAAATAACAACCGTGATGCCGCGGCGCATTGCTTCGTTTACGCAGTCCCACGTCCCGATAGAACCGGGCAGTGGAAACGCGATCACCACGTCTGGTTTCATGTCGAGCATGACACGGTTGCGACGTGGGCCTGCGGAAGGCCCATACTTATCCCATTGCGCTGGCACTGCAATTACAGTGAGTTCCAGATCCTCCCCTACCTGGTTGGCGATGGCATCGGCGCCTTCTGCTGCGCCGTGAATGATGCGGTCGCCCTTCTTGCACCGGAAGGCAAGCTCCTTGCGGATTGCCTCGCGGTCGGTCCACTTACGGGAGCCGGTGATGACGAACGTGGTCATTCGAGGGCTCCGGCAGCACGGAGGGCGTTGTTGATAGCCACGCGAACGTCAACGTTGCGATTGCTCCGGAGCCCACCCTGGCCGTCTATCTCGTTGATTGCCCCACGACGCCAAGCGTCCTCAAGTTCTTCAACGTGGGCTTTGGCCTCGTTCAGCGCCTCCACCAGCGCGTCGTGGGCGTTCACGCAGCGGACGATGAGTTCGACGTCGTCGTCGTCTGTAAACCCGTCTTCGAACGCAACAACCTCGTCGCCGGAGCCAGACATTATTCCTTCGCCTTTAAGCCAGAACCACGGCCTCGGTGTCACACTCATCGCCGGAACCCCTTCGCGTTCTCGTCCTTGCACGGCCCGGCCATGCCGCAGCCGTTGCAGGGGTTGAATGTGCCGGTCGCTTCCTTGTTCGGCCCGCCCCAGCCATTCGCTGTGTCGGCGATAGCAGGGAGCCTGATGTACTTGCTGTCGCTGCCGCGCAGGAACATCGGCTGCCCTGCCCGGCCGTCCTGGGCGTCGCTCCACGCCTGCCCCCACACGGGCAGCAGCTCATGGCCGGCGAAGTGCGGATCGTACTCGATCAATTCGGTGTAAAACGTGAGCGAACCATTGCCCTCGGGGCCAAGGTATGGGTCGTTCTCGAATACCTTCACGATATCCTTGGCCTTCACCAGCACCAGCGTGTGCGTGATGCCAGTGCCATGCATCTCGGCCTGCGCCTGCGCCCACCACGACGGCTGTTCCTTGCGGACTCCCTCGAATGGGAGGGCCGCAAACCCCTGCCTCACCCATTTCGCGCCGCGCCTGCCTGACATCTTGTAGCCAGCAGTCTTCACCGAGAGCAGGCAAGGGACAGGGACAGGCGGCACGCCGTCGTAGTGACTGACAATCACATCGTCAGACGCAGAGGCCATGAAGGGGTCGAGCGTGACGACCTCCTGGGTGCCGCTGGTCTGGTAGCCGGCGGCGTGAAGGGTGGCGATAGCGGAGCACTCCAGCAAGTGGCCGATGTGGAAGGTCGCAAGCGTGGAACCCGAAAAGGGAGCCTCTTCGTGACCCAGCAGCTTGAGCGTTGCGGCGCGCGTACAGCCTGCCGCCTTGCTCATGCCAAAGCGCTTGCGGCCATCTGGGCCGGCGTTGCTGTGCTCGCGGGCGAGCTCGTCCCGCTTGGTGCGAAGCAGGTTGGCCTCGTCTTCGAGGAACGCCTGCCAGGCGGGGTCGTCATGGCGACCGGCGTGGCTAGCCCACCAACTGTCAAGGGCCCTGGCGACTGGCGATCCGTACAGCATGGTCGCGCTGCTTCCCTCCTCGCGTGGTGGCGTCTGCCCCACCCATGACGTCGAGTTTAGTGATTCACGATCACAGTGTCAATAGTTGAAATCACTAAGATGCCAACCGTAACGGCGCCCTCGCCATAAACGTAGATTTTCTTCCCGTCAGCCTGGGCGATGGCCGAGCCCTCGCTGTTTCCCTCGTCCCGCAGGATCTTCAGGATGGCCGCTCCTACACGCTCGGCCAGGTCATCTCGCTCCTTAGCACTCACGAAACACCCCTTTTCTGTCGCTGGTCACCCGATGTCGGTGAGGGTCAGGCCCCGTCCTCTGAGCAGGAGTACCCGCGCGTTTGGGAGTTTAAGCCACATTGCATATATCGGCAAGAGGGTTGCAAAACCGTAACAAGGATTGTGCTATGGTTTACAAGCGACTGGCCCTCCTTCACACTCTAGGGACACTCAATCACAGGACTGCCCTTATGGTTAACATCACGCCTGAGATGCGCCGTTTTGGCAGTCTCATAGCTTCATACCGCAAAAGAGCGGGCCTCACCCAGGAGGAAACGGCAGCGCTAAGCGAGCGCGTTTCGCCGCCTGGGGTCCGGCGGGACTACCTGGCCTCGATCGAAGCTGGCAAAATCAAGATCGTGTATCCGCGCGATTTCAACGCTCTACGCAGGGCGTTGCAGTTCCCTGGCTTCGAACTACTAGAGGCGATGGGCTACGAGACCGATGGCGGGGTGGACGACATCGACCCGGTGCTGGTCGCGGTCTCGCGCCAGCTTGACCGTGACTCGCAGCGAGCCCTCGCGACGATGGGCAGGACGCTGATTAAGGCACAGTCTACGTAGGCTGGTACTCACCATAGCGACGGGCTGCGCGGATCTTCCGGTTGACATCGTTTCTCCCCCAGGGCTGATCACAGCGGGTCTCGGCCCACATAGTGAGGATGCTTTCGGTGACATCCTCGGGAAGATGGTGGCGAAGGTAATTGGCGAGCTCAAAGGTGCGCGTGTCACGCTGACCGACCGTTGCGCCTTCATCCAGGTAGCGCGCTGCCCAGCCTGACTCCTTTCGCGCTCCCTGCTCGGGGTCGGGGCGCTTCGCGCCCAGCCGGCGAAGGGCGGTGCGTAACCGCTCAAGGTCGAGGACGACAGGGACCGCTTCGGGATCGAGGAATGCATAGGTCCGCCCGCTCGCGTGCAGCGAGGGCGGCGCTACCACCATCCGCCCTTCCGCGGAGACGTGGTGCTCCTTCCCATTGAGCGTGAACGTGGTAGAGGCCAGCTTCTCGGGCGCGAAAGCATAGACGTGAAAGCCCTTGCCGGTCTGGACGGTCAGCGACTTACGGAGATCGGGATACGCGAAGCACAGAGCGGCGTGCGTGTCGGGATCGTCGCAGTCGATCACGGTCAGGCCGCACGAAACCTCGCCCGTGACGATGCCGAGGTTGCGAGGCTCGCCCTCGGGCGGGAACCATAGGGATAGCTCCTCTGGTGTAGCCCGCCGCGCCTGGTAGGCTCTCCAAGAGGCCACAGCGTTGTGCTTGCCCTGGTCGGTGCAGTCGGGCCGGCCGCATGTGCAGCCGCCCTCTTCTTTCGGGGCCAGCACCCGCGTGGGGCGATGCAGCGGGATTACGGAGATGCACTGCTCGAGGTAGGCGCGGGCAGCGTCCGCGACGGTGGCGTTAGCGGGGATCAACGGCCATCACACTGTTTTACGTGTGATGCGATGAGATAGGACGGGCGAGTAACGCCGCACTTTGGGCAGCGCTTCCGCTTGATCTCAGGCTTCACCTATCGCCCCCTTTCACTACGAAAAACAGGATGAACGCCGCAAGCGACGCGTAGAGGATGATGGTGGTAACCAACGGCTACCTCCGGGCGCAAGCCCAGCCTAGGGCCGCGATAGCGGCCCACAGCAGGGATTGTACAGCGATCGTGAGCATTGTGGCCCTCAGTCACAACGCTGGTCGTCGTCCAGCGTTGGGCCATCGACGGAGGCGGCTCCGTCGATGTCACTTTCCGGGGCAGGCGAGCAACCGTCACAGTAGAGCGCGACGCGCTCACCAGGGCCAGCCTCGGGCCGTTCGGGCAGCTCGCCGAACACGTAGCCTCCGCAATCGTCGCACTTGCGGTCGTCCATGATGATATAGGCGTACCCCCTGGCGTCCGCTTCCATTGCCCAATAGGCCAGCCGACTCCATTGGATCGAGCCGTCCTTGATCATCCCTTCGGAGCCGTGCGCTTCCGCGTAGGCGTCCGCGTTGTCACTGACCATCAGGACGGCTGGCGCCGGCCATGTGTAGGTGATCCACCACGACGAGTCCACCATCTCATGCAAACGATCGCTGAAATCGTCCTCGTCGGTGGCCTCCTCGATCGCGGTTTCCGCAATCGAGCGATACGACTCCCGGTAGGCGGCGTCGATGGGCCGCATGGCTTCGCGCATGGTCTCGAAATCCACGGTTAGTCCTCCCCCTCTAGCGCCATCACGTCGTGATAGAGGCGCGTTAGCTGAGCGTCACTCCACCTATCAGGGCGGAGATCCTGGTGCGGGCGGTAGACCACTGCGCCGCAATCAACGCAATAGATAATCCCGGTGCGGCTGGCGTCGCGTACGGTGTGAGGGCACGTCTTTTCGCCCCACGGATCGTCGTCTGTCCAGTCCATTATGCGTACTCTTCCGGCTTGCGGAGGCGGAGCACGTCTAGAACGCGCTCACGGTCGCGCGCACGCTTCGCGTAGTACTCCGCGTCGAACAGGCGCGCCGGATCGTAGTCGGGCGAGCATAGGCGCCCGTAGACGTACTCCAATGTTTCGGTATCGTACTTTTCGGCCCAATCGTTGCCCTGATCCACTTCTTCCTCCCGCGGGTAATTCCGCGCCTGCGCCCCCCGAATTATGTGATCGTGAATCACATTCAAGGGCGCAAGCTCGGACGATTACCGTGCCTTGCAAAGCTCCTTATAGCGGCTCACGCTGATGCCTCCTGGCGTGGCTGGCCCGTGGCGCCGGCCAGTACAGCCAACGCACGTTCTATGCAATCGCACGGGACGACGCGGATTGTTGGATCGGCTGTCTGGAGCTCGTAGCAGCCGCAGGCTGGGCACGCATCGGGCGCAAGCTCGTCCAGGTCAGCGTTGCGCCATTCGTTGCCGCAAGCGGCGCATTCCCAATCGGACAGACCAAGCGGCTCCCGGTGCCATGATCCCCAACGGGTGACATGGATCTTCACGCTTCCGCCTCGCTCTCATCGATAGACATCCATTCCATGACGACGTAGGTGTACATGCGATCGATTGGGCTAGGTTCGGTATCGGTACCGAAGGTGCGCGTTTCGCATGACACGTAGTCCATCGCCTGGACGGTGTAGGCGACGCGCACGCGACCGATTGGCGCATCCCACGATGTGACTCCATCGGTTAGCCATGCCGCGAGCTCGCGCGCAGCGTCCAGGCCGCGCGGGGAGTCAGCGAAGCGGAATTGGCGAGACTTGCGCGCTTCATAGGCGCCCGATTCGGTGCGCCGCTCGGGGCGAGCGACGCGCGCCTTGCGCCAGAAACGGAAAGCGTCGGCGGTATCGTAGTGTTCGTACTCGCGCCCGACGTTCCAGTGCGGCGGAGTCTCGCCATCTCCTGGTGTGAACGTCGCCTGTCCGACGCTCCTGGACGATAGGTCGCGATTGCGCCAGACATTGACGCCGCGGCCGGCCGCGAGCCATTCGCGCACGGCGCCCGTTTCGTCAAATACGTCAATCTTGTCTGCCATCGCTTTTGCCTCCTCCACTTTGCGGTAATTCCGCGAGCACGCCCGCGCGGGGCGTGCGCTCGGACGACTACCGCGCGCCTAGTCGGCGTTGGCGATGGGGGCGCCCGCATCCGCAAGGCGCAGCGCGCGAACGAAGAGCTCCGCGTATTCCTCAGACGGGAACAGACCGATGAGATCCTCATATGGGAAGTCGTCGATCAAGTCGTTCCCAGTCGGCGCCTCTCGCTGGTACACAGCCCAGCCGCACCCATCCGTTCCGTCTGCGCGATCATGGCGAACCTTATAGATCAACAATTGCCCTGGCTCCTCTCGCGTGGCGCGCCTCGTGTGCGCGCTTCACACTCACATTTTAAGGCTTGACGATCACGCTTGTAACGGTGCGCGGCCGGTACTATCGAAACTGAAGCTATCGGATGTGTATCGGCGGCGCGTGCTACCCTGGAGCTAGCGCACGCCCATCGTTGCGACGGCTAGTAATTGCAACTGTTGGCAACTGCGGCTGGCCGCATGCCAACGTCGCCTCGCCCGCGCATGGCCACTTGCACCTAGTCCCACGCGCACGGCGCTCCCCGCCGCGCAGCCGCCCGGCCCACCCAGCCGGGGGCGGCGGGTGCCAGGGGGATCGGGCCGGCGGCTGCGCCGCCGGGATGGGTACTCCCCTCGTAGTTTGATCCCCAAACCACCGATTCGGGTCCATTCCGAATCTACGACCGGCCCCCACGAGAGCTTTTGCGGGCCCTGGCATCCTGTAGCTGGCTACGCTTCAGCATCGCCCCCGCACCAATGCCGGTGCAGGCAGCGAGCGAAGCGAGACTGCCCAGCTTGTGCTAGCAAAAGCTAAAACATGGGGAGCAGCTACTGCGACCACAATGCTCCGAAGAAGCTGGGCCAGCGCCGCTCGCGCTCTGGAAGGTTTTTGAAGAAACCTTCTTTGGCTGGCTGGCTCAGCTAGCTGGCTGGCTCCCTAGCTCCTACCTGCTTCCCGCAACCTCACACGGCACAGCATACACCCCCCAGTCAAGTCGCGCTCACAAACTTGTGATTGACACCCACAGTCGCATGGCGCAAGATAGTCGCACCGAAGGGACGGGCGTCTTACTCCTCCGCCCGATGGGGGCACGGTAGCTTCAGGGCCGCTGCCCCCCCGCCCTTCGGAAATAGAGGAGGCTACCAGATGGCTGATCCCACTCCCAAGAACCCCCGCCCGGACTTCTTCACCGCAGCCAAGTCGCTCGACACGGTGGCGAAGGGCCTTCTCGCCGGTGCCTACGTCCGCACCAAGGTCGAAGTGCCGACCGAGTACAGCGACACCGCGACCATCGAAATCTACATCTCGGCCAAGCTCGATGCCTAGCCTCGACACGGTGGCAGAACGACGGGCCGCTTGGGTGGCAGCGCTCCGCTCCGGCGAATACCAGCAGACCATGACTCGCCTCTGGCGCCATGCCGACTCCGAGCACTTTCCGGCTGGCTTCTGCTGTCTTGGCGTGGCCTGCCAGGTTGCGATCGACGCTGGCTTCCCAGCCCATTGGTCCCCCGATATACAGGTGGACGGAGCGGCATCCATCCAGATCGAAGGATGGTCTGAGTATGGCGTTCTTCCAGACCCACTGCTCGACTGGCTTGGCTTGAGTCGCGATGAGCAGACTCATCTCTACAAGATGAACGACGCGGGCAAGTCCTTCGCCGAGATCGCTGACGCCATCGAGGCGCTTCCGGTGCCCGACAATGCCTAGGCGAAAGCGCCAGCCGAGAAATCTGGTCAACGAGCTCCGCAAAGCCTTTGTCGGCGAGTTCCCCGAGGACGCCCGCGACGGAATCCTTTTCACGGAACAGTTTGGGGACTTCCTCACCCTGATCCAGATCGACGGCCACGGGTCCATCATCGGTGGCCTTGCCATCGCCAAAGACTCGGTGGCTACCCTCGCCGGGAAACTTCTTCTGTTGGCCGAAGGCAGCGAAGCGCTGCCCGCCGATGTGAGCGAGAACCACAACGATGAAGATCACGGTTCTTAGCCGCGAGTTCGTTCTGGCCGGCCACTTCTTTGCAGGACTGTGGCTGGCCTTCTGGATCGGGTTTTCCATCGGAGGTAGGCGTTGGACGTAAGCATGATCGTTGGCTTTGTAGCTGGCTTCCTCGGCGGCATCGCCTTCTCGGCGGTGCTCTGGATCCTCTGCGAAGACCCGTTCTTCGACCCAGTTGCGCCGGAAGAAGACGACTGGGGTTCCGCTCTGTGAGCGACCGCGCCCTCTTGCCGCATCAGACAGCCGCGCCCAAGCAGGATTGGCGCACTCCACCGGAACTGTTCCGTCTGCTAGACGATGAGTTCCACTTCACCCTCGATGCCGCTGCCGATGAGACCAATCACCTTTGCGACAGGTGGCTTGGGCCGGGTGGAGAAGTCGAAGACGCCCTCTCGGTCCCGTGGTGTTGGCCGAGCGGTGACACCATTTTCTGCAACCCACCGTACTCCAAGGAGGGCAATCCCCTCTGGGCCAAGAAGTTTGCCGAAGGCTCTGCGGACAACACCATCGTGGCGCTGATCAACGTCGCTACCTCCAACCGCTGGTGGTTCGACTACGTGGTGCAGTACGCTAGCGAGATCCGCTTCCTCGTGGGCCGAGTGCCGTTCATTGATCCCGATACTGAGAAACCCATCGCGGGGAACAGGTACGACTCCGCCGTGATCGTCTACGGGGCTGGGCGCGGAGCGGAGATTGGCTCAAAGCTTCCGTTCACCTACTGGTGGGACTGGAAGAAGGCGCTTCTGCTCGCCCCGAAATGTGAGTCACAACCACAGTGACCCAGTCCCAGGCGCGAAAGCTGATCTTGAAGTACCTCAAGAAGTGGATACCGATCCTCCGCTTGCAGGAGTGGAAGATCAACGTTCGCTTCCTAGGGCATGGCTTTCCGCACGGCTCTGGCGTCGCGGTCGGCGCCTGCGCTGCGGTGCATGTCGATTGGGCGTACCTCACGGCTTCCATCGACTTCGACATGCTCCAGATGTGCGAAGGCGAAGAGCACATCGAAGAAGACGTAGTTCACGAGTTGATGCATATCGTCGTGGCGGAACTCCAGCCTGGCGATGACTTCAACCCCGCCGAGGAGCGCGTGGTTACCCGCCTCGCTCGCGCACTGGTGTCGCTGGGGTGACGGTCTACTTCAACGAGAACGACCCCTATCCGGCCCAGTGGCTTCGGAATCTGTACCCCGACGCGACGGTGGACGAGAGGAGCATTCTTGATGTGCAGCCAGGCGACCTTTCTGGATACACCCGCGTTCACCTGTTCGCGGGCATTGCCGGCTGGGAATACGCCCTTTCGCTCGCGGGTTGGCCGCAGGGCCGGGAAGTCTTCACGGGCAGTTGTCCGTGCCAGCCGTTCTCTGTGGCCGGAAAGGGACGAGGAACCGAAGACGAACGCCATCTCTGGCCCGAAATGCGACGACTCATCGCCGAGTGCCGTCCTCCAACAGTGTTTGGAGAACAGGTTGCAAGCCGCGCTGGACGTGAATGGCTCGCCGGAGTACGTGCTGACCTGGAAGCACTGGGATATGCCGTCGGGGCCGCAGATTTGTGCGCTGCGAGCGCGGGCGCGCCCCACATCCGGCAACGGCTCTTCTGGGTGGCCGACGCCGGACGCTTCCGTGGTGCAGGACGGGGAGTCGCTGGAGACGTGGCTGGCACGCCGAGAGACGCTGAAGGCAAAGCACAACAACGGGAACGGTTGCGGAACGCCGCTCACGATGGCAGCCCAAATGGCGGGCTGGCCGACACCAACGGGGATCGACAACGCCCAGGTGGCGGGCCAATACGCGAACCCCAAGAGTGGGACAACGCTTGGCGGA
>Ga0196963_10000869_pt1 | contig 23056 bp, 18 predicted proteins | sample S1_5metaG_FD_148600 | JGI IMG/M metagenome (GOLD analysis project Ga0196963, IMG submission 148600) | Soil microbial communities from Anza Borrego desert, Southern California, United States - S1_5 | ecosystem: Environmental > Terrestrial > Soil > Desert | place: USA: California | collected...
CCGCTCGGACGACGCACCGGTCCCGGCGGATACGTGATCGACGTCGCCGACGAGCCGCCGCACGCCAGGCTGGCGGTCGGCGTGCCGAGCGCGCGCGCCCGCCGAGCGCCCGGGCAGGCGGACGGAGCCTTCGGGTGGTATCCTCCTCCGCATGCCGCCCGACCCCCGCGACCGGATCTCGCGCGCCGCGTTCACGCGCACGGTGCCGGCCGTGGCGTTCGCGCCAGACGAGCTCGCGGCGCACGTGCGCGCGCTCGACGCGCGCGGCGGCGATGGCGCCAGACCCAGCCTGCCGGGCGGTTCGACCGCGGGATCGGGCAGGCGGTTCGTGGCCGGCGACCTGATCGGGCTCGGCGCCACGGGCCGGGTCTACGCCGCGGTCGACCGCGACCTGGAGCGCGAGGTCGCGGTCAAGGTGCTCAGCGAGGAGCGCGCTGGCATCGACGATGCCCGCTCGTTCGTCGACGAGGCCCGCCTGACCGCGTCGCTCTCCCATCCCAACGTGCTGCCGGTGCACGATCTCGGCCGCGACGACCACGGCCGGGTGTTCTTCACCATGAAGCGGATCGCCGGGCGCTCGCTGGCGGACGCCATCGACCGGTCGGCACCCGAAGCGCCCGAGGCGCCGCTGCACGACGCCAACGCCATCGTCAGCGTCTTCATCGACGTCTGCCAGGCGCTCGCCTACGCGCACCACCGGCGCATCGTCCACCAGGACGTCAAGCCGGCGAACATCATGCTCGGCGACTTCGGCGAGGTGCTGCTGGTCGACTGGGGCTCGGCGGGCCGGCTGGACGGCGGCGCGGCGCCGAGGATCTACGGCACCCCGCTGTACATGAGCCCGGAGCAGGCGCGCCGCGAGCGCGTCGACGAGCGCAGCGATGTCTACGGCGTCGGCGCCACCCTGTTCCACGCGCTGACCCTGCGGCTGCCGACCTGGCACGACGACGGCGAGCGCTTCTTCGCCATGAAGCGCATCGGCGCGTTCGCGCCGCCGACCGCCGAGGAACGCGCGCGCGTGCCGGCGGCGCTGATCGACATCGCCCTCAAGGCGCTCAGCGCGAAGCCGGACGACCGCTACGACGACGCCAACGCGATCCTCGCCGACCTGCGCGCCTACCAGTCCGGGCTGGCGGTGCGCGCGCATCGCGAGGGCGCCTTCGAGCGGCTGGCGCGCTGGCACCGCCGCCATACCGCCGCCGTGTGGTGCGGCGCCGCCGCGGTGGCCATGGCGCTGGCGCTCGCCGGCGCGCTGTACCGCGAGCATCTCCGGCGCCTCGACGGCTGGGGCGATCCGGTGATCGAGGAGCGCTTCGAGGACGATTCGTGGACGACGCGGTGGAGGCCCAGCGGCGGCGCGTTCGTGCGGCAGGACGGGCGCATCGTCAGCGTCGGCCACAGCGACTCGACGATCTTCCTCGATCGCAAGCTCTGGGGTCCCATCGCGGTCGAGTACGACGCCGAAATGCTTCCGGGGTGCGCGCCGTGCGACCTGTCGCTGGTGTGGTGCCGCGACCTGAAGCGCCGTCCCGACGGCGCGAGCGTCGAACCGGTGGACGAATACCACCTGCAGTTCGGGGCCAACAACGGCGCCTATTCGACGATCATCAACCGCGGGCGGCAGCTGGCGTGCAGCTACGTGAGACCTGAGCATGGGCGGCGCTATCGCGTGCGCTGCGAGGTCGCCGACGAACGCCTGACCCTCATGATCGACGGCGAGAAGGTGTGCGAATGGATCGACCAGATCCGCTTCGACGGCGGGTACATCGGCCTCTACGGGCATTTCCCCGGCAAGGCTTTCGACGACGTCACGGTCTCGGTGCGCGGCATCGCCCAGGACGTGCCGGCGACGGCGATCGGCGACGCCATGGTGCGCGCCGATCAGCTCGACCTGGCGGTCGAGCAGTACGCCCGCGTCGCCCAGAGCCACCAGGGCCGCGCGCTGGCCGAGGAGGCGCTCTACAAGCTGGGTCTGTGCCGCTGGCGCCAACGGCGCTACGCCGACGCCGAGGCCGCGTGGGCGCCGCTCGCCGATTCCTCGTGGTCGGACGAGCTGCGCCTGAACCGCATCGATCGGACCTTCGATGCCGGCGATCACGACGGCGTCATCGCCGAGCTCGAGGATCTGGCGGGCGCCGCTGATCCGACGACGCGCGCGCGCGCCGGGATGCGCTGGGCGGCCGCGGTCGACCACCTCATGAAGCATGACGGGATCGCCGAGATCCCACGCTACCTCGATATGCACGCGCGTCGGCTCTCCGATCAGGCGACGCTCGATGCGGCCGCGAGCAGCGCGCTGCTGCACGTGGGACGCCCGCAGGAGGTCCTCGCGCGGTTCCCGCGGCAGCGGCTGCGCTGCTGCTACGCCCTGCGCGCGCTGGGTCGCCCGCGCGAGATCGTCGAGCGCTACCCCGACCAGCACGACGCGTACGAATGGGCGTTGCTCGAGTGCGGCCTCGCGGAGCTGATCGAGCCGACGTTCGCCCGGGACCCGTACGCCATGGGCCTGTGCGAACGCGGCTTGGCCGCGGACGCCTTGGCGTTCATCGGCGAAGAGCACAACGTCGCCGTGCGGGCGCTGTGCCAGCTCGGCCGTGTGGACGAGGCGGTCGCCGCGCTCGATCGCTTCGGTCTCGGGCCGAGCGACCAGATCCGCGTGCACGCCCTGAGCGACGGCATCATCCCGACGTTCCCGGAGTCTGCCAGCGAAGCGCAGGTGTGGATACTGCTGGTCGGCGACGACGCCGCCGCAGCGCGCAGCAAGGTCGGCACCGAGCATTGGCTCTCGCCCGCCATCGACGCCGCGCTGGCGATCGATGCTGCGGCGCGCGACGATCACGAGCAGGCGGCGCTGCTCGCGCGCCGGCTGAGCTCCCACAGCTACGCCACCTCGGCCGCGCGCTTCATCGCGAGCTTCGCCGTGCCATTCCTGCGCGGGTCGGATGCTCGCGACTGGAGCGCGTTCGACGCCGCCTGCGCGGCGATCGCCGAGGACGCGCCGTGGCCGCAGCAGCAGCGTCCGTGGCACGACGCCCGCTACCTGCGCGGCGCGATCGACGAGGCCGCCTTCCTCGCCCAGCCGCATCGCGCCTTCGCCGAGGCGACGCTGCTGGTGAGGCGGGCGATGCGTCATGAACGCGCCAGCGATCCGGCCGCGGCGATCGCCGACTACCGCGCCTGGCAGGAGCTGCCGGCCTGGCGGCGTTCGTACGACCCGGACCCGGCCCTCACGCGCTTCGTCGCGCTGCGCATCGGCGCGCTCGCCAGGTGACCTCGGCGCGGCTGATGGCGATGCCGCGCCATGCGGCACGAACGCAACGTCCGGCGCGAGGACGCCCTCGCCGGTGACACGGCACGGCTCGGCCTGCAGCGCTGGCGGCGCCGCTGGATGCCGCGGCCGGCGCTCGAACCCTTCGTCCTCACGCGCGCGGCAGCGTCGTCGGCGCGGTGGAGAGCGAAGCCACGGCGCCTGAGCGCGTCGCGCAGGCGGAGGGTATCCTTGACCGGATGCCCATCGCACGCACCGACATGCAGTTGCGCGCGGCGTTGACCCGCACGATCCCGGCGGAGGACTTCTCGGCGGAAGGGCTGGACCGCTACGCGGACGATGGCGCGCCGATCGCCCCGGCCTCGACCGCGCTGGTGCGGCGCGCCGGCGCGACCACCGCCGCATCCTTCTGGCCGGAACCCAGGGTCGGCCTCGCGGCGGCGCCCGAACCGCATTTCTCGGCGGCCAGCCTCGCCGCGCGGCTCGCCGGGGCCGAGGCCGCGCCGGACGACCGCCGCTACGATCTCGGGGGCGTGCTCGGCGTCGGCGCGACCGGGCGGGTCTACGCGCTGGTCGATCGCAACCTCGAACGGGCCGTCGCGGTCAAGGTGCTGGTGCGGCAGCGCGCCGGCGACGACGAGCTGGCGGCGTTCGTCGACGAGGCGCGGATCACCGCGTCGTTGTCGCATCCGAACGTGCTCCCGGTGTACGAGCTCGACCGCGACGACACCGGCCAGGTCTTCTTCACCATGAAGAAGATCGACGGCCGCTCGCTGGCGGACGCGATCGACGCGTCGACCGCCGACAAGCGCGTCGCGCCGCTCGATCAGCCGGCGTCGCTCGTCAACGTCTTCATCGGCATCTGCCAGGCGCTCGCGTACGCCCACCACCAGCGCGTCGTCCACCAGGACGTCAAGCCCGCGAACATCATGCTCGGCGCGTTCGGCGAGGTCCTGCTGGTCGACTGGGGGTCGGCGCGACGCATGAAGCCCGGCGAATCGACGCGGATCTACGGCACGCCCCTGTACATGAGCCCCGAGCAGGCGCGCCACGAGGCCGTCGACGAGGCCAGCGACGTGTACTGCGTCGGCGCGACGCTGTTCCACGCGCTGACCCTGCGCGTGCCGACCTGGGACGACGACGCGGCCCGCTTCTTCGCGCTCAAGCGCGAGGGCGCCTTCGCCCCGCCGGACGAGCGCGAGCGCGCCGCGGTGCCGGCGGCGCTGATGGACATCGCGCTGAAGGCGATGGCTCCGCGCCGATCCGACCGCTACGGCGACGCCGAGGCGCTGCTCGCCGACCTGCACGCCTACCAGGCCGGCCTCGCCGTCGGCGCCCATCGCGACAGCCTGGCGGAACGGCTGGCGCGCTGGTACCGGCTGCACGCGCGCGCGCTGTGGGCGTCGGCCGCGGCGGCCGTCGTGGTGCTGGCGATGGGCGCGGCGCTGTGGCGCGAGCACGAGCGGCGCGTGGCGAGCTGGGGCGAACCGGTCCTGGTCGAGCGCTTCAGCGACGACTCCTGGCGCTCGCGCTGGGAGACCTTCGAAGGCAGCTTCGCGACCATCGATGGGCAGCTGGTGAGCACCGGCAGCGACGGCAACTCGGCGGTGCTGACCCGCAAGCTCTGGGGCCCGACGGTCGTGGAGTACGATTGCGAGCTCAAGCCCGGGTCGCATCCATCCGACCTGTCGCTGATGTGGAGCAGGGAGCTGCGGCGCGACAAGCAGGGCCGGATCGTCGGCATGGCCAATCCGATCTTCTTCCAGTTCGGCGCGCTCGACGGTTCGTTCACCGCGATCGGCCGCGGCTACCACCAGACCATGGCGTGCAGCGAGCGCCGCCCCGAGCCCGGTCGGCGCCACCGCGTGCGCGTCGAGATCGTCGATGATCGCCTGTCGCTGATCATCGACGGCGAGCCGGCCTGCGAGTGGATCGATCCGGTGCGCTTCGACGGCGGCTACGTCGGGATCTACGCCTACTATCCCGGGAAGGCGTACGACGACCTGCGCATGACGGTGCGCGACGAGGCCGAGCAGGTCCCGGCGACCGCGGTCGGCGACGCCTTCGTCAGCACCGGCGAGCTCGACCAGGCGTTCGAGCAGTACGCCCGCGTCGCGCAGAGCCACGCGGGCAGCGCCATATCGGAGGAGGCGGTCTACAAGCTCGGCCTGTGCCGCTGGCTGCAGCAGCGCTGGGACGAGGCCGAGACCGCGTGGCGACCGCTGATCGGCGGCCCGCGCGAGCCGCTGGTCCGCCTGCACCGGCTCGACCGCTGGTTCACCGCGCGCGACCACGACGCGACGCTCACGGCGATGGAGGCGCTCTGGCACGAGGCCGATGCGCGGCTGCGCGCGCGCATCGCGATGCGTTGGAACCAGTGCGTGCTGGCGTTGACGGCCGAGGTGGCGACCCAGGGCGGCCAGGCGCTCGACCGCTACCTCGCGCTGCACGACCGGCTGTTCCCCGACGATACGGCGGTCGCCACCACGGCGGCGCACGCCCTGCGCGTGCTCGGACGCTACGATCAGGTGCTGACGCGGTATCCGCGGCAGCGCTCGGTCTGCGCCGAGGCGCTGGCGGCGACCGGCCGCTGGACCGAGATCCTCACCAACTACCCGGAGCAGCGCTACCACGTCACGCAGGCGCTCTTCCACGCCGGACGATCCGCCGAGATCGGGTCGGACGGTCTGTCGCAGCCGCACGGACGCGGCATGATCGAGCGCGGCGAGGCGATCGCGGTCCTGAACATGCGCCTGGGCGACGAGGATCGCCTCTACGCGCTGTGCACGCTGGGCCGCATCGACGAGGCGATCGCCCGCAGCGGTCGCTGGTGGCACGCGCGCGCGCTGGCGCAGATCCTCAAGGGCGACGAGACCATCGCCTTCGACGCCCCGGATCGCGCGCTGTCGGCGCTGGCGCTGCTGGCGCATGGCGACGCGCGCGGCGCGTACGCCGTCGCGCCCGACCGCCATCCGGCCCAGGCGATGGCCGGCATGACCCTGGCGACCGAGGCCTGGGCGGACGGGCGCCGCGACGAGGCCGCGCGCTGGGCGACGATCGATCCGCGACCGCTGGACCAGGACGACCGCGTGCACGTCGCCGCGCGGCTGACGCTGCCGTTCCTCGCCGGCGCCGACGACGGCGACTGGAGCGCCTACGACGCCGCGTGCGCCGCCCTGGCCGATGGCGAGCGCTGGCGGCTGCAGCAGCGTCCGTGGCACGACGGCGCGTACCTCGTCGGCCGCATCGACGACCAGGCCTACCTCGCCCAGCCCCACCGGCTGCATGCCGCCGCCAAGCTCCTGGTGCGTCGCGCGATGCGCGCCGAGCGCGCCGGCGACGGCGCCCTGGCGCTGACGCACTGGCGCACGTACCTCGAGCTGCCGCGCTGGCGGCGGTGGCTGAGCGTCGATGGCGCGACGGATGCGCTGGCGGCGTACCGCGTGCGCGCGCTGTCGCGCTGAGGCGACGGCCTCGCGCCGCCATCGCGCTCCGCCCTCAGCGGATGACGTCGACCTGCTTGACCATGAATTCCGATGACGGGCGGCGCGCCATGTCGCGCTTGTCCTGGCCCTTGCGGATGATCGCGACCATCGCCTCGTAGCAGCGCGACTCGCGGAAGATGCGCACCATCTCGCCATCGACGCGGCCGGCGTCGGCCTCGACCTGCAGGATGTCGAGGGTCTTGTCCACCGGCACCGCCGGCTTGTACGGCCGATCCCACGCGGCGAGCGCGTCGAAGACGTCGACGATCGCCAGCACGCGCGCCTGGGCTGGGATCTGGTCGGCCTTGAGGCCGAGCGGGTAGCCGCTGCCGTCGAGCTTCTCGTGGTGGCCGTGCGCGTACTCCGCGACGCGCGCCAGCGCGCCCGACCACGGGATGCGGTTGAGGAACCGGTAGGTCAGGCCGACGTGGCTCTCGATGATGCCGCGCTCCTGCTCGGTCAGGCTGCCGCGCGGTATCGCCAGCGACGAGTATTCCGGCAGCGTCAGGTACGGGACCTCGCCGATGTCCGCGTCGACCACGCTGCGCTTGAGCAGGGCGTCGAGGAATCCGTGCTGGCGCTGGTCGAGCAGGTTCGGGCGCTTGGCCTGCTCGAGCTGGGCGACGAGCGACGGGACCTCGGCCGCGAGCAGCCGCGCGCGTTCGGCGCGGCCGCGGTCGCCGACCAGCTTCGCCTCGGCCTCCTGGCGCAGCCAGGCGAGGCGGATGACGTCGTAGCGGCTCTTCAGCCGATCCCAGTTCCACGGGTAGAGCTTCTCGGCCTTGGTCAGGATGTGCTCGGGCACGCCGATCTTGCCGAAGTCGTGCAGCAGGCCGGCGACGCGCAGCTCGCGCAGCTCGGCGGCGGTGAAGCGCACGGCGCTGTACGGGCCGGTCGGGCAGTCGCTGATCGCCCGCGCCAGCGCCATGGCGCCCGTGGCGACGCGCGAGCTGTGGCCGCTGGTCGCCGGATCGCGCGATTCGATCGCGCCGACCGCCGCGTGGATCATGCCGTCGAAGATGCCCTCGATCTGCTGGTAGAGCCGGTTCGATTCGAGCACCGGCGCGGCCAGCGCGGCGAGGAACTCGGCCAGCTCGCGGTCGCGCGGCGTGAACGGCCGCGCGTCGCTGCGCCCGCCGCTCGCGACATCGCGCACCTTGTTGATCAGCTGCAGCACGGCGAGCACGCGCCGTTCGCGGTCGATCAGCGGCACCACCAGCAGGCTGACGGTGCGGTAGCCGTTCTTGCGGTCGAAGTCGGGATTGAAGCGGAACGGCGCGTCGCTGGGGATCGCGTAGGCGTCGTCGATCGCCAGGGTCTCGCCGGTGGTGGCGACGTAGCCGGCGAGGCTGGCGCTGTCGAGGGCGATCGACGAGGTGACGAACGAGACCGGGATGGCCTCGTTCTCGGCGAAGGCGAAGGTCAGCTCGCGGCCCTCGCGGCGACTGGTGACCAGCGCGAGGCTGCCGCCCTCGGCGCCGGTGATGCGCCGCGCCTCCTGCAGCACGTGCGCGGGCAGCTCTTCGGAACTGTAACCATCGCCGAGACGCCGCGCGACCGAGGCCAGGACGCCGAGCTCGCGCTGGCGGTTGCCGAGGCTGTCGAGCACGCGCCGGTGCGAGCGGCTGGAGACGGCCAGCTCGCCCGCCAGCTGGAGCTGGCCGGCGAACAGCGCGAGCTCCTCCGGACCGCTCGGCCCGCGCAGCCAGCGCGGGCGGTCGGGGCAGTCGCCGTGACCGCAGCGGATGACGACCTGGTGGTCGCGCACCGGGGCGAGGTCGTCGTCCCAGACGATGGCGATGTCGGCCAGCGCCAGATCGCCGATCAGCTCGACCGACGGCAGGTCCAACGCCTGGCGCAACCAGTCGGGACTGCTCCCCGGATGAACGGTGACGCGACGCATGGCCGATCGAGTATGGGCCGCGAAGGGCGGCAGGGCAATTCGCGCCGCGCCGGGTCAGCGGCTGGACGCGGCCGAGGTGGCGTCGAAGCCGATGCGCACCGCGCCGGCGCACGCCGCGGCCCGCCGCCGGGCCTCGTCGAGGGTGTCGGCCGCGGCGACCGCGACCGCCAACCGGCGATGGCCCTCGCAGATGGGCTTGCCGAAGAGCCGGACCTGGCTTTCGGGCACCGCCAGGGCCTCGTCCAGGCCCGCGAAGCGCGGCACGCCGTGCCCGTCGCCGAGCAGCGCGACGCTGGCGGCGGGGGTCAGCAGGCGGACGGCCGGCACCGGCAGCCCGAGGATGGCGCGCGCGTGCAGGGCGAACTGGGAGAGCTGCTGGCTGCCGAGGGTCACCAGGCCGGTGTCGTGCGGGCGGGGGCTGACCTCGCTGAAGATCACGTCGTCGCCGCGCACGAACAGCTCGACGCCGAAGATCCCGAAGCCGCCGAGCGCGCCGACCACCGACGTGGCGATGCGCTGCGATTCCGCCCACGCCGCCGACGACATCTGGCACGGCTGCCAGCTCTCGCGGTAGTCGCCGTCGATCTGGATGTGGCCGATCGGCGGGCAGCACTGCATGCCGTTCGCCGCCGAGACGGTGAGCACGGTGATCTCGTAGTCGAAGCGGATGAAGCCCTCGACGATGCAGCGTCCGGCGCCGGCGCGCCCCCCCTGCTGCGCGTAGTCCCAGGCGTGGTCGAGATCGGCTGGCGACTTCACGACGCTCTGGCCCTTGCCGGACGACGACATCAGCGGCTTGACCACGCACGGCCAGCCGAGCGCCTGCGCCGCGGCGGCGAACTCGTCGCGCGTCGCGACGAAGCGGTACGGCGAGGTCGGCAGACGGAGCTCCTCCGCGGCCAGGCGGCGGATGCCTTCGCGGTTCATGGTCAGCTTCGCGGCGCGCGCGCTGGGCGCGACGCGCTGGCCGGCCTTCTCGAGCTCGACCAGGACGTCGGTGGCGATCGCCTCGATCTCGGGCACGACGATGTGCGGCTTCTCCAGCGCGATGACCCGGCGCAGCGCGTCGCCGTCGAGCATCGAGAAGACGTGGCTGCGGTGCGCGACCTGCATCGCCGGCGCGTTGGCGTAGCGGTCGCAGGCGATGGTCTCGCAGCCCAGGCGCTGCAGTTCGATCACCACCTCCTTGCCGAGCTCGCCCGAGCCGAGCATCAGCACGCGGGTGGCCGATGGGGAGAGCGGGGTGCCGATGGTCGTGGGCGTCGTGGGCGTGGTGGGCGTGGTCGGCATAGGCCACGAGCGTGGCCGCTCGGATGGGAGCGGCAACTTCCGGGACAGAGACGATTCAGCCGGGGCTGGCCTCGACCGCCAGCGCGGCGAGCGGCGCGGCGAGCCGGCGCGTGAACTCGGCCGGCGCGAGCTGACCGAGCACGCCGGGACCGGTCGGATCGTGGGCGCCGGCGCGCAGCCAATACCAGTGCACGGTCAGGCGGGGCCGCGGCCGCGGATTGCAGACGCCGTGCAGGAGGTCGCAATGGTAGACGACGGCGTCGCCGGGAGCGAGATCGACGATCAGCTCGCCCGGCATGCCGTCGCGGCGTTCGTCGAGGGCGAGGAACGGCGCCTCCGCGGCCGTCGGCTCGCGGCGATGGCTGCCGGGGACGATGCGCAGGCAGTCGTCGGGGATGAGCGCCAGGTTCCACTGCACCTGCGAGAACGGCCGCTCGCCGCGCCACGCCGCCGCGTCGACGCGCGCGCTGGGCGCATGGAAGAAGCCGGAGTCGCGGTGCCAGCGCATGGACGTGTCCGCGCTGGGGATCTCGATGTTCAGGCAGTAATAGCGCGCCATGGCCGGCGCGCCGAGCAGGGCCTCGCTCAGGCCGAGGATCGCCGGACGCGCCAACGGGGCGAGCAGCGGCGCGGCGTCGAGCGTCGGATGGGCATGATGCAGCGTCAGCCGGTTCAGGCGCGCGCGGTCGGGGGCCTCGGCGGCGTAGCGCGCGGCGTGCGCCGCCAGGGCGGCGGCCTCGCCGGGCGTCACGACGCCACGCCGGATGAGGAAGCCGTCGCGTTCGTAGGCGGCGCGGTCGTCGTCGCTCAGGTCGTTCATGCCGGGATCGTGCCGCCGCATCCCGGCGATTGCAGTCGCGGCGGGATGGATGCAATCCGCGCACGCATGGATCGTTTCCGCACGGTGATCGCCCGGCTCGCCGGCTGGGTCGGGGCCAGCCGCGACATCGTCCGCAGCCCGGTGGTCGCGGCGCCGTCGCCCGCCGATGTGGTGCCGATCGCGTACGCGGAATGGGACGTCGACCATCCGATCCGCACGCCGGTCGCGCCGCTGGTCGAACTGCTGCTGGTCGTCGACGGCGCGGTCGAGCTGACGGTCGGCGCGCGTCGCGCGGTGGCGCGCGCCGGCGAGATGGCGCTGGTGAACGCCCACCGTGGTAATCGCGGCGACGACGGCGGCGCCCGGCACGGCTGCGTGTCGTTCGACATCGCCGGCGCGCCGCGGCTGCGCGCGCTCGGCGCGCGGCCGCTCCTGCTGGTGCGGCGCGCTCGCGATCCGGTCGCCATGCGCATGCGCCTGCGCGACGTCTGCCAGCGTCTCGAGAGGACGCGCGGCCTGGCCGGCGCATGGCGGACCTCGGCGGTGCTCGCCCTGCTCGCGACCGCGCACGACGACGCCGGGGCGACCGCCGCGGACGCCGACCCGCGCGTCGACGCGGCGCTGGTCGCGATCGAGGCGCGCCTCGCCGACGCCGCGCTGTCCCTCGGCGACCTCGCCGGCGCGGCGGCGCTCTCGCCGGACCGCCTGACGACGCTGTTCCGGCAGCGCTTCGGTCGCACGCCGATGCGGCAGGTCGCGTGCATGCGCCTGGCGCGCGCGCGCAACCTGCTCACGCGCAGCGATCTGAGCGTCAAGCAGGTCGCCGCCGCGGTCGGCTTCCGCGATCCGCTGTATTTCTCGCGCGCCTTCCGCGCCGCGTTCGGGCAGCCGCCGACCGCGGCACGCTGAACGTCGTCGCCAACGGAAAGACCCCGGCGATCGCCGGGGTCCTTCCTGTCATGCTCACGTCGTGACGGCCTCGCCGCCGGACGTCGTCTCAGATCGCGAGGCGCACGAATCCGGTGACGGTCACCTTCTGGCGCGCCGCGTACTTCTCGACCGACTCGCCCTTCTCGGCGTCGAGCAGCATCTCCTGCTCGAGCAGGACGTTCTCCTTGAAGAAGCGGCCGAGCTTGCCTTCGACGATCTTCGGGCGCATCGCCTCGGGCTTCGCCTGCAGCTCGGGCGTCGCCAGGAGGATCTCCTTCTCCTTGGCGACGATCGCCGGATCGACCGACGCGCGGTCGAGCGAGACCGGCACCGGCGAGGCGGACGCGACGTGCAGCGCGATCTGGCGCAGCTTGGTCGCGTCTCCCGTGCCCGAGACCAGGGTCGCGATCTTGCCGAGGTGGTTGTAGCCGACGACCACCGGCCCGGTCAGGCGCACGACCTTGGCGATCTGCATGTTCTCGCCGAGCTGCTGGATCTTGCCGGCGACCGCCTCGGGGACGGCGACGCCGCCGAGCGAGGTCTTCTTGAGCGACTCGACATCCGTCGCCTTGCTCGCCAGCGCGTGCTCGGCGAGCTGCTTGACGAAGGCCTTGAAGAGATCGCTGTTGGCGACGAAGTCGGTCTCGCAGCCGAGCAGCACCAGCGCCCCGGCGCCGTCGGCGGTGGCCATGCCCAGGGCGCCGTTGGCGGTGGCGCGATCGCTCTTCTTGTCGGCCGCGGCCATGCCGGACTTGCGCAGCTGATCGACGGCGGCGTCGAGCCAGGCTTCCTTGCCCTTCGCGCCCTCGGCCTTGGTCGCCTCGAGCGCCTGCTTGCACTTCATCATCGGGATGTTGGTGCGGTCGCGCAGTTCCTTGACCAGCTCCGACGTGATCTCGCTCACGGGTTTCTCTCCGCTCATGCGTATCTCTCAAAAAAAAGGGAGCGCGGGCGGCGCGGTGGCGCCGCCCGCGCGGAGGATCAGGCCTTGGCTTCGGCGGGCGGCGGCGCGTCGTTGACCGGCGCGACCGGATCGCGCGTCACCTGCTCGGTGCGGCCGCGGGCCAGACCGTTGAGGACGACCTTCACGACCGCCTGGATCGAGCGGATGCCGTCGTCGTTGCCGGGGATCGGCAGGTTGACCAGGTCGGGATCGCTGTCGGTGTCGATCAGGCCGACGATCGGGATGCCGAGGCGGTGCGCCTCGCGCACGGCGCTCATCTCCTTCTTCGGGTCGATGACGAACATCGCATCGGGCAGGCGCGCCATGGTGCGCACGCCTTCGAGGTTGCGCAGGATGCGGCGCTTCTCGCGCATGTGCCGGCTCTGCACCTTCTTGGTGATGCGATGGTACTCCGGCTGCGACATCTCCTGCTCGATCGCGTCGAGGCGACGGATGCTCTGGCGGATGGTGTCGAAGTTGGTGAGCGTGCCGCCCAGCCAGCGCTCGGTGACGAACGGCATGCCGGCGCTGCGCGCGGCTTCGCGCACGACGTCCTTGGCCTGACGCTTGGTGCCGACGAACAGCAGGGTCTTGTTGGCCTTGCCGAGCTTGACCGCGTAGTAGTACGCCTCGATCAGGCCGCGCACGGTCTGGCGCACGTCGATGATGTGGATGCCGTTGCGCTTGCCGAAAATGAACGGCTTCATCCGCGGGTGCCACATGCTCGCGGCGGTCCCGTAATGGACGCCGGCCTCGAGCAGTTCTTTGATGCTGACGATGGACATTGGTGCTCCAGCCCCCTCTGCACGGAGGCGTGGTCGGGAAGCGCGCCGGTCGTTGAGCTACCCGATCGTTCCCCGGTGCGCCCCCGGGAATGATCCACGGAGCCGGAACGATGGGTTCCCACGGCGGACATCGCCGGGGAAAAAGGAGGCCGGAGACTAGAGAGGCAGGGATGACGGTCAATCCGCCCGGCCCGGGACCTCAGGGGGCGGGCGGGGCCCCGTCGACGCTGGGGACGCCCGCCTGGTCCTGATAGGCCTTCAGGCCGCGCCACATGCGCAGCAGCGCGATGTCGGCGGTGCGCTGGCCGTCCGTCGTCCGCAGGCGGTCGAGGGCGAGGATCAGGGGATCGTCGATCGACGTCCCGGCCACGGCGACGGCCGCTTCGCGCGGGGCGGCGTCGTGGCTCGCCGAAGTAGCCCCGCCATCACGGCTGCGCGGGCGCTGGTCACGTCGCGAATCGCGGTCGGCCGGCTTCGCGGCGACGGGTCGCAGGGGCGGGATGGGAGCCGGGTCGTCCACGCCCGCAGTATCGGCCGTCAGGGGCGCTGGTTGAAGAGCGATATCCGTGGCGGCGAATGGCCGGTCGCCAAACGGTCGTTTTGACGATCTTGTCGAAAGAAGATGATCGAAACGACACTCTTATGGCCGCGCGGGGTGAGCCAATGGTGTCAGGTCGGCGCCATGCGGCTGCTGTGCGCGTCCAACGACGCACGTCACCCTGGGCGGCCCTTGGCACGCGACTCGCTTTATCAGGACGAACCCCTTTTGAGGAGAAACGACATGATCTTGAATGATCTCGCGTTCGCCGGCTGGGATCAGTTCCGCGACCTCGAACGCGTTCTCGACGAGTTCAACCGCGCGGTGGGGCGTGGGCGCGGATTCGCGACCGGGGGCGACCCGGCGGTGAACGTGTGGGCCAACGACGACGCGGTCGTCGTCACCACCGAGCTGCCCGGGCTCGATCCGGCGTCGATCGCCATCAGCGTGGTCGGCGACACCGTCACCATCAGCGGGCAGCGGCCGGACGAGTCGCGCGAGGGCGCCACCTGGCTGCGCCGCGAGCGCGCCCCCTACGAGTTCTCGCGCAGCGTCAGCCTGCCGTTCGCGGTCGATCCTGACCGCGCCGAGGCGCGCTACGCCAAGGGCCGCCTCTACCTGGCCCTGCGTCGACCCGAGGAGCAGAAACCCAAGAAGATCGCGGTGAAGGCCGCCTGAAGGAGCCATCCATGTTCCAGATGAAGAAGCACACCCCCGAGACATCGCGCGGCGGCACCCAGGTCGCCGAACGCGAGACCCCGACCATGCCGCGCCGCACCTGGACGCCGCGCTGCGACATCCTCGAGACGGACGCGGCGATCATGGTCGTCGCCGACATGCCAGGCGTCGATCACGACGGCGTCGAGATCACGCTCGACAAGGGCGTCCTCAACCTGCGCGGCACCGTGGTCGACGACCGGCCGCAGGACATGAACCTGCTGCTCGGCGAATACGAGGTCGGCGACTACGCGCGCTCGTTCACGCTGCCCGACGCGATCGACACCGCGGCGGTGAGCGCCCAGGTCGCCAACGGCGTGCTCACCCTGACCCTGCCGAAGGCGAAGTCGGCGCAGCCGCGTCGCATCGAGGTCAAGGCCGGCTGAGGCGCCAGGACACCTGACGTCGTCTCGTCGTGACGTCGAAGCCAGAGGCTCGCATCCCGAGCCTCTGGCTTCGCGCTTCTGGAGCGCGGCGGTCGATCTATCGTCCCACGGATGGACCAGCGGCATCCGCCCGAGGCCAGACTGCACGACCAGCGCGACTTCTCGCGGGTGTTCCAGCGCCAGCGCAAGGCCGCGGGCAAGCACGTCGTGGTCCTCGCCGTCCGGCGCGCGCGCCGGGCCGGCACCCGCGCCCGGCTCGGCGTCGTGGTTTCGACCAAGGTCTCGTCGCGCGCGGTGCGTCGCCACCAGCTGAAGCGCTGGGTACGCGAGCTGTTCCGCACGCGGCTGTCCCGCGAGGCGACCGGATTCGACCTGGTCGTGCTCTTCCGCCGCGATCCCCCGCCGGATGGCCACGCGGCGCTCGACCGCGAGATCATCGCGCTCGTGCCGAAGGCGCTGGCGGCGGCGGCGGGCGGCGGTCAGGCCGAGCCGTCCGCATCCGCCCAGCCGCCCGGTCCGACGGCGGCGCCGTGAGACGTCCGCTGATCGCGATGATCCGCGCCTACCAGCGCTTCCTCTCGCCGTGGAAACCGCCCACCTGCCGTTTCATCCCGACGTGCTCGGCCTACGCCGCCGAGGCGCTGGCGCGGCACGGCGTCGCGCGCGGCGGCTGGCTGGGCGTGCGCCGGATCTGCCGCTGCCATCCGTTCGGCGGGCACGGCTACGATCCGGTGCCGCAGCGCGCGCTGGTCGACGGCGACTGACCGCGACGGGCCACCCGCGCCTACTCGGCGGGACGTCCGGTGATCGACAGCGAGAGCAGCTCGATGCGGCTGGACTTGAGCTTGTGGATGTTGGTCTGCAGGCCCTGCAGGCCGATGGTGATCGCCCCGTCCGGCAGGACGAGCGGCGTCGGCGTCGCCAACGTCTTGCCGTTGACGGCGATGGTCACGCGACGCTCGGCATCGACCTCCATCGACATCGTGAACTTGCCGATCGCCATCGTCGCCTTGGGATTCTGCGCGACCTGCGCCGGCGCATCGCCGTTGGTCTGGAGGAGCTCGAGATCCGCCTTCAGCAGCTGTCCGCTGGCGGTGCTGTAGCCGGCGCGCACGGCGTGGTCGCCGACGAACAGGCCGATCATCGCCATGTTGGCCTGGCGGACGATGCCCTCCGCGGTGAGCTTGAGCGGCGCGGTCAGGCGACCGCGCCAGCGGTAGCCCTGGATGTCCTTCTCCTTGATCTCGCCGCTCAGGACCTTGTCGCCCAGCCAGTGCAGGCCGTGCTCGCCCCAGGTCGCGCCGGCGCCCTCGAAGTCGGCGAGCAGCGCGTCGTCCTTGCTGGTGAAATCGTAGGTGACGCTGAGCGTGCCGCCTTCCTGCCGGGTCGGCGCGCGCACGTCGAGCAGGCGTCCGTGCTGCTCGAGCGCGGCCAGCGCCTTGGCCAGCGCGTCGCCGGCGGGCAGCTCGGCCAGCGCGCGCGCCGCCTTGTCCGGCGCCCAGTACCAGCAGAACGCGGCGTAGCAGCGCCGGGCCGCGGCGCGCTGGTCGAGCGGCAGGCCGTTGAGGTTCTTGTCGAGCTCGTCCTCGAGCGCGACGGCGTTGGCGCGCGAGCGCGGCTGCTTGCCCGCCGACGTGGTGATGAACACGTTCTCGGCGTCGATGTCCTCGACCTTCATCGGCGTCGCCTTGCCGTTGGCGCGCACGCTGACCTTCGGCTTGGTGCTGCGCAGCTGGTTGCGCAGGAAGTGGTCGGACTTCTCGAGCAGCGAGCCGAGCTCGCCGAGGCTGCGCACCTGCTGCGCCACGATCGCATCGCCCTCGGCCCTGGCGGCCAGGCGCTCGGCGACCTCGGCGAACGCGGCGTAGTTGGCGGGGACGGCGCCGCGGCGGCCGTTGAACTCGGCATAGGCCTCGCGCCACAGCGCCTTGGCGTCGACCTTGGGCTTGTCCGGCGCCGGCGCGGGCTTGGCGGCGAGCGCCGTGCGCTGGCGCTGCACGGCCTGCTGCACCTCGGCCGCGGTGGCCGGATCGAGCTGGCCGGTGTTGGCCTTGGCGAGGATGACCGCGAGCCCCTCCTCGTTCGCCGCGGTCGCGGCATCGGCGATCAGCGCGTCGGCGCGCTGGCGCACGGCGGCGGCCAACCGGCCCTGGACCTCGCCGATGCGCTGGGCGACGTACGACGGCTGCTCCCGGGCGAGCGCCTCCAGCGCCTCGCGCGCCTGCTGCAGGTGGCCCTGGCGGATCTCCTCGTCGGCCTGGTTCAGGCGCCCCTCCTGCGCCTCGCGCGCCGGCCGGCGCTGCTCGTCGAGCTTCGCCGCGCGCTGATCGCGTTCGCGCGTCAGGGCGGTGCGGAAGGCGTCGTCGCCCTTCGCCTGGCCGATCAGCTTGCCGAGGGTCTCGATCGCCACCTCGGGATCCTCGGGCAGCGACTCGACGGCGGCGCGCACGCGGCCGCCGAGATCGTCGTGGTTCGAGCGCGCGTCGGTCAGCGGCGAGGCGGCCGGCGGCTTCGCCTCGTCATCCGACGACAGCAGCACCAGCAGGCAGATCGCGACCAGCACCGCCAGGGCGAGGACGACCTTGACCCACGCCGGCATGAAGGCGTCGCCGGCGACGCGGTCCACGGTGCGGTCGGTGGTCGGCCGGGTCTCGTACTTGACCGGCTTGCCGCTCGGCCGCATGCGCCGCGACGGCCCGGCCGAGCCGGGCGATTCGACGGCGGCCTTGATCGCCGCGCGCAGCTGCTCGGCGTCGGCGTAGCGCTGGGCCGGCTCCTTCGCCATCAGGCGCATGCACAGCCGGCGCCAGGCCTCGGGCACCTCGCCGTGGTCGCGCGGATCCGGCACCGGATCGAAGACGTGCGCGCGCATGATCGCCTTGGCGTTGTCGGCGATGAACGGCGCGCGACCGGTGAGCATGTTGTAGAGCGTCGCGCCCAGGCTGTACTGATCGCTGCGATGGTCGACCGGCAGGCCGCGCGCCTGCTCGGGGCTCATGAACATCGGCGTGCCCATGACCCGGGTCCGGCCCTGCTCGTCCTTGTCGTTGTCGACGCTCTCGCCCGCGACGCCCATCTGCTGCGCCAGGCCGAGGTCGGCCAGCTTCACCTGGCCGTGGTCGGTGACCATGATGTTGTCGGGCTTGATGTCGCGGTGGACGACGCCCATCTGCTCGGCGTAGACCAGCGCGTCGCCCATCGCCAGCATGACGCGGTCGATCAGCTCCTTCGGGCACGCGCCTTCGCGCTGGACGACCGCCTTGATGGTCTCGCCGTCCACCAGCTCCATCGAGAAGTAGTACGCGTCCTCCTCGCCATTGCCGTCGTGGGCGGGGATCGGCGCCTTGCCGACATCGTGCACGGCGATGATGTTCGGGTGGTTGAGGCGGCCGGCGGCGCGCGCCTCGTCGACGAAGCGCTTGGCGAAGCTCGGGTCCTGGCGGGCGAGGCGCGCGGCGAGCACCTTCAGGGCGACCACGCGGTCCATGCTGATCTGGCGGGCGCGATAGACCTCGCCCATGCCGCCCTTGCCGACGATGGCGTCGATCTCGTAGCCGCCGACGCGCTGTTTCGCCTTGAGGAATCCGGACATGCGGCGTCAGTTGATGCGCCGAAGGGATACTGGCAAGGAAGGCTCTCGTCGCCTCGCCCTGCAACGTATCGCACGGCTGCGCGATCCGGCCACCCGGGCGGGAACCATGGAACCGCGTGCGCTATGCCGCGTCTGTTGCAGGCGTGTCCCGAGCCTACCGTTGCGCCATGCCCGCGCGCCTGGTGCTGGTCGGTTACCGCGCCAGCGGCAAGAGCACGGTCGGTCGCGCCGCCGCCCGCCGCCTGGGCTGGCGGTTCGTCGACAGCGATCACCGCCTCGAATCGGAGCTGGGTCCGATCGCCGCGTTCTTCGCCGCCCATGGCGAGGCCGAGTTCCGCCGCCGCGAGAGCGCCTGCCTGGCGGCGCTCCTGGCGGAGACCGGCCCGCAGGTGCTCGCGACCGGCGGCGGCATCGTCCTGTCCGAGGCGAACCGCGCCGCGCTGCGCGCGCTGTCCGCTGCCGGCGCCCTGGTCGTCTACCTGCACGCCGACGCCGCCTGCCTCGCGGCGCGCCTGCGCCAGGACGACGGCGGCCGCCCCAGCCTGACCGGCGGCGGCGTCGCCGACGAGGTGCCGCGCATCCTGGGCGTGCGCGACCCGCTGTACCGCGAGGTCGCCGACGCCGTCGTCGATGCCAGCCGGCCACGCGCCGAGGTGGTCGCGGCGGTCGTCGCGCTCGCGCGGCCGGCGGACGAGCCCTGAGTCCGGCGCTGCTGTGGAGAACTCTGTCGAACCGCGTCGAAACGGTCGAGAGCCGCTCGCCCTGGGCGTCCGTGCCCGCTAGCCTGCGCGACGCATGATCAGCAGCCACCGCGACGACACCGCCTCCCCGTCCCGCGGCAAGCCGGCGAAGAACGCGCCGCCCGCCGGACGCGAGCCGCCGCACAACCTCGAGCTCGAACGCGCGATCCTGGCGGTGCTGCTCGATGGCCGCCACGCGACCGCGATGCACAAGGTGCGCCAGCAGGTCGCGCATCCCCTGGCGTTCTTCCAGCGCGATCACCGCATCGCCTACCTCGCCTGCCTCGAGCTCGACGACGCCGGCCACCGCATCGACGCGCAGGCGGTCGCCGAGCTGCTCAGCCGCTACGACTTCAAGGCGATGCTCGACAAGCTGCGCAACCAGCAGCTGCTGCTCGAATCGGACCAGCTCGACGGCCTGGGCGTCGAGCGCCTGCGCCAGCTGTGGCGGCGGCAGGAGCCCGACGTCGGCTACGAGGACAGCGCCCTCGCCGCGATCGGCGGCTACAACGCGGTCGCCGAGCTGACCGAGAGCCATGGCGCCTCCGCCGCCGGCCTCGAGCGCAACGTGGCGCTGCTCTGGGACTACCACCTCAAGCGCCGGATGATCACGCGCCTGCAGGCGCTGACCGACAAGGCCTACCGCACGCCCGAGGAGTTCGGGAACCTGATCGATCAGGGCAGCCAGGCGATGCTCGACCTGGGGCGCATGACCCAGTCGTCGCTGGTCTACACCCTCGGCACGGTGGTCGACGAGACGCTCGACTCGATCGCCCACCGCGCGACCAATCCCGACGAGGGCGTGAAGACCGGCATCGCCGATCTCGACGAGCGGCTGGTCGCGCTGCGCCCCGGCGGCCTCTACGTGCTCGCCGCGCGGCCCGGCGCGGGCAAGACCTCGCTCGCGCTCAACCTGGTCGGCAACATCGCGCGTCGGCCGGAGCTGGCGCAGGGCGTGCTGTTCTTCTCCCTCGAGGTCGACCGCATCGACCTGGTCAAGAAGCTGCTCTCCGCGGAGTCCGGCATCGACTTCCGCGCGATCGAGACCGGCCTGCTCGAGCCGGCGCAGCAGGAGGCGCTGTACGCCGCCGCCCAACGCTTCAAGGACTGGCGCCTCGATCTCATGGACGTCAGCGACCTGAACGTCGCCAACCTGCGCAGCGTGGTGAAGCGGCGCATGCTCGAGAGCGAGGGCAAGCTGAAGCTCGTCGTGATCGACTACCTGCAGCTGCTCGGCGGCACGCGCCACGACATGAACGAGTACGAGAAGGTCTCGGACATCTCGCGCGTGCTCAAGGTGCTGGCGCGCGAGATGCGCATCCCTGTGCTCGCGCTGTCGCAGATGTCGCGCGACAGCGAGAAGGGCGTGCAGACCACGCCGCGCGAGCCGCGCCTCTCCGACCTGCGCGGCTCGGGCACCATCGAGCAGGACGCCGACGCCGTGATCTTCATCCACCGCTGCGACGCGCCGCAGGACGGCCAGGACAGCCCCTGCCGCAAGATGAAGGTGATCATCGCCAAGAACCGCTTCGGCCCCACCGGCTTCGTGCCGATGCACTTCTTCCCGGCCAAGATGCTCTTCAAGCAGGCGCCGCGCGACGAGTACGTCGAGGAGGACGACGCCTACGACGCGGGCCCGAAGCCGGCTCGGCAACGGCGTGACAAGGGCGACAGCGTGCCGCAGCGGCGGGAGAAGATCGACAGCCAGCCGGGGGACGGCGAGGATCTCTTCCAGTAGGTCGCGTCGCGCTTCAGGCTTCGCGCTGCGAGCTTCGAGCTTCGAGCTTCGAGCTTCGAGCTTCGAGCTTCGAGCGGCGACCGACGCCCTACTCGAACGAGTCGACGGTCTCCTCACGCGCCGGCGCGCGCAGGCGCTGCTGGCCCTGCCACTCCTCGAACAGCGACCAGTCCGGGTTGAAATGGTCGTTGCCGATCAGGTGGCGGCCACGGATGCGCGGCAGCACGCGCGCCAGGAACTCGCCGACCAGCCCCGAGGCCAGCAGCCGGCGCTTGTTGATGCGGAAGGTGGTCTGCGCCCAGACCGGGTCCTCGAGCCCGAGCCCGACGAACCAGCGGAAGAGCAGGTTGTAGTCGAGCTCCTCGAGCAGCCGCCGTTCGCTGGGCACGCCGTACAGGCCCCACAGCAGCATCGCGCGCATGACCTGCTCCGGCGGCAGCGACGACCGTCCGGAGTCGGCGAACAGCAGATCGACCTTCGGCTGGAGATCGTGGGCGATGTCGACGGCGACCGAGCGCACCAGGCGCAGCGGATGGCTGGCCGGCACGCGGTCCTCGACCGCGACGAAATGGAACATGGTGGTCTGCCGACAATCCAATCCGCGCATCATCGGCCTCCGCTGCCGCCGCAGGATGCGGGCGCCCCGCCCGCCGTCCACGAACCAGGCGACCACGACGCCGCCACGCGCCGCAACCGCGGTCAACCAGCGCAAGTCCGGTCGCTGGCGGGCGATCGCCGGCCGCGAGGATCGCGGGAGGAGCCGCGCATGCACCGTGATGCGGAGGACATCGGAGCGGTCCCGCCCTGCCACGTCTCGCGGCTCGTGGACGCCGCGGCACCCGCCGGGACCATCGCCGCGCCATGACCACCAGCGCCTTCGCGTGGCCGGGCGGCGCCCGGGCCGCGGTCAGCATCACCTTCGACGACGGCCGCCCGAGCCAGGCGCGCGGCGCCGAGATCCTCGCCGCGCACGGCCTGCGCGGGACCTTCTTCGTCCTGATGCGGCAGGTCGCGGCCGCGCCGGAGGCGTGGCAGGCGATGGCGCGCGCCGGCCACGAGATCGGCAACCACACGCGGACGCACCCGTGCAGCGGCAACTTCGCCTGGTCGCGGCCGACCGCGCTCGAGGACTGGACGATCGAGCGCATCGCCGAGGACATCGACGCCGCCAGCGCCGAGATCGCGGCGTGCTTCGGCGCGCGGCCCCGCAGCTTCGCGTACTGCTGCGGCCAGTCCTTCGTCGGGCGCGGCGCCGGCCGACGCAGCTACGTGCCGGTCGTCGCCGAACGCTTCCTCGTCGGCCGCGGCTTCCGCGACGAGCACCCGAACGATCCCGCCTTCGTCGACCTCGCGCATGTCGGCGGCGTCGATCTCGATGGGCTCCAGGCCGACGCGATCGCCCGTCTGGTCGACGCCGCCGCGCGCGACGGCGCCTGGCTTGCGCTGGCCGGACACGAGGTCGACGAGCGTCCGGGGCAGTCGGTCGACCCGCGCGCCCTGGACGCCGCCTGCCGCGCGCTGCGCGCGCGCGGCGACATCTGGGTCGCGCCGCTCGGCGAGGTGGCCGCCTACGTCGCGCAGCGGCGCGGCCGCTGAACGCGTCGCGGCTCAGCGCGCCTGCGCGGCCCAGCCGTGCCACGCCTTGGTCAGCCCCGGGTCCTCCTGCTCGTACGCCGCCTTCACCGCGTCGCGCGCCGGCGTGCCCTTCGCCGTGTCGCAGAACACGCGCAGCAGCTTGTTCTCCGGCCCGCGCTGGTTCTTGCCGACGCCCTTGAGGAAGGTCGCCAGGCTCCACATCTGTTTGTAGTGCTCGGTCGGCAGGCCGATGGTGTCGGCGAGCATGACGTTGCTCGCGGTGAGCATCATCTGGCTGCGGCCCTGGAGCAGCTTCGCCACGTCCTTCGGCCAGTCGCCGTCGAGC
>Ga0196963_10000871_pt1 | contig 23005 bp, 19 predicted proteins | sample S1_5metaG_FD_148600 | JGI IMG/M metagenome (GOLD analysis project Ga0196963, IMG submission 148600) | Soil microbial communities from Anza Borrego desert, Southern California, United States - S1_5 | ecosystem: Environmental > Terrestrial > Soil > Desert | place: USA: California | collected...
TCCGCGGCGTCCGCGGCATGTCGGCGAAGCCGCCGTCGGGGAAGGCGTGGCTGTAGGGCACCATCGCCACCGGCGACGAGGATCCGGCGCGCTCGACGACCCGTCGGGCGAGCTCGGCGATCGTGACCTCCTCGGTCGAGCCGATGTTCGTCACCTGTCCGATCGCGCGCGGCTGCTCGATCAGCGCCAGGGTCGCGCGCACCGCGTCGTCGACGTGGAGGAAGCAGCGGCTCTGCGCGCCGTCGCCGTGCACCTCGAGCGGCTTGCCGTCGAGCGCGGCGCGGCAGAAGTTCGGCAGGACCATGCCGTAGCGCGCGCTCTGCCGCGGGCCGCAGACGTTGAAGTAGCGCGCGATGGTGACCGGCACGCCGCGCTCGCGCCACCAGGCCAGGGCCAGGAACTCGTCGACCAGCTTCGATGCGGCGTAGCTCCAGCGGTGGACCGAGCTCGGGCCGATCAGGCAGTCGTCGTCCTCCGCGAAGGGCGCGTCGCGGCGCCGGCCGTAGACCTCGCTGGTCGAGGCCAGGAAGACCCGCGCCTTGCGGCGCTCGGCGGCGGTCAGCACCGCCTCGGTGCCCAGGATGTTGGTGCGGATGCCCGCGACCTGGTGGTCGAGGATGCGGCGCACGCCGACCGCCGCGGCGAGGTGGACGATGGTCCCGCCGGCAGGCGTCAGGCGCTCGACGAGGTCGGCGTCGCCAACATCGCCGACGTGCACGCTCAGCCGGTCGCCGCGCAGATGCGCGAGGTTGTCGAGCGCACCGGTCGAGCAGTCGTCGAGGATCGCGACGTGCTCGCCGCGGCCGAGCAGCACGCCGGCGAGGTGGCTGCCGATGAATCCGGCGCCGCCGGTGATGAGCCATGACATAGAGGCCGAACGCTAGGACCCCTGGCGGACGCGGTCTCCACGCGCGCCAGACCTTCTACACGACCGCAGTCCCCTGGTTGTCGCGAAGCGCGATGGCGCGCGATGCCTTATGCCGCAATCGGGGCGCGCTTCGCGGGCCAACGTCGAGAAATCAGGCGTTTGAGGCGGCCGACCATCGAGCGCGAGACCGGACGGCGGCCGGCGAGGATCGCGTCGAGGTCGCGCAGCCAGCGCGCGACGTCGCGCGGCCGCTGGTCGCGGTCGGGATGCAGCGCGTCGCGGCACAGGTCGCTGACCCGGCGATCGAGCTCGGGACGGATCGCGCGCGGATCGGGCGGGGCCTTGGCGACCAGGATCGCGCGCAGCACCTCGGGCACCGAGCCGGTGTACGGCCTGCGTCCGGTGATGAGGTGGAAGAACGTGGCGCCCAGGCCGTAGAGATCGCAGCGCTCGTCGAGCACGTCGCAGCGCACCTGCTCGGGCGCCATGTACACCGGCGTGCCGACGCGGTGTCCCGGGCGCGTGAGCTGATCGTCCGCCGAATCGCCCTTGGCCAGGCCGAGGTCGGCGAGGCGCGCGCTGCCGTCGGCGGCGAGGAAGATGTTCGCCGGCTTGATGTCGCGATGCACCAGCCCGGCGGCGTGCAGCGCGGCGGCGCCGAGCGCCGCGTCGCGGATGATGCGCATCGCCTCGATCGGCGGCATGACGCCGCCGATCGCGTTCAGGCGGGCGGCGACGTCGCCGCCGGGCATGTAGTCCATCGCCAGCCAGTACCGGCCATCGACCGAGCCCGAGCCGTGCACCGCCAGCAGGTTGGCGTGACGCACCAGCGCCATGGTGCGCGCTTCGCGCAGGAAGCGCTCGCCGGCGGTCGGATCGCCGACCATCGCCGGCGACAGCACCTTGAGGGCGGCTTCGCTGCCGTCCTCGCGCCGCGCGTGGAAGACGATGGCCATGCCGCCGACGCCGAGCGTCCTGCCGAGGCGCCAGCCATCGATCAGCGCCGGGATGCGGTCCTGACGCAGGCGGTCGCGCAGCGCGCGCGCCAGGCGCGGGTCGAGGCGGCCGTGCTCGATCAGCGCGCTGACCCCCGAGCCGCCCGCGGCGGTCGCCAGGCGCACCGCCTGGGCATGCGCGGGGTCGAGGGCGCCGGTCCGCAGCGCGAGCTCGATCAAGCCCGACGCCTCGTCGTCCGCTAATGCACCGATCCCCATGCCGATCCCCTCTCCTCCGTTCCACCCTGCGCGGCCTCGTCCGTCACCGTCTCAGCCAGCTTCTCCGTCACCGTGCCCGTCGTCTCGTCCTGCTGGTCGAGCCGCCCGTGGGCGTGCCAATCCAGGTAGCGCCGCACGACCTCGTCGCGGTCCCATGCGCTCGCCGCGAACGTCAGGCGGTGGATCGCGCCGTTCCACGGGAAGCCGCCGCGATGCTCGTTGCCCACCACCAGCGGCAGCGCCGGTTCCCAGGTCGCGAGCGTTCCCGGCACCTCGCACTCGCTGACCAGGACGCCGTCGACGTACAGGCGATGCCGGCCGTCGCCGTGGCACAGCACGACGTGCTGCACGCCGCCGGTCAGCGCGTCGGCGCCGCTGACCAGGTGCGGACGGGTGCCGTCGAGATCGGTGGCGGTGGTGCGTACGCGCGCCTCGATGCGGCTGCCCGACTGGCCGATCATCAGGTTCGCCAGGCGCGGGTTCAGGGAGAGGCTGACGATGCGCGCCGGACCGGCCTGCTCGAGGTCGCCCGGCTCGATCACCAGCTCGACGCTGAACGCGCCGCTCGCGGCGATCGCGCGATCCAGCCACTCGGCCGGCGCCACGAGATGCGCGCCGTTCGCCAGGTGCAGGCGCGCGCCGGCGGCCGCGTAGCGCACGGGACCCTGTTCGCTGAAGCGCAGGCGCGTGTCGTCGAGCCAGCCGATGCGCCACGACTGCGTCGACAGCGGCGGCTCGGCCTGATCGACCCGCGCCTGCACCGGCGTGGACGTACCGCTCGGCGCCAGCGCGACGAGCAGCACGACCGCCAGCGGCAGCATCGCCGCGATCAGCCAGCGCGGATCCGGCATGCGCCGTGCCGGCGCCGGCGCCGGCGCGGGGGCGATGCGCGATCCGCTGGCGGTGGTGACCCCGGCCTTCAGCGCCGCCACGGCCGCCGCCAGCTCGCCGGCGTCTCGGTAGCGGTCGGCGGGGGCGTGCGCCATCGCGCGCGCGATGATGTCGGCCAGACCGTCGGACAGGTCCGGCCGCGAATCGCGCGGATCCGGCGACGGCCCGGCGGCGACCAGGCGCACCGTGTCCCACGGCCCCTCGCCCTGGAACGGCGGCCGGCCCGTCGCCCAGTAGAACATCGTCGCGCCGAGCGAGTAGACGTCGCTGCGGCGATCGAGCGCTTCGCGCCGCGCCTGCTCCGGCGCCATGAAGGCGGGCGTGCCGATGATCGTGTCGGGATCGAGATCGCGGCTCGCGCGCGCGCACGCCGACGCGCAGGCCAGGCCGAAGTCGGCGAGCTTGGCGGCGCCGTCGTCGCCGATGAAGATGTTCGACGGCTTGATGTCGCGGTGCAGGAGCCCGGCGCGATGGATCGCCGCCAGGCCGATCGCGGCATCGGCGGCGAGCGTGCACACGCGGCCTTCGCTCAGCCCGTCCGGCTGGCGGGCGAGCAGGCGCTTGGTGTCGCCGCCGGCGACCAGCTCGAGCGCCAGGTAGAGATGCCCGTCGTCCTCGCCAAAGCTGTGGACGGCGACCACGTTGGGATGGCTGACGGCCGCCGCGGCCATGGCCTCGCGCGCGATCTGGTCGAGCTCCTCGCGCGGCCGCTGGCCGATGGCGACGATCTTCAGCGCGACATCGCGGCCGCCGGCGACCGGCGTGGCGCGGTAGACCTCGCCCATGCCGCCTTCGCCGAGCTTCGCCGACAGCAGGTACGGACCGATGATGGTCCGCGAGCGCGAGCCCGAGGTCGGCGGTCGCGGCGCATCGCCGCCGCTCAGCGGCGATTCCGTATCCCAGGTCGGCTCGAGGTCGGGGCGCACAGGTGGGCAGGGTTGATCGCGCGATACCCAAGTCAAAGCAACTCGGAGGTTTGCGCACACGCAACTACGGCGTCCCGGCGCGCGTCACGCGAGCACGCCAGTCTCCGCGTCAGCCGTGTGCGGTCGGCGGGGGCGTGGTCCGCCGCCGTGAACGAGGCGCACCAGCGTCGGCACCGCGAAGAGCAGCGGCCAGGCGACCATCAGCCACGGCGCGGGCGGCGGCACGGTCATGGTCGCGCCGGGCAGGAGCGCGCAGGCCCCGGCGGTGCCAGCCAGCACGGCGAGATCGCCCTCGAGGAGGTGGTAGAGCCCCGCCCACGGCCCATCCGGCCACACCCCGCCCAGGATCAGCGTCGGCAGGCCCAGCCACAGCGCCGCGGTCGCGCTCGGCGTCGCCGCCAGCGTCGCGGGCGCCGACCACGGGTTGAGCGTGGCGAAATGCCAGGCGATCAGCGGCGCGGTGGCCAGCGACGCGCAGACGCCGATCACCAGGCAGTCGAGCGACGTGCGCGCCGTCGCCAGGACCGCGATCCACGCCGGTCGGTCGAGCGGCCACGCACCGAGCGGCAGCACCCGCCGGCGCAGCGCGTTGAGGTCGCGGCCGAGGGTGACGATGCCGAGCACGGCCGCGAGGCTGAGCTGGAAGCCGAGGTCGAACGCGACCTGCGGATCCCACGCCACCATCGCCGCCGTGGCGAGGGCGACCGGCCCGAGCGGATGCGGCTCGCGGCGCCCGGCGCCGGCGGCGATCGCCGCCAGCGTCATCGCCGCGGCGCGGGTGGTCGCGGTCCCGCCGGTCAGCCAGAGGTAGCCGAGGATCAGCACCGCGCCGAACGCCAGGCGCGGCCCCCAGGGCACGCCGCACGCGCGCAGCAGCCACGCGGTCATCGCCGCGGCGATGACCAGATGCATGCCGCTGACCGCGAGCACGTGCGCGAGGCCGGCGGCGCGGAACGCGTCGCGCTCGGGAGGTCGGCCGCGGCCGAGCAGCAGCGCCGTCGCCAGTTCGCGATGCCGCTGCAGGCGGTCGAGCGCGCGCCAGGCGAAGGCGCGCGGACCGCGTTCGCGCGCGACGGCGATCCCGAGCTCGTGCGCGTCCAGCGCCGGACCGCGCACGTCGTCGACCAGGATGCCGCGCGCGACGATCTCGTCGCCGAGACGCACGCCGGGCGACGGCGGGGCGCGGACGAAGATGCGGCCATCGGGACCGAGGATCGTCAGTCCCTGGCCGAAGCCCTGCCACGCCAGGCTGCGCACCTCGCCATGGACCTCGGCGAGGCGCGCGTCCGGGGGCGGCGCGGGCGTGCGCGCGTCGCTCCAGGCGGCGCCGGCCAGCGCCGCCGCGGCGAACGCGAGCCAGCGCGCCGCGAGCGGCAGGCGCGGCGCGAGCGCGACCGCCGCGACCAGTGCGACGGGACCGAGGATCCACCACAGGGCGAGCGGCGACAGCCCGAGCCCGACGCGTTGCGCGGCCGTCGTCGCCGCCTGCGGCCCGAGCGCGCCGAGCAGCAGGCCGAACGCGAGCCACGGCAGCCACGGACGCGCGGGCGACATCCGCACAGCATCGGCGCGCGGCGCGATCCGTAAGCATGTCAGCGCAGAGGCCGAGCCCGGCCCGCGTGCCGCCAGCGAGCCGGGCGCTGCTCAGTCCGCGACGCCGACCCACGCGCCGTCGACCTCGCGTTCGATGCGTCCGGTGCGGCGTTCGACGCGCCAGGATTCGAGCCGCGCGACGTGGTCGTCGCGGTCTGCGGCGACGGTGATCCGCCACCAGCCATCGCTGAGATCGTCGAGCAGCAGGCGTGTGGCATGGCCGGCGTCGGCACCGCGCCGATGCAGCTGCTGGTACGTGGCGCTGGCCCTGATCGACGCCAGCGCCTCGTCGGCGGAGACGTCGCCGACCTGGCGGGCGCAGCCGGCGAGCAGCAGCGTCGCGAGCAGCGGCCCGCGCATCAGACGCTCAGCCGGCTGGTCCCCGCGAGCGCGCCGGCATACGGCGCCAGCGCCGGGCGCACCTCGGCGGCGAGGAAGCGGTCGACCTGCTGCGGCGCGCGGCCGACGAAGGTCGCCGGATCGAGCAGCGCCGGCAGGTCGGCGACGATCGGCGCGAAGAACGGATCGGCGGCGATGCGCGCGATCAGATCGTTGTCGAGGCCCTCGTCCTTGACGCGGGAGGCCGCGGCGCGCGACAGCACGCGGATGCGCTCGTGCGCGTCCTGGCGGCTGCCGCCGGCCTCGACCATCGCCATGATGACGTTCTCGGTGGCCATGAACGGCAGCTCGTCGCGCACGTGGCGGGCGATCACCGCCGGATGCACGTCGAGGCCCTCGGCGATGTTCTGCAGGATCAGCGCCACCGCGTCGGCGCAGAGGAACGCCTCCGGGATGGCGATGCGCCGCACCGCGCTGTCGTCGAGCGTGCGCTCCATCCACTGCACGCTGTGCGTCGCCAGCGCGTCCTGGCCCAGCGCCATGAGGTGGCGCGAGAGCGAGCAGGTGCGCTCGGCGCGCATCGGGTTGCGCTTGTAGGCCATCGCGCTCGAGCCGATCTGATCGGCCTCGATCGGCTCCTCGACCTCCTTGAGGTGCGCGAGCAGGCGCAGGTCGGTGCCCAGCTTGTGCGCGGTCGCGCCGAACGACGCCAGCGCGAGGAGGATGTCGGCGTCGACCTTGCGCGTGTAGGTCTGGCCGGTGACCAGGAAGGCGCTGGGGAAGCCGAACGCCTGGGTGACCAGCGCGTCGAGCTCCTCGACCTTGGCGTGGTCGCCGTGGAACAGCGTCAGGAAGCTGGCCTGCGTGCCGGTGGTGCCCTTGACCCCGCGGAAGCGCAGCCCGGCGCGCGCGCGCTCGAGATTGCCGAGATCGATGACCAGATCCTGCAGCCACAGGCAGGCGCGCTTGCCGACCGTGGTCAGCTGCGCGGCCTGGAAATGCGTGAAGCCCAGCGTCGGCAGGTCGCGCCACGTCTCGGCAAAGCGCGCGAAGCGGTCGATGACGCGCGCCAGCCGCTCGCAGATCAGGCCGAGCCCGTCGCGCATCAGGATGAGGTCGGCGTTGTCGGTGACGTAGCACGACGTCGCGCCGAGGTGGATGATCGGCGCGGCGGTCGGGCAGGCGACGCCGTACGCGTGGACGTGGGCCATGACGTCGTGGCGGCGGCGCTTCTCCTCGGCCGCGACCAGCACGTAGTCGATGTCGTCGAGGTGCGCGGCGAGCTCGGCGATCTGCGCCTGGCTGACGCCGAGGCCGAGGCGGCTCTCGGCGCGCGCCAGCTCGAGCCATAGCCGCCGCCAGGTCGAGTAGCGGCGGTCGTCGCCGAACAGCGCCGCCATCTCGCGCGAGGCGTAGCGCGATACCAGGGGGTTGTCGTAGCGATCGGTGCGGGTGCCGGCCATGTGCGCGCTGCTGCTGTCCATCGTCGTCGAGGGATCGCAGGATCGATGGCAGACCTCGGCGGGCAATGGCCTGGCAGGCTTCCCCGCGGCATCCGCCTCTGGCTTCTGCGGGGTGCGTGGGCCCCCGCCGGGGCGGGCGCCGCCGGTCGGGATGCCGGCTTGGATCAGCCCCCCACCAGGTCAGCGCTTCCCGCTGCCGATGGTGATGGTGCCGTCCTCATCGCGCGACCACTCCGTCTGGCTGAGCCGGGTGATGAAGCTGAGCACATTGTCCAGGCGCATGCCGTCGACCTGCAGCGTCACCGACGGCGCGTCCACCGCGAAAGCGGGATCGACGACGATGCGCATCCCGCTCAGCAGCGCGAGCTGCGCGGCGGCGTCCTCGATCGACGTGTCCTGGAAGGCGACGGTGACCTCGGGATAGGCCGCCTGCGCGGACGAGGGCGGCGGTTCGCTGCCGACGGGCAGCGCGCTCCTGGTGCCATCGTCGGCGTTGACGAGGGCGAAGACGATGACCGCGGGCAGTCCGATGATGATGGACACGACGGCTCCTTTGAGCCAGCCGATGGCGGCTGGTGCTGGTGGTGCGGCGAGCGCCGCGAGGGCGTGGTCACGGTGGAAGTCGGGCGCGTCGGCGCGCAGGCCGTCGAGCGCCTGGCCGAGCGCCGGCAGCGAGAGCGCGCACCCGAGGCGCAGCAGCCGCTGGCGCAGGCGCTCCACGCCGCGCTGCACGCGCTTCTTCGCCGCCTCGATGGCGATGCCTTGCGCGGCGGCGACCTGCGCCAGGGGCAGGTCGAGCACGTGGTGCAGCGCCACCGCCTCGCGCTGGTCGGCGGGCAGGGTGGCGAGCGCGGCGCGCACCAGACCGTCGCGTTCGCGGCGCGCGAGCCCGTCCGCCGGATCCGGGCCGTCGTCGGGCCGCTGCGCGCGCGCGTCGCGCGCAGCGGCGCGGCCACGCGCCCGCATCAGCTCGAGCGCCGTGGTGGTGGCGACGCGCCGGATCCAGGCGCGCGCCGCGGCCTCCGCATCGCCGGTGTCCGGAGCGCGGAACCGCCCGGCGCGGTCACGGACGCGGATCAGGCACTCCTGCGCCGCGTCGCGACCGAGCTCGCGCCCGGCGACGCTGGCGCAGGCCCGGGCGATGTCGTCGCCGACCGCCTCGACCAGTTCGGCCCACGCGGCGGGATCGCGCGACGCGCCGAGCCGGGAGAGCGCGCAGACGAGGCCGGGGGCGGGACGGGCTGCGGTCATGGCCATCACCGTAGCGAATGCCGCCGCGGCGCGCGCGGGGACAGGCGATCCGGGGTCAGGGCGCGGCGGGCGCCGGGGCGCGATCGACCGCCCCCCGCTGCTCATATCCGCTCGCGCGCAGCGTCATCGATCGGCGATCCGGCGCGCCACCGGGGAGACGCGCCGGATCGTCGTCACCAGTGGAAGCCGAGGTTCAGCCCGATCAGCAGGCCGCCCGGCTGGCGCTGCGTACCGAACAGCTCGACCTCCTCGCCGGCCGAGAACTGGACGGCCGGGCCGATGTTGAAGTGGCGGGCGATGGTCCAGTAGCAGCCGACGCCGGCCCAGCCGCCGATGGCGCTGTCGTCCTCATCGATCTCGTCCTCGTTCGGCCGATCGACGACGACCGTCGCGCTCATGAACGAGATGCCGCCGGCGATCCACACGCGGAAGACGCCCATCCCGCCGTCCTCGCCGAAGACCTTCTTGATGCCGAGCTGGAGCTCGCCGGTGCTGGCGGCGGTCTCGACATCGGTGTCGTCGTCCTCGTCGGCGCCGACCGAGCCGATGATGTTGATCGCCAGCGCGACCGGCCACGAGCGTGGCCGGGTGTCGAACATCAGGCCGAAGGCGGAATGGCCTTCGACCGGTTCCCAGTCGTCCTCGTCCAGCACCTTGCCGCCGATCAGCGCGTTGACGTTGCCGGTCCAGGACGGCGGCTGACCGAGCGGCTCAGCCGGCGCCGGATCGACCTCGACGACGTCGGCGGCGGTGACGAGGCCGCATGCGGCGAGCATGGCGGCGACCAGTGCGGGACGGACGGGCATCGGATGCTCCTGAGGACGGGGGACGGTTTGCGACGATCGACGTGATACCAGCGCGTGGCGAGCCGGTTACAGGAGAACGCCGGTGGTGAACGTGGATCGGCGGTCCGATCCGCGGACGATGCGCCCATGCCAGGACCACTGCCGATCGCCGCGTTCGCCTTCACCGCCAGCCATGAGCCGCAGGCCAACGCCGCGGCGATCCACGGTGCGCTGGCGGACGCGGCCGCGGCCGGCGCGCGCGTCCTGCTGACGCCGGAGTGCGCGCTGCCCGGCTATCCCAGCGCGGCGCGCGGCGATCTGGCCTCGCTCGACTGGTGCGCGCTGCAGGACGCCGAGGACGAGCTGGCGCTCGATGCGCAGCGCCGCGGCATCGTGCTCGTGCTCGGCACCGTCGGACGGTTCGGCGGCGGGTGCGGCAACGAGGCGCTGGTGTGCGGCGCCGTCGCGCCGGTGCGTTATCGCAAGCGCTGCCTGACGCCGACCGACCTCAAGCATTTCGTCGCCGGCGACCGTCCGTGCACGATCGACGCCTTCGGCTGGAAGCTGGGCATCGCCATCTGCTTCGACGTGCGCTTCGCGGACGTGTTCGCCGACCTCGCCGCCGCCGATGCGGACGCCTTCCTCGTGATCGCGCACATGGCGGGGCCGGATCCGGATCCGGGCACCAAGGCGGCGGTCGTGCCGCGCCTCCTGGCGACGCGCGCGGCGGAGTGGGCGACGCCCCTGGCGTTCTGCAACAGCGCGGTCGCCGACCGCTACTGCGACAGCGCGGTGTACGACGCGCGCGGGATGGAGATCGCGCACGCGGCCGATCGCCTGCTGCGCGCCGATCTGCGTCATCGCGACACGTTCGATGCGTGGTACGCCGGGCTGCGCCGGGAACACCTCGCGCGGTGGCGGAGTCGCTGAGCATCGCGGCGCGCCGCGCGACGCGGCGATCGCGCTACGGCTGCAGCAACAATCCCAGCGTGTGCGCGGTCACCATCGCCCAGGCCGCGGCGGCGATCCAGCCGGCGATCTCCCAACCGCGGCGCTCGACGGCGGTGGTCGGGACCAGCGCGCCGACCAGCAGTCCGGCGACCAGCCCGCCGGCGTGCGCGGCGTGGTCGATGACGTTCCAGAAGACCAGGCTGACCACGGCCATGAGCGCGATGCCGCGCGTCAGCGCGGCGCCGAGGCCCGGCGGCGCCTGGCGCCGGACGGCGACCAGCAGGAAGCCGACGAGCCCGAAGACGCCGCCGGATGAGCCGACCGAGATGCCGTGCGGCGGCGCGATCAGGCTGGCGGCGCCGCCGGCGGCGACGGCGATGACGAACGCCAGGATCACCGCGGCGCGTCCCGCCAACGCCTCGCTGAGCCGCGCGAGCGCGTACATCGACAGCAGGTTGATCAGCATGTGGGCCAGCGACGCGTGCATCAGGCCGTGGCTGAGCAGCCGCCACCATTCGCCGGCCCAGATGCGTTCCGGGATCAGCGCCGCCGCGCCGGCGGCGACGTCGAAGCGGTGGCCCATGCCGCCGTCGACGGCCTGCGCCACCGCCGCCAGGGCGATCGAGGCGACCAGCGCCTGCGCCGCCGGCGTGTGCTGGCGCGACAGCCACCAGCCGAAGCGCGCGGTATCGGCGACGCCGCGCCGGTAGTCGTCGGCATCGCGCTCGAGCCGCCGCAGGGCCTGGGTGTTGGCGAACCAGCGGTCGATGCTGACCAGCGCGATGGCGAGGATGATCAGGCCCGAGGGATCGATGGTCGCGGCGGCGAGGCCGAGCGCGCCGAAGGCCAGCGTCTGGAGCAGCGCGTCGCGGCGCGAGCGGCGCAGCAGCGCGCGGTCGCGGGCGATCAGGCCGGGCGCGGCGGCGTCGATCTCGGCGACCGGCACGACGCGATCGTGCGCCGGCGACCAGCCCCAGCCGATGCGGCCCTGGGCGTCGGCGGCGAGGCGATCGGAGAGCGCGCCTTCGGGCCAGCCGTTGACCTCGCCGGCGACGAACACGCCGAACGGCGCGTCGTCGGGTTTGCGCGGCGGCGCCAGCGGATCGCGCCACGGCGCGACGTCGCGTCCGGAGGGCGCGGGATCGACCGGCGGAGGGCTCAGCAGTGCGTCTCGAAGGCCTGCTGGATCGCCTCGGCGATCTGCTGCGGATGGCGGCCTTCGATCTGGTGGCGATGCAGCATCCACACCACCTCGCCGTCCTTGATCAGCGCGGCGCTCGGGCTCGACGCCGGGTAGTCGGCGAAGTAGCCGCGCGCCTTCGCGGTCGCGTCCTTGTCGACGCCCGCGAAGACCGTGGCGAGCAGCCCGGGCTTCTTGCGCGCCTTGCCGATCGCCAGCGCCAGGCCCGGCCGCGCGCCGCCGGCGGCGCAGCCGCAGATGCTGTTGACGAAGACCAGGGCGGTGCCCTGCTTCTTGGCCAGCGCCGCGTCGACCTCCTGCGGCGTCTTGAGCTCGGTCAGGCCGATCTCCTGGACTTCGTCGCGGATCGGGTCGGTCATCTCGGCGGGGTACATGGCGGGTCCTCGGGCTGTACAGCCTAGTCGACGACGGGGGAACGGAAGCGCAGCGGGCGTCAGCCCTGCGCGCGGGTGGAGGCGGCCTCGCGCACGGCGAGCGCGTATTCGACGCCCTCGACCAGCGCGTGCCAGCTGGCCTCGATGATGTTCTCGCTGACCCCGACGGTGCCGAAGGTCTCGGCGCCGCAGCGGTACTCGATCAGCGCGCGGACCTTGGCCGCGGTCCCGTCCGCCGAGTCGACCACGCGCACCTTGTAGTCGGTCAGCTGCAGCTCGGCGAGCGCCGGGAAGGCCGGGCGCAGGGCATCGCTCAGCGCCCGCGACAGGGCGTCGACCGGGCCGTGGCCTTCGGCGGCGCACAGCCGGGTCTGGCCGCCGACCTCGACCTTCACCGTCGCCTCGACCAGGTCGGGCTCGCGCGCGCCCGCGCGCACCGGGCCGTGACCGGTGCCGAGCCCATGGACCCGGTAGTGGTGCAGGACGAACGACGGCCGGTGGAGGCCGAGGTGACGCCGCACCAGCAGGTCGAAGCTCGCGTCGGCGGCTTCGTAGCTGTAACCGGCGTTCTCGCGCTCCTGCACCTCCTCGAGCACCTTGGCGACGATGGTCTGGTCGGTCAGGCCCGCGTAGCGCGACGAGAGCTTGGCCTGGACGTTCGACCGCCCGGCGAGCTCGCTGATCAGGATGCGGCGCTCGTTGCCGACGCTCTCCGGCCGGACGTGCTCGTAGGTCAGCGCGTTGCGCTGCACGGCGCTGACGTGCACGCCGCCCTTGTGGGCGAATGCCGAACGGCCGACGTACGGCTGGTTCGCCGGACCGTGCAGGTTGGCGCGCTCCCACACCACGCGGCTGATCTCGGTCAGGCGCTGCAGATGCCCGTCGGGCAGGCAGCGCCGGCCGAGCTTGATCTCGGCGTTGGCGATGACCGCGCACAGGTCGACGTTTCCGCAGCGTTCGCCGACGCCGTTGATCGTGCCCTGCACCTGGACGCAGCCCGCGGCGACGGCGGCGAGGGTGTTGGCGACCGCCAGGCCGCCGTCGTTGTGCACGTGGATGCCGAGCTTGGCGTCCGGCAGGCGCGCCTGCACCGCCGCGATCGCCGCGGCGACGCTGCTCGGCAGGCTGCCGCCGTTGGTGTCGCACAGGATCAGCCGCTCCGCACCCGCGCCGTGCGCGGCGGCCACGGTGTCGAGCGCGTAGCCCGGGTTGGCGGCGTAGCCGTCGAAGAAGTGCTCGGCGTCGTAGAACACCGGCCGCCGCGTCGCCTCGCGCAGGAAGCGCACCGATTCGGCGATCATCGCCAGGTTCTCGGCGAGCGGCACGCGCAGCGCGTCGGTGACATGCAGGTCCCAGGTCTTGCCGAAGATGGTGATCACGTCGGCGCCCGATTCGACCAGCTTGCGCAGGTTGTCGTCGTCCTTCGCCGCGAGCTTGGCGCGGCGGGTCGAGCCGAACGCGCAGACCTTGGCGTGCGTGCGCGGCACCGCCTTGACCTGGGCGAAGTACGCCTCGTCCTTCTCGTTCGAGCCCGGCCAGCCGCCCTCGATGAAGTCGACGCCCAGCCAGTCCAGCGCCTTGGTCAGCGCCAGCTTGTCGGCGAGGCTGAAGTTGACGCCCTCGCCCTGCGAACCGTCGCGCAGGGTGGTGTCGTAGATCTCGAGATCGGCGCTCATGGGTCACGCTTTCGGGTCGATGGACCAGCCGGGAAACGACGACAGCCACCTGCTCGTCGGCAAGTGGCTGGTCGGTGACGACCTTGCGGAGCGAGCGCGGAGCGGCCTAGGACGAGGCGATCGTAATTCGACCGGTACCGAGGAGGCCGTGGCGACGCATGGGCGAAGGATGCACCGGATCCGCCGCGCAGACAACCGGCAACTGGCGCGGGAACGACACGGCGCAGGCGGGCATCAGGTCTGGGAGCCGAGGGTCTCGATCATGGTCATGAGCGGCAGGACCAGGGCGACGGCGGTGGTCAGGACATACGTCGCCAGCAGGAGCGCGAAGACCCACGCCGCCCGCCAACGCGCCGCGCCGATCGCGACCGCCGACAGCCCCAGCCCGACCACCACGTGCGGCAACGGCTGGACCAGGACCTCGGCGAGCCATGGCAGGCGGATGCCGAGGTCGGTGAAGATGGCGGCGAAGCGCAGGCCGGTGAAGCAGCCGATGGCCGGGAAGGAGAGCGCCAGGATCGCCATGACCGTCGCGGCCGCAGTCTCGCGGCGGACCTCGTCGACCGGCGAGACGAGCGCGTCGCCCATCAGATCGTGAACGGCGTTTCCTCGTCCATGCCGGTGACGCGCACGGCCAGGCTGGTGCCGAGGTGGTTGTTGAGCGAGTCCTGGATGAACTGCAGCGTGCCGCCGATCGACGACGAGCACGAGCCGCACGCGCCGTGGTACTGCACGAACAACTCCTCCGCCTTGAGGTCGACCAGGTCGATGCCGCCGCCGTCCGACGCGAGCGCCGGGCGCACGTGCGCGTCGAGCACCTCCTCGATGCGGCGGACCTTCTCGAACAGGCCGACGTCGATCCACGGCAGCTGCGAGGCGGCCGACGGCGCGGCGGGGGGCGGCGTCTCGGCCCCCTTCGGAGCGGCGCCGTGGAAGCGCTCGTACGCCTTCACCAGCACGTAGTACGGCTTGTCGCGATCGTCGCCGAGCGTCAGCGCCGGCGTCGCCGGATCGTCGCGCAGCGCGGCGTCGATCTGGCTCGGGGTGATGGTCGCGCACTCGGCGAGCGGCTTGCCGATCAGGCGCTCGACCATGAGGTCGTACGCGGCGAGCTGCACGCCGACCGCCAGGGAGCGGTAGCGCGCGTCGACCACGACGCCCTGCGCGTCGATCAGCAGCGTCAGGTGGATGTGGTCACGCGCGTGCTCGGCGCCGTGCGCGGTGTCGATCAGCGTCAGCCCGCGCGCCGCGGCGTCGGCGTGCGTGAGCTCGCCGACGAAGCGCAGGTCGCCCAGGCGCGCGCGGATGCGTTGGTTCTCGGCGGGTTCGCTCATCGCGTCGCTGGCCACGACGACAACGGTAGGTCAGGCCGGCGCAGGGCCTAGCGGCAAGGGATGCGGGCCAGACGTGCTCGTCCGGCTCGCCGCACGCTCAGCCGCGATCCGCCCACAGCCGCAGCAGGGCGCGGGCATAGAACACGTGCCCGGGGGTGGTCATGTGGATGCGGTCCAGGCACTCCCAGGACGCCCAGTCGCGCGCGGTGCGGCCCAGATCGTAGAACGGCAGCATGCCGACACCCGCGCGCCGGGCTGCCGCGCGCCGGCGCAGGATCTGGCCCATGCCGTCCTCGCGGTCGATCCACGGACGGTTGTCGTCGACGATCCAGGTCTCGCAGCCGTGCGCGGTCAGGCGCTCGGCCATGGCCACGAACGCGTCCTCGTCGGCCTGGTCGTGCGCCGCCATGAGCAGGAAGGCCTCGGTCGGTTTCCAGGCGAGCGCCGGCGGCAGCAGGCGCTCGATCGCCGCGCTGCCGCGGATGCCGCCCTGCTGGAAGCCGGCGGACGCGAAGCGCGGGTTCACCGCCTTCACGACCTCGCTGGCGATGTCGTTCCACGCGCCGTGGCACGACCAGTTGACGCTCATCATCATCGAGAAGCCGATGAACGCGACGCGACGCTCGGGCAGCGCGGCCAGCGCCGGCAGCAGGGCGGCGATTCCCGGCTCGCGCGCCAGCTCGCGCGCCAGGACGCGGTGATCGCGCCGGCCGCTGACCTTGTCGCCCCACATCTCGACGCGCGTGAACGACAGCCGCCAGTAGGCCGCATCGTTGCCAGGATAGGGACCGGCATCGGACGCGGCGGCGCACTCGCCGGCGATGGCGATGATCGCGGCGTCGTCGTGCGCCACGCCGAGCTGGGCGAGGTTGACCTTGAGGCCGAGCGCGACGTACAGCGCGAACAGGTCCTGGAGCAGCGCGCCGTCCTCGCGCTCGAGCAGATTGAGCTGCAGCAGGTTGGCGATCGCGGCGACCGATGCGTCGTCGCCGGACGGCAGGCGGCGGCGCAGCGCCGCGACCACCACCGCATCGGGCCGACGCGCGTGCGGCGGACGCGCGGCGACGCGCGCCACCAGATCCTCGACCACCGGATCGTTGGCGCCCTTGGTCCAGGCGAGCAGGCGCTGGTTTCCGAGCCCGATCAGGGCGCGCAGTCCGGCCTCGCCCGCCACCGCGTCGCCGATCGGCGCGAACGCCGGCCAGCGTCCGCCGTCGTCGTGCGCGACGCGCCGCGCGAACGCGTCGACGCCGGCGATCAGCGCCCGCTGCAACCGAGCCACGCCCGACTCGCCCGCCGTCTGCTGCCGCATGGTGGTCTCCGACGGATGAGCATGGCGCGCGGCGGGAGCCGCGGCGTCGGCCGAGGCGATCCGCCACGGCCGACCGTCCACCGGCGGGCGTGCGGCTCGCCTGCCGCTACGGCTTCTTCCGGTCAGCCGCCTTCTTCTCGGTCTTCGCCATCTCGACCAGGATCACGCCGCGCTCGTCCTGCCGCCAGGTCGTTCCGGTCTGACGGGTGAACTCGTCGAGCACGGCGCGGATCGTGATGGCTTCGCTGCGCACCGTGATCGGCTCGAACACCGAGTCGTCCGGGAAGCCGATGCGGATGGTCAGGCCGCTGATGTGCTGGACGAAATTGAGGCTCTCGATGGGATCGTTCTCGTCGAATTCGATACGGATCTCGCGGTCGAGGGGATCCGCGGCCGGCTCCGCGCCATGCGCTGGCAGCAGCGTCAGCGCCAGTGCCAGCGCGATGAGCAGCGGACGCCGCCCGACGATCACTTCGCCTTCGCCTTCTTCCCGCCTTCGAGGCGCGCCCGGCGCCGCGCCGCGACGCGCAGCGGCAGCGCCTGCAGGCGGATGAAGCCGGTGGCGTCCGACTGGTCGTAGGCGCCACCGTCGGCTTCCATCGAGGCGATCGCGGCGTCGTACAGGCTGTGCTCGGACTCGCGGCCGACGACGATCACGTTGCCGCGGTAGAGCTCCATGGTGACGCGCCCGGTGACGTGGCGCTGACTCGACTTGAGGAACGCGTTGAGCGCGTCCATCTCCTCGCAGTACCAGAAGCCGAAGTACGCCATCTGGGCGAAGCGCACCGCCAGGGTGTTCTTCAGGTGGATCAGATCGCGGCCGATGGTCAGGCCCTCGAGATCCTGGTGCGCGGTCATGAGGATGGTGCCGCCCGGGGTCTCGTAGACGCCGCGGCTCTTCATGCCGACGAAGCGGCTCTCGACCATGTCGATGCGGCCGACGCCGTGCTCGCTGCCGAGGCGGTTGGCCTCGGTGAGCAGCTTGGCCGCGCCCATCTTCTTGCCGTTGATCGCGGTCGGCACGCCCTCGACGAAGTCGACGGTGATGGTCTCGGCCGCCTTGGTGATCTCCTTCACCGGCTTCGTCCACTTGGCCATCGACTCGCGCGGCTTGCGGCCCGGATCCTCGAGCTCGCCGGCCTCGAAGCTGATGTGCAGCAGGTTCTCGTCGGACGACCACGGCTCGGACTTCGACGCCTTCACCGGGATGCCCCACTGGTTGGCGTACTCGATGGCCTCGGCGCGGCCCTTGATCACGGTGTTGAACGACGGGTCGCGCCACGGCGCGATGACCTTCACGCCCGGCAGCAGCGCGTAGGCGGTGAGCTCGAAGCGGACCTGGTCGTTGCCCTTGCCGGTGGCGCCGTGGGCGATGATCGACGCGCCCTCGGCCTTGGCGACCTCGACGAGGTGCTTGGCGATGACCGGACGCGCCAGCGACGTGCCGAGCAGGTAACGGCCCTCGTACTTCGCGTTCCACTGGATCGCGGGGAAGACGAAGTCCCTGGCGAACTCCTCGGTGACGTCGCGGATGATGCACTTCACGCCTCCAGAGCTGAGCGCCTTGGCCTCGAGGTCCGGGTACTTCTCCTCCTGGCCGACGTTGGCGCAGAAGCAGATGACGTCGTATCCCTTCTGCTCGAGCCACCGGACGATGACCGACGTGTCGAGTCCGCCCGAGTAGGCGAGGACCACCTTCTCGCGCTTGGCGCCCGTGGCGCCCTTGCCGTTCGCGGTCTTCGCGGCCGCGTTTCCACCGTGGTTCGTCGCCTTCTTCGCCATGATCGCTCCTGCCCGCGCGGGGGGCGCGAACGCTACCGTGGACGAGTGAGCACGCCAGCGAACCGGCTCTTGCCGATCGCCCTCGGCGCGCCGACAACCGGACGATGCGCTTGATCCTCCTCCGCCACGGCGTCGCCGTCGAACGCGACGAGTGGCACGGCGACGACGCCGAACGCCCGCTGAGCAAGGCCGGGATCCACCAGGCGACGATGACGCTCAAACGCGTACGGCCGCTGGTCAAGGCGATCGAGATCTGGACCAGCCCGTGGGTACGCGCGCGCGCCACCGCCGAGCTGGCCTCGGCGATCTGGAAGCTGCCGCTGCGCGAAGCGCCGTGGCTGGCGGGCGAGGCGGCGACGCCGAAGCAGATGCTCGAGCAGCTCGCCACCGCGCCGGACGTCGTGCTGGTCGGCCACGAGCCGGATCTCGGCGTCCTCGCCGGCGTCCTGGTCGGCGGCAAGCCGGTGCCCCTGGCGAAGGCCGGGATGGCCGTGCTCAAGGGCACGCCCGAGGCGGGCGCGATGGAGCTCAAGCTGCTGCTCAGCCCGAAGGCCGTGGCGACGATCTACGAGATGGCCTGAGCGTCAGCCGGCGGGCTCGGCCCGGCCGCGCCTGACGGCGATCACCACCAGCTCGACGGTGGTCAGAACGATCTGCGCGGCGCACAGCGGCAGCACGATCCACTGGCCGCCGTCGCCGAAGGCGTACGCGTGCAGGCCGGCGCCGAGCAGGAAGTTGACGCCGTACCAGCTCATGATCACCGACATGAAGCCGTAGACCGACCACGCGGCCAGCCCGGTCGGACCGACGATGCCGACGTAGCGCAGGTGCAGCGGCACCAGGTAGGTCAGGAGGATGACCAGCGCCCAGACCTCCTTCGGATCCCAGCCCCAGAAGCGGCCCCAGGCGTAGTCGGCCCACATCCCGCCGAGCAGCGTGCCCGCGGCGCAGAGCACGACGCCGACCTGCAGCGAGCGGTAGAGCGCGCGCGAGATGCCGGGCTCGACCCCGCCGCCGCGCAGCGCGGCCTGCGCGAGGACGATGTTGCCGAGCACCATCGCCAGCAGGAACGCGGCGTAGCTGGCGACGATGGTCTTCACATGGACCCACAGCCAGAACTGCGAGCGCAGCACCGGCTGCAGCTGGCTGATGTTCGAGCCGAGGTCCGGCGGCAGCGCCTCCCCGACCATCGCGCACAGCCCGGCGCCGACGCCGCCGGCGACCGCGTAGAGCGGCGCGCGCGTCAGGCGCGCGAAGACCAGGCCGAGCACCGCGACCAGCAGCGCGACGTAGACCACGGTCTCGTAGAGGTTGGTGACCGCGCCGAAGCGCGTGATGTGCAGGCGCACGCCGAGGCCGGCGAGCGTCCAGAGGATGCCGATGACGGTCGCGACCGTGCCGACGCGCGTCCAGCCGTTGGCGTTGGCGCGCTTGGCGACCGCCGGATCGGCGACCGCCGCGCCGGGCTGGCCGACGACGGCATCGGCGCCGATGCGCGGGCCGGCGCGACCGAGCGCGGCCACGCCGATCGCCGTGCAGATGCCGCCGATCAGGAACGCGATCCACGCCCAGGTGAACGGCCGCGCGCGGCGGTAGGCGAGCTCGATGGCGATGGTGCGCTCGCTCGGGTAGTGCTCGACGCGCGGCGCGACGTGGCTGCGCAGCGCGCGGTCGAGGCCCAGGGTCGTCGCGTGCAGCGACGTGGCGTCGGTGCCGACCGTCACCGCCTCGCCCCAGGCCGCGGCGAACAACGCGACCTCCTGCGGACCGGGCCACGCCGCGACCAGCTCGTCCGGCGTGAAGGCGAGATCGTCGGCGGTCAGCCAGATGTCCGACTGCGCGAGCAGATCGGCGCCCGCGTCGGCGCTCGGCGCCGGCTGCGCGGCGGCGGTCGCGCCGCCGACGGCCTGCGCCGCGACGGCGCCGGCGCGCTTGCGCTCGATCTCGGCCAGCACCAGGCGCAGGCGCGCGCGCCAGTCGGCTTCGTCCGCGGCGGCGGGCGCGCCGACGAGGAGCGGACCGAGCTCGGCGAGCACGCGCGCGCGCTGCGCCGCATCCGTCGCGAGCGGCGCCAGGCCGATCGCCTGGCCGGCGAACGCGGCGCGGGCCTCGTCGGCGCGCGAGCCGAGCTCGATGGCCTTCTCCTCGTCCGGCGTCAGATCGACCTTCCAGCCCTTGCCGCGCGCGTCGGCCGCCTTGAAGCGCGCGTCGCGGATGAACGCCGCCGCCTCCGGGACCTCGAGCTCGGCGAGCGACGCCCACTGGCCCTTGAGGCCCAGGCGCTTCTGCAGCGGCAGCCACGGGCAGTACAGCAGGCGCTTGCCGTGCCACTCCTGCGGGCGGCGCATCCAGGCCAGCAGCGTCTCGATCGCCGGGCGCTTGCTGCCGTCGGCGATGGTCAGGGCTTCGTCCGCACCCTCGCCGACCACCACGACCTCGCCGAACTGCGAGCGGCCGGTGATCGAATGCACGACCTCGTCGGCGGCGACCGCGAACGGCTTGACGCGGTTCTGGTGCAGCACCGGCAGGCCGAGCAGCTCGCGCGGCAGGGCCGCCTCGCCGGCGATCGCCGCGACGCCGATCAGCAGGACGAGCGCGCATCGGACGAGGGTCATGGCGTTTTCTCCGGCGACGCGGTTGCCGGACGGCGCGCCAGCGCGCCGCGCAGCCAATACATGACGATGATGCCGAGCACGAGCAGCGCCGAGCCCAGGTACTTCAGCACCCGCCCCGGATCGGTCGCCGCGGTGAACACCGAGGCGCGGTACGCGCCGGGGATCTCGCGGCCGGCCTCGTCGCGCAGCTGATCGAACGAGCTCTGGTAGAGCGTGACGCCGTTCTCGTGCATCGGCTCGTTCATCGAGATGTGCCGCTGGTCGCGCGCGCCATCCTTGCCGAGGACGACGACGTCGCTCGCGTAGCTGGCGGTGCCGAGGCCGCCCGGATCCATGCCCTCGACGAAGCGCGTCAGCTCGATGGCGAAGCCGTTGCGCGCCTCGAGGTCGTGCTGCTGCGGCGCGTAGGTCAGCCGCACCGGCCCGGCGGGCAGCTGGACCGTGGTCGCGCCGTACAGGCCGATCCAGGTGCGCGCGCTGGCGCCGGCCTTCGCCACCTCGACCTCGATCCAGCGCCGCGCGCGGCTGCGGTTCTCGGGCGCCATGCGCACCGCCTCGGGTCCGGGCTCGGCGCGCGGCAGGAGGCTCGTCGCCAGCGTGAGGCGCATCGGCGACGCGTCGCCCTCGCCGCCGACCAGGGCGCCGCGCCACTCGCCGTCGACCAGCGCGGTGCCGGCGAGGCCGCGGCTGGCGCGCACCCAGCGCAGGCGCAGGCGGTCGTCCGGTCCGAGCAGGCCCTGCACGTACAGGCCCTGCTCGCCGGGCTGCGGCGCGTAGCAGGCGGCGTGCTCGAAGAACAGCGTCGGCAGCCCCTCGCCGAGGATCGCGCGCGCGTAGCACGGCATGCGCGCGAAGACCGGCAGGTTCGCCCAGGCGCGCGCCGTCGCCGGGCCGGTGCCGACGCGCACGCGGATCAGCGGATCGAGCGCCGCCTCGGGATCGTCGCTCAGGCCGGCGTCGCCGAAACGCGGCCGCAGGACGTAGAGGTCGACGACCAGCTGCAGGTCATCGGCGACGTCGATGGTCTGCGGCAGCGCCGCGGGCGTCAGGGCGAAGCGCCGGCGCTCGCCGCGCCAGTACACCGCCAGCTCGCCTTCCGGGTGCGCGACCGGCGGCGGCGCGAGGAAATCCTCGAGCGCCTCAGCGCTGGCCGTGCGGCCGAGCATCACCCGCACCGGCAGCGAGCGCATGAAGTCGAAGCTGTGCTCGCTGGTCTCGGCGAAGTCGAGCCACGTCGCGCCGACCGACGCCTCGATGCCGCCCGGCGGCCGCGCGAGGACCTCGACCTTCACCGCGGGCGCGCCGTCGGCGGACGGCACCCGGCCCAGCTCCTCGCTTCCCGTGTCGACCAGGCGCAGCAGCCGCACGCTGACGCCGTCGGGGTCGTCGATCAGCGTCGCGGGCTCGGGCAGGCGGTGGATGCCGGCCTCGACGGGAGGCGCGAGGCGCGCCAGCTGCAGGCAGTAGCGCGCGAACGACGGGATGCCGGCGTGCTCGAGCGGATCGAACGTCGCCGATCCGCCGCCGTCGACCGCCAGCCGGTCGGTGCTCAGCTGGATGCGGTGCGCCTTCTTGCCCGGCTCGGCCGCGAGCATCCCGTCGAGCCGGTCGCGCGCGATCCAGAAGCCGGCGATCAGCGTCAGCAGGCCGAGATGGACGATGACGAAGCCGTACTGGTGCGGCCGCCACGGCCAGCGCACCGCGGCGGCGCCGAACACGGTGATGGTCAGGCAGGCGAAGATGAGGTTGAACCAGGTCGCGTCGTAGATCGCGGTGGCGGCGGCCTCGCGGCCGTAGTCGCGCTCGTAGTACGTCGCGACGCCGATCACGATGGCCAGGGTGGCGATGGTCAGCGCCGCCATGCGCACCGAGCTGAGCCAGCCGAAGACGCGCATCGCGATGCCGCGGTCGCGGGTGCGCGCGCGCGAGCTGACGAAGGCGGTCGCGGGCGACGCGTCGGGGGTGGTCTGGGGATCGGTCACGGGTGATGCGAGGTACGGGGGCGGGATGGTAGGCGCCGAGCCCCTCGCGCCATGGCTGGCGTCGACGCGCCCGCTCGCATGCCGGCGCTGCATCGCCTTGTCGCTGGACCGCGTGCGACGATCGTGCGGCGATGCTGCCCCGCTGGATCCACGATGTCGCACCGGCCTGCGCCGTCGTCGGCGTCGCCGCGCTGTGGCGCTTCGCCCCGGGCGCGATCGCCGGCGCGGCGTCGATCGCCGTGGTGCTCGCCTGCCTCGGGCTCGGCGCGTGGAAGGCCGAGGCCGGGCCACGCGCCGCGTGGCCGCTGCTGCTGGTCGCCAGCCTGCTCTGCGTGCTGCGCCTGGTCGACGCGTGGCCGTGCGATGTCGCCTGCCAGGGCGGCGGCGAGTACCGCATGCTGTTCGGCCTGGACGCGACCGCCTGGGCGGCGATGGCCAGCGCGCTGGC
>Ga0196963_10000873_pt1 | contig 23001 bp, 25 predicted proteins | sample S1_5metaG_FD_148600 | JGI IMG/M metagenome (GOLD analysis project Ga0196963, IMG submission 148600) | Soil microbial communities from Anza Borrego desert, Southern California, United States - S1_5 | ecosystem: Environmental > Terrestrial > Soil > Desert | place: USA: California | collected...
GACATCGGCAGCGCCGTGCCGAGTGGAATCGACCAGCAGCGGCCCGCGTTCCTTCCCGCCATAGCCCCGCGACAGACAGGCGATCTCTAGGCCGGCGGCTTTGAGATACGCGGCCAGGGCCAGGACGGTCGGTGTTTTGCCCGCGCCCCCCACGGTGAGATTGCCCACGCACAGGATCGGCACCGGGGCCTTCCATGCGGCGGTGCCCCAGCCGCGCAGGCGGGCGAGCGCGCCGTAGGCCATTCCAAGAGGCGCAAGAAGGGTGGCTGCGGCGCCATCCGGCCGCCCGTGCCAGAACTCAGGCGCGCGCACGCGTCGGCTCCGGGGGCCTTGCGAGCGGGGCAATCAGAGGGGCAAGGGCCGATGCGATCCGGTCGACGGCGCCGCGGCCGGATTCGGCCACGGCGCGCGCCGCCGCCGCGCGGCTCTCGCTCAGGCGTTTGTCCCGGAGCAGACGATCGACGGCCGCGCCGAGCGCATCGGCATCGGCAATCTGGTCCGCGCCGTCGGTGGCCAGGAGGGCGGCGGTGATCTCGGGAAAGTTGAACATGTGCGGTCCGAGAACGAGGGCACAGCCGAGCCGTGCGGCTTCCAGCGGGTTTTGCCCGCCGTGGGGAATGAGCGATCCGCCGACCAGCACGATGCGCGCAGCGCGATAGAACAGCCCGAGCTCGCCCAGCGTATCGGCGATGTAGACATCACCGGCGCCCGGTGCCGCGCTCGCGCTGCGTTGAACCGCGGTCAGGCCGCCGGCGGCGAAGCCGGCGGCGATTTCGGCGCCGCGATCGGGATGGCGCGGCACGACGAGGGTCAGAAGAGGGGGATGGTGGACGGCGATGGCACGATGCGCTGCCACGACCGCCGGGACTTCGGCCGGGTGCAGGCTGGCCGCGAGCCACACGGGCCGTCCGGCGATCGCCGTTTGAACATCGGCGAGCGCCTTCTCGTCGACGGGCAAGGGCTCGGCATCGAGCTTGAGATTGCCCAGGCAGCGCACGTGCCGTGCCCCTAAGCCCGTGAGGCGGGCGGCGATCGTCTCGTCCTGGGCCAGGCAGGGATCGAAGAGATCGAGCGGCGGCTTGATCAGCGGAGCGGCCATCTTCCAGCGGGCGAAGGAGCGTGGCGACAGCCGCGCGTTGACCAGCGCCACCGGAATCCGCCGCGCGCGCAGGGCCGCAAGCGTATTGGGCCAGAACTCGCTCTCCACCCAGATCACAGCTCCCGGCCGCCAGTGATCGAGAAACCGGTCGATCCAGGTCGGGACGTCGAGCGGCGCGTATTGATGGAGGCAGCCCGGTGGCAGGCGCTCGGCAAGCAGCCGGGCCGAGGTGACGGTGCCGCTGGTAAACAGCAGCGTCACGTCCGGCCATTGCACGCGCAGGCGCTGCGCCAGCGGCAGGACGGAGATCGATTCCCCGACACTTGCGGCGTGCATCCAGATCAGTCCACCGTCAGGCCGCTTCTGCCCGGCCAGGCCCATGCGCTCGCCGAGGCGGCTTGAGTCTTCCTTGCCACGGCGCTGCCGCGCGAGCAGCCAGGTGTGCAGGCCCGGTGCTGCGGCCGCGGCGAGGCCGCGATAAAGGGCCCCGATCACGCTGCCTGTTCCGTCGTTGCAGGTGCCGGGGCCGGCTCAACGGGTGTCCAGCCGCAGCGCCGATCGGCCTCGGCGGTCAGGGCATTGAGCCGGTCTTCCATCGTGCGGCGGGCGGCTTCCAGCGCGCCAGCGTCGGCGTCACGCGGCACGATTACAGGCTCGCCGCTGATGAACACGCCGCGCCCGAATGGATAGGGGACCAGCAGCCGGTCCCACGATCTGAGCCGACGGCCGTTACGAACCGAATACGCGGTGGGGACCAGTGGCGCCCCGGTCAGCTTGGCCAGCAGCACGACACCGGCCGAGACCCGCATGCGCGGGCCCCGCGGTCCGTCCGGCGTGATGCACACCGAGCTGCGGTCGCGCAGCACGCGCGCCATGTCGCGCAGCGCCTGCGCCCCGCCGCGCTTCGACGAGCCGATGATCGGCCTCATGCCGAAGCGCGCCAGGGTGCGCAGCATGAGCTGGCCGTCACGGTGCGGCGAATGGAGGACATAGAGCGGCATGGAGAAGGGCCAGAAATTCGGCATGAGGATCATCCGGCCGTGCCAGAAGCAGGCGATCATCGGCTGGTGGGCCTTGCCGAGGCGGCGAAAGGCGTCGCAGTCGACATAGTCCCAGCGCGTCAGGCGGAACACCAGCCAGCTGTAGCCGGCGATGAGCGCCGACAGGGCGTTCTGCACCCCAGGGCGCTTGAGGAAATTCTTGAGCACCAGCCGATCCTGGGTCCGCCGTCAGGCCCGCGCCCGCGCGCCTTCGAAGCCCGCATCGCCGGCCTGGAGAGCGTGGAGCCGGGCATAAATCCGGCCGCGGGCGATGAGCTCGGCGTGGCGGCCCTGCTCGACGATGCCGCCCTCGTCGACGACGTAGATGATGTCGGCATCGGCGATAGTCGACAGGCGGTGGGCGACGACCAGCGTAGTGCGCCCCTGCATCAACGTCGCCAAGGCGGTCTGCACCGCGCGTTCAGACTCGTTATCGAGCGCCGAGGTCGCCTCGTCGAGCAGCAGGATCGGAGCGTTCTTGAGCAGCGCCCGGGCGATGGCCACGCGCTGGCGCTGGCCACCGGACAGCTTGGCGCCGCGCTCGCCGACCAGCGTGTCATAGCCCTCGGGCAGGGCGGCAATGAACTCGGCTGCGCCCGCGAGCTCGGCGGCGCGGCGGATCTCGGCCTCGCTCGCGTCGGGGCGGCCGTAGGCGATGTTGGCGCGCACCGTGTCGTGGAACAGGCTGACCTCCTGGCTGACCAGAGCGATGCGCGAGCGCAAGGAGGCGAGGGTCACATCGCGCACGTCGTTGCCGTCGATGGTCACGCGACCGCCGCTGACGTCGTAGAAGCGGGGAATGAGGTTGAGGATGGTCGACTTGCCGCCGCCCGATGCGCCCACGAGCGCCACGGTGCGGCCCGCGGGGATGGTGAGCGAGATGCCGCGCAGGGCGGCCTTGTCCGGTCCGTAGCGGAAATCGACGTTCTCGAAGCGGATCTCGCCGGGACCCGCGGGCAGGGCCTGCGCGCCCGGCCGGTCGCGAATTGCCGGTTCCTGATCGAGCAAGGTGAAGACGCGCGCCGCGGCGGCGAGGCCTTCCTGGAGGTTGGCGTTGAGGTTGGCGAGGCTCTTCACCGGCTGGTAGGCGAGAAGCAGCGCGGTGATGAAGGAAAAGAACACGCCCGGCGTCGTGTTGCCGGCGATGACCTGGCTGCCGCCGTAGAAGATGACCAGCGCGATTGCGAAGCTTCCCAGCGTTTCCATGATCGGGTGCGAGGCCGAGCGCGTGCGTGTGCCCTTGAGCACCAGGCGATAGAGGTTCTCGATGACCACGGCCGCTCGCGACGTCTCGCGCTCCTCCATGCCGTAGGCCTTGACGTGGCGTGCGCCCTGGAAGGTCTCTTCAAGCAAGGTGGACAGGGCGCCGATCTCCACCTGGGTGCTGGTCGAGACTTTGCGCATGCGCTTGCCGATGCGCACGATGGGCAGGATGGCGACAGGAAAAACCACGAAGGCGATGAGGGCGAGGCTCCAGTTCTGGTAGAACATCAGCGCCACCAGAAACACGACGGTCAGCAGGTCCTTGGCGATGCCCGTCAGCGCCTGGACGATGGCGCCGCGCATCATCGCCACGTCGTTGGTGAAGCGCGAGATCAGGCCGCCGGTCGGCGTGTCGTGGAAGAACGACAGATCGGCGCGCATCAGATGGCCGAACAGCTTCACCTGAAGGTCAGCGAGAATCCGCTGCCCGACCCGAGTCATGATCAGCGACTGAGCGTAGGTCGCCCCGCCCTTGATCAGCGCCGAGGCGATGACCGCCAGCGGCACGATGTAGAGCATCGTGTGGTCGCGACGCACGAACACGTCGTCCAGCACCGGCTCCATCAGCCAGGCGTTGGCCGCGGTGGCGGCCGCAGCGAGACCCATGGCGATGACGCCGAGCATGATCCAGCCGAGATGCGGCCGGATGTGGTCGAGCAGCAGCCGCCGGACAAGCGCGCGCGTGGTCACCGGCACCGCCGGGCCGGGGGGCGAGGACGCACTCAAGCAGTTGTATCCGTTTGCGGATTCACGCCTGACGTATAGCACGCGCCGGTGTTTGAGGGCGAGGGGAGCCCGCCAGGCCCGTTAACCGGGCGGTATTAACGCACCGGGCGTAGGTGCTCGGCGAATTGACGGGCGGCCTCCGCCCACGAAAACCGGAGCGCGTGGGCTCGCGCCGCCTCGCGCGGGATGTCGAGGGCGCGCAGGCAGGCGGCGCGCAGGTCGTGGTCAAGGACGCCGGCATTAGACGAACCAATGACGTCGAGGGGCCCGGTCACCGGGTAGGCGGCGACCGGCAGGCCGCAAGCCAGGGCCTCGAGCAGCACCAGCCCGAACGTGTCGGTCTTCGAAGGGAAGACGAAGACGTCGGCGGCGGCGTAGTAGCGGGCGAGTTCGCGCTGCGGGAAGACGCCGGCGAAATAGGCCTGCGGATATCTGCGCTTGAGCTCGGCCAGCGCCGGTCCCTCGCCCACCACCCATTTGGTGCCCGGCAGGTCCAGCGCCAGGAAGGCCTCGACATTCTTCTCGATGGCGACACGCCCGACGTAGAGAAAGATCGGCCGCGTCTCCTTGAGGAAATCGCGCGGGTTGTCCCCGGCCGGTGTCCGATTGAAGATGCTGACATCGACGCCGCGCGACCAGAGCACGACATTGGTGAAGCCGGCGGCTTCGAGATCGCGGCGCACGATGTCGGTCGGCACCATGACGCGCGCCGCCGCGCCATGGAAGCGGCGCATCACCGCATAGCTCCAGGAGAGCGGAATGCCGAAACGAGCCTGGATATATTCGGGAAAGCGCGTGTGATACGCGGTGGTGAAGGGGAGGCCGTGCTTGATCGCATAGTCGCGCGCCGCCCAGCCAAGGGGGCCTTCCGTCGCGATGTGCAGCGCGTCGGGCGCGAAACGCTCGATCAGCCGCGCCACTTTGCGCGCCGGTGCGATCGACAGCTGGATCTCGGGGTAGGTCGGACAGGGCAGTGTGGGAAAGAGCAGCGGCGTGATCATCCGCACCGTATGCCCCATGAGGCGCAGCTCGCGCCGCGTCTCGGTCAGGGTGCGGACCACGCCGTTCACCTGCGGCAGCCAGGCGTCTGACACGATGCAGATGCGCATCGGCCCGTCCTCGAGGGCCGGGCGGAGGGGCGGTGCTGCGACGATGGCGGAATCCGGGGGCGTCACGATGCTACCTCCACCATGCTGAGATGCCGGATCTCGGCCCAGTGCAGAATCTCAAGTCTGCCGTCGTGATGCTCGACGAGGGCCGTGCAGCTTTCCACCCAGTCGCCGTCGTTGCAGTACTGGATCCCGTCGATGTCGCGGATCTCGGCCTTGTGGATGTGGCCGCAGACGACGCCATCGGTGCCCCGCCGCCGGGCCTCGGCGGCCACCGCGACCTCGTAATCGCTCACGTAGTTGACCGCGTTCTTGACCCGGTGCTTGAGGTAGGCCGAGAGCGACCAATAGGGGTAGCCGAGCGCGAGGCGCGCCCTGTTGAGCCAGTGGTTGACGACGAGGGCGATGTTGTAGGCGCGGTCGCCGAGGAAGGCGAGCCAGCGCGCGTGGCGCACGACACCGTCGAAGGCGTCGCCGTGCAGGATCAGCAGGCGGCGCCCGTCGGCCGTGCGGTGGATGGCTTCGCCGACGACGTGGATGCCGCCGAAATGCAGATCGAGATAGTCACGGAACATCTCGTCGTGGTTCCCGGGCACGTAGACGACTCTGGTGCCCTTGCGCGCCTTGCGCAGCAGCTTCTGGATCACGTCGTTGTGGAGCTGATTCCAGTACCATGACCGCCGCAGACGCCAGCCGTCGACGATGTCGCCGACAAGGTAGAGGTAGTCGGACTCGGTCTGCTTGAGGAAGTCGAGCAGAAAGGCGGCCTTGCAGCCCGGCGTTCCGAGGTGGAGATCGGAGATCCAGATGGTCCGATAGCGCGATCCCGGCCGGGGCGGACCCCGGTCGAGGCCATCGGGCCCGCGCAATGCCCTCGTCCTCAGCGCGCCGTGCGGTGCCATGCGGTCTCCTTTGCTGCGGCACTAGAGGTGGCCGACTCGCGAAGAATTTCAGTGATTTTCTAAGAGGTGTTGTGGTAGTGGATCAATATATCCACAGACCAGAACCAAATTTAATTTATAGTTCTCGAGGCCGTAACAAGAATGACATCAATGAATACTGTGGACCGTCTGGATTCGTGCGACTGCTGATCATCTACAATCCGACCGCCGGGCAGCGCCGCCGGCGGCGCTTCGAGGCCGTCATGTCGGCGCTGGCCGCGCGCGGCGCGGACGTGACGCTGCGGCCGACCGCCCGGCGCGGCGATGCCGAGGCGTTCGCGCGCGAGGTCCCGGGCAGCGGTTTTGATCGCGTTGTCGTGGCCGGTGGCGATGGCACGATCAATGAGGCGATCAACGGGCTTGCGGGGGGCAGCACCCCCCTGGCCATCGTGCCGCTCGGCACCGCCAACGTGCTGGCATCGGAGATCGGCCTCGACGGTCGGCCGGCGGTAATTGCCGAGGCGATCCTCGGTGGCACGCCACGCCCGATCGCGCTGGGACGTATCGTCACAGCGTCGGGCGCGCGGCGCTTCGCCATGATGGCCGGGATAGGCTTCGACGCGCAGGTCGTAGCCCAGGTGAATCCGGCGCTCAAGCGCCTCACCGGCAAGTTCGCCTATGTCGCCGCCTCGCTGCGCGAGTTGCTGCGCGGCCCCGGCCTCCTCTTCCGCGTCGAGGTCGATGGCCGCGTCTACCAGGCCGCCTCGGCCATCGTCGCCAAAGGGCACTTCTACGGCGGCCGCTTCATTGCCTGTCCGGATGCGCGGCTGGAGGAGCCCGCCCTCCATGTCTGCCTGTTCGCCCAGACCGGGCGGCTGCATATCCTGCGCTACGCGATGGCGCTCGCCCTCGGACGGCTGCCGCGCCTGTCTGACGTCACCGTCGTGCGCGGCCAACGCATCGCGATCGACGGTCCGCCGGGCGAGCCCGTGCAGGCCGATGGCGACAGCGACGGCCGCCTGCCGGCGGTTATCGAGGTCGAGGCGCGGGCGCTCACTCTCGTCTATCCATGACCGGGGTCTATCCCTGACGCCGTCGAGCCCTTATAGAATTTGGACCATCAGGCGGGGATACGCGACATGAGCAAAGGGCGGGTTCTGGTCACCGGCGGGGCTTCGGGCATTGGCCGGGCGACGGCCGAGCGCTGCAAGGCCGAGGGCTACGATGTGGTCGTGATCGACCGCGAGAAAGGCGGCATCGAGGCCGATCTCAGTAAGCCCGAAGAAACCGCCGCCGCTCTCCGGCAAGCGTTGCGCGACGGTCCGATTACCCGCCTGGTCAACAATGTCGGCGTCGTGCGCCCCGGCCCGGTCGAGGCGCAATCGCTCGAGGATCTGGAAGCGGCTGTCTCGCTCAATCTGCGCTGCGCCATCCAGTGCCTGCAGGCGCTGCTGCCCGGCATGAAGGAAGCGCGTTTCGGCCGGGTGGTGAACATCGCCTCGCGCGCCGCCCTCGGCAAGGAGCTGCGCACCATCTACTCCGCCACCAAGGCGGGGCTCATCGGGATGGCGCGGGTCTGGGCGCTCGAGCTCGGCGGCTTCGGCATCACCGCCAACGCCATCGGCCCGGGGCCGATCCGCACGGCGCTGTTCGACAAGGCCAATCCGCCCGACAGCCCGCGCACCCGGGCGATCATCGATGCCGTGCCGGTGCGCCGCATGGGCACGCCTGACGATGTCGCCAACGCCGCCGCCTTCCTTCTCGATCAGCGCAGCGGCTTCGTGACGGGGCAGGTTCTCTATGTCTGCGGCGGCATGACGGTCGGCGTCGCCTCCGTCTGAAACCGTCGCCCGCGCTTCTGTCTCGCCGCTTAGTCCTTGGCGAGGCCGAGATCGACCAGCAAGGTCTTCGCCGTGACGGCAAACCCGTTTGCGAAGGCGCGGCCCTGCTCCGGGCCGGACCATTGCGGCACGAAGCCGCGATCCTTCAGCGGGTTCTGCACGTCGGGGCTGGCGTGAACCTTGGCCGCAGCCTCGGTCAGGCGCGCTTTCACCGGCGCGGGCAGGTTCTTTGGCGCCACCAACGCGAACCAGTTGGTGAAACTCCAATCGATGCCGGATTCCTTGAGTGTCGGCACGTTGGGGAAGGCCGGCGAGCGGGTGTCGGACATGAGCGCCAGGATGCGAACCTTGCCGGCATCGGCCAGCGCCTTGGATTCCGCGGGCGAGCCCGAGAACATGGTGATCCCGCCGGCCATGACATCCTGCAGCGCTGGGGCGCCGCCCTGGCTGGGCACCCAGCGCACGCGGTCCGCGCCGAGCCCGGCGGCCTTGGTGAGGCCGGCGATGGCCATGTGCCAGGAGCCGCCGGCGCCCGCACCGGAGGACGAGAAGGTGTTCTTGGGGCTGCTTTTCAGCGCGCCGACGAAGTCGTTGATGGTCTTGAACGGTGACTCGGCCGCGACCGTGATGCCGGCCGGAAAGACGAGGATGGTCGAGATGATGTCGAAGCTGTCCGGCACGATCTCGGCGAGACCCATCGTCTTGAGATAGGCGATCTCGGACGTCGCCATGCCGATCGTGTAGCCATCGGCCGGCGCGTTGGCGATAGCGGAATGACCGACGACGCCGTTGCCGCCGGCGCGGTTGACGACGTTCACCGGCTGGCCGATCTCGCGCTCCAGCATCGCGCCCATCAGCCGTGAGGCGACATCGGCGCCGCCGCCCGCGGCCCACGGGACGATGAAGGTGATCGGGCGGTTCGGATAATTCTGCGCGGCAGCCGGCGTGGCAGCGAGCGGGACAACGGCGAGTGCGGCAGCAGCCAGCAGCAGCCAGCGGCGGATGATCATGGTCTCCTCCTCGATTGTCTTTGAAGCCTTGGCGCAAGCTTAGTCCGGCTGGCGAGCGCTCACAACGATGTTGCCGGCATCAGTTCGGCGTATCCACGAAGGGGCGGCTATGGGTACTGTCGTGGTTCCAACCCTGTGAATCGCCTCGATCCATCGGGCCGCGTCCGTTCAAAAGAGGATATCGCGCCCGCGCATTCCGGCCGAGAATGGCCGCCAACGCCCGGATCGGCGCGCAGGAATACCTCCACCACGCCCGGCGTTGTCTTCAGCGTCCGTCGGGATCGGAGCTAAGTTGAAAGCCGGATTGACCTCACCGCAAGCTCCGCAGACACGGCCGCACGGCCGGCGCCGGCGCTATTGGCCGTTGGCGGGATTTCTGGTCGGCGGGGTTCTGGTTGTCACCGGTGCGGTGGCGTGGATCTACCGTGTTGATCTCATCCGTCACGAAGCGCAACGAGTGATCGAGGAGCAGGGCTTCGGTCCGGCGCAGTTCGTGGTCGATCGGGTCGATTTCGGAGGGCTGCATGTCCGCGACGTCAGCCTGCGCGGCGGAGCCTTGCGCGCGGCGACTCTCACCGTCACGTATTCTCCTGCCGGCTTGGTTACCGGTCGCATGCGCCGGGTCGAGATCACCGGCTTGCGTCTCGTGCTCACGGACAGCGGCGGCGGCGTCCTGTTCGGCGGGACTCCGCTTGGTCGGTCGTCAGCGTCGGAATCGTCGCCACCCGGTGGCGGCGGGATCGAGGCCCTCAAGCTCACCGATACGCAGCTGGTGTTTGAGAGCGCGGGCAGCCGCTATCAGGCGACGCTCTCCGGCGAGGCGGTGCTTGATGGCGGCCGGCTTCGTGCGACTTCAATCACTGCCGACCTTGCGGTGCATCGCGGGAACGACCGCTATGCCTTGCGGATCGTCGCGCCAATCCTCGATCTCACGCTCGAGGGAGACGCCCCTGGAGCGACGTTCGCGGACCTCTCCGTCACGGCGGCCGCTCCGCCGTGGACGGCCGGCTCCCTCGACGGCGAGGTTCGCTGGCGCGCCGGCCAGGCGAGCGTCGAGATTTCCTCGGGCACGATATCCCATGCGCAGAAGCCGCCGCTCATCCGGCCGGCCAGCCTGCGCGGTAGCGCGACCTTGATCGAGCAACGCATGGACTACGCCGCGCAGCTGGTCATCGAGGCGCCCGACGGCAAAGGGAAACTCACGCTCGATGCCAAGGGCCGACACGATGTCGCTTCCGGCAGCGGCTTGGCGCATATCGTCATGGCCCCGGTGGTCTTCCGGCCAGACGGCCTGCAGCCTGCCGATTTCTTTCCCGGCATGGGCGCGGAGCTTGACCGCATCGGCGGGTCCCTGGGGTTAGCGGGCCCCGTGCGCTGGCAGGATAGCAAGATCGTATCTGACATTGTCGTGCACCTCGTCGACGGATCCGTGGAGGCGGCGGGAAGCACGATCACCGATGTGCACGGCGACGTGACGCTAGTGGGTCTCCTGCCGCCCGCGACGGCGCCGGGCCAGGAACTGGCCGGCCTCGTCGAGGCCGGCGGGCTGCCGCCCGGCAAGGCGGCGATCCGGTTCCAGCTTCGCCCGAACTCTACCCTCATCGTCGAGAAGACGAGTTTCGAGTTCGCCCGGGGCCGGATCGCGACCTCGCCCTTTGACGTCGATCCCGCGGTGTTGAAGGTCGACACGGTGGTGCAGGTCGACGAGGTCGATCTGTCGGAGCTCCTGCACCTCGTCGGCGTCGACGGGCTCAGCGGCACGGGTCGGCTCAGCGGACGGATCCCGCTGACCCTCGATGGCAGCCGGTACGCGATCCGAGACGGAAGCCTAGCGGCGGGCGGACCCGGCGTGCTGCGCTTCAGGAGTGATAAGCTGCCGTCGGGGATCGCCAGCGCGGGCGAGGAGATGGCGCTGGCGCTGCGCGCCCTGGAGGATTTCCGTTATGACAGCCTGTCGCTCACCCTCGACAAGGGCAAGACGGGGGAGGGCACGATCGGGCTCCACTTGAGCGGCGCCAACCCGGCCGTGTTCGCCGGCCGGAGATTCAACTTCAACATCAAATTCGAGAGCAATTTCGACCGTCTGACCGACCTTGCGCTTCGCAGCCTGACCGCCACCCAGGAGCTGTTGCGGCGCGCCGAAAGGAGCACGACAAAGTGAGCCAGCCATCAGTGCCGCAGGCGAGGACGTTGTTTCCGCCCAATCGCGACGAGATCGGACGGCGAAGGCCGCCGCCCCGCTGGCGTCCGGGCGCTCTGCCCGTCTTCGTGGGTTTGGCCCTCGCCGCGTGTACGCCGACCGTGGAGGTCGTGGCGCCGAAAGAGCCGATCACCATCAATCTCAACATAAAGCTCGATGCCGATGTCCGGCTGCAGATCGAGGAGAAGGCGAAAGAAGATGTCGGAACCAAACCAATCTTTTGAAGCGGTGTGGACGTTACCGGGCCGCCGGCGCTTCGGTCTCTGGCTGGGATTCGGCCTGCTGCTCGCTGCGCTGGTATCGCCCGCGACGACTCAGGCGCAGAGCCGTGTCCTCGACGCGCCGCGCGCCGCCGGCCTGGTAGGCGAGCGTTTCGACGGTTTCGCGGTCGCGCGCGGCGCGGTGCCGCCCGATGTCGCGGCACTGGTGGAGACAGTGAACGCGGAACGCCGCGCGATCTACACCCAGCGCGCCTCAACGCAAGGCGTGCCGGTCCAGGAGGTCGGAAAGGTCTACGCTCTCGAAATCCTCAAGAGCGCGCCGGCCGGCACCTGGTTTCTCGCCGAGAACGGCCAGTGGACGCGGCGATAGCGGCAGGGGGCTGGCTCGAGCGGACGCCCCGGTCCCCAACCGACGCTAGGGTCTGACCTCGATCATGAAACGCAGCGTGTCCCCTTCGCGGATGTTTTCTTTTTTTCGTACCTCCGCCTTCAGGGGGAGGAGATAGGTGCCCGACTTCCGATCCGGAAAGATGGATGTCGTCCAGCGCGTTTCTCGGACCGTGACCGCGACAGGCAGCGAGCCCCAACCCCGTTTCGCCCCTCCGTACAGCCAGCGGATAGCGTCGGCTTGGTCTTTTGGCAGAGTGACGAAATGCCAAGCCGCTTTGCCCTGATAGACCCAGACCTTCGCGGCGATACGGTACTGTGGCTGCGACGTCGGATGCACGGGAACCTCGCCTAGAGCAGTTTGAGCTGGTCGCCGGGCCGTGGCGGGACGGCGAACTGCGACAGATCGGGATTCCAGTCATTCTTGTTGAGGCCGAGGCGCTGAGAGGCCAACTGAAAGCGCTTGTGCAGGAGTTCGGCATAGACTCCCTGGCCGCGCATACGGCTGCCGAAATTGGGATCGTTGAGCCGGCCGCCCCGCGTCTCCTTTATCAGGTTGAGCACGTGCTTGGCCTTGAGCGGCGCGTGCTCCTCGAGCCATTCGGCGAACAGGTCCTTGATCTCGAACGGCAAGCGCAGAAGGGTGTAGCCGGCTGAGCGCGCTCCGGCCGCCTTCGCGGCTTCGAGGATCGCCTCCAGCTCGTCGTCGTTGAGGGCCGGGATCATGGGCGCGGCCATCACGCCGGTGGGCACGCCGGCCTCGTTGAGCGCCTTGACCGCCGCCAGCCGGCGTGTGGGCGTCGAGGCCCGGGGCTCCATCGTATTGGCCAGATGGCGATCGAGCGTCGTGATCGAGAGAAAGACGCGCACCAGGTTCTTCTTCGCCATCGGCCCGATGACGTCGAGGTCGCGCAGCACCAGCGCCGATTTGGTGACCAGGCTGAACGGATGGTTGAACCGGGCCAGGGTCTCGAAGATGCCGCGCGTGATTTTCATCTCGCGCTCGAGCGGCTGATAGGGATCGGTGTTGGTGCCGAGCGCGATCACCGCCGGCTTGTAGTTGGGCTTCGAGAGCTCGGCGGCGAGCAGCGCCGGCGCGTCCGGCTTGACCAGGATCTTGGTCTCAAAATCGAGCCCGGTGGAGAGGCCGAGATAGCCGTGGCTCGGCCGCGCGAAGCAGTAGATGCAGCCATGCTCACAGCCACGATAGGGATTGATCGATCGGTCGAAGTTCACGTCCGGCGAATCGTTCTTGGTGATGATGCTCCGGGTCGCGTCGCGCAGCACGGTCGTGCGCACCGGCGGGGTGTCGTTGTCCCCTTCGTCTCCGGACTGGACCTGCCAGCCGTCATCCGTGGCGAACCGTTGGGCCGGCTCGAACCGGCCGACCGGGTTGCTGATGGCCCCCCGGCCTTTGCGCGCTTTCTCGGGAATGATGTCGACCATGAGCCGATTATGGGCTACGGTGAGAACATATCAAGAACATTGTGGAACTTATCTATATCTGGTATAGTTTTTCCTTCGGAGCCCTACCGATGGCACGCAAACGCACCGATACCGGTCTTTCGGCCGCACAGATAAAGACGGTTGAACAGATCGCCCGCGAACGCGGCTTGGAATTGCCGGAGGGTTGGCAGAAAGACGCCGCCTACGGCCGGGCGCTGCTCGATTGCTTTGCCATCCACCGCCAGACGCGGCCCCTCAGCGAGGTCGTGCGCTTCGTCAACAACCTGGTGATCGAGGTCGAGCAGGGCGCCACGGCCGACGAGCTCCGCCAGAAATACCGGGTGCCGGCGAACCTCGCCCTGACGCTTCACCGCTACGCGCTGAAGCAGCTGGGTTGGCGCGGGGCGGAAGACTGGTTCAGCGATCGCGACCGGCTGAACCGGGCGCTCGAAGACGACGACGCGCTGGCGGTTTAAGCCGCGGCGTCGTCCTGAAGCTTGTTCCAGATGCGGTCCATGTCTTTGTGGTGCCGCTTGAACAGCTCGATCAGCTTGGGATCGAAATGGGCCGTCGGGTTGATGCGCTCGTCGCCCTCGACGATGATCTTGTAAGCCTGCTCGTGCGTGTACCCGCCCTTGTAGGGGCGCGGGCTGCGCAGCGCGTCATAGATATCGGCGATCTGCACCAGGCGGGCCGAGAGCGGGATCTGCTCGCCCTTGAGGCCGCTGGGATAGCCGCTGCCGTCCCATTTCTCGTGATGGCACAGCGCGATCTCGGCCGCCATCTTGAGACGGTCGGATTGCAGCAGGATCTGGTGGCCGTACTTGGGATGGAGGTCCATCTCGCGGCGCTCTTCGGGCGTCAGGCGCCCCTTCTTCTTCAGGACCGCTGAGTCGACGCTCATCTTGCCCACGTCGTGGAGCTGGGCGGAGTAGCGGATCTCGTCGCAGAATTCGGCGGGCATGCCGTATTTCTGCGCCAGCATGTAGGCGTATTCGTTGACCCGGACAATGTGATTGCCGGTGTCCTGGTCGTGCAGCTCGGCGGCGCGCGCCAGCAAGCGGATCGAGATCTGGAACGCGTCTTCGGTCTGGTCCTTGAGCCTGGCGATGCGCTTCCTCTGGCGCTGCAGGGTGCGGCTGCGCTCGGTGAGGCGCCGATTCTGCTCCTGGATGCGCTCGATCATCAACGCACGCTCGATGGCGCCGCCGACGATATGATTGATCGGCTGGATGAGGGCGGCATCCTCGCTGGAGAAGGGCACCGGCCCGTTATCCGAGCGATTGCGCTTGTTGATCAGCTGGACGACGCCGATGACTTCCTCAGCATAGTTCTTGAGCGGAAAACACAAGACCGAACGTGAGCGGAAGCCGGTCGCCTTGTCGCTTTCGGGGTTGAACTTGTAGGGTTTGTCGGACGGAATCTTGTAGACGTCGTCGATCCGGATGCGCTCGCCGGTGCGGGCGACATGGCCGACGACCGAGTTGGCGTCGACGGGAACTTTCACCGCTTCGGGCGGCACGGCCAGAACGTCATTCTGCAGGCTGGCAATCTCCAGAATCTTCTTCCGGCCGCGTTCGCGCACGATATAGATCGACCCGGCCTCGGCGCCGGTCAGCTTGCGGCTCTTGACCAGCACGCGGTGCAGCAAATCGTCGACCGCCGGCTGGGGGCCACCGCTGATGAACTCGACGAATTCGAGAAGAACGCTCACCCGCGCATTATGACACGGCGGCGAAAATTTTCGCCAGCCGGTCCGCGTGGAGCGTGTGGATAATGGCGCGCCGGGCCACGGCGCGGGCCTCGGGCCCCAGAGCGCGTTCGGCGCCGCTGGCGCGGAATGCAGCGTAGGCCGCGGTGGTGCGCAGAGTGATCAGCCGGGCAAAGGGTTTGAGCCAGGGCCGCAGCAGGCGCGCCACGGAGGCACGGCGGCCGCGAAAATAGGCGTTGAGGAAGCGGGTCCGATCGGCGGAAGTCAGGCTCTCGCCGCTCCGCCCCCAGGCGATGGCGATCGGCAGGAGGGCGTGCGCCAGGTCGATCGCCGGACAGGCGTACTGGCCGCGCTCGAGATCGAGACAAACCGCCCGTTCGTCGCCGCCGCCGGCTTGCGCGGCGATGAGGAAGTTCCGCGGGTGAGCGTCGGCGACGATCAGGGCGCGCGGGAGGGCGCGCAGCGCCTTGGCGTGTTCGCGGGCGAAGCGCGTCGCCCAGTCACGCTCCGCGTCGAGGACGGCGCGGATATCCGACTTCAGGGCCGACGCCCCGCGTTCGAGGTTCCGCTCGATCAGGGCCAGGGTGGCGGCGAAGGACTCCGGCGGGGCCGGGATCGGGGCGCGGCTCTGCGGTACCGGCAGGTTATGGATGGCGGCGAGCGCCCGGCCGATGGCCGGCAGGTCGGCAGGCACGCGAGGGATCCGGCCGCCGATCGCCTCGACCAGCAGGGCGCCGCCCGGCAGATCGCGCGAAGGCGGCAGCACGGCGTGCAGCGCCGGAACGTGTCCGCTGGATGCGGCGCGGCGGAAGATGGCCGCCTGACGCTCCAGCGTCTCGGCCGCACCGGGCAGGATAGGCACGCGCAGCACGAGGCCGCGTCCGCGCAGCAACCAATGCCGGTGGGCAAGCCCGTGCCGCGGCAGCTCCTCCAGACTGGCGGCGCGCACGGCGGCGCCAGCCTTCGAGAGCGCAGCGGCGAGCGCGTTTCGGTTGGGAACGTTCAGGCGCGGCGGCATCGCGCCCGTTCATACCCCGCCCTCTGCATGACGGCTAGCGCTTCAGGCGCGCCAATCTCGTCGAAGGCGCTCGAGCGGTTGCCGCCGTCTAAACAATCAAGCCACGGCGGCGCTTGACTTGGCGAGCCCTCGCTCATATACTTAACCACATGGTTAAGTATCAGGAAGCCACTCTCGACCGCACCTTCGCGGCCTTGTCTGACCCGACACGGCGTGCGCTGTTGGCCCGCCTGAGCGACGGAGAGGGGCAGTCGATCAGCGAGCTTGCGCGCCCGTTTCCGGTGTCGCTGCCGGCGATCATGAAGCATCTCGACGTGCTGTCGGAGGCCGGGCTCGTCGTGCGGACAAAGGCGGGCCGCACGGTGACATGCCAGCTGACCGCGGGGCCGATGGAGCAGGCGATGGATTGGCTCAACCGCTATCAGCGCTTCTGGTCGGATCAGCTCGACCGCCTTGCCGCCTTCGTGGAGGACGAATCATGGTCACCGTCGACAAGCCCAGCCTCACCCTCAAGCGACGGCTCAAGGCGCCGCCGGCGAAAGTCTACGCCGCCTGGACCGACGCGGCGCAGCTAGCCCGCTGGTTCGGGCCGGCGAAGGTCACCGTGGTGCGCGCCGAGGCCGACGCCCGAGTCGGTGGCCGCTACCGTATTGTCATGCGCACGGACGACGGCGAGGAGCACAACGTCGGCGGCGTCTACCGGGAGGTGGTGCCGAACCAGAAGCTGGTCTTCAGCTGGGCCTGGCGTTCCACCCCGGAACGCGAATCCCTGGTCACTGTTGGCCTGAAAGCGGACGGTGACGGCACCTGGCTGACCTTGACGCACGAGCAGTTCTTCGACGACGAGGCGCGCCAGCGCCACGAGCACGGCTGGACCGGCACGTTCGACAAGCTCGAAGCCTATTTCAACGCATAGAGAGGAGCCTGCGATGGCCAAAGCCCAACTGGTGGAAAAATACGCACCCGCGCCGGAGCCCTTGCCGCGCGGAAGCCATGGGACGTTTTACTGGAACGAGCTGCTGACTCGCGATGTCGAGAAGGCCAAGAAATTCTACGCCGCGACCATCGGCTGGAACTTCGAGCCCATGCCCGCGGCGAACGGCGGCACCTACTGGTGCTGCAAGCTCGGCGAGCATTATGTCGGCGGCATCTTCGACATCAGCGGCCCCGAATTCGCGGGCCTGCCCGAGCACTGGATGTCCTACCTCGCCGTAGACGATGTCGACGCGCGGGTGACGAAGGCGATCGCCGCCGGCGCCACCCTGATGAAGACCCTGGACATCCCGGGCGTGGGCCGCATCGCCATGCTGCGCGAGCCCGGGGGAGCCGGGATCGGCTGGATGACCCCCACACCGAAGAATTGAGAAGGAGCTAACCGTGCAGAACAAGATCGTATCGCAGGACGCATGGCTGGCCGCGCGCCGTGCCCTGTTGGCAAAGGAGAAAGCGTTCACCAAGGCGCGAGACGCCCTCAGTGCCGAACGCCGTGAAATGCCGTGGGTCAAAGTCGCCAAGGACTATGTCTTTGACGGCCCGCGTGGCCGGGAGTCGCTGGCGGACCTATTCGAGGGCCGCAGTCAGCTTGTCGTCTATCACTTCATGTTCGGTCCGGACTGGCCGCATGGCTGCCCATCCTGCTCGTTTATGGCCGACCATATCGACGGCGCCAATCTGCATCTCAAGCATCATGACGTCACCCTGCTGGCCGTGTCGCGCGCGCCTTGGCCGAAGATCGCGGCGTTCAAGCAGCGCATGGGCTGGCGCTTCAAGTGGGTGTCGTCCTCCGGCAGCGATTTCAACACGGACTTCCACGTGTCCTTTACCGCGGCCGACAAGGCGAAGGGCAAGGTCACCTACAATTTTGAGACCATGGACTACATGTTCGACGAGCTGCCGGGAGCCAGCGTCTTCCACCGCACCGAGGCGGGCGCGATCTTCCACATCTACTCGGCCTATGCGCGCGGTCTCGACCTGATGCTTGGCGCCTACAACTGGCTCGACATCACGCCGAAAGGACGGAACGAAACCCACGGCATGGAATGGGTGAAGCATCATGACCGCTACGACGCGGCCCTGGAGGCGGCCTCGTGCTGCCACGCCGAGGCGCTCGACCCGATCTCGGCCTTCCGTCAGCAGCTAAGCAAGGCGGGATAGTGAAAACCCATACGGGAAGCTGCCATTGCGGGGCGGTGCGCTTCGAGTGCGAGCTCGACCTGGCCCAGGGGACGAGCAAATGCGATTGCTCGGTCTGCGGTAAAGGCCGGTTCTGGAAGGCGATCGTCAAGGCGGACGCTTTCCGCCTCGTCCAGGGGCAGGAGGCGCTGTCGGACTACACGTTCGGCAGTGGGACGATCCATCACCAGTTCTGTCGACGTTGCGGCATCAAAGCGTTCGGCCGCGGCCATCTCGAGCAGCTCGGCGGCACGTTCTATGCGATCAACGTTGCTTGCCTCGACGACGTCACGCCGCAGGAGCTGGCAGCCGCCCCCGTGACCTACGAAGACGGCCGCCACAATGCCTGGGAGAGGCCGCCGGTCGAGACGCGGCATCTCTGATTGATATCCTTTCTCCCCGCAACACGGGCGGAAAGGGAGTCGCGTTACTCTGGCTGAATGCCGGCGGCCTTGACGATGTCCGCCCATTTCTTGGTTTCGGAGATGACGAACGCCTTGAGCTCTTCCGGGGAGCTCTTCTCCGCTTCGATGCCGGCGGCCAGCATACGATCGGTGGTCGCCTTGTCGGCCAGGGCGGCGTGCAGGGCGCTGCGGATCTGGTCGACGATCGGCTTGGGCGTCTTGGCCGGGGCAAAGGCGGCGAACCAGGCGGTCAGCTCATAGCCCGGCACCCCCGCTTCGACCATCGTCGGCAGGTCGGGGGCGAGAGGCGTGCGCTGGGCGCTCGACACACCGAGACCGGTCACCTTGCCATCCTTGATCTGCGGCAGGGTGGTTGAGAGATCGGCGAACACGAGCTGGATATGGCCGCCGAGGATATCGGTGATGGCCTGCGGGTTGCTGCGATAGGCGACGTGGACGATATCGATCCCGGCCAGGCTTTTCAGCATCTCGCCCGCCAGGCGCGACGAACTCGACCCGGCGCCAAAGCTCAGTTTTCCGGGATTGGCTTTGGCGTACGCGACGAGGTCACGCACGTTCTTGGCCGGCACGGACGGATGAGCGATCAAGGCCAGCACGATCGTCCCGATTTTGCTCACCGGCTCGAAATCGTTCACCGCGTCATACGGCATCTGCTTGAGCAGGCTCTGATTGGCGGCGTGGGTGGTGTTCGTGGCGATCAAAACCGTATAGCCGTCGGGCGCGGCCCGGGCCACGGCCTGCGCCGCGATGACGCCGCTGCCGCCGGCCATGTTCTCGACCACGACCTGTGTGCGCAATGTCTTCGCGGCGTGATCGCCGAGCAGACGAGCCAGCGTGTCGGTGGCGCTGCCGGCCGCGAACGGCACGACGAATTTGATCGGCCGGCTCGGATAGGGCTGCGCGGAGGCGGGTGACGCCACGGCCCAAAGGGTCAAAGCGACAGCAAGAACGGTCCTGATCATGGTTTGGTTTCCTCCATTGATTGGGGTTGGTTGTTGACGCGCTCGAGCAACGCGCGCTTCACGCGCACGGTCGCCGCGAGCAGCAGGAACGAGAGGCTCTTGCCATGGCCGTCCAGACCGAGACTGGCGTTGACTCCGCCGTCGAGCGCGTCGTCGAGCACGAAGTTGAACGCGTGGAGTTTGGGCAGGTCGTAGCGCACAACATGGGACGGTCGCCGGCTGGCGTAGATCGCCGCGACGGCCTCGGCCGTCATCTGCGAGGCCAGCGTCTCGTAGACCGCCGGGTGCCGGCAGATCAACGACACGTTGAGCCGGTTGCCCTTGTCGCCGGCCCGAGCATGAGCAAGGCGGTGCAGCGGCACCTCGACCGTGTCGCTCATGGCGTCTGGTCCACGAAGGAGACGGTCGGCCGCACGCGGTCGCGCTCGATCAGGCACGAGGCGCTGGCCAGACGCGGTGTGATCCGCGTGCGCACGCCGCCGCCGCCGGCCGGACCGGCGCAATACAGCGCCTCGACCTCGCCATTGAGCAGTTCCAGCGGCTCGCGCTGCATGGATTCGGCGGCGAAGCGGATTCGGACATCCTCGGGTTCGGCGCTCGCCTGCCGGAGACTTGTCCCGGCCGTATCGCCCAGGATGCTGACCAGGCCGATGGCGTCGGCCCGCAGCGCCAGACCCGGGGCGCGGCGCGCCATGCGGAGCCGCACGGTGTCGATTGCCAGCCGGGCGCGCGCCGCGGCGTTGGGGCCGGCATACGAGATCTCGGCTTCGGCAAGCAGGCCGCTGTCGATACACACCGTTGCCTTCAGCGTCTCGGGCCGCTCCTTGCCGCGGGCGCCCTTGACCCGGATGCGGTTGCGGCCCGCCTCGGCCAGCTCGACATCCGTGATATCAAGGACGACGTCGGGCGTCAGATACGCCGCCGGATCGTGAATCTCATAGAGCAACTGCTCGGTCACCGTGCGGCGGTCGACCAGACCGCCGGTCCCCTCCGGCTTGGTGATGACGAACTCGCCCGACGATTCGATTTCAGCGATTGGGTAGCCGAGCGTGTCCATGCCGGGCACGTCCTTGAAACCCGGATCGGCGAAATAGCCGCCCGTCACCTGCGAGCCGCATTCGAGCAAATGGCCGGCGAGGGTGCCGGCCGCGAGACGCTGCCAGTCGTCGAGCGCCCAGCCAAAGCTGTGGATCAGCGGCCCGAGCGCCAGTGAGGGATCGGCGACGCGGCCGGTCACCACCACCTGAGCGCCGCCAGCGAGCGCTTCGGCGATCGGGGCGGCGCCGAGATAGGCGTTGGCGGCGATGATCGCCGGTTTCTCACGCAGGAGCGTCCAGCCCGTCTCGCGCGCGGCAAACTGTTCGGGCGACAGCAGGGTGGTCAGGTCGTCGCCTTCCACCACGGCGATCCGGACCGTCGCGAAGCCGAGACGTCGCGCCAGGGCAGCGATGCGCGCAGCCGCCGCGCGCGGATTGGCCGCGCCGAAATTCCCGACGATCCGGATTCCCGAGCGCAGGCAATCGGCGAGGACCGGCTCGAGAAAGCGGTCGAGCAGCGGGTTGTAGCCGCGGTCCGGGTGATGGCGCCGCTCGATCTGCGACAGGGCAAGGGTGCGCTCGCCCAAGGTCTCGTAGATCAGGAAACGCGGCCCCTCCTGGGCCGCGAGATCGCGAACGATGGGGATGGCGGCGTCGGTGCGATCGGCGGCAAAGCCGGCACCGGCGCCGATGAAGACTTTGGCCGGACGAGGTGTCACGGGCCCGACGCTAAGCGGGACAATTCATTGCGTCAAATAACTAGTCCCTCATGATATAGAGGGTAAGCCTATGAACCTGACCATCCGCCAGCTTGAGATCCTCGTGGCTGCGGCCGAGGCCGGCACGTTCAGCGCCGCTGCCGGCCGGCTGGGCATCTCGCAGCCGGCGCTGAGCGAGACCATCCGCCGGCTGGAGAGCGAGACCGGCCTGCGTCTGTTCGACCGCACGACGCGCTCCCTCGCCCTGACGGCCGACGGCCGCCATGCGGCGGCGGTGGCGCGCGAGGTGGTGCGCGACTTCCAGGCGTCGCTCGGCAGTATTGTCGATCGATCCAAAGGGCGACGCGGGCGTGTCACGCTGGCCGCCTTGCCGTCGATCGCCTGCGCGGTGCTTCCCGATGCGGTGCGCAATTTTCGCAAGGAATTCCCCGGTATCGACGTCGGCGTGCACGACGTGCTGCACGAGCGCGCGGTGGCTTTCGTGGCCGACGGTCAGGCCGATATCGCGCTGACGACGGGGCCCGGTCGTCTTGACGGGCTCCTGTTCGAGGAGCTGGGTTCGGACGAATTCCGCCTCGTCTGCGGAAAGTCGCATCCCCTGGCCCGTGCCAAGGATATCGGCTGGCGCGATCTCGCCGCCTATCCGTTCGTGGCTATGGCGCGCACGTCATCGGTCCGCCGGCTCACCGACGCGGCTTTCATCAACAGCGGCACCACGCTCGATCCCGCCTACGAGGTCGAGCAGATACCCTCGGCCGCCGCGCTGGTCCAGGCCGGGCTGGGCATCACCGCCTTGCCGTCGCTGACCTTGGCCATGTTCAAGGGGCACGGCCTGGTGACACGCGCCCTGCGTCGGCCGACGATGCGCCGGCCGATCGGTCTCATTCGCTTGGCGAGGCGCACGCCGGCCGAGCCCGTGCTTGCCCTGGTGGGCCATCTGCGCCGGAGCTTTGAGCGGCAGCGGGGCTGAAGCCGCCGTAGCGCCCTCAGCCCCGTGCTGCCCGTCCGCGTTTTCTACTCGGCAGCCTGCGAGCCGAAACGTCGCGCCGCCGACGAGGCGCGGTCCTGCAGATCCCGCGTCATGGCGCTCGAGGCCGAGATGTCGGTCTCGTAGAGACGCAGGTAGAGGTCTGAGGTGCGCTTGACCTGAGAGACGAAGGTCTGGTTGAGCTTGAGCGAGAGGTCGAGCGTGCGTTCGACCGAGGATCGCATGCGCGATGCCCAATCGCGGTTGAAGGTTTCGATTTCCTGCATCAATTCCGCGTAGGGCTGCATCATCGTCGCCGCGGTCAGCTCGGCGACCGCCTGCTGGGCGTGGCGCGCCGCCGACTGGGCATCGCGTGAGGCGGCGTTGGAGTCGCGTGAGAACTGCTCGCGTCCCTGGTCTCGATTGCCGAACTGTCCCTCGCGGACGCTGAACGGCTCGCGCCCTGTCGTCGCTTGTTTGTTCTCGCTGGTGTCGTCCTGTGGCTGTTTGGCCATGCCTGTTCCCTTTTTTTTGAATCGGTAACGCCCGTTTGCGAATACCGAGTGCACAACCCCTCGCGAGAGCGGCGGTTCCGCATTGCGGCAATAAGAGCTGGGGATAATCTCATGCGCGTATCGAGGCGAGCGTGAACGGCAACGGGGCCAATGCGCAGAAGGCGCATTGTGGTGGCGCGGTCACAGTCGAGAGATGGTTTCTCAGCAGCCCGGTTACGGCTCGATCAGCCGGCCGATCCGGCGCCACTCGTC
>Ga0196963_10000874_pt1 | contig 22999 bp, 19 predicted proteins | sample S1_5metaG_FD_148600 | JGI IMG/M metagenome (GOLD analysis project Ga0196963, IMG submission 148600) | Soil microbial communities from Anza Borrego desert, Southern California, United States - S1_5 | ecosystem: Environmental > Terrestrial > Soil > Desert | place: USA: California | collected...
GGCGAGAACAAGCTGGCGGCGCGGAAGCGAAGGGTCAGCGAGCCGTCGGCGTTGAGCGTCGCGAAGAACTTGGAGGGCGGCACGGGCGCGGGAAGGGTGCCCGGGGGCGAGTCGGCGTTGACGCCGCTGAGGGAGTACACGCTCGGGTTGCCGGTGGTCTCGGCGAAGGCCTTGATGAGGTTGACGTAGGCCCCGGCCACGATGCGGGCCGCCGACTCGGAGTTGTTGAGCGTCCGGGTGGCGTCCTTGCTCGCTTCGCGCTTCACCTGCGCGTCGTCCTCGGCCGCCTCCAGGGCCTCGACCAGCGTCTTGAATGCGACGGTCTGGGGCCCCGACAATCCGATTTGCGCCTGGTTCAAAATCCACTGGGCCTGGCGCACCTTCGCCCACGCGATGAACTCGGACTACGTCTCAGGGATGTTCGACATGTGACTGACTCCGCGAGTGCGGCCGCATGGGCTGGTTCAGGTGTGGCAGCCCGCCTGGCCTATCCAAACCTCTCTGACCACACTCGCGGGCCTACGTGGTTGCCGCGTGTGCTGAAAAAGGGATCGGGAAGGCGAGGGCGCGGGTTTATCGAATGTGACGGATTTTTCGGAGATCGCGTGTGGGCAAGGAGTTGCGCATACGCAGGGGGACCTCCGCCTGGCGGTATACTCGCGGGTTCGAGCAGGAGAATCGCAGCAAATGCCAATCACATCGAAGGACAAGCAGGAAATCGAACAGCTCTATAGCGACTTCAAGTCGAAGTGGGGGGGCTGTAAAGAGGATTACTTCGCGTGCCTCTACCTCTCGCGGAAGTTCGAGCGTCCAATCGAGGACATCCGTCCCTTCGTCGCATTCGGTAACAACGACTACGGGATTGACGCCTACTTCATCGAGCGGGCCTCCAAGAACCTGTACCTGTTCCAGTTCAAGTGGTCAGAGAACCATGCCCTCTTCCGTGAGTCTCTCGAGCGGCTTGCCAAGGACGGCATCGAGCGAATCTTCGGGAACGCGAAGGCGGACCCGCACAAGAACGAGCTGCTGGCCGGTCTGCGGGCCGAGCTGGCCGACTCACGCGACCTGATCAAGCGTGTACTGGTTCACATGGTGTTCAAGGGCGATCTGGACGCTGCCGAGAACAGCCAGGGGTTGCAGGCGAGACGCGAGGACGTCGAGAACAAGCACTACATCGTCGAAGACTTCTTCAAGGGGGACGACGGGGTCAAGCGAGACATCGAGTTCCGGGTGGAGTTCATCGCCGACACTCGCCGCCCGCCGCTACCGCCGCCGCCCCAATCCTTCCGGATCAGGTTGTCGGAAGCCGCAAGCATCACGACTCCCGACGGGGAGCACACGATGCATGTTGGGTTCGTGCCCCTCATGGACCTGCACGCGATCTACCTGGCGTTGAACCAGCGCTTCCTGGACCGGAACATCCGATCGGGCCTTTCGGAGGACAATCCGCCCAACAAGAAGATCCGCCAGGCGCTTTCCGAGATCGTGCTGGAACGGAAAGTTGAGCCGGAAGTATTCGCGTTCAACCACAACGGAGTCACCCTTGCGGTGGAGCAGTTCGTGCAAAAGGAGGGTGTCTGCGAGGTCAAGGTACCGCGGCTGCTCAACGGGGCGCAGACTATTACCAGCGTCGCACGGTTCATGAAGGAGCATGAGAAGCACCCCTCGATGTCAGGCCCCGACTCGCCGCTGTCACGGGTCAAAGTGCTGGCGAAAGTCGTCGTGGCCGATCCGGCGAGCGACTTCGTGACCACCGTCACCATCAGCAACAACCGGCAGAACCCGGTCAACTCCTGGAACCTCCGCGCCAATGACCGGGTGCAGTCCGACCTCCACGATCTGTTCAAAGAGAAGCTGGAACTCTTCTACTCGCGCCAGGAAAATTCTTTCGCCGGGTACTCCGACGAGGAGCTCGAAAAGGCCGGGTACGATACGACGCGCGACCTTCGCATCCGCCCGATGGCACAGACGCTGCTTGCTATCCAGGGCGAAATCCCCAAGATGTCGCAGCTGCCGGAGGTCTTCGAAAACCAGAAGTGGTACACGGAGACATTCCGCGAGAGCTACGTTGACTCGGACCCGCGCCGCATCGTCATCGCCTACAAGACCGGGCTGATGCTGCGGGCCGCGATGGATGAGCTCGATGAACGCGCTGCGGGCAAGCACCGGCCTGCTATCGCAAAGGCGCGCAACCTGGTGTGGTCCCTGCTGGTCCAAGCGATCTACAACAGCAACAAGCTGCTGGAATACCTCGACCTCTTCGGCACCAGGATGACCAAGGAGGTCGCGTTCAAGGAGCTATTGGTGGTTCTCGCCCGGCGAGAGGTGCTACCGCTCCTGAAGACGATTCTCGACGACAAGATGTACGCGCCCAAACTCGCGGATGAGAAGTACGAGTTCCTCCGCACGAAAGAGGTCTTCACCAAGTGCATGGCCGACGCGAACAAGAAGTTCGATTGGGTGAAGAAGCCGCTTTAGCTTGGTTCGCGTGGTCGCTCGGTCGGGCAGTACCGCTCTTGCGCAGAGCTCTCAAACATGCCGCGTGCCCGGGGCCGCAGCCGGGTCCGCGGGGGAAGCCGCAGTTGGCACGGCGAAAGCGGCAGCGGCGACACCCACCGCCGCCGCAACGCGCAAGTTCTGCATGCTTCCCCTCCAGTCCAGTTGACCAGTAGAAGCGGCCGCGCCGCGAGCGTCAAGCCGTCCTCAAGCAAGGACCGAGAACGCGCTGCCCAATAAAAACACCCGCCCTGCCGCCCCAACGCCCCCGCCCGTCCGGCCGCGGGTGTTGCGAGGCTTATGGGGCCCTGCCGTTTGCTCTGCTCCTGGCCCGGTTTGGAGCAAACAGCAGACTATCCGGGCCAAACAGCAGACCTTCCGCCCCGGTCTGTAGACCCTTTGGGGCAGACTGGCGGCCTTCCGGAGCGGTCTGTAGACCTTCCGGACCAGACTGAAGACCCGCCGGGGCAAACTGAAGACCTTCCGGGGCGGTCTGTAGACCTTTTGGGACGGAAGGTAGAGGGTTGGCGACGAACGGTCCGCCGCGTGCGATCAACCTCCGGACGTGCCACCACCCTTTGGCTCTGCAAAGGGTGGTGGAGGAGCGCCGCATCACGCAGTGATGGCCCGCTCCACCCGCGCCCAACCATCACCCTTCCCAGAGCGGAAGGGTGATGGCACGAGGGTGATGCCACCTGTCATTTGACGGCAGGGAAGGTTCAGTTCTGCTCACCCCCATTGGTATGCTCGCGGCATGTACGACCCGAAGATCCACGCGACCACCGATAAAGAGCGGTTCGCCCTGCCGAACGAAACAATCTTCGATCATGTCTACCGCGTGTATGAGAGCTACAGAGCCGACCCTGGCCGGGGGCAGCTCACCTTTGTCGATCTCCCCGCCGACTTCAAGAGAGAGTACCCGGAGGTCTTCGGCCGCTTCAGTGATGAGAGCCTCGGCATCATCTTCTCTCTTGTCTGGCTCTATCTCAAAGGCGCTAAAGGGACGGTCAACGACCGGGTGATCCGAAAGTGGTTCCGCGAGGCCATCGGCGAAGGCCCCGTGCGGGATGCGGCGGGTGGCACCACCGTTTAGAACGTGCCTGGTGCCACCGGCCCACCCCGCCGATTCGGCCGCCCCACGCCGTTAGAATGACCGGCACCTATGAGCAACGCTGACCTCACGACCGGCTCCATCTTCGAGCCGCGCATTCCCGGCCTCGATGTACTCGCGTTCAACGACGCGGTCATCGCCACGCTGCCGGCGCGGGACACGACCGGGCCGGCGCTTGTTCCAGCCATGTTCACGCGCACAGGCGACGACTGGTCGACCGGCTCCGAGAAGCGAGCGCGGGTGCTGCTGGTGGCAGGCTACTTCAACCACTTTTACGACTCACTCGGGCTGTGGCTGGACAAGTTCGAAGCGCTCCTCCGACGCATGCACTGGAATAGCGCCAAGCTCCGCGTCGGTATGGGCTGGATGGGGGCGCTCGTCATCAACTACGACCTGCCCATGGGGAGGGACATCCGCCCGCACTACCACCCCGAAAACCGCAACCCCACGCCGCCGCAGTCGTGGGAGCTGCGATGCTCCTACCCAATCACCAGTGCGGAGGTGCCCGACGACCTGCGCAAACTTGTCTCCGGACGCCCCGGCTATACCGCGAAGGGTTGGGGTGCATGAACGATTGGGGCCGCCGCCGGTTTCGAAGGCTCAGGCGTAACAGCGCCACCCATCCCGTTACACTCCCCCCGTGCAACCCCGCCGCCGCTGGCTCACCGCCCGCAATGTGCTGATCGCCTACGCGGCGCTCGTGGTGGTCAGCACGGTGCGGTTCGGGCTCGAGCGCGGGTTCCGCAACCTGGATCACCACCTGGTGCCCATCGCGTTCCACGCGGTGGTGTGGGGCGGGGTGTGGTGGGCCGCGGCCCGGTACAACCGCCGCCACTTCGGCCCGCCCCCGCCAAACGCCTGCCCCCAGTGCAAGTACCCCCTCGACGACGCCATGCCCCGCTGCCCCGAGTGCGGCCGCCCCACGCGCCCGATCGTGGTGAAGGGGTTTCGGAAGGGTTGAGTGGCTCGGGGCCGAACAGGGCCAGCTGATGAGCGCTCGCACGCTGTCTGCCTAAGGCCGAAGCCGGACAGAGCTCCTGGACGAACGGGCCGAGGGCGCTGCCACCCGCACCACTTCCGACCACCGGTGAACTGGTAGTATGGTTCGGAGCGAGGGGACCCAGCATGCCTGATGTGATCAACTGGCTTCACTTGTCGGACCTCCATCTCGGGCTGGACGGTGACGCGTGGCTGTGGCCCAAAGTGAAACACGACCTTTTCGTCGACCTAGAGAGGATGCTCGCCAGGAATGGCGCCATCGATCTCGTATTTTTCACCGGCGACTTCGTGCAGCGAGGGAATGAGGCCGAGTACGCACAGTTGAACCACCTGCTACAGGAACTATGGGATGTGTTGGGCAAAGGCGGGTCAACCCCTTTTCTTTGCGCCGTGCCTGGAAACCACGACATTGTGCGTCCCGATCCAGGCTCGTCCGTCCTGAAGGCCATGACGTCGCTCTGGTGGGAGGATCAATCAGTTCGCGATCACTTCTGGCGTGATCCGAACGCTGACACTCGCGCGTTGGTTGCCACCGCGCTTGAGAACTACATGCGGTGGCTCGACTCCGTCCCCGTTCCGTTGCTGAGGGATACGGAAGGCTGCATCCCTGGGGATTTCAGTGCGACATTCAACAAGGGCTCGGTATCGCTCGGAATCGTTGGATTGAACACGACTTTCCTGCAGGTCGCGGCGGGGAACTTTCTAGGGAAACTCGACGTACACATGTCGCAAATTGCCCGAGTCTGTGATGGCGATGCGGAGGGATGGGTCCGTGCTAGAACGGCGGCTGTGCTTCTGACTCACCATGCGCCCGATTGGTTCGACCCCAGAGGGCTTCGACGGTTTCAGGACGAAATCTACCCGCCGGGCCGCTTCGTAGGGCACTTTTGCGGGCACTTGCACGAGGCCAATGTCATCGACGCATTCGAGGGGGGCACGGGTGCACGGCGGCTAAGACAGGCCAGCTCGTTGTTTGGGCTTGAAGGCTGGGGCGATGCGCAGGTGCAGAAACGTACTCACGGCTACACCGCGGGACAGTACAGCTTCGACGGCACAGCACTGACAGAGAAGCTTTGGCCTCGCATCGCGGTGCGAGTAAGGGGTGGTGGCTACCACCTCACCGCAGATGCCTCACTTAGACCAGAGGAGGACGGCTCCTTGAGCCGAGTCTTCGAGTCGCCGGGCACCGCGGAGGATCCAACTGGGAAGCCGGAACCGACTCCAGAGCCAGTAGGGGAGGAGTTCCAGCTCCTCACCGCGCCGCCGGGGGAAGCTGATGCGCTACGTATGGTAGTGTCCTGCCCCCGTTTCATTGAACAGCCAGGACCCCAGCACCGCGGCGTACGCTTGGACGAACTCAGCGCTTTCGAACACGCGCTCCGCTCCGATCGATGCGTTTGGCTTGTAGCAGACTGGGGAACGGGGCGCAATGAATTCATAGCGACCGCGCTTGAGCGGTTTAGGAAAGCCACCGTTGCTCTTGAGGCATTCCACCTCAGGTGTGACGAGGCGTCGAGGGTCACAGCATTCGAATCGTTATTCCCCCAACAGTTCGGGCATCCGATTCAGAAGTTCTGCAACATCATCGCTCAGCTACCGAATGCATTCCTATTGCTGGATGACCTACACCCCGAGTTGTTACAGAATGAAGAGCGGCCTAGGTTCGAGCGGTTGATCGGCGCAATACTGGACTATTGCCCCGCGCTCAAGATTGTGATCACAACCCGGCAGCGACCAGGGATCAGCGAATACGACTCTGTCGCGCTGCAACCACTGGAGTTGCCTGACACGCGTACCTACATCACTGCGCATCGGGACGCCCCAGTCTCGGGAGTCGATGCGGAGACGATCGAAGCGATCCACCGGCACTCCGACGGGCTACCGATGCATATCGATCGTCTGCTCAAGGCGATGAAAGTAGCTTCCTTGAGCACAGTGATCGAGGCTGAGTTGGAGGGCTCTCTGCCAGCCGAGTCCCTAGACGGTTCGGATGCAGCTGCGCTGATGAGCGCGGTAAACCGGTTGGCAAGCTCGGAGACTACTAAGAGCAAGCGGAGCTTGAAGCTCCTAAAGGTACTGTCGATGTTGCCCTATGGAGAGACCCTTGAGGTCCTTCGGCACTTTCTGCCGGCAGAGCCCTTCTTCCTTGAGAATGCGGTTGAATTGAACGAGCTCTCATTGTTAGATGTGGTTCCACTTCAGCCGGGTGTCACGGGCAAGAAAAGTGAAAGGGACCTCGCGAAGGTGCTACGGGTGCCAAGGCAAGTCCGCGACTACGTTCAGACACTGTTGAATGAAGCGGAGCGGGAGCAGATCGTCGGATATGGACTCGAGCGGTACTTCGGGCGCGGCTGGCGGGAGGGCAGAGCGAAGGTTCGTGCGCAGGACCTCGCCTATCGCGACTTCATCGGTGGCGGGGCCGGCAACGAGGCGGCACTGGTCCACCAGTACCTGCTGCAGTGCAGGAACAAGGGTGATCAGAGAGGAGTGGGGCAGGCGGCGGCGATGAGTTTGACTTTCGCCCACCATTTGTATGACCTCGACAGGTACCGTGACGCCAGTCTGGTCACCGAACCCCTCCTTGACATGGTCCCTAAGCGGGAGCACGCAGCGTTATGGGCCAGGCTAGTGGCAATACATGGCCGCGCAGTCCGCATGCTCGACGGCCGAAAGGACGAGGCCCTTACTTATCTAAACGAGGCACTGGAGGCCGGGAGCACCTTCCTTTCCAAGGACGAACAGGCATCCATTTGGCTCGGCATCGCGCTGGTGCATGATTTCCAGGGAGACGCTGAAGCTGCTGTCGACGCCGCCAACAAGGTTGTGGAGCTAACATCGAAGAAGGATGCAAAGTACGTCCATGCCCAAGCCATCATCGCTGTGGCAACGCTGTCCGTTGCAGATGCGCGGAAACGACTCGCAGAGCTGGAGGACTCGGCGCGTGCCTCAGGAAAGACCAAGCTGGCGAATATTCTCGCGCTTCAACTCGCAGATTTGAGTGGGTCCGACCGGGAGAAAACAAAGCTGGCGGACCGGGTGATAGACTCGAGAACCCCAGGGTACAACAGGACAAGAGCAATCATCCTGAAGGCAGGTGCGATCCTAGAAAACCCAGGCAAGTCGGTGAGGCCGGGCGAGGTCCAAATCTTGACCACCGCCTACTCATACTTGTACTCGCAGCGGTTTTCGAGTCTGTTCGATCGGTGCCATGATGCGCTCTGGTCCGTCTTCGAAGCGGATGGTGACACCGGTTCGCTCATGCGATTGTTCCGCCACTCATCATTTCTTTGGCGCATCCGAGGTGAGGACGCGAAAGAGGCGGAGTACCTGAGCAAGTTACGGGCTCAGCAGGTAGCCGAGGCGAACGCCGCCGCCGCTGGATGGATCATCGAACTGCGGTACTTCTGGCATCGACTTCGTGTAAGAGTTCTGCCCGGGCCCGAAGCCGGCGACAGTCTCACTTCCCCTTGAACACCCGGAACAGCCTCGTCAGCGGGTCGTAGAACTCGTCCACCACGCGTTCTTTCAGGGGGATGATGGCGTTGTCGGTGATGGTGATGTGCTCGGGGCAGACCTTGGTGCAGCACTTGGTGATGTTGCAGTAGCCGATGCCGTTGCGTTCCTTGAGGTCGGCGACGCGGTCCTCGGTGTCGAGGGGGTGCATCTCGAGGGCGGCGGAGTAGACGAAGAAGCGGGGGCCGATGAACTCGTCGTGCTTGTGGTGGTCGCGGAGGACGTGGCAGACGTCCTGGCAGAGGAAGCACTCGATGCACTTCCTGAACTCCTGCACGCGGTCGACGTCCTGCTGCTGCATGCGCCAGGTGCCGTCGGGGGCGTCGGGCTTGCGGGGCTTGAACGGCTTGAGGCGCTTCTTGACCTCGTAGTTCCAGGAGACGTCGGTGACGAGGTCCTTGATGAGGGGGAAGGCCTTCATCGGTTCGACGGTGACGGGGCCTTCCGGCAGCTCGTCCATCCGGGTCATGCACATCAGGCGGGGCTTGCCGTTGATCTCGGCCGAGCAGGAGCCGCACTTGCCGGCCTTGCAGTTCCAGCGGCAGGCGAGGTCGGGGGCCGACTCGGCCTGGATCTGGTGGATGGCGTCGAGGACGACCATGCCGACGGTGATGGTGGTGGTGTAGTCCTGGAAGCCGGCGTTGGTGGAGTCGCCGCGCCAGACCTTGAAGGTGACGGGGCGGCCGGGGCCGGTGTTCATGGCGACGGGCTTCTCCTTCAGCGGCTGGTCGGGCTTGCCGTCGGAGGCGTCGGGGGTGGTGTAGGACTTGGGGACGGCGGGCGTTGCCATAGGAGCGGGTCCTAGAAAGTGGCAAAGTGGCGAAGTGGCAAAGTGGCAAAGTGGGAAAGGCAAGGGCGCGGGCCGCGTGGGGGCGCTCCTGTCTTCATCACTTTGCCACTCTGCCACTCTGCCACTTTGCCACTCCTGCTTCGATTTACTTGTTTTCCTCGATGATCTGCTGCAGCTCGGCGGGCAAAGGCTTCACGGGCTGGCGGGTGAGCTGCATTTCGCCGTTGGGCCCCAGCTTCTGCACGTGGTTGAACTTGGAGAACTCGTTGGACTTCTCGGGGTAGTCGTCGCGGAACTGGGCGCCGCGGGATTCCTTGCGTTCGATGGCCGCGCGGGTGACGGCTTCGGCGACGGTGAGGAGGTTTTGCAGGTCGATGCAGGTGTGCCAGCCGGGGTTGTACTCGCGGTGGCCGTAGGCGGCGGCGTTGCGGGCGCGGGCCTTGAGCTTCTGGAGGTTCTCCAGGGCCCGCAGCATCTCGTCCTCGATGCGGACGATGCCGACGAGGGCCTGCATCATGTCCTGCAGCTCGTGCTGGATGGCATAGGGGTTCTCGCCGCCCTTCTCGCGGCTGAAGGGGGCGAGGGCGTTGTTGACGTGGTGGTCGATCTGGGCCTTGTCGGCGTCGACGCCGCCGCCCTGCGACTTCGCCCACTTGGCCGCGTGCTCGCCCGCGAGCTTGCCGAAGACGACGAGGTCGCTGAGTGAGTTGCCGCCGAGGCGGTTGGCGCCGTGCAGGCCCGCCGCGACTTCACCGGCGGCGAAGAGGCCGGGGACGGTGGACATCTGCGTGTCGCCGTCGACCTTGACGCCGCCCATCACGTAGTGGGTGGTGGGGCCGACCTCCATGGGCTCCTTGGTGATGTCCAGGCCCGCCAGCGTGATGAACTGGTGGTACATGGAGGGGAGCTTCTTCTTGATGTGGTCGGCAGAGTTGGGGACCTTTTCCTTGAGCCAGGAGACGTCGAGGAAGACGCCGCCGTGGGGCGAGCCGCGGCCGGCCTTGACTTCGCGGTTGATGCAGCGGGCGACGTGGTCGCGGGTGAGGAGCTCTGGCGGGCGGCGGGCGGACTTGTCGCCGGTGACGTAGCGCCAGCCCTCTTCCTCGTTGTCGGCGGTGGAGGAGCGGTAGTTGTCGGGGATGTCGTCGAACATGAAGCGCTTGCCGTTGCTGTTGCGCAGCACGCCGCCCTCGCCGCGGACGCCCTCGGTGACGAGGATGCCGCGGACGGAGGGCGGCCAGACCATCCCGGTGGGGTGGAACTGGACGAACTCCATGTCCATGAGCTCGGCGCCAACGCGGTAGGCGAGGGCCTGGCCGTCGCCGGTGTACTCCCAGCTGTTGGAGGTGATCTTGAAAGCGCGGCCGATGCCGCCGGTGGCGAGGACGACGGCCTTGGCCTTCCAGACGCGGAAGCGGCCGCGCTCGCGGTCGTAGCCGACGCAGCCGATGCACTTCTGACCACCGGTCGGGAGACCGGTGCCACCTCCGGACATCAGCAGGTCGGTGACGGTCATCTCCATGAAGACCTGGATGCCCTTGTGGACGCCGTGGTCCTGGAGGGTGCGGATCATTTCGAGGCCGGTGCGGTCGCCGACGTGGGCGAGGCGCGGGTAGCGGTGGCCGCCGAAGTTGCGCTGCAGGATGCGGCCGTCCTTGGTGCGGTCGAAGACGGCGCCCCAGGCTTCCAGTTCTTTGACGCGGTCGGGGGCCTGCTGGGCGTGGAGCTGGGCCATGCGCCAGTTGTTGAGGTACTGCCCGCCGCGCATGGTGTCGGCGAAGTGGACCTTCCAGGAGTCGCGGTCATCGACGTTGGCCATGGCGGCGGCCATGCCGCCCTCTGCCATGACGGTGTGGGCCTTGCCCAAAAGGCTCTTACAGATGAGGGCGACGGAGCAGCCCATGGCGGAGGCCTCGATCGCGGCCCGCAGGCCGGCGCCCCCGGCGCCGATGACGACAACGTCGTGCTCGTAGGTTTCGTACTGGTTCAAGGCGTAGGTCCTATGGGTCCTAGAGGTCCTCGAGGACCTCTACGACCTATCGCAGTTTGCTCAGGAGATCCAGTGGAGGTCGGTGATCTTCCCCATGCTCACCATCCGCACGTAGAAGTCGGTGAAGCCCACCCAGAAGAGGCTGATCCACGCCCACATCATGTGGCGGCGGTTGAGGCAGCTGACGCAGTCGTACCCGGCCTTGGCCCCGCCCAGCTCACTGAGCGCGTCCTTCTTGCCGCCCACGAGGTGGCGGGCGACGTGGCAGCCGAACGTGTAGCAGCCCAGGAAGATGGGGTTGAGGGTGAGGACGATGGAGCCCACGCCGATGCCGAAGGCCTTGGTGCCGTCGGCACGCGGGAAGCTGTAGGAGATGATCGCGTCGTAGGTGAGCAGCCCGATGAAGATCACCGCGATGTAGAAGAAGTAGCGGTGGATGTTCTGGAAGATGAGGGGGAACTTCTGCTCGCCGCGGTAGTTCCGCCCACGGAACTTGGGCTCGCCCACCGCGCAGCTCACGGGGTCGCCCCAGAAGGCCTTGTAGTACGCCCCGCGGTAGTAGTAGCAGGTGAATCGGAACCCGCCGGGCGCCCACAGGATCAGGAACGCGGGCGTCAGCGGCAGCACGGCCAGCATCGTGGGCAGCCAGCTCGGCCACGCCCCGAACCACGCGTGCCCCGAGACCTGCGCCCCGCCCGTGTGCGGGTCGGGCTTCCACGAGTCAAACAGCACCGGCGAGTACATCGGGCTCAGGTAGTTCGTGCCCTTGGCCCAATAGTGCTCCCCCTGCAGCGCGGCCCACGTCGAGTACACGATGAACGCCGACAGCCCCAGGAAGGTGAGCAGCGGGGCCACCCACCAGTTGTCCTTGCGGAGCGTCTTGCCCGCCGGCCGCAGCTGCGGCAGCGACTGGGGCATGGGGAGGCTCTTGCCGGTGTCTTTCAGGCCCGGGTGCAGGGGGTTCGGCAGGCCCGGGGAGGTGGGGGAAGTGGGGGTCGCGGTCATCAAGGCGGCTCCGGGAGGGGCGGCATCATACCGACTAAGAACGTGCTTAGGCGGGCGTTGCGGGGTTTGTTGGGGGTCGGCGAGGCAAACCGGGAGTTGGTCTGGAGGTTGCGTGCAAGGGGGCCGATAAGGCTGTAGGCCGCGGCCCCGTCGCGCCCCGACCCAAGGAGCCACAGATGCAGATCACGACGTCCACGCAGCCGGTCCTGACGCAGCCCATGCAGCAGCCGCTGACGCCCGCGCCCGCTCCCGCGAGCACGAACCAGACGCCCATCCAGCCCGCCCCCGCACCGGTGGACACCGTCGAGGTCTCCGAAGAAGCCACCAACGCCGCGGCCGGCCGCACCAACAAGCAGGGCAAGGCCACTGGCCATGCCCGCGTCGCGCAGAACATCGAGAAGAACGTGGCCAAAATGATCGAGCGCGAGACCGCGCGGGTCGTGGCCGCGGGCGGCGACGCCGCGAGCGTGGACGCGTTCAAGACCCAGGTCGAGGGTCTCGCCGCCGCCTACACGGCCGACCCCAGCACCCCGCCCGCGCGCGTCCTCAGCCAGATCAAGGACGCCCTCGCCGGCTTCCGCGCCCGCGAGACGGAGACCCCGACCGCGCCCACGGACGGGGAGGTCGTCCCGCCCACCGACACCGAGGTCCCCGCGGTCGATGGCGAGATCACCCCCAACACCGGCCCGCTGCCGACGCCCGCTCCCGCACCTACCCCCGCGCCCACCGACGTGCTGCCCGCGCCCGATGAGCCCATCGTCGCGGACCTCAGCGGCCTGCGGTTGCTCTAGCCCGCAGCCCCGGCTCCCGGCTCCCGTCCGCGCTCGGACCGCACGCAACCCACACACGCCCTGAGCCGCGCCTCACTTCACTCGGGTACCTTCCCCGTGAAAGGAGTGTTGCATGCGCACAGGCATTCTGGCGATGGTGATGGCGGGGCTGGTCGGTGCGGCAGGTGTTCCGGCGATGGCGCAGTCGCGCCCCACGCGCGACACGCAGCCGCAGACGCGAGAAACACAGCAGGCACGCGGCAGCACGGCGGAGCGGGTCCGGCAGGCTTCCCGGCTGCCCCGCAAGGCCGAGGAGGTCCGCAGGAAGGGCGTCCCCGCGGGCGAGATGCGCAAGGCTCTGAAGGCCGCTAAGGACAAGCGGGTCCCTGCCGGCGAGATGTCCGACGTCGCCGACGAGCACTCCCGCGCCATCGACGAGCACGGGCCCACCGACAACTTCGGCGCCTTCGTGCAGGGCAAGCTCGACCAGGGGCTGCGCGGGCGCGAGCTGGCCTCCGCCATCCGCGCCGAGCACGCCGCCCGCGGCAAGGGCAAGGGCCGCGGCAACGCCGACGCCTCCCGGCGCGACCCCGAGACACGCGAGCGTGGCCAGGGCCGTGACGACCGCGACCGCGATGCGCGTGAACGGGACAGGGACGCCCGCGAACGGGACGCCCGCAACCGTGAGAAGGACGCCCGCGACCGCGAGCGCGAGGACCGCGAGCGTGCCGAGAAGGCTGCGAAGGAGCGAGACGTGAAGGACAAGGCCCCCAGGTCCAAGGGCAAGGGTAAGAACTGAGGAGGGTGCGATGAAGAATGTGCTGAAGACAACGGTGGTGTTCACGTGTGCGCTCACGCTGGGCGCGTGCTCGTCGGGCGGCTCGAGTGGGTCAGGGCGTGCCGACAGCGGCACGCGCGCCGAGCCCAGCGGAACGCTCTCCCGCGGCGGCTCCTCCCGCGTGGCGAAGGCCGCCGAGATCGCCAAGGCAGTTGACGCCAACCCGGGGCGGGCCGACGAGATCCTCCGCGAGCACGGCATGACGCTCGAGCAGTACGACGACCTCATGTACGACATCGCCGCCGACCCGGCCATGTCGGCCGAGTTCGAGGCGAGAATGTCGCGGTGAGCGACTCGTCCTGGTGCTGAAAGCAACAACGCTCACCCGCGGGGGTGAGCGTTGTCGTTTCTATCCAGGGTCTGCAGCTCTGCGCTCGCCGCGAAGCGCGGCTGTGTCGCTCCCTGACGGTCGCGGTTCTTATGGGATCAGCAGGGGTTCCCCCCCAGCACCCTGAAGAACGCCTCGATGTCCTGGTCCGTCCCCGCGTCGCCGTCGGCGTTGAAGTCGCTGCCCAGGTGCCAGCACGTATCACAGCAGTGCCCACCGATACAGGCGAAGAACGCCTCAATGTCCTGGTCCGTCCCGGTGTCGCCGTCGCCGTTGTAATCAGCCGTGCCGCAGGCGCTGGTCTCGGCGATGTTCACCGCAAAGCCGCCCGAGCTGCTCGCCATGTACAGCCGGCGCGCCCCGTTCACCGTGAAGCCGTACGCCAGGTCCCGCGGCGCCGGGCCGGGGAAGTAGCCCGTGTCGTAGAAGCTGAACGACATCCCGCCGTCGGTCGACCGCTGCGGGCGCGAGTTACCGAAGGAGTCCATCGCGAACAGCGTCCCGTCGGCCCCGCCGTCGGCCGCGATCGAGCGCGAGTGGCTGGTGTTGCCCTGCTGCGTCCAGTTCTCGCCGTCGGGCGAGCGGAAGATCGCCCCGGCCGCGCCGGTGTTGGGCGTGCCGACGAGGAAGAAGTCGGGCCCAGATCCCAGCGTTACGTCCCATGCGTGCCACGTCGCGGGGAAGCCCACCTGCGCCGGGTTCCAGTTGTCGCCGTTGTCGGTCGAGCGCAGGATGCCGCCGACCTCATCGCTGTAGAAGGACATGAACGCCGCCACCGCCGTGCCGTCATTACGGATCGCCAGCGAGTTCACCTGATCAAAGTGCGTGCTCTCGTACTCCATCGTCCACGAGCCCGCGCCCGCGAGGCCGTACGCGAAGATCTGCCCGTACGGCGTAGTGAACGGGATGTTGCGGCTGCCGCTCATCAGCACCACGCCTCCCGCGGGGTAGGCCGCGATGTCACGCCCCAGCGAGTTCAGCGTGCTGGGCGACGCCGGCGTCAGGTTCGTCCACGTGCCGTTCGCGTTGCGCTTCCACAGCCCGTCATCGGCCCGCCCCAGCGGCCCGTCGTGGCACGCGTACAGCGTGCCGTCAGGCCCGAAGTACACCCGCTGCCACCGCGGCAGCGGCGCCGACGACAGCGTCCACGTTTCCCCGCCGTCGGTCGTCGTGTAGATGCCGCCGTCGTTGTCCCCCACGTACGCCGCGGCGATCTCCAGCGGGTTCATCGGGTTCGCCGCGAAGCTCACGAGCTCCAACCCGCTGATGCCCACCGAGAAGGGCGAGAACGCCGCGCCGCTATTCGTGCTGCGCAGAACCGCAATTGAGCCCATGCCGAGATAGATGGTGGATGCGGAAGTGGGGGAGAACTCAACCGAGTTCACCTGATACGTCGCCGTGCTGCCCGCGCTGTACGTCCAGTCGACGCCGCCGTTGGTGCTGCGGGAAATCCCTCCGCGCGTGGTGCCCACGAGGATGTGCTGCGGGTTCGCCGGATCAACCGCCACCGACGTCGCCGCGCGGCTCGGCCACAGCTGGCTCTCGTCCGACCAGTTCTGCCCGTCATCCGTCGTGGTGTACAGGCCCATCAGCTGATTGCCGAAGTCCTGCCCGCCGACGACGTACGCCTTGCCGTTGCTGAACGCGACATCGTTGATCGGCGCATTGAGCGGCGTGCCCGCCGACCGCTCCACCCAGTTCTGCCCGCCGTCGGTCGTGATCCACAGCTCGTTCGCCCCGCCGAAGTTCGGCGTAAACGCGGCGTACACCCGCTGCGGGTTCGCCGGATCCACCTCGATCGTCGTCGCGCCGTAGCCGCTGGTCACCGGCGGCGAGAGGTTGTCCCACGACGCACCGTTGGTCGTGCTGCGCAGCACCACCACCGGCGACGTGCCGCCCAGGAACTGCCCCAGCCCGATCCAGATCACGTTCGGGTTCGTCGGATCAATCGCGAGCGCCTCGACCAGCGCCTGCCCGCTCACCGGCAGCGTCACCTGCGTCCACGTCTGCCCGCCGTCGGTGCTGGTGAAGAGCCCGTTGTCGGTCGCCGCCCAGCCGCGCCCCGTCGAAGCGAAGTCCAGCCGGTTGATCGCGCGCGTGCCCGTGCCCGTCGTCGTGGACCAGAAGGTGCCCGTCGTGCGGTAGATCGCCCCGCCCCCGCCCAGGTTCACGCCCGTGATCACCACGCCCGGCGTCGTCGGGTGCGCGGCCACCGTCACCGCCGTCGCCCCCGCCGGACCGAACGTCGACCACGCGCCCACAACGGAAGAAGTGGGGGACTCCGGCTCCGCCTCTCCGCGCGGCAGCCCCGGCGCGTACGCGGCCTTATTACCATCAACGTCAACGAGCGTGCGCCCGTCATCCGTGAGACGTGCGGTCTGAGCGGCTGCGGTGGTGGTGAGGGCTGCAAGGATCAACGTGGTACGTGTCAGCATCGAGCTCTCCTGATACGAAATGAGAGATGCGCCGGTCGGCGCGAGTGCGAATGCCCCAGCACGCCCAGCCTACCAAGCTGAGGCGGGTGTCAAGCCTTCGGCACCATCGTCCTTCGAGAAATGGCCGCGAAACAAATCGGTATCTGCGTCCGCCAATGAGGGCGCGCTCATGCACTCGGTCTCCGCATTCTGCAATCAACCGGCGTGACGGCTCCCCCAATCCACTCTCTCTGTGGCTTCCGTTCCCCTCCGCCCCCTCCGTGTTCTGCCCTTTCCCTGCCCTCCCTCCGCGAAACTCCGCCCCTCCCGCGCAACTCCGCGTACCTGCCTTCGTTCACACCTACGGAGAAACGCGAGGATCCTTCCCAACATGTTCCCACGGCCCCCATTCCGTCATCACGATGTTGGCGCGCCCGCGAAGGTGGTGCCTGGCGCCCACGGGGGTTCTCACACCGGGGAGCTTGAGCTTGATCTGCGGGATGTGGAGGTCGGGCATCGTGGTGAGGGTGAGGGGCTCGCTGCCGGCGTCGGCGTCGATCTCTTTGGCGTTCTTGGCGGTCAGCGTGACTGTGTTGCCGGCGTAGATGTTGTCCTTTAGGTGCGGGGTTGCGGGGGCAGGCTGGCCCTTGGGCGGGACGTCCCTGAGGTGCAGGACGACGAGCGGGCGGTCCTTGTCTTTGTCGCGCGTGAAGGGGTGGTCGTCGTTGATGGTGATAGTGTTGTTGGCGATGATGTTGTTGCTGACGCCCTTGTCGTTGGCCTTAACCAGCGGCTTCTCGAGGAGTGCTCCGTCGTCGTCCCACCACAGGTGGAACGCGCAGCGGTTGTTGGTGAACGTGTTCTCGGCGATGGTGTTGTCCGAGCCGTGCTCGATGTTGATGGCCCCCCGCTCCAGCCCGTACGCCATGCCGCCGTTGCCCTCGAACGTGTTGCGGGCGATGATCATGTTCCGCGAGTAACCGCCCCAGATCCCGCAGATGGCGTTCTCGACGAAGCGGTTGCCCAGGATCAGGTTGCCCGAGGAGAACGTCATCTCCAGCCCGTGCGCCGGCGCGTACGAAAAGTCGTTCCCCAAGATCGTGTTGTCGTTGCACCCCGCGCTCGTCGGATCGAACGCCCCGTCCTCCGGGTTGTGCGCCGCCTCCCCCAGCGCCACCCTGCCCGCGAACCCGAACAGCCCGTCCCCGCCGTGCGTCACCGAGTTTTCCGCGATCACGTTGCTGCTGCACTGCTCGAACATCAGGATCCCCGCCGAGTCCTGCCCGCGGTTGTACACCCCCTCGCTGTGCCCGCGCACGCAGAAGTCAAACGCGTTGCGGGCAACGGTGTTCTCGCTGGACCGCCACATCGCCAGCCCCCACCCCGACAGAAACGAGCAGTCGTTGTCGAAGACCTTCGACCCCGTCACGCGGTCAAGGATGATCCCGTTCTGCGTCGCCCGCACCGTGATGTTCGAGAGCGTGCACTCCCTGCTCCGCTCCACAACCACCGCCCCGCCATGCTGCGTCATCCACTCCCGCCCGTCGTTGTTGTGCGGGAACATCCAGTCGTCGTTGTGCTCCTTCTGCGGCGTGGACTTGAGCCTCTGGCGGTAGCAGTCGTGAACATTGAGCCGGTCGAGCGTGAGCCCATCCGCGCGCGTCGCGTGCAGCCCCACCTTGAACCCCGCGATCTCGGCGTTCTTGACCGACACGTTCTTGTGCCCGTCGATGCGGATGCCCACACCCTTCAGCTCGTTCCAGTTGTTGTCGATCTTCGCGCCCCGCAGCACCGCCCCCTTCTCGAACTCCACCGTCACGCCGTCGGCCTTGACGTGCAGCACGCCATTCCCGTCCGTGTCCTCGATGATCGCCCCGGGCGCAATCCGCACCACGCACGAGCGCGTGACCTCGGTGTTGTCGCTCGTCACCTCAAGGACCGGTGTGCCTGCGGGTGCATCCACAGCAGTCTGCGAGGCGAGCGCGGGCGACAGGCAGGCGACGAGGGCGAATGTCAGCATCCGCACACGATACCGCGCCGCAAATGAAAAACGCCCGCCCCCGCGGCGAGCGTCATCATCATCAACTCGGGAACATCGCCTTACCGCCGGTCATCCGCCGGCGGCTCCGTCGCCGGCCGCTCAGCCACCGGCTGCTCGTACCGCTCCCGCGACACCCGCCGATCGTCGTACGCCGCGCCCTGCGGCAGCGGCTGCCGCTCCGCCGGCGGCAGGTCGCGCCGGTCGTCGTAACGACGCTCGTCGTACCGCCGCTCGTCACGCCTGGGGTTGTCGATCTCTTCCTCGACCCCCTTCAGCCCCTTCTTGAACTCGACAATCCCCTTGCCCAGGCTGCGGCCAACCTCGGGCAGGCGCTTGCCGAAAATCAGCAGGGCGATGCCCGCGATGATCAGCAGCTCCCAGCCGCTGAACTGTGGGAAGAAGGCGAGGGTGTTCATCGGGAACTCCAGGAATCCGGCCATCATGGCCGTGTGGGCCGAATCGTATGCACCTGATGAGCCAACGCTCATAACCCGTCGCGATTGCCCCTCCTAGAGCACCGGCGCCGGAGCCGCACGCCTCCCCACCCGCCGCTCCGCCGCCTCCACCACGTTCAGGAGCAGCATCGCCACCGTCACCGGCCCCACACCCCCCGGCACCGGGCTGAGGTGCCCCGCGACCTGCGAAACCTCGTCAAACAGCACATCACCCACCGTCCTCGTCTTCCCACCCTCGCCGGGCACGCGGTTCACCCCCACGTCGATCACCACCGCCCCCGGCTTCACCATCTCCGCGTTGATCAAACCCGGCACCCCCGCGGCCGCCACTAGCACGTCCGCCTGCCGCGTCAGGTCCGGCAGCATCGGCGTGTGCTTGTTGCACGAGATCACCGTCGCCTCCTGCCGCATCAGCAGCACCGCGATCGGCTTGCCCACCACATCCCCCGCCCCGACCACGACCGCCAGCTTCCCCTTCAGGAACGGCGTCTTCCCGTCCACCCCATATACATGCTCGAGCATCTTGACGACGCCCAGGGCCGTGCACGGCGCCAGCGAGCTCCGCCCGTACACGATGTTCCCGATGTTCGCCGGGTTCACGCCCTCGACGTCCTTCTCGTGGTGGATCAGCCCCTGGATGCGGTGCGTGTCCACCCCATCCGGCAGCGGCAGGTGCAGCATCATCGCCGACACCGAGTCATCGGTCGACAGCAGCAGGATGCGCCCCGCGATGTCGTCGTACTGCGCCCCCTGCGGCAGGCGGTGCAGCTTGTACTCGATGCCCATCGCGGTGCACGTCTTCGCCTGGTTCTCCGCGTACACCCGCGCCCCGTTATCCCCCGACTCCACCAGCACCGCATCCAGCCGCACATGCCCACCCACCGCGCGCACGCTCTGCACCCGCGCCTTGATCTGGTCGCGGAAGGCATTACTCAGCTGGACGCCGTCAATGGTGCGGGCGGGCATGCACAATGGTAGAGCTTCAGGTCCGCCGGTTGCACCGGCTGGGTCTCGGTTGACGATACAATGACCGAGCATGGTCGCACCCGCCCTTCCCGGACTGGTCCCCGTCGACGGCGCTGCTCTCGCGGCGTTCTGCCGCCGCCACCGCGTGCGCACAGTGCGAGTATTCGGCTCCGCCGTCCGTGGTGAACTCACCCCCGAGAGCGACCTCGACCTCCTGGTCGAGTTCGAGCCTGGAGTAGACCCCGACCTCTTGGAACTCGGCGGAATGCAGCAGGAACTCAGCGAGTTGTTCAGCCGCGAGGTCGATCTCAAGGTCAGCGAGATGTTCAGCCCCGAGAACCTGCGGCGGATCATGAGCTCATCGGTCATCGGCTATGCGGCCTAAGCGAATCCCCGGACCACAGGACCGAGTGCGTGTCGATCACATGATCGCCCTCATACACGAGGCGATCGCCGAGTTTGCGCCTGTGACCGAAGAGCAGTTCCTGTCGCGCAGGCTCTTTCAGACCTCCGCGGCCTGGTACATTCAAGCTGTGGGTGAAGCCGCGGCACGCGTCAGTGACGAGTCCCGCTCTGTCTTCCCATCGATCCCATGGAATCAAGTCGTGGGGATGCGCAACATCCTCTCACACGAGTACGACCAGCTGATGCCCGCAAAGCTCTGGCGCGTTTTGCGCGTGCACTTCGGAACCATGCTCCAGGAACTCGAGGCCAACGTAGACAAGCTCCCCTGGCCCAAGTCGACCTGAAACATCCCGGAGGCACATGCCAGAAATCAGCCGGTTCTACGGGATCGTGATCACCATCTACCACAACGACCACCCGCCGCCGCACTTCCACGTGCGCTACGCCGGCGCGAAGGCGAAGTTCGCCATCGACGACCTCCGCATCATCGAAGGGTCGGTGCCGCCGCGGGTGCGAGCGCTAGTGGTCGAATGGGCGACCATGCACCTCGATGAACTGCGACGGGATTGGGACCTGGCCCGTGCGCAGCAGCCCCTGCTCCCCATCGCGCTCCTAGAATAAAGCATGGCACCAGACGTCGTGAGCGTGCGGCCCGCCGGCGGCACCTGCCTGGACCTGACCTTCGCGGACGGCTCCGAGCGCCGCGTTGATATCGCGCTGCTGGCCCGCCCTGAGGGCGTGTTCAAGGATCTGCACCGTCCCGAGTTCGTCGCTTCGGCGACCGTGAACCCCGACATCGGCACGATCTGCTGGAGCACCGGCGCCGACCTGAGCCCCGACGTGCTCTTCAAAGCAGGCAAGCTGCTCAAACAGGGCACCAGCGCGGCCTAGCCGGCACCGCGTACCCGTTACCATGCTCCCGTGACCAAGCAGACCCAGCACATGGACAAGGTCGCCGCGCGCGTCAAGGACCTCCGCGACCTTCTCGTCCGCGCCAACCGCGCGTACTACGTCGACAGCGCCCCGATCATGTCGGACGCCGAGTTCGACCGCCAGCTCGCCGAGCTCTCAAAGCTCGAGCAGGAGCACCCCGAGCTCGACGACCCCGAGAGCCCCACCCACCGCGTCGGTGGCGAGCCCATCGAGGGCTTCGAGACCTTCGCCCATGCCCTCCCCATGCTCTCGATCGACAACACCTACGAGGAGGCCACGCTTCGCGAGTGGTACGACCGCGTCCTCCGCGCCCTCGACCTGGGTACCCCGCCGCTCCGCGGCGGCTCGTCCCTTTTCGACTCTGCCGAAACGAAGAACCTCCCAACGCTCGCCTGCGACCCCAAGATCGACGGCCTCGCCCTCTCCCTCCGCTACGAGCAAGGCCGCCTCGTCCGCGCCCTCACCCGCGGCGACGGCGTCCGCGGCGACGACGTCACTCACGGCGCCCGCACCATCCGCACCATCCCCCTCCGCCTCGAGGGCGACGCCCCCGACATCCTCGAAGTCCGCGGCGAGGTCTACCTCCCCCTCAAGGAGTTCAACCGCATCAACGCCGAGCGCGAGCAGGAGGGCCTCGAGCTCTACATGAACCCCCGCAACGCCGCCGCCGGCACCATGAAGAACCTCGACGCAAGGCTCATCGCCGCCCGCCGCCTCGCCTTCCTCGCCCACGGCCGCGGCGTGATCAGTGACGAAGACTTCGCCGCCTCCCATACGGACTTCCTGACCAAGATCAAACAAATGGGCGTCGCCGTCAGCGGCACCATCCCCTGCGAGACCATCGACGCGGCCGTGGTCGCCATCAACCGCTTCGACGATCTCCGCCACAACCTCGACTTCGCCACCGACGGCATGGTCGTCCGCCTCGACCGCTACGACCTTCAGCAGCGCCTCGGCACCACCGCCAAGAGCCCCCGCTGGGTGATCGCCTACAAGTACCCCGCCGAGCGAAAGACGACCAAGCTCCTCCGCGTCGAGCACCAGGTCGGCAAGACCGGCAAGATCACGCCCCGCGCCGTCATGGAGCCCGTCGTCCTCGCCGGCACCAAGGTCCAGCACGCCACGCTCCACAACTACGGCCGCATCCGCGACGCAGCCACCGAGACCGAGCGCGACCGCACCGACATACGCATCGGCGACACCGTCTACGTCGAAAAGGCCGGCGAGATCATTCCGCAGGTGGTGGGGGTGGTGCTGAAGGAGCGCCCGCGCAACGCCGAGCCCATCATCGCCCCGGACAAGTGCCCCGAGTGCGCCGGCCCGGTCGAGGTCGAACCACCCGAAGCGGAGCAGACTCCCAGCCTCGAGACCGCCCGCCGCTGCGTCAACCCCGAGTGCCCCGCCCAGGTCTTCGAGCGCCTCGTCTGGTTCGCCGGCCGCAAGCAGATGGACATCGAGGGCCTGGGCGAAAAAACCATCGAGCAGATCCGCACCGAATCACAGATCCCGCTCAACACTTTCGCCGACGTCTTCCGCCTCAGCGAACACCGTGACGAACTCCTCCAGATCGACCGCATGGGCGAGAAGAAGGTCGACAACCTCCTTGCCGGCATCCAATCCGCCAAGTCCCGCGGCCTCTCCCGCGTCCTCGCGGGCATGGGCATCCGCCACGTCGGCGACGTCACCGCCAAAATGCTCGCCCGCCGCTTCAAGGACATTCACGCCCTCCTCGCCGCCGACGAACGCGAGCTCCGCCCCAAGTCCCTCAGCAAGGACGAGGCCCGCGAGCTCGGCTTCCCCGAGGACCCCGCGCAGCGGCCCGAGACCGGCCTGGGCAAGGACACCGCCCCCGTCGTGCACGCCTACCTGCACAGCAAGGCCGCCCGCCGCACCTTCGAAGACCTCGCGAACGCCGGCGTCGACCTCACCTCCAAGGACTACATCG
>Ga0196963_10000875_pt1 | contig 22929 bp, 40 predicted proteins | sample S1_5metaG_FD_148600 | JGI IMG/M metagenome (GOLD analysis project Ga0196963, IMG submission 148600) | Soil microbial communities from Anza Borrego desert, Southern California, United States - S1_5 | ecosystem: Environmental > Terrestrial > Soil > Desert | place: USA: California | collected...
CTGTAATACGCATCCTCAAGATCGCGGCAATCCGGACAAATATTGATCATATGCTTCGGCCCATGTTGACACGGAGTCATTTGCGCTCCTTGGGCCTATCCTTCAACTCCAACTGCCGTTTCATCTCCGCATCCAACCACGGCAACAGGGGATTGGCGTACCAGAGGAGACCTTCGAGCTTATTTAGTTTGGCTACCACGTCTGACTCCTCTTGCCTGCGGCACGTAAAAAAGCAAAAGCACCCGTCCGTTCGCTTCGCTCACGGCGGGGATAAAAGCAAACCCATCCAAAGGTCTCTTGACTTCCAGAGTGTCAAAACCTATAATTCTTGCCGTTGCGAAGGGTGATGCCGGAGCAACTCCAAAGGTCGAAAGACTGAACAGAGTGAAGAGAAGCCCTCGGAGAAATCTGGGGGCTTTTTCTTTTTGCAGCACACTCTGGGAGTCTGAGCGCCTTTGGATGCTTTTGGTTTTATCCCGCCCGTAAGGGCGGAACTTCCTGGCTAGTCCTTGCATTCGATCTTCCTCATCGTCACATTCACACAATGCTCAGTCTCACTGTGCCGCTTACTTGCCGAGCAACTCCACACCTGACTATCATCCCAGCCCTGCTTCTCACTCACAAGATCCACAACTACCTTCACCACGTTCTGCACGTCGGCCTTCCTGAAGTTGCCATTCTTGAAGTACCACGAATCCACTACCTCAAGCTCAACTGACACCTTATCCGCTGCCGTCACATCCCAGCCCGGCACGTACATCTTCATATTATTCTTGTACAACCTCACCTCCGGCTTCATCTCAACGCGCTTCAACGCAAACATCACGTTATAAAGCGAGTTCATGCTCGGAGGCGCTGCGGGGAGCCGGAAGCATAACACTCCCGGTCCCGCAACAGTTCCGCTCACTTATTCGGCTTTCTTAAAATTGCGAAGCCGTTCTCGATATGTGCCAACACCGACATAATTTCCGCTGGCATCCTTCGCAGTTTCTTCTTCGTGCTGAATATCAACCAGCACTTCACGTCCAAGAAGTTCATTCAGAAACGCATCATTCACATTCGGAGCCGGATTAAGCGCATACCCAAGCGCTTTCAAGAACTTCACATACTCAATCTGATACTGCTTATTCTTCCACCAGTTCTTTTCAGCGCGGCCCTTCACGTTCAATTCTGCCCACACAACTAGGTCCATCATTCCCGTAAACAGCGGCTTATTCACGTACTGCGGCGCACCTTCTTCATTCGTGATTCCATCCACAATGCGCAACTCAAGCTTCAGGCTCTTAATATCTTTATCTTTATTTGCCTGAACCGCAGCTTTCGCAATACGAACCTTCACATTGCTCGTCGCCGGAACAATCGAACGTTGCTCTTTAACCGCGCTCAAATCACCGACTACGATCTCTTCATTCACATCAAAACCCACTTCTTCTGCACTCATTGTCCTTCTCCTTTTAGTTTGGCCTTAGGCCGTTTTGTTAACTGTATGAACCGCGTTCACAAGCGCGCCGTAAGAAATGTTCTCAACCATCTCAGGCAGCCCTATGTTGTTCTTAGCTGGCTTTTTAAAAGAGGGGAGACACTGCGCGGTGTACTTCATCTTGTCGCCAACTTTCTTTGCTTCAAGGAAGATGCTTGCATTGAAAAACCCTGCCGCATCGTTCCTAAAACCTCCAAGCGTGTTTGTGATCGTGCGTCCCGTCTTAGACGATTTTCCCGTCGCCTCATCGCGTTCCTCTTCTTCCATTTCATGTACCGGAACCACGACATTACAGGGGAGAGTCACGACTTCAGTGAGGATAAAACGCGAGAGCCACCTGTTAAGCGCCCCGTACATTGCAAGCGTATCGGTTGCGCCGCTCTTGGTCGTTGACTTCTCGTACTTCTCAATGTACATCCACCGCGCCTGCGATAAGTGAGACAAATTATCCAGAATGAATGTCTCAATCTTTCCTTCCTTCGCCCAAACTCGGCACTGATCAACATACTTCCCAAGCCTTTCAAACGTCACCTTGATATCCTCATCATCCTTCGGAGTAAAAAACTCCGCATCAACCATGTTCTCTTTCAAATGAGGATTAGAAGCTGCCGTAAGAATCCCGTTTGGTTCAATCATGGCGTAAGCCCACTTCGGAAATGTCATGGCAAAGTACGTCTTGCCAGCTCCGAACCCGCCGTTCGCTAGAATCTTAAACGTCACCTTTTTTTCCTGAATCATCTTGCTCAAATCTTCTTTGTTCATGCGATCCTTTCATTCTGCTTTATCGTGTACAGCAAATCCCTGATCTGTTCGTCTCCACTTGCCATGCAAAGTTCATAATACTCACACCACGCACAGAGCTTATTAAGCGCCCTCGGCCAAACGTTTTCCCGCTTCGAGAACTCAATCTGCTTCAGCCACTGCTCATCACTCTCGCGCCAGAACGCAATCTGTTGCGGACTCCGGTTAAACAACTGCCGCTCAAACTTGCACCAAAACCCAGCCGGTTCACCCTTGTACATCCGCGACCGATACCCAACCGCAATATTGTTGATGATCGCACCAGCGCAAGACCCGTACTTCTCCTTCACGTACACACAGTACCGCGTCAACTGTCCGCTCAACTCGAACCCGCGCCAGTACGTAGGGGAAGCAGTCTTACCAGTCGTCTTGTGATCCCACAGATAGATGTCGCCAGACTGCTTATTACGCGCAACCAGATCGATATGGAGATCGTGATCCTCTCCACCGATACTCAACGTTCCTTCTTCCTCCGTGCTAAGCACTTCCCAATTGGTATCCTGACTTGCATAATGCCCGCGATAACGATTGAGACACTCGATGCCAGTTTCGGGTGTTTTCGCTTGATCAGTTTCATCAAGTCCTTGTGGATACTCCCGAAGAAACTCAGCTTTAACTTCTTCCCATCCTTTGCCGTCATAATGAGCCTTAAGTCCCGCATGGATTCCTTGGCCCCAGTTCTTGTCGTGCGCATCCGTTCCCTCCACTTGCTTAGTCAAACCGTCGTGCTGCAACTTGTACTTGTAAGGGCAAGAGTTATACGCCTCCTTCTCGCTATACCTCACGCCTTGCCTCCAACTCCACAAGTCTCGCCTCAATCTGAAACTGCCGTTCCTCCAAACGCTCCAACACCTCAAAGATACTGCGCAGAATTTGAATCAACTGCTCTTGGTGGTTCATAATCTCACTCATACCGTGTCCCTCGTCATAACTTTGAGACCACGATCAATGCACAGCGCCCACAGTTCAAACGCCAGCTTCTCAAGCTGCTCCTGACTTGCATAAATAAAGTGTGTCTGCATGCCATTCGCTTCCGTCAGCGCGTCCACCGGCGCAGTCGTTTCCAAGCACACGCCCCCATTCTTAAGCTCAATCACTTTAAACACTCGCCGCCTCCGCTTTCTCTGCGACCCGTTCAACAAATCGCTCAAACTGCTTCAGCTCAGCCCAGAACTCATTCATCTTTTCAACTTGCTGCATACTTGCGCCCTTCTGAGCTCTGACGATTACCTTCTGCAATAGCACCTCAATCTTATTGAACTCATCCCGAAACATGATCACCTCCTTTATATTCTGATTCCCTTAATTTCATGGTCCATGCAGCGCACGACGTAGAACCTATCCAATGGCGAACCGTACCTAAACCTTGGATCGCCAGGCTTCAGCTCCTTGTTACAGAACTGACAATACTCAATTTCTCCTTGCGTAAAGTTCTCTTCCATATGCGTTCCATGAAGCGATAATGTTTGTAGCCGTTGCATGGAGCACCTCCTTTTTAAAGTTGTCATGCCTGATACACCGCTCCGGCTCACTTTCCCCGTAATGACACGTATACGCCTTGCACGTTGAACAGAATGCCCGTGCGTACTTCATAACCCCAACCGCTCCTTCGCTGCCTCAAACCCACACGTACACACATCCTCGCCCCAGCACCGAGCGCAATCCTCATCATGTCGCCCATACCGACCCACCACATACGCCATCTCCTGCATCCTTGCGTACAGCTCAAGTGGAAACATCTCAGCGTGCGCTTGTTTCATCTTGCTCACCTATCCTCATCTGCTTGCCACCGCTCATAGGCAAACGTTTCATACGCATCGAGACTCCCACTGCACTCTTCACTCTCGGCCCACATCGAAACTCCACACCACCTGCACCTTGCCCCTCTCCACTCGTGTCCCATTTAAGCAACCTCCACCGGGTCTCTGCCGGTACCGTTAGTGCCCACATAGACACCTCCTTTTGACTTCATTTATTCCCAAGCCTCATCTTCATACGTTCTGACGCCTCTTTTTTCTGTTTTGCCGTCAAGGAGCGTGGTTTTGAAGGTAAACGCACGGCTCTACGTGGTATTTCAAAGACCCAAGATCCATCATCTAACTTCTCAGCCTTAAAGCCCCTTTTAGTCATACGCCTATAAATAGCTGGGGAAGCTGTATAGAGATTTGCCGCATCCTCTTCCTGATTAAAGTTAATGATCGTTTCCTGCTCTAACCTAGACACCTTGGGCATAGAAAAACTCCACGTTTTTGAGCCAATGTTGATTTAGGGAATGGTGAGATAAAGGGGCGTATCGATCCCTTAAGAATTCAAGGTAAGACAGCGAGGATTTCGAGCTAAACCAGCGTTTATAGGTGTTTCTTACGGTATTAAGGCAAATCTGGCGGCAATAGGAGGGATTATTCCAGTCACAACCCTTATAAAACACGCCGTAGGGCCGGGACGCCTTACGCCCGCCCTCGGCCTGGTAGATCGCATCAACTAGCTTGGAGAAATTAGGAGTAGCTTCAGCATAGACAGGGGGACTTGCTAAGAGTAGAATTGCCACCACCGGCGCGGTAGCAAAGTGGTAATGCACGGGTCTGCAAAACCTGTATACGGCGGTTCTCAGCACTTCCAAACCCATATTAGCCTTGCTCTCCATACATTACCTCCTTCCTCTGTCTATCTATCGGCAACATTACCATTTAACTTTACACGTGTCAACATTATTTTTAACTATTTTTATCATTAAATTACAGTCTCAGTCTCAGTCTCAGCACAGTCCCTATAATATATATATATACGTGTTTTTTGAGACTGTACGAAACTAGATGCGATTTTCATCACAATTTGAGGTGGCTTTTTTGAAGAAACCGAATTCGCGCTCGTCTTTCACGAAGCGCGAGATAATGCCGTCCCCAACCGCTAAAACCTGCTTAATGTGTTTATAGAACGACGACTTTGGGAGTCCCATAGCGGTATAGGCTTCTTTGGCCCTATACCAGCGCTCGGGATTCGCCACGAAGAACTTCACAATGGTATCCGGCTTCGTGGGCCATTGAGCCAGCTCCTCAAAGTACAGCGGATCAGGCTCTACCATGTTCAGCATCACCCTATCCACGATCTTGCCGGACCGTTGCAAATTGCACTGAAGCGTCCTCGCCTTAGAGGACCTATCCATATCGAATAGAAACTGATGCGTAATCCAAGCCTGAAAGAACACGCTCCCAAACACATCATCATCGTCAGGCGGCAGGATGCACCCATCCTTATCGCGTCTACTCTTCTTAAAGTGATGCACAAGTATCATGGCGCAGTTAAACTTCTCCTGAATGAGCCTAAGACACCCTGTAAAGTCCCTAACCGCCTCATCGTCACTGAGACTGCCCTTCATGGCAAAGTACACGGGATCAATAATCACCACATCTACCTGCTTCGCGCTCTCTTCAATGCGCTTAATAAGCTGCTCAGTCTCGCTTACATTGTTCAACTGAAGCGGGGGAGAGAAAAGTAGAAAGAAGTTCTCCCTATCCATAGGCAACGCTTTCGTCATGCGCCTAAACCGGTCCTGACTATCACTCAGGCTCCCTTCAAGCTGCACGTACAGCACCCTGCACTTGCGCCTCACCTCAAACCTGTCAAGGAACGGCTCCCCACTCGTAAGAGAGCAAATCAAATTAAATAGCAGTACCGACTTTCCTGTCTTCGCCTTACCCGCAAACAGTACAGAATCCTTCTCGTAAAGAATCTGCTCTATCAGCGGCTCTCTTGACTCAAACTGCTTATTAAACAACTCATCTGCGGTATAAAACCCGAAATCTGACATTCTGGGAGCGTCCTGTCTAGTGTGCAATGATTCAATTTCTGTGAAGTGTGCATGCTCTGGAAAGGGGAGAGGTCCGCAACCTGGCTGGGTGCTCCTTGCGAGCAAGAAGGTGTCTTTGCAGACACTACGGACCTCTCGAAACTTCTAGTAGGTGATGATTTCATATCTTCCAGCCAGGAATTTTAATTTCATAGCGCCGCGAATTCTATACGCGGTTCGCCGCTCAGTCAACCACTATTTCAACTTTTTTCTAACAAGCCTCATATGTTTGCCGCATCGCACAGCCTCAAAGCGCTTCGCCTCACTCATTGGTATCAACCACAGCTTCGGGCTAACTTGCGTTGCCTTGATCAAATTACGCTGCGTATGATATTTTCCACTCTTATTAATATGCTGATGCACAAGCTGCCTTGTTACACCAAGCATATTGCAGAAGTCTTTTACAGTAATCAATTTCATTCATACTATTCTATATAGCAACTTGTCGCGTGTCAAGACTTATCCTACAAGACTATCATACATTTCACGTTTCTTTACCGTCTCAAAGTGCGTATAGATTGCCGTGGTATTAAAGTTCTCATGGCCCAGCAAATCTCTTAACAGAAACCTATCTGCACCTTTCGTAAGTATCCTTGCCAAGCTATGCCTAAACTTATGCGCGAACACCCTGATCTGCGATCCCTCTGAGGAATCGCGCATATGCCTTGCAAGCGTTGACTCATGCAGTCTTTCCCACGTAGGCGAATAGAAGAGTGGATTGCCGCGCTTGAGTTTTCCCTGCATCGCAAGTGTAATCAAGTAAAACGTCAGGACAATATGTGTGAATTTAGTAACCGGATTATACCTAACCTTTCCCGTCTTAATATTCACAATCTTAACAAGCCTTTGCTGAAACGTATCAAGCACATCCTCCACATTGAGCGCAATTAATTCCGATTTCCTCATCGCGCAATCCCAAAACAAGATCATCATGACAAAATCGCTAATGCTATGGAATGGGTTAAACGTGACCTTGTAGAAGTCATCTTCCGTAAAGAACTCTACGCGCTTTCCATTGCCCTTTGCAAAGGTATTCTCATACGGAATACGCTCGATCAGCCTCTCACGATAAGCATAGCGCCCATAGGACTCAATCAGGATGCTGAACCTATACCTTGTCCCAGGCGACCAAAGAAACCTTGCCGCAACGTTCCTCACCACGTCCTCATACTCACTTTGCGCTCTAATCGGTATCCAAGGATGATCACCGCCAGCCTCTTCATGAAACAGCCCAATCATGCGCCTATACTCCCGCATTGTTGCAGGAGCTAAGCCCTGATTTACTTCCAAAAACTCTATAAACTTCTCTCTGATCTCCATCGGGGAGCGCAATTTTATACACTTCGCCTCACTTTCGCAACTAAAATTTTAGACATAAGTATAAACAATTAAACAACTTACAACCAAATTAATGCACATTTTGCCGTAATTGCACATTGCATTGGGCAAATCAAGCACCGCCAACTACATTTGTCACAAAACTAACATATCAACCTTAACTATGCCCAACACATTGTGCATAAAAATGTGCATAATGGCCATAAATGGAATCAAGACTTAGGTTAGGTCGAAAGATACGGGCAATGCGTAGGGAGCGCGGCTATAGTGTCTCTGAGCTTGCTAGACGCGCCAAGATAAGCCGCAATTACATTGCCATTCTTGAAGGTAGAAGGCCCTCAAAGGTTACGCTAGAGACGCTAGAGAAGATAGCGGAAGCTCTAGGTGTCACTATCTCGGACCTTTTGTCTTAATCGCTTAGAATAAGCATAATCAGCAGGATCATTACGATAGCCCACAGCATAGTTAGTCCCTCCAATCTGGTGCCAGCGCTGCCAGCCGCAAGACTTCCTCATCATCGACCGGCAAACGCACGCTATACCGCTTAGCCCAGGCACGAATCTGCGCCACATTGCCGCTTGCAAGCGCCTTAGCGCGTTCCTGCTTGAACTCTTCTTGACCGTTGATCATGCGCGGCCTTCTGCTTTGGCGATTGCGTCCATATTATTTACACAACTACACAAAGACGCTTTTATACCGCACCAATGACAAAATGGTGTACCTTTTAATACTCGAACAGATTTCCAGCCACGCTTTCTTTCGGACGTGGAACAATGAACCTTATAATAGTCGTATTTTTCAACATTCGCTTTCATTGTCATGCCTCCGCTTTATTGATGACAGTTTGCCACTTTTCAAGAAGCCACAAAGGGCAGTTTTTATCATCGGCGCACCTTCCCACAGATTCTTTTAACGCTTCCAACAACTCCGGCGCTGCTGCAATGAGGCGGGCGTTGGCCTCAGTAATTTCGGCACTATTCAGATCATAAATCTTGGCGTGGGCTGTCATTTGACCGCCATTTTCTTCATTGGTTCCGTGTACTTGCAAACCTTTGTATTTGCATCGTTCTAAAATCCACGGCCCCGGCGTGTGCATCGTCTTATTCTCCTTTGTTTTCATCGTGTACGATCCTCTCTCCGCGCTAGGCGGCTTTAGTTCAATAACTCAAGTCTGTTTTGCTGTGTGCGCTTCAGCTTATCTATGGGCCACCTTTGGCCCTTTTCATATCCAGCAGGAACATCATCGACTAGCTCAATGACAAACGTTCTTGCGTTAATTTTGACTACCTTAACTACCGCCGAGTAAGCAGAGCCGCAATTTGTCCAAAATAAACGGGCCTTTGATCCGATGGCAGCAGCGGCAAGCGGCGAGTTTGTGGCATTAAGCATTGCCGTTGTTTCTTGCGCTATCCTATCCATTTTTGCTTGATGCCTTTGACTTGCCTCTTCGCGTTCCTTTTGCTGAATATAGGCTGTATACGCCTTATCAACAGAAGCCCATGCCTTGTTATGACGTTCTACCGGATAGCGTGCAGGACCAGCCACAACCGAGCCAGGAAAACGCGCTTCTATTCTTTCACGTCTTGCTTTATAGATTCCGTATAATTTAGCAGCGTTCATTGTCTGACCTCTCCGCACCGTCGAGGGTGCTGTTATGCTGCAAATCCGTTAAGAGCTTTGTCCCACTTCTTGTTTTCATACGGGAATTGAACCTGATCAACGTAGCCGATAAATTCCTCGCCTTGGTCATTCTTAACGCGCCTTCCGTAAAGCGCATAGTCATGGCGAAGGAATGTAATGCGGTATTCGATCCCATATCTGTCTTTAACTATTGTCCCGTTGCTGTATGGTTGCATTCTCTCTTCCCTCCGTGGTTAGTTATGATTTAAGCTTCATTGGCATAATGAGGCCATGAGCTTCGTCTGTTATGTTGCCGTACATATCAGTAGGGCTTACCTTGAAAGCCTTTTCCTGGTGAATGATCTCTATTTTTACCTTATCCGATCCAAGCGCCTTGCCTAAAGCTACAAGCAAGGAAATATCAAGACCGAAAGAGACAACCGGCTCGCCTTGAGGAAATACTTGCTCAAAGTTAGGGTAAGGCGAAGCGATCGGCTCAAGAGCGCAAAACATTTCATCTTTTTTCTTTAGAGCCGGATTCTGTCTCTGAAACTTAAAGTCACTGGCCTTGATAGAGTTACCGCGAGATAACTCTCCTTCCTCAATAGTCACAGGCACTTTTGCTAAAGCCTTGCCTTCAGTAACTACGGCCCAAGTTCTCCCGTTTTGGTAGACATATACAGATTGAAGCGGTATTCGTGTTTCATCTTTAGAGCAAAGTTCTTCAAGTTTGTATTTTTTATTGATATTCATGGTCTACTCCCTTCCGTTTATCCATCCCGTTAACCTGCACCGTTCCTAGAACTGTAAGAAGTATAGCCCGTGTCTTGACCCGTGTCAAGATTATTTTATGAACTATTTATCGTCCTATTCATTCCAACCTTGAGGGTCAATTGCGAACTAAGCCCAATTTGTGCGTGATAGGGGCGGATTAATGTTCCTTTTAGGGATGGAAAAGGAGGGAGAATGGAGGTGCAAGATGGGACTTGTCAATAAAATTGAGCAGCGCATTTACAAAATACCGGCATTCCCGGAAAAAATTCAACAAACGCTCTAAAAAACGCGCAAGAGTCCTATAACTATAATTATAAGGCGCATGCACGTTAAGGTCTGATATCATTTGATTTACGTTGCTATAAAAAGTGCATATTAAGCCTGTATTCACAATTTATCCACAGCTAATATTGAGTCTGAACTGGGGTGGCACCTGTTGGATTTGAATCCCTGGGACAAAATTAATTTTATATATCCCTCTTCCTGCATGAACCTGTGTAGCGAGGCCCACCCCCCTAGAACACAACGCGAACGTAGCGTTACAGGGCATGTGGAGTCGTCTCCAAAGATTTTGAAGCTGCGATGAACGAAGACTTTGAGGGTAAGACGCCGGAGGAGATTGAGGATCTGTTAAAGCAGGCGCGCGAGGAGCGTGACCGGGCGGTTTTTGAGATTCAGGGCAGGAAGCGGTTGCGCGGGATGGATTTTTATATCCCGAACAAGATGCAGTTTGAGGCGCATTGCACGCTGGCGAAGACTGTGCTGGTATGCGCAGGCAACCGCAGCGGCAAATCGACCTATGGCGCGATGGAGCTTTGCTATCACCTGACTGGAAAGTACCCCGCCTGGTACCCGATGGGACGCCGTCTTAAGCAGCCTATCAAGGCCGCCGTCTCAGCCACCTCCTTTGCGATGGTTCAGCGCGTTATCGAGCCCAAACTCACCTCGCTTTTACCCCTTGGCAAGTACCGCGTTCGCCGCTCGCCGCAAGGCTATCTTCAGCGCATACAATACGACAACGGAAGCTTCGTTGATATCTTGACACTGGAAATGTCTGATATGGCCTATGAATCTGCCGACTTTGACTTTGTCTGGGAAGACGAGCCGCAGCAGAAGCGTAAGCGCGAAGCTTTGTGCCGTGGCTTAATTGACCGCAACGGCCTCGAAGTGGTTACATTTACACCGCTCGTTGAGCCCTGGATGAAGGACGAACTCATTGACCGCGCAGACGGCAAGAACATCGCGCTCTTTACGGCCTCCACCTACGACAATATGTTCGACATCAACGGCAATCCGATTCTCTCCCAAGAATCAATTAAGCGCTTTGAGGATTCCGTATCAGAGGACTACAAGGAGACCAGGCTTCACGGCGTCTTCTTCACTGCTCGCGGCATTATCTACAAGGCTTTTGGGGCTCCGCACATCTCTGATGATATGCGTTATGAGTACCCGAATCCTGTCATATGCGTCCTTGACCCGCACGACCGCCTTCCGCATCACGTCATCTGGGCTTACATAGATCGTCAGGACGACATTCACGTTGATTACGAGATGGCTGTGCATTGCGAGCTTCCGGAGCTTGCCAAGCATATCCTGCGCATTGAAAAAGAGCGCGGCTACAAGATGCGAAAGCGTCTCATTGACCCAAACTTCGGACGAAAACCAGCCGCCGCAGGCAGCAATTTCAGTGTTATCCAGGAAATGCGCAAGCATGGCGTCGGTTTCTACGAGCCCTGCGACGACGTAGAGCTTGGCCACATGGTTGTGCGCGAATATCTCCACTATGACAAAGATAAGCCCATTACGGCAGTCAATAAGCCCAAGCTCTTCTTTAGCCGCGAGCGCTGCCCCATCACGATCCGCAGCATGCGCAACCTTCAGTACCAAGAATGGGCTGGCAAGACCAAGGATGACAGAAACGCAAAGGAAGTCGAGAAGGAGAAAGACAATCATGGAGCAGACACCGTCAGATATCTCTGCATTGGAAGACCCAAATACGAAGGATTTAGGGTTGCCGAAGAGAATCTACAAGAATCGCCGTACTAAGGACACGATTGTAGAGGAAGAAATTAAGCAGCTTGAGAAGCGAGGCGGCGTTCCTGAGACTCAAAGGCACTGCCGCATCAGCTACGAAGAGCAGCTTAAGGTTGTCTACTGGATTGCGACTTATCACTCCATTGATCAGATCAGGGAAAAGTTTAGAAATGAATTCGGCAAAGAAATATCGAAGTCTCAGGTTTATTACTACCAGGAGTACAAGGGGTGGAAGTCCCACATTGAGAAGTACAGAGAGGAATTTGAGGCTCGCATTGCAGATGAGGAGCTTGCTTCAAAGCGACGCCGCATTCAGGAATACTCGAAGCTCTACATGAGGCTTGAGGCTAAGCATCCTCGCCAAGCCATGCAAGCCTTATCAAGCATTCGTGAAGAAGTTGAAGGGAAAAGTTCCGGGCCTATGAGTATCAACCAGTACAATCAATACAACGGACTCTCAGACGAAGACCTGCGCAAAATTATTGATGAGAACACGCGGTTTCTTCAAATCGCAGAGAAACGCAAGCAAGAAATAACCGTGGAGGCTGAGCCTAGTGGCGAGGGAAATTAAAGACGAACGCGAAGTTGAAGAGTTGCCGCAAGAAGAGCCTGCCCAGCCTATTTCTCCCATCCAGATTGTAATCAGTCCCGAAATGGAAGACACGCTTGTGCGTGTCGTGATGGAAGACTTCGATGCAGCAAAGGAAGCAAGAGCCCAGCGCGAATACGGCCAGGCCTCAAAGGGCGAGAAACTTGATTTCGAGAAGTGGTTCAAGGGGCTTCAAGATCTCTACAACGGTCGGCGCATCCCCAAAGACAAGCCTTGGAAGTTCTGTTCAAACCGCTCCCTCATGATTGCGGCTGCAATTATGGACATGCTGCACGCCCGGCTTTTTGCAGCCATTATTCAGCCTGAGCTTACGCGCTTTAAGGCCACAAACGTTGAGGATTTTCCAAAGACTGAGCGCATTACGAAGCTCATGTCCTGGTGGTTTTGGGTTCGCTCGCGTATGGAAGGCACGCTCGATCAGTGGATCAAGGTGGTGCTTGGCTACGGCGATGCGGTGACTGAGTCGGCATGGAAAGCCGTACCTCGTGACACAGGGAAGTCTCAGGAAACGCCAATTGTAGATGAGATGGGCAACCAGATTGGCCTCGACCGCCAGCGCATTATCGAGCTATTCGAGTCTACTGCATCTAAGATTTATCTTGCTGATAAGTTTTATCTGCAAAAGGGATCAACGGATATTCACCGTGAGCCGGTTATCTTGGAGGACATGCTTCTTTACCGCGACCTTGAAGAGGGCGAGGCGCAGGGCAAGTTCCTCAACGTGACGAACATCCTCAAGGATAAATTGCCATTCTCGAAGGAGTCTGTGCAGAACAAAAGTCCCGAGGATGCGGAGCGCATCAGGAATATCAAGCTGCGCAATGAGCCCGTTAAGCTTCTGATCTGGTACGGCAACTATGACGCTGATGGTGATGGCTTTGCTGAGGACGTTCGCATCGTAATCTCACCTGAGTATCAAATCTATCTGGGCGGAATCCAGATGACGAACATCACGAAGTCGGGAAGGCGTCCTCTTGACTACACAAAGCTTGATTCGCGCATCGAGTGCCCAGCAGAGAACTTCGGCATTGGTATCCTTGAGAAGGTTAAGGAGCTTGCCGAGGAAGTGGACGCGATATTTAACCAGTTAACAGACGGCAATACGCTTAGCATTCTACTCCCAGGTTTCTTTGATCCGGGAGGCGATTTAGACGCGGCATCACTCAGCCTTGCGCCCAACAAACTTGTCCCAGTCTCAGATCCGCAGCGCAACGTCTACTTTCCACAAATCAACGTGCAGACTGAGAAGCTTCTTAATGCGATTCGGCTTGTGCTTGAGTTTATCGAGCGCCTAACTGCCGCGTCATCTTATGTTCTCGGCAAGGAATCTGAAGTGGTGGGCGGATCGGGGACAGCTACACGCACAAATGCCATCGTCGGAGCTGCTAACGAACGATTCGCTCTCCCTTCCAAACGACTTCGTGAAGGCGCGGGCCGCATTATAGGCAACCATCTTGATTTATTGCAGCTTAATATTCCTCCCGGCCTTGAGAAACGCATTTTAGGCGAGGACGGTCAGCCGTTATTTACAGCCGATGAGCTTACTGCAATGGGCATTAGCGGCGAGTACGACTCTTACCTTTTGGAAGACCCTGCCTTTGGCTCATCCGACATGGAAAAAGAAGTAAGTTCCATGATCTACTCGGTCCTCATGCAGAATATGATCGTAGCGACAGACCCGGTTAAGGTCTACGAAGTTACGGCAGACCTAATCAAGGCATACGGTAAAGAGCCCGAGAAGTACCTTGGTCCGAAGCCTGATACGGATATGATCGATTCGGCAGAGGACGAGAACACGCTCATGATTCAGGGAGATTTTAAGCGTGTTCGGGCTATGATTACGGAGAATCACGTTGAACATCTTCGTGTTCATGCAGAGCTAGAGCAATCGGACTCACTTTCACAGATTGCATTACAAGCCCCTGAACTTGTGAATCAAATTATCATGTTTAACCGTCAGCATATGCAAGAACACATGCTGATGCTGCAAGCGATGCAGGCAACAATTTCAAAGTTTGGCGGAGGTCCAGGTGGACAACCAGGTGGAATCATGGGAAAAGGGCCAGGAGATGAAAAGGGAGCAGGAGGACCTCAGACGCCTGGAGGACTCGGAGGGATGGAGCAGGCTGCTGGACCGCTTGGAGCGGCACTTAACCAGCAAAGAACGGGTCAAAGCGAACCTCCTGCGTCAAGCAAAGCTGGATGAGGCGTATGCCATGCAGAGTTATATCGACGGTATTCATTTCGTGATGGACGAACCTAATCGCGTCATTTCCGCTCTCACTCCATCTGAGGGCGAGGAACTGTAACAAGGCTTTAAAACCCGGCTGCTGATCACAGCTCGGGATAACCAACAAAGCAAGACCTTAACGTTAAGGCACATTGAGGGGCTAAGCGGCCTCTTGGTGTGCCTTTTTTGTTGGCCAAGCCATAAAGGAGTCGTAATGCCCAAGCCAAGCCCTGCTCCGCAGGAGAAAGAGTCAAACCAACCTGAGATCGAAGTGATCTCGGAGGAACATAAACCATCGGCAGAAGTCGAGGTTGATTTAAACCCAGCCTCAAAGCCAGGTGACGCCGCACCTGATCCGACTGAAAAACTCCGCAATCAGATGTTTTATGAGATGCGCCAGCAAGAAAAGAAAATCCTGGCCGCTCAACAGCGAATGATGGAGGAGATGATTCAGAGGATGTCGGGCGCTCAAGCCCAGCCCGCCAAGCGCGGATCGGAACAGCTCGATGAGTTTGATGAAGAAGTGGAACGAGTCGCTCAGACAGACTGGCGCAAGGCCGTCGATATGCGTGCTGAGCGAATCGCAGAGAAGAAACTTGAAGAAAAGCTTCGTGCCCAAGAAGAGTTGAGAAAGCAGGAAGAAGCTCGTCAACAAGCGCTTCGTGTTGAAGCCAAGGGGAGACAAAAGGTCTTAAATGAGTTTCCCGACATCATGGACGAGTCAACTCCTGAATTCAAAGCATACATGGACATCTACAACCGTGAAGTCGCTGAAGATCCCATGTTTATCTACAACCCTCGTAAGCACGAGATTATTCTTCCGGAACTGCGCGAGAAACTTGGTGCTCGTCCTGTAGAAGCAAATCCTGAGATTGAACGTCTCAAGCGTGTTGCAGCGGGCAGTGCAGCGCCGTCTCGCCCATCAACATCCTCAAACAAAGTCATGCTGACCCAGGAAGAAATCGAAATGTGCAAACGTTCAGGAATTCCGTTTGAGACCTATGCGCGTACAAAAAAATTAGGCGCTGCTGGCTTGAAAGAAGGAGTGGTGATCGATGAGTAATGAAACCAAGCAGGAGAAACAGAGCGTCCCTGCCGCTCAAGATCGTCCTTCGCCTACTGTTCTTCTTTCTCAAGCAGATGCCTATGTGCATGAGCGCATTAAGGCCCAGCCAAAGACTCTTAAGGATCTAGATGTTCAGGTTGAAGATAAGGTGGAGCCCAATCTCCACCGCCTATCTCTTCCCAAAGAGCTTGATTCCCATCTCAAGAAATACACGTTTCATTGGATCATGAAAAATCCGCGTGCGATTTCTGAGGCATGCGATCTAAAAGGCTGGGTACTTGCGAATCGCACTCACTTTCCCGAACTTCCAGGTCACTTATTCTCGGTCACTGGCTCCATTGAGCGAGGAGATTTAATCCTCGGATTCATGAAAGCAAATAAAGCTGAGAAGTACCGCAGTGATGTGATCTTGAAGTCGCGAGAAATGGTGAAGTCCCGCATCGGCGCTCATAAGAATAATCCTGACTTTTATGTTCCCAGAGACAAGTCTGAAGAAGGCGACAAGTCGCAGGTAATCGGACTCTAAAACAGGAGCTTTTATCATGGCAAATGATGACTCAATCAGGGCTCGGGGTGGTCTTTTGCCTGTCCAGTTTCCTTTCGGCAATTTTAAGAAGGAATACTACAGGCTTACGACCGGCGTTGCGGCTGCCAATATTTTTATCGGCATGCCTGTTGACCTCGATGCGAATGGACGTGCGGTTCCGATCGAACTGACTACGTCAGGTAATTATCTCTTAGGCAGCGTGGTTGGATTCGCTGATACGAATCTCGAAGCGCTTCCTTCCGCAATGGAAACGACTCAGGCTGGCGCTTATCTTCCCGGCAATACGGATGCTTTCGTTCTGGTAGCTGATGACCCGAACCAAGAATTTGTGATTCAGGAAGATACGGGCGGTACTGCGCTTGCGCTTGCCGATGTCGGCCTTAACGCGAATATGGTCTATCGCTCTTCTTCGGGCGACACGATTACGGGCTATGCGACCGCTGAGCTTGATGCTTCGAGCGCCGGAACTGGAACAGGCGGCGTTCTTATCATTAAGCAGCTTGCTCGCAACATGAACTCAGACGGCACGCAGAACGCTGTTGGCGATTACGCGAAATGGGTCGTGAGAATTGCTCGCCACCGTCATAACGCTGCCCAATTCCAGGGCGGTCAACCTATCTAAGGAGCCTGAACAATGAATAGGTCACAATTTAATAAATTCATCGTTCCTGGCCTCTTTAGTGTGGCTAACGAACGATACAAGCAGAAATCAAAAGAAGCGATTTGGAAGAAGTTATGCTCGGTCAAAACTTCAGACAGAGCCTATGAGGAGTCCGCTTACTGGGCTGGTCTCGGTCTTCCTGTCGTGAAACCTGAAGGTAAAGAGATTCAATACGACGATCCCGTTCCCGGTCCGACGAAACGCTGGAACCATAAGACTTATGGTCTCGGCATGCGGATCACGGAAGAGGCGATTGAAGATATTCTCTATCCTTCCATTCCTACCAAGATGTCGGCGCAGTCTGGAGAACTTACCAGCTCTTTTGTGGAACTCTGGGAAGTCCTTGTGCATGACATCATCAATAGCGGCACGGCTACGACCTCGCATACTTGCGGTGATGGTGGAGCGATATTCGCTTCCAATCATCCGAGTCTTCGCGGCGGGACGTGGTCAAACCTTCTGAGCCCGGCTTCTGATCTTTCCGTGACCTCGCTTCAGACTGCGATTGATCAGTTTACTCTGACCAAAAGCGATGAAGGCCGCTATCAAGTGATTAAACCTCGTCTCATTCTTGTTCATCCGAACAACGCATGGAAAGCTCATGAACTTCTTGAGTCGAAGTTTGATCCTGAATCTCCGAATAACAGCGTGAACTCGATCACGAAATGGAGCCTTACTACGCTCGTGAGCCCGTTCCTTACGGACACGGATGCCTTTACGCTCATAGCTGATCCTCCGCACGAAGACGGCGGTGTGATTGCGTACATGCGTCGCCCTGTGACCGTGAAGCAAGACTCTGACTTTGAGACCGGCGATCTTAAGATTAAGGCAACCGCTCGTTTCAGCGTCGAGGTGAATAAACCGAACAACCTGTTCCACTCTGCTGGAGCATAACCTGGGTGCTACTGGAGGTGGGGAGCTAATCACTCCTCACCTCTTTTAGCGAGAAAGGTAAATATGGGTGACTTTAGAATTCCTTTTGGACGCGCTTTAGGCCGTCAGAATAATTTCTTCGCGCGTACCGATGGCTTAGCTGCTGTTGGTGATACGACTCCTGATGTGACAGATATCGGGCTTCTCTACACGAGCAATACCTCGAATACGTCTATTACGTACTTCGATCTGAGAACTCCGCAAGGCAATAACACGCAGCCTGGATGGTTCGAGGGCAAAGAGCTTCGCGTAATCTTCCTAGACGATTCCACGACTCTTGTCAGAAGCGCTCAGCTTGTGCTTGACGGCGGCAACTCTACGTTTGGTCAAAACGGCGTGATTGACCTTATCTTCCACAATAGCTCGTGGATTGAAGTGCATCGCTCAGAGAATCAGGGCGCAGTTACGGCGAATTCAGCGGGTCTTGGAACTACCGGAATCGTTAATGTGGCGGGTGTTAAAACATTGCTTCTTACGACCTTTTCTGGTTCTTCCGCGATTCTGCGCCGGGCTCTTAAAGGTGACAACGGCGACGTGATTAACGTGCTTAACATTGGCGGCTCAGATTCCCTAATTATCGTGAACTCTGCCGCGAACGATACGTTTGTCAGCACGACTTCTGGAAGCTCTACCCAGATTACGCTTGCTTCAAGCGCTGGCATTTCATTCGTTAAGAACGGCAACTTCTGGTTTGAGCTTAGAGACGTAATTGCGTAAGGGCTAATCCTTGGCTAAGCAGAAACGCTACAAGCTCAGGGATTCAGACCGTTCCGGATTTACGTTCAAGGAAATTGAGCTTGTTAAGGACGGCTCAATCCTTGTCGGTCCAAACGAGTACGATTCACCTCCTCCTTCCCGTCAATCTACCGGCGGGGAGGGGGAGATGGACCGTTCCGGAATTCGAGCCAATTGGGATACGTATGATCCTGTTAATTCCAGGACTACTTACGTTATCTCAGCAGGCGGCGGCATAACATTCCCAACGGTTCCTGACTCTCAAGGAAAATCTGATCCAAACAATGCCTGGATTTACATAGCTGGCGCTTCTGCCGCTGTGGACATCACGAAGAATCCCCAAATTTCTGCTGGTCGTCAGAACTCCATTATGACAGTTCAGTGTGTCTCAAATAGCGTTCTACTACAGAACGGAAGCGGCCTTAGCCTGCGCCGACACTTCAATATGGATTCAGGCGCAATTATCAATCTCATCTACAACGCAACGGACAACCTCTGGTATGAGACTTCACGCTCTCATGAGACCAGACCAATTGAGGGCTGAAAATGGCTAACAGAATAAGGGGCAACGTTTACATCTTAGACTCGGGATCAATTAACTTATCCTGGCCAAACAAGGCTAACGTAACAGGGTTTGCCTTCTATGCTACGGACACGACTTCAGTAATCAATATTACGCTTGTTACGGATTCAGCAGACTCGGTATTCGCTGCTGCAAATCCAAATAATACTCCAGTTCTTACCGGAATTTCGTTTGGCAAGCCCGTTGAATTTGGATCGCAGCTTCGCGTTCATGTATTAACTGCCGGAACTGGCTACATCTACTTGGTCTAATACCATGCCTAGCTCAGCAACGCAGTTTGATACGGATTGCAAGTTGATGTTGCATGCTGATGGCGTTGATGGCGGCACGACATTTACCGATTCCTCATCGAGCGCCCAAACTGTTACCGCTAATGGTAACGCCCAACTTGATACGGCTCAAAAACAATTTGGGACAGCTTCGGCGCTTTTTGATGGAACAGGTGATTTTCTCTCAATAGGTGACAGTGAAGATTGGAACTTCGGCACAGGTGATTTCACGATTGATTTCTGGATAAGGTTCAATGCAACTGAAGCAGGTGCGACAGATACTCTTCTTGACATTGGCGATGGAAATGTTGACGGAATCCAAATTAACCAGACTGAGATTGCTGGTCCTACAGAAGTCTTATCAGTAGTTATCAATGGGAATACATTTACCTTTGACTGGAACCCATCAACAGCAACTTGGTATCACGTTGCAGTTACGAGAAGCGGTACTAATCTCAGGTCTTTTATTGACGGCACTCAGATCGGTGTAACGGAGACTAATAACTCTGATATTACAAGCGGGGCAGGCGGTGTCAAGATAGGCTCAAACTCTGGTGGTGGTTCTGCCATTAACGGTTGGATTGATGAGTTACGTATCGTCAAAGGCACAGCGGTATGGACCTCAAACTTTACACCTCCAACTGCTGCTTACACTCAATTCGTCGCGTCTGCATCCAGAACCGTCAATAACTCAATATTAACTCTCGGGGTTGGATAAATCACATGAATAACTGGGACGGATCTGAAAGGAGAAAGCAGGGAAGCGATATGGATCAGATCAAGCAAGACCTGTCCGATATCCGAAGCGATGTGAGGCTGCTGAACAATAAAGTTGATGCTAATCATGAAAGCTTAAGACGAAGCATCATCAAAATAGACGAGCTATTGGAGAAGCACAATAAAACTCTATATGGAAACGGCGATGAAGGAATCACGACAAAAGTTAAGGTTCTTGAACACAGCAAGGGAGAACTCAAAGACCACGTTCTCTCTGATAGATGGCTTCATGGAACTCTTGTAACGATTCAAATAGGAATCTTACTCAAACTGTTTTGGCCACACTAACCAAAAGGAGAACCCAATGTTAACGAGCTTAATTTCAGTTCCGGTTATTGGAGCAATCGTTGTTGGAGTTGGTAAAGCAGCTTGCTTTGTTTCATCCCTTCCTGTGCAGACAACTGAGAATGCTAAGCAAGCAGTGAAGCTTACGCTACACATTCTCGGCATTCCTTGCTAAAGGAGGATGCTATGAAATGGCTTCTACGTATTTGGGTTGAGAAGTGGTTGAAGCGGGCAATCTTAGCTGGGCTTGCTTGGGTAGCGGGTCACAACTTGGAGCGCTTCGGCATTACGGTTAATCCGCAGGCGGCTTCCGTTGCAATCTGGGCCGCTCTTGATGCGGCTCGAAACTACGCCAAAGTTCAGTGGGGTCTAAAGTGGCTCTGACGCCTGGAGGCATCGCTAGAACCGTTGGTTTATGGATATTAATCCTTGGCGCAATCGCTTCTTCTGCCGTGGATTTCACAAAGAACAACTCGCAATGGGGCTGGGCTAAGGTCATGGTGGCAGTGCTCGTGATTGCCCATGAGATTTTTCGTTACGTAAATCACGGAGAGACGATCTCGACGAAGTATAAGAAATTCATCGAGCACTCTCCTTTTTGGGGATACGTAAGCCTAGCATTATTTGCGCTTTCACTTTTAGGTCTCATACTGCATTTAGCGGTATGGTAGGAGCGAAATGTCTAAGAATACGAATGAGATACCCGTAACGGAAATCGTTGAGCGCGTTAAGTCTCTTAGCCGATCTGGGAGTAATACAGGTTCAAAGATTCGCGGCGTAGTCCAAGATCTCGCAATCCGTGAAATTCCTTCTAAGTTTGATTGGAACTTCATGCTTGCCTCAAGCGGTCTTACTACGATTGCGGAATATGACACGGGCACAGCAAGCGTCAATACGGGGGATACATCAGTCGTGTTTTCTTCCAATGCAGCAATTACAGCCGCAATGGTTGGAAGAAAATTAAATATCTCAGGAGATGGAGCTATCTATGAAATTACCTCCATGTCGTCAACAACTTCTTGCACAATTACGCCGCCCTACCAAGCGACGCAAAACGCCTCGAACCAAGCTTACTCTATCTACCAGCCTCTTTATGCTCTCGCTCGGGACTTTGATAGATTTCCTAAACCTGGAGGCATCTATAGGCAAATTGGCGGTGACAAGAAGGTTTTAGAAGAGGTGCAGTACAGGCCATACCTGGATTCTTATCGCTTAACTCCGGTTACGCAGCCGGATAAGTGCCGTATTGTGGGCCAAGACACTGCAGGAAATCAGCTTGTGGAGATAATTCCTCCTCCATCACAGGCTGAGAACTGGGGCTATGACTACTATAAGCAACTTCGCCCTCTTATCGAGACTACGGCAGGAACAATTGCGAGTATTAACGCTGGTGGAACTGTGGTTACGGGAAATAACAATACGCGCTTTACAGAGGCAACGACTGGAGACTGGTTCCGGATTGACGCTCTTGGAACCGGAGCTGATTCACAGTGGTATAGGATTATTGCAATTCCTCATGACTCATCCTTAACGCTTGCTACGGTGTTTGCGAATACGGGTATTACATCTGGGGCAAATTACACCATCGCACGAGCGCCTGAGATGCCAAGCCGAATGCACATCGCGGTTCTCTATGGATCTCTCAGGGCCTTAGAACTTGACCAGACCGATGAGAATTATCTCTTCTACCATACCCAATACGCCCAAGTCATGTCTGATTGTAAACGCATCTACGTCAGCCGTCCTTACAACCAAGAAGTTACAGGCGTTCACGAAGACTATATGTACCGGAGATAAAATGTCTATAAGCGATAAGGTCATATCTGCAAATCCAGTAGCGAGGCAGACTGTAACGGTTGATGGCGTTCGCTTCAACTATGTGCAGCATGGCGCAAATCACATCATTGCGGTCGGCAATACTAACCTTTTTCTCTTCGACAATTCAGCAGATTGCGCCGTATGGGTAAATACGTTAAACGGAGCGCTGCAACCTGCGCTCTCGGCTCTTCGCTCTTACTACGACTCCAAAGTGAGCAATATCCTTGCTTAAAAACGTCTCTGATATTACCTCTGAGGGTAAGCAAACAGGGTTAAATACCCAGGACAACATTCTGGCAATTGATAAGTCTCAGTCGCCAGACATGATGAATGTTGTCGTCCATTTTGACGGAAGCTTAGAAAAGCGGCTTGGCTCCAATACGCAAAACTCAGTTGTCATAGCGAACTCTGCGGCTGCTGGATTTTCGCCTACCGGAAGCATCACCTCAAATATCATTGCGTTCTGGAAACTGGACGAAGCTTCTGGAACAAGGTCTGATGCAATCGGCGGTCACACGCTC
>Ga0196963_10000876_pt1 | contig 22924 bp, 21 predicted proteins | sample S1_5metaG_FD_148600 | JGI IMG/M metagenome (GOLD analysis project Ga0196963, IMG submission 148600) | Soil microbial communities from Anza Borrego desert, Southern California, United States - S1_5 | ecosystem: Environmental > Terrestrial > Soil > Desert | place: USA: California | collected...
CAAATCGAGAAGCTCTTCTGAATTTTTAGATGCCTTTTCAAGACCCCGCTGTAAATTTTTGGAATTTTCTCTTTGAAGTCTGCCTATTTCAATTTCATGTCCTATGTTTATGCCATAACTACTACTCGTTATAAGTTCTGAAGGTTTCGCAACTCCTAAAAGAACAAAGCTAAGTTTATTCAGATTTCTATCATCAGGGTTATCTAATAATGTTTTGATAAAACCAAAAAAACTATTTTGTAGATTCCAGCTAATTAGCGTTTGAATCTCATCCAAAAATATAATTAATTTTTTCTCGACTTTGCTTAGAATATTTTGAGTTAGAAATAATTTAAATTTCAAAGTAGACTGAACTTTTGAATCGTTTGTCCAATGTGAATTTAATTTGCTCTTTAAACTATTATCAAGTGTATCTAAGGACTGACAAATGAGAATGAGAAGATTCAACAATAATGCTTCTTCAGAGTCAACTTCCCCTAGTACTTGCAAGTTAATTTGCACACAATGAAAACCTTCCAAAATCAATCGATGAGCTGTCCTAACCATTAAACTGCTCTTACCAGTTTGCCTCGGTGCAAGTACACTGCAAACCCTGCCAGTTATTTGCTCAGATATACAAAATTGGTATAGTTGCTCGTCTGCACTACGAGAAACATACGTAGGAGCATCCAGCGGTAATGCACCACCTTCAACCTGGTAAAAATGACTATCCATATTTAACGTCATAGAAGAAATCTATAAAGTTTCCTCAAAGTATTTCTCGTAAAGCTTAAGTTTTACTCGAGCACCCTCGTCATCAATTTTAATTAATCCCGCTTGTTCTAGTTGAAACTTTGCAAATTCATCTTTGCAAACTTCGCCTGATAAGATTTTTTGGAAGCACGAACGTAGATTATTATCTTTTTGAAGAATCTCTAGATACTTGAGTAAAAAATCCCTGAATGGGTTTAACCTTGTAGCTTGTGTTTTTAGTTGTTCCAGACTTATTTGTTCTTGACTAATTTTATATAGTGCTCCGTTAGTCAAAGCCGGATGTCCCCCAAAAAAACTTATTAGGGATTGAATATTAGAAGTATCCAAATCACTCAAACCATATTTTTGTACTAGGTCTAAAATCTGCTCAGAATTAAACTCTGATAAGCCAACTTCAATCCCTACATTTTGTAAGACTGAGCCTTTGATTCCATATTCTGGATAAGGGTCTGTAGAGTAAGCGATTATAATGCTAGGCCAAACTATTTCAGATTGCCCTATATTTTTCATCTCTGTTTCATTCCAAGTTCTCAATAGATTTAGGAAGGGATTTTGAATGCTTTCTTGTCCAATTACTTGATCTATGCCATCAATAATTAGGGTTTTGGACAGTTTTATTTTTGAAAAAATATATTTATATAGGTATTGAGTACAATTTATACCTGGAGCTATATCATCTCTCCAGAAATTCCCAACTTCATACACATCAGCTTCTTTCAAATGGTCTTTAAACTCTTGAAGAATTTTATAGGTGAACTGGTATAAAAGCTCCCTCAAAGTTATAGAAGATTCTGAATCAAGGCTGATATCAAATAGATTTATAAATCCAACTATATGTCCTTTATTTTCTAAAAAATCGCGAAGGCGAATAAGCAATGAGGTTTTTCCTAAACCTCTGGCTCCTTTAATTCTGATAAATGGTAGAGCAGTATTTCGATATGAAGCTAGTACTCTTTCACACGTTAGATCTGCATCTCTTCTTATATAAAACTTAGAATCTAAAGGTACAACTCCAGTTACTGGAGATATACCTTCCAGCTTTCTTTCCTCAGGCTTAAATTCCCTTAAATAAATAGTTACAGGATTGTAGCGACCTTTACCTCTTTTTTCTAACCGAATTAATCCTAGCTCCTCGTAACGCCGAAGCCTCCTAGCAATTGTGGAAGGGGATACACTCCCCAATAGCTCTGCCCACTCCCTATGACTACGGCTTAATTTGCCACCGTGCTGCTTAAGCTGTTCTTCAAGAACTAACCAGTCATGGTTCTCCTCAGAATGCAAGCTTTCCACTTTTTTGCGCGCCATAAAGAAAATTTATCTGTTCTATACCAGAAGGCATGAAACTGAGTCACGAGGTTCTTGAGCTTCCCTCAAGCCTGAATGTGTCATATTGCTTCATCCTCTAACGTTTATAGTGTATCACCTTGAAATTAATACATCAGTTCAAGTTTTCTAGTGCCTCTGAGCCTATTTAATGCATTTTTAATGCGTCATATGTTGACACATTAAAGGCAATGCGTCATATTTGTATTAACCTCAAAGGGGGAAATACAGATATGTCGCAAACCTCTAAGCAACAACGACTTGGAAAAAACACTTCTCAGAAAGTTCCGCTTCTTACCCTGTCCAACAAACAACCTGAGCCACACGCATCCTTTTGGCGAGCGCCTCTTACTTTAGGAGCCTGCGCTGCTATGGCAGCATTAATTCTTGCCCCACTCGTGCAAGCTGCCCTTACTCCCCTAGTATCTGTTCTGGTCTATATCGATGTATCTGAGTCAAATCAACCCTTTAAGGCAGAAGTACAAGCTCTTTGCCGAGGCATCCCTGCTCACTTGGTTGAAGGACTCTGGAGTAGCGATCGCTGGAGCCTCGCTAAAACGGCAGATACTGTTTTTGTCGAAGGTGGACAAACCTATGCTGGGCAGAAAGACTCACTTAAGTCCTCCTGTGATTACGTCATGACACCACCAACGGGAGTTGGTACGCACCAAGGTTCTCCAATTAGTTTGGCGGTTGCCAGTGCCCAAACAGAAATTCAGCAACAACAGATGCGAGGTAGTAGCGATCGTAATGTAGTTATCCTGGGATTTCAGGCTTCTGAGACGGGTGAGACCGAGATTCAATTGAATCCAAGCGAGTTCAAAGCACAAGTTGAAACCATTACCAGCAATGGCAGTGTAGTCCTAGTATTTACAACTCATGTTGAGTTGCAGCGCGAACTCAAAGCAACCCTTGCACCCGTTAAAGGAGTACGAATTTGCTCATACCAGGAAACTAATGATTGCCTTAGCTGGGGGTTCAACCTTGCTCGTTGGCAGAAACGCTAGGAGATGTAGGGATGCTAAGTCTCGCATCCCTACCCCAATGAATGCCGTTTCGCTTCTGACAAATTCTCAACCAAGTCTCTATAGGAGAACAACATGAATCGCGATGCTCGCTTGGCTCAATATCGACAAATTCCTCCTGAAATACTGCAACGGATGCCAAATGCTGATTTGAACTACATCAAAGCTGAAGTTGAAAAAGATGGGGAGCGCCATTTATCCAATCTACGGGTGGCTAAATTCAAGGCAAGTCAAAAACAACGTTGGTCGTCTGAGGTTGAACAGTTTCTCAAGTTTGTGGTGATTGCAGGTGGTGCATTGACGTTTAGCCTTGCTCCCTACCTTCTAGCAACCAAGCTTGGACGTAGCCCTATTGCCCTGACGTTGGGCTTTGTAGGAGGGGCAATTGCTAGCCACGCAGCCCACACCAACGCCGCTCGAGCTTTAGTTGGAATCAAGCTTAAGCAAAGCACTGAACAAGCTCGTAAAGCCATTCTACTCAATCAACAGGAGGACGTATAGCAATGACCATTAACCTGAAAGAAGAATACTACGCTGCCCAGATGAAGAAATTGAATGACCATGAACAGGATCATCTGGCTGAACCATCAAAATCTGCTTTGCTTTGGGCTGTTAGCCTGAGCGTCGTGGAGGGGGGGGCTGCCTTTGCTCTACTGCTTGAGGCAGGCTTGTTGATCGCTGTTATTGGTGCATTGTTGCCAGTTTGCTTACTTTGGGCGTTGGCAAATATGCACGCTGACCACGCAGAGTTACCCGAAAAACTTGATGATCTAATGGAGCAATACAATGACTCAATTCAATCCTGAACCTCCTGTTAGTCTCTCAGAGGAGTTACCTCCCATTCCCTTGATCCCGGACGAACGTGAGTACTATGAGCAACAGATTGACAGCAAACTAGACTGGCTTGGTTCAAATGACCCAATTAGCCGCTTGAAATCGTTGGAGATGGTACAAGCAGATGCCGAGCTTCGTTATTTCCAAAACCGTATTTACGAGCTAGAACAGGAGCGAGATTGGCGCGCACATCGACGTTTGTTCCAGCACAAGCAGGAAGTTAACAGTTTGAAAAGCAGCCCTGCCCCTGTTAACCCTGTAGGACGGGAATATGAAGTGCAACTTCGCCGCCAGGCGTGGCTGGATGGGCAAGTCTCAGAACAAGAAGATGTACGTGACCAGGAGGTTACGTTCATTGCTGCCCGGTATAAAACTGTGATTCAACAGTGCCGTGAGCGAATTGCTCAAGCTCAGGTTCAGTATGATGAAGCATACCGTCGCTGGCAAGAGACTCAGCAAGGAGGTAATTTCAGGGGCATCGCTTGATGATATCGACAAGTTTTGCTCTACCTCTAGATGCTTCATAAACCAGCCTGCAACTGTAGGCTGGTTTTGTTTGTGGTCATAAAGCTCTAACGTCTTTTTTAGAGGACCTTTGCTATTAATCAGGGGTTAAAACCAATTGTAACAGGCGAAAGATATCAGAGTTAACGAACTAAAAGGCAATCGCACTTCCTCAACTCATCATTAACTAGAAGCCCCTTTAAAAATTAAAGAAGCTACATCAATCCGACGCGCCAAAGCCCGCTTTTTATGAAAGAGATCTAAATATTTCTGAAAGTAATTAATATCTGAAGGCGTGAATTCGTCGTACATGGTGTATGCCGTTAAAGGAACAGCCTTCGCTAAATCGCCTTCAATCGGTGTATATCCTGCCAAGAAAGGACGCGCTTCATCTGGATTAGTGCGGATTACGCGGACAGCGCGACGATAGGCTTCGATATATTTCCGAGTTTTTTCTGGTTCTGCATTAATAAATGAGGTGTTGAGAACCGCTGAACCACCGAACCAAGGTGCTGACGGATCTCCCAAAATATATTTAGCAATCACACCTGCTTCTAATACCCGCGTTACTCCAGATAGCTTGCCAACTGTGCCAATTGGTTCAAATGTGTAGATAGCATCAACTTTTCCTGATTTAATCGCCTCAACATGCTTGTCGATAGGTAACTGAGCAACTTTAGGATTTTCAACCCCAAGTTTTTCTAAAATTTCTTCAACCAAAATAATGCTATGAATACTAGATACGCAGCCTACCCGTTTTCCTTTTAGATCCTTGACGGATTTTAAAGGACTATCTTTAGCCACAATAATTTCATCTAAGACATGTTTTGCGTTGCTGGGATTTCCGGCAATAATTTTAAAGATTCCTGGTGAAGCAATTTCACTCAAGGCTAAATTTCCTGTGCCAACTCCATTAGCACAACCTTGAACTCTTCCCGCGACTAACGCTTCAGCAACCTGTTGGGCTGAGGTAAATTTGACGCCTTCTACTTCTAAACCCACCTCCTTAAAATAACCTTTTTCTAAAGCTAAATATAGCGGTAAACCTGCGGCAATTGGCCAGTAACCAATCTCTAGTTTGGTGCTTGCGCCTGCTGGAGAGCTTTGAGTCGGTTCGGGTTGGCTTTGAGGAGTTGAATTACAGCTATGAATTGCTGATACCAGCAGAGAATCTGCTCCCATTTGCAGGAAGTTACGTCGATTAATTTTCATAGTGACTTAGTTTATTGATTACGGAAATTTTAGGCTTCTATGTACTTAAGAGAAAACTTATGGTTTTAGAATAACATCTTCATTCAGAACTGATTTTAAGTTTATCCGAAATAATTTTATTTCTTATTCTTATTAACTTGTAGAGAAGATATCCTGCTAGGTTTAGATATGTTTATACAAACTAATATATGTTTCTACATAGTAAGTCAGGCTCCAGAACTATCTATGCGGTATAAACCTGAGGCGATCGCAAGTTATGCCAGATGACTGGGCAAGCCAGCGTCTCGTAGGATATAAAGATGTTGCCTATAGCGAAACGATTATTTTAATGAAACCAGAAATCGAGCTTTCCCTTTTGCGGACGCCTCTCTATCAACTCGCCCTAGAACAGAAAGCGCGGCTGACAGCCTTTTCTGGTTGGGAAATGCCTGTGCAATATAGCGGCATTACCCAAGAACACCAAGCGGTGAGAACGACGGCGGGAATGTTTGATATTTCCCACATGGGTAAATTCCTGCTCAAAGGGCAAAACTTGATTGAGCAACTTCAACCCTTAGTTCCGTCAGATTTCAGCCGTTTGCAACCCGGACAAGCGCAATATACTGTTCTGCTGAATCCCCAAGCAGGGATGATTGATGACATTATTTTCTACTATCAAGGCGAGGACAGCCTTGGCAAGCAGCAGGGTGTGATGATTGTGAATGCGGCAACCAGGGCTAGAGATAAGGCTTGGTTGCTAGCCTATCTAGAATCGGGCGGAGTCAATCTCCAAGATGTCTCCAAAGAAAAAGTTTTGATTGCTGTTCAAGGACCGCAAGCAGAAGCCCATTTACAAGCAGTCGTCAAAGAAGATTTAACCTCAGTTAAGGCGTTTGGTCATTTAGAAGCAACTGTTCTCGGTGAACCCGGATTCATTGCCCGTACTGGCTATACAGGTGAGGATGGATTTGAAGTCATGGTAGACCCATCAGTGGGTGTAGAACTGTGGCGATCGCTCTTTACGGCTGGAGTCATTCCCTGTGGCTTGGGTGCTAGAGATACGCTGCGTCTAGAAGCGGCTATGGCACTCTATGGACAAGATATTGATGAAACGACAAGCCCCTTAGATGCTGGACTGGGTTGGCTGGTGCATCTGAATACAAAAGGCGACTTTATCGGACGTTCTGTACTGGAACAACAGCAGCAAGAAGGCTTAAAACGTCGATTAGTCGGGTTAGAAATGCAAGGACGTTATATCGCCCGTCACGGCTACCCCGTGCTGGCAAATGGGGAAACGGTGGGGATTGTTACCAGTGGCACACTCTCTCCCACTTTAGGCAAAGCGATCGCTTTAGCTTATGTTTCTACCCCCTTGTCTAAGATTGGTCAATCTTTGGAAGTGGAAATTCGGGGTAAAACTTACCCCGCTACGGTAGTGAAGAAACCTTTTTACAAGAGTCCTTCCAGAAAAATGCAGTAGCCTAAATTCCTAGAAGGACTTAAACAAATATCAACTCCAAACAGAGACACAATGCTAGTCTTTAAAACTTCAGGGGGTTGAAGTTGTCAGAAATAATGAAAGATTCTCAGTGAGCAGTTGGTATGTTTAAGCATGTTTCTGAAATCATGTATTTTGTCTCCGATCGTCACGCTGCCGCCGCGTGGTATTCAAATTTGTTCGACATCAAGATTACATGGTTAGAAAACCCAGAACACTTCTTTATTCGAGTAGGGAATCAAGATGTTTGGTTTCATCAGTCAGACAGCAAAGTACCTTCAGGAGCGGCAGGGCATGTAGCCTATTGGCAAGTCGAGGATTTTGATGCCGTGCTTGAGCGGGCTACACAGCTAGGTGCAAAGCTCTATCGAGGTCCATTAGATCGACAGGATGGAAGTTATATGTGTCAAGTTAAAGACCCTGATGGAAATCTGATTGGACTAATCGGTCCAAGACAAAGTGAGAAAGGACAGGATGAACTAAAGACAATTACCCACTGAACAAGTTCTGTGTTGTAATCACAGTAAAACAATGCTGTAGTTAGGAGAGACCTTCCGCCGGAACGTCTCTCCTTGTCTGTATAACCCCGATTAGTTATCTTCCGCAAAAATAAAGCGGTACAACTCACTGGGGTCAGGTTCTGGACTTTGCTCAGCAAACCGAACCGCATCGTCAATCACAGCTTGAACCTTCTGCTCAATCGCTTTCAGTTCTTCCTGATTGGTAAGATTTTGCTCCGTCAGGTAGGCGGCGAGCTTTTTGATCGGATCACGCGCTAACCAAACTTCCTTCTCCTCTTTAGACCGCATTTCGTCTGGATCTGCCAAAGAGTGACCCCGGAAGCGGTAGGTGAGGGCTTCAATCACGGTTGGGCCTTCCCCAGCACGGGCACGCGCGATCGCTTCTTGGGCAGCTGTTCGCACCGCCATCACATCCATCCCATCTACTTCCACCCCTGCCATACCAAAGGCATGAGCTTTCTTGTAGATTTCTGGCACAGACGTTGCCCGTTCATGCGCCATACCAATCGCCCACTTGTTGTTTTCTACCACATAAAGAATTGGTAGCTTCCAGAGGGCAGCCATGTTTAGGCATTCAAAAAACTGACCATTGTTGCAAGCTCCATCGCCAAAAAAGCAAGCCGTTACCTGCTCAGCAGCATTGGCATCTCCCAACAACTCGCGTCGGTACTTGCTTTGAAACGCTGCTCCTGTCGCCACCGGAATTCCTTCAGCCACAAAGGCATAACCACCCAGCAACTTATGCTCAGCAGAGAACATGTGCATCGAGCCGCCGCGACCTTTGCTGCAACCCGTTGCCTTACCAAATAACTCCGCCATCACTTCTCTCGCGGGGACGCCTGCACTCAGAGCATGAACGTGGTCGCGGTAGGTGCTGCAAACATAATCCTCGTCTGGACGCATTGCCTTAATGACGCCCGTTGACACCGCCTCTTGACCGTTGTACAGATGGACAAAACCGAACATTTTGCCCCGGTAGTACATCTCAGCGCACTTGTCTTCAAACAAGCGCCCCAAGACCATGTCTTCATACAGGCGCAGTCCTTCTTCCTTGGTAATTTTGGCGTATTCAGTTTGAAAGACGGGAAAAGTGCGTTCTTGAACCATTGGTTTCGTAGTATCCTTGCAGCAACACCAAAAGAGATTTTCTCTTAATATTTGTTCAGCAAACCCACCGAGATGAACTAGATTTTTTGCTTACCTGAGTCTAGATAGTCTCGTCGGTTTACAATCAATCTAATTACAGGGAGTGAGCTACTAAATTGCTAGAATTGATACCATCTCTAGCACCTTTATTGACCAAGATGCTGAAGTAGGAACTTTTGCTTTAATAGCAATAGGACTTAAGACAGCACAATGGAGACAACCTCCATTCGCTACTATACGTTAATTCAGTTACTCTGCGCTGGGGAAGTGAACCGTGCGAATTCCGCTCGATTACTACCGGATATTGGGTCTGCCGATTCAGGCAACTGGTGAACAGTTGCAGCAGGCTTATCGCGATCGCGCCCTGCAACTTCCTCGACGGGAGTATTCAGAAGCCGCGATCGCTGCCCGGAAACAGTTACTAGACGAAGCCTACGCCGTTCTCTCAGATCCAGAACAGCGCACGAGCTACGATGCCAATTTTCTTAACAAAGTAGACACGGCAAATTTCGGCTCGATACCAGCCGATCAGTTGGGAGAATCTCCTACCACCAGAACTCCTGATTCGGAGATCGATCCCTATACGCCCAGTCTGGACATAAAACGCGAGCAATTTGTCGGTGCCCTGCTGATTCTCCATGAACTGGGTGAATACGAACAGGTACTCAAGCTCAGTCGCCCTTATATTACCCGTGGGAGTCTCAGTGTCAGTGTAGATCGGGGTCGTTTGGGCGATCCGCAGTTGGTTCGCTCAGATATCGTTTTAACCATTGCCCTCGCTTGCTTGGAACTTGGTCGCGAGCAATGGCAACAAGGTCAGTATGAAAATGCTGCCACCTCCCTAGAAACGGGTCAAAAATTACTGTTGCAAGAAGGTTTATGCCCTAGTGTGAGAGGAGAAATTCAAACTGATCTGTATAAACTTCGTCCCTACCGCATTCTGGAATTATTAGCACTGCCAGAGGAAAATGCAGGGGAACGGCGGCACGGATTGCGACTCCTACAAGATATGCTGCAAGAACGTGGCGGCATTGATGGTACAGGGGATGATCAATCAGGCTTAAGCATTGATGACTTTCTTCGCTTTATCCAACAACTACGTGGCTATTTAACCTCTGCCGAACAACAAGTGTTGTTTGAGGCGGAAGCCAAACGTCCCTCAGCTGTGGCGACGTATTTAGCCGTCTATGCACTGATGGCGCGAGGATTTGGTGAAAGACAGCCGGCTCTGATTGCTCGTGCTAAGCAGATGCTCCTACGCTTAGGCAGGCGTCAGGATGTGCATTTAGAACAATCGGTGTGTGCCTTGCTTTTAGGGCAAACGGAAGAAGCAAGCCGCGCCTTAGAACTCAGTCAGGAGTATGAACCCTTAGCATTCATTCGCGAACATTCTCAAGGCTCCCCGGATTTGCTGCCTGGGTTGTGTCTCTATGGAGAGCGTTGGCTACAAACGGAAGTCTTTCCGCACTTCCGGGACTTGGCAGAGGAACGGGTATCGTTGAAAGATTACTTTGCGGATGATCAGGTTCAGCGTTATTTAGAACAACTGCCAGCCGAAACAGAATCTTCGTCAGAATGGGCTGCAATTGATTCTCAGCGAGTAGGCTATACCTCGACGCCGACAACCTCTTCGCGGGGTAGTCACTCACCTAGCCTCCAGCGTCCGGGTTCCCAAGTTGGGGCAGCTCGTGAATCATCAGGGTATGGACAACGGGAGATGGATTCAGGCTCAATGCGATCGCATCGAGATTTGAGCGAATCCCAATCGCCAAGTGACCGCGAACAAGTGGGTGCTATCTCTCGTTTAGGAACGGCAACGCTAACAGCGACCCGCCAGCAGTCATCAGAGTCGGATTTATCAACCCTGCCCCCAGCACAACGGCTGTTGAGGTCGCTCGATGACGAATCTGACCCAGACGATGCCTCTAGCAATCGTCGCCGCCGAGCGCTGCGAGTGCAAGAACAAACCCCCGGTCCCTTAGCGACGCGATCGCCCTCCACAGAAACTTTAGTGAGAACCTCATCTCCCGATGATGGATCTCAGCGTTTACTGCCCAGTCGGATTCACCGCTCATCAGGAAAATCTAAATCGAGCTTAAAAGTCAATCGCTTGATTTTCCTAGCTGTAGCAGGGCTGGTAGGGATCGGAGTCCTCACCCTTGTCTGGATGGGAATCCAAAAAGCTGTTCAGAGCTTCTCAGCACCAAAATTAAAAGGAGAGCAACTTCAGGTCAACCTTGATCGCCCTCCTGTACCCATTCCAGCACCTGATCAACAACCGAGTATCCCCCAAGGGGAGTTAACGGAAAAAAATGCTCGGCAACTCATCCAAATTTGGCTATCCAGTAAAGCCCAAGCCCTGGGTCAAGAGCATCAAGTCGCTACACTGGAGCAAGTTTTAACTGAACCGGCTTTGTCAAGCTGGCAGAAACGTGCTGATAAAACTAAGAAAAGTAACTCCTACTGGGAGTACAAGCACAAAGTTGAAGTCAAATCTCTGAAAAAGGATGAAGCCAACCCGAATCAAGCTAGCGTCGAAGCGGCTGTAGATGAGGCGGCACAGTTCTATCAAGGGGGTCAACTAAATCAGTCCGCTTCCTATAACGACAACTTACAGGTGCGGTATGAATTAGTTCGCAAAGGGGATGAGTGGCGAATCCGAGAAATGACTGTTTTGAAGAAATAAAGGTGAAAGATTGCAGGTTGCAGATATCAGCTGACTCAGTGGGTGTACTGTAAACCTTAACAATTCCGGGCGTCTAGGGGATACGGGAGTTGGATGAAGAGCCGCTCCCAAAATTCTCTTTGAGGTATCTATCTGGAGTTTTCAAACTCTAAAACGAATTGGATAACCGTTTAGCCTTTCTTTCTGTCCGTCAACCTGCCAATCTTTTGCTGATTGCCCATCCTTTGAAAGCATGACCGAAACCTTATTTCACGCCTATTTACCCTTACTTCTATGGACAGGTTTAGGGTTAATACTGTTTCGGTTGATGCCAGAAGCCTTTCCCCGGATTTTAGGTCGTAGCCTGTACTGGGTGGGAGTGCCCCTAGAAATTTTAGCCCTGGCGCGTCAGACTGACTTTGCTGGCAATGCAGGTTGGGCACCCGTGATTACAGCGGGGGCTATCATTATGGGTTTTACCTTAGCGTGGCTCAGCCTACAGATTTGGCAGCACTTTGCCAAAGGGAAAGCGAATTCCCCTAGTTGGTTACAGGATCGTTCTAGCCAAGGCAGTTTTATCCTATCTGCCATGCTAGGAAATACAGGATTTGTTGGGTTAGCGATTATTCCTTCTCTGATCAGCGATCACTACCTTGGCTGGGCTATTTTCTACAGCGTTACCCAGAATGTGATCGGGACTTATGGCTTAGGCGTTTTTATCGCGAGTTACTTTGGGCGTCCATCCTCTGCTAATCATTGGTGGATTCAAATTCGAGATATCCTCAGTGTCCCTTCCCTGTGGGCGTTTACAATCGGCTTTTTAACTCGCTCTGTAGTGCTGCCTGTTCCTGTGGAATCAGGACTCCATGCATGCATCCGGTTAGTAATTCCTGGTGCTTTTGTACTCATGGGTATGCGCTTAAGCCAAATCAAAGGATGGAAAAGTTTTAAAATCGCCTTGCTACCAGCAGTGCTCAAAGTTGTAGTGATGCCAGGATTATTGGGCATAGCCCTGACTTTGTTAGGTTTTACGGGTGATCCTCGCTTAGCGTTGGTACTTATGTCTGGGATGCCTAGTGCTTTTGCAGGTCTGATTTTGGCAGAAGAATATAATCTTGATCGTGAGATTACTGCCAGCAGTATCGTAATCACGACCGGGCTTTTATTACTTATGATCCCAATTTGGCTAGTTTTGTACAGTTAATCATTCAGGATTTATATAAGCGGCTGGAGACTAGGTAAAACCCTTGCTATATGAGCAACTCTTGAGCCTTCCCCCTGTTTTAACGGCGTCAGGGTTGGAACTGCCACCAGGTTATTGCGATCGCTCTCAGATCTCAGTTTAGCCCAAAAGCAAGTTGCTGAAAAATTTTCAGAGCAAATTTTGTCAAGAAAACAAGTGTCTCAAAAAGCGCTACAAGGGCTTATATTATCCTGAGAATAATTTTTTCTTTTGCTATCTGTATTTGTCATTGCCAAGGCTGAACAACAGGGCATCTTGATGTAGTTCGGAAGCGTTAAATCTCAAGATAGAAATTAGGAGCACAAGTTCATGGGTTGGTTTGCACAAGCATTAATTACTGGAATTACCTCCTTTATTGCAACCAACATTGATGACATTGTGATCTTGATGCTCTTCTTTGCCCAGGTGAATACTACCTTTCGTCCCAAGCACATTGTTATAGGTCAGTATTTAGGATTCACAGTGTTGATTCTTGCCAGTCTTCCTGGCTTCTTTGGCGGATTGATTATTCCGAGAGAGTGGATTGGCTTGTTAGGGTTTGTTCCCATCGCTATCGGTATCAGCCAGTTTTTTAACCAAGAATCAGAAGCCGCACAAGTTCAGGCAGTATCGAGTGAGCTAAATCAGCCAAACACTCATCTATCTAAAGCATCTATATTTGCAAGTATCCTAGCTCCTCAAAGTTATCAAGTTGCCGCAGTAACCTTTGCTAATGGAGGTGACAATATTGGGATTTACGTCCCTTTATTTGCTAGTAGCAACTTAACAACTTTAGGTATATTTCTGATTGTTTTCTTTGTGATGGTTGGAGTTTGGTGCAGCATTGCCTACTACTTAACTCGTCATCAAACAGTTGCCTATGTCTTAACTCGCTATGGCAAGACAATTGTTCCCTTTGTATTGATTGGCTTAGGCATTTTTATTTTGGTCGAGAGCGAGACATACCATCTCTTGCTTTGGTTTTAATTTCAGGTAGCTGCAACTTGGCTTAACTGGCTCAGCTACTAGGACGGCTGCGCCGCAAAGAGCGATCGCAGAAAATCCTGTTATAGCTCTATTTTTCGTTAAAAAGCATGCTGGCTAAGGATTTCAGCCTCTCACCTTATCTGGCAACGCTCAAAGAGGGGAAGAGGGCGATCGCAATCCGCTAGCAGTCTCACCCTTAAATTTATTCACCAAGAGCCTAGAGGGGATCAGGATTTCCAGTAATGTCATAAAATCCTGACATTTTGATCCCCAGCTTCCCATAAACTCGTAGATGTGCCGAGAATCGGTCGAGAACCCCCCTTGACCATTTAGGTGAAGTTTTTGTTACATAGGATCAACAAGAGTGAGCCCGTGATTCCCAACCAAGGTTTTTTCTGACCTTGATGTTGTCGGCATCATGGAAAACCACTCCCTAGCCATTTGCTGAGTATGGCAACGGGAAATCTAAAACCATCAAATTCAGCAAGTCTGAATTTGGCTAAGTTTCACCCAGAGATCACACCTGTTTTACTCAACAGGTTTCTCACACGGCAACAGGAGATTGCAAGACAAAAAACAAGCGATAAACAAATATTCAAAGCTGGCAAATCTGAAAATTAGAGTCTATATTTCGTTGCCCATTAAGTTTCTCGCTCAAAAGTGATCTACCTGTCGTCTAACACATCGGAGACTATCGTCATGGCTAAAGAACGTCCCCCCCTAGAAGAGATGACCCTGCGGCAGCTGCGAAAAGTTGCCAGTGAATATGGCATCTCTCGTTATAGCCGAATGCGTAAATCGCAGCTATTGGCTGAAATTCAAAAAGCTCAACATAATAAGTTCTCTCTCATCAGTCCATCTCGTTCCGTGGAGGCGCAAGAAGAAGTGGAAGCAGCAAAATTCGAACTGGGTCAAGAAGATCGCACGGGCGGTACTCTTTCATCCGTAGACGAAGGACTCGGAGATTTACCCGGTGGCTATGGTGAAAGCCGCGTTGTTTTGATGCCTCGTGATCCTCAGTGGGCTTACACTTACTGGGATATTCCCAATAATCATAAAGAAGAATTGCGCCGTCAGGGAGGACAACAACTCGCTCTGCGCCTCTACGATGTCACCGATATTAGCCTGGAGTATCAAAGCCCTCATAGCATCCAGGAATATCCTGCTGATGAGCTAGCGCGGGAATGGTATTTGCCCATGCCTGTGAGCGATCGCGACTATGTGGTAGATATTGGTTATCGCTGTGCAGATGGTCGCTGGCTGGTTCTCGCGCGTTCTGCTCCCGTCCATGTGCCTCCCGTCTATCCCTCAGACTGGATTGATGATCAATTCATCACCGTTGCTTGGGAAGAAGAATTGCGCGATAAGACTTTCCTAGAACTCGTTCCTCCTTCCAAGAAGATGGCAGCCACGGGTACGGGTACTACTGCCCCTGCTGTTGGTGGTAGCAATCCCATCTACGACGAAATCTTTGGCATGGCTCAATCCGTTGAAGCTCAACGGGTTGCTGGTTCACTCTATGGCTCCATGCAGCAGGTTCCTGTTCACGAACAGGCAATTAGCTCCTACGTCTTCCCCTCTGGCGTTGGCATGTGGGCAGTGCCTACCATGTCTGGCTTAACCATGTCCGGCGTCGGTATGTCCGGTGTTGGCTTCGGAGCCTCGATGCCCCCCATCCGTCCTCGCCAGTTCTGGTTAGTCGCTGATGCGGAGCTGATTGTTTACGGTGCAACTGAACCAGATGCAACTTTAACCATTGGTGGGCGTCCCATTAAACTGAATCCAGATGGGACCTTCCGCTTCCAAATGTCCTTCCAAGACGGTTTGATTGACTACCCCATCATGGCAGTTGCTGCCGATGGTGAACAAACCCGGTCTATCCACATGAAGTTCAACCGTGAGACCCCATCCCAGAATACAAACACAAAGGATGAAGCGGTTGAAGAGTGGCTGGTTTAATCTCGTAAAGCCTTAAACTCGACCTTTTTGAGTTCCAATCTGTCAACCTCAATCTCAAATCTCAAAATTTTTACCTCCGACGACTGAGGTCGGAGGTTTCTTTTTTGAGGTTTACTGCTTTCATCTCAAACGCTTCAACTCTGAATGACTCCTACAGAAATTTCCCAGGCTCTCTCGGAACTCTTTGGCACAACGGTTCAGCAACTAGCGCCCGGCTCGTGGCAAGTAGAAACGCCGCAGATGCGAGTATTAGTACTACTCTCGGATGATCTTTCTTGGCTGCGTGTTTTGATACCCATTGCTCCAGCATCCGAGGCTCAACCCTTTACTCAACAACTGCTAGAAGCAAATTTCGACGACACACAAGAAACCCGTTACGCTTTCCATCAAGGAGTTCTCTGGGGTATTTTTCAACACAGTCGTGAGAGCCTCAATGTCAATGATTTCTCAGCAGCCGTTGGACACCTATTGGTCCTGCACCAGCGAGGTTTATCCGACTGCTTCAACCAATTCCTAGAAACGCGGATACGACAAATCATTCAAGCCGCTAAGCTACAAGGACAATCTCTAGAGGCAACACTCCAAACCTTAGATCGATTCTACGAAGAAGGCTTAATGGGCGAAATGGATCAAGGAGCAGAATCCCGCGAAGCTGTATTAGGGGCATGGCGGCGTCAACTCGAACGTTTATGGTCAGAAGTGGAAAATTAGCGATTTATTATTTTGTCGATGGATATTATCCAAATCCTGAAACAGGACTATCAGAGATTCCCCGCTGACCAAACTTACAGCATTTATGCCGAAGATGTCTTTTTTAAAGATCCATTGAACCAGTTTCGGGGCATCAACCGTTACCAGCTAATGATTGGGTTCATTAATAACTGGTTTGGGCAGCCGCAACTGGATTTACATGACATTCGTCAGTCAGGAGACAAGATTGAAACCCGCTGGACTCTCAGTTGGACATCGCCGCTCCTTTGGAAGCCTCGGATTGCGATTAACGGTTGGAGTGAATTGCAACTGAATTCTGACGGGCTGATTAGTTCTCACATTGATTACTGGAACTGCTCACGCCTGGATGTCCTCAAGCAACACCTTTTCCGTTAAAAAGCTTAAATAAAGATATTAAAGAAGAGTTCAGGAGTCAGCCGTCAGGAGTCAGAATCAATGCGTGAGGGATACTCTGAGGAAAGCAAGTTACAGACTCGCGACTCATTGAAGACTACTCAATCTCTGATTGAGCCGAGGTTTTAAACCTGTTGATTCAATTTGCCAGTTGCACAGAGAATATAGCTAAATTCCGGCGACTGACACCTTTATTCTTTTGAGATAAATCATCAACACTTCTCAGCCAGGACAATACCATCCATGCGTTTAATCCTTATGACAGGCAAAGGAGGCGTCGGCAAAACCTCCGTTGCCGCTGCTACTGGACTTCGTTGTGCGGAACTAGGGTATAAGACCTTGGTTTTAAGCACTGATCCCGCTCATTCCCTGGCAGATAGTTTTGACTTAGAACTGGGACATGAGCCTAAACTTGTTCGCCCCAATCTCTGGGGGGCAGAACTAGATGCTTTGATGGAATTAGAGGGCAACTGGGGAGCGGTTAAGCGTTATATCACTCAAGTTTTGCAAGCACGGGGGTTGGATGCCGTTCAAGCAGAAGAGTTAGCAATTTTACCAGGCATGGATGAAATCTTTGGTCTGGTGCGGATGAAACGTCACTATGATGAGGGTGAGTATGATGTTTTAATTATCGACTCTGCCCCTACAGGTACGGCTCTACGACTGTTGAGTCTGCCAGAAGTGAGCGGTTGGTATATGAGACGTTTTTATAAACCGCTACAACAAGTTTCCGTCGCCCTTAGACCTTTGGTTGAACCTTTCTTTAAACCAATCGCGGGTTTTTCCTTGCCAGATAGAGAGGTAATGGATGCGCCTTACGAGTTTTATCAACAGATTGAAGCGTTAGAAAAGATTTTGACGGATAACACGGTGACCTCAGTGCGCTTAGTTACCAATCCAGAAAAAATGGTGATTAAGGAATCTTTACGTGCCCATGCCTACTTGAGTCTTTACAACGTCGCCACAGATTTAGTAATAGCGAATCGTATTATTCCTGAGCAAGTCACTGATCCTTTTTTCCAACGCTGGAAGGAGAATCAAAAACAGTATCGCCAAGAGATTCACGAGAATTTCAGCCCCTTACCCGTGAAGGAAGTACCTCTCTATTCTGAAGAGATGTGTGGCTTAGAGGCTTTGGATCGGTTGAAAGATACGCTGTATAAAGATGAAGATCCAGCCCAGGTGTATTATCACGAGACGACGGTGAAAATCGTGCAGGACAAAAACCAGTACACCCTGGAGCTTTATTTGCCAGGAATTCCTAAAGATCATGTTCAGTTGACAAAAACGGGCGATGAACTGAATATTCGCATCGGGAATCATCGGCGCAACTTGGTTTTACCGCAAGCACTGGCGGCTTTACAACCCTCAGGAGCCAAGATGGAGGACGACTACCTTAAAATCAAGTTTTCTGATGGCGTTAGGGTTTAACGTGCGATCGCACTTTTTCAGTTACAGCAATTTTCCCAATTGCTCGCAAATCTAAAGTGTGATCAATCTTTTACAAACTTACTGTCACAAAGAAAATAGTAGAGTGGGCAATGCCCACCCTACTAGGCAAGTTTGAGGAGAAAGCTGTTAATGCGTTGTACTAACGCATCCTAAAAATTGATGACTACAAGATTTCAGCCAATTTAACTTTAGGAATCGGAACCGATAGCCTCTCTGCGGTTCCTACCGCCTCGGTTATGGGACTTTTTGTGTCGCTGTTGCATGAGTTCTGCAAACTTAGTCCGTTGCTCTGGCGTTAGCACTTCTCGCATGGCTAACATATTTTCAAAGCGTAAGTTTTCCATTTGCTGACGTAGCTGCTGAACTTGTTGATGCTTAGCGCGGATTTCATCAGTAGAGGCGGTTCCTTGCATCATTTGGCGCAACTCTTGGTGTGCTTGACGCAAAGCTTGCTTACGTTGATCCATCTGAGGTTTAGACTGCTGACGAATTCTCTGTAAACTTTGCTGTTGTTCTTGGGTAAGATTTAGCGCCTGCATTAACCCAGCCGGATCACCCCGACGCGGACGCTGGAGATTTTCTTGAGTTTGGGCAACTCTTTGCGGCTGTTGTGCTTGAGAATTGGCAAAGGCAACAGCAGTTCCTAGAGATAGTATTAGTACGGCTATAGTAGAAACACGGCGTAAAGACATAGAAATAAACTCCTTCAATAAAGTAATGCCTCGAATAACTAAGGGGAGGCATTATTCCCATCAGCAAGAAGCAGCCAATCTGTTTCAGTGTTGTCGCTTTGCGAAACTTCTAGCGTTTCGTTCACGACGCCATCCCAATGATTGACCATGAATGTTTCTAGGCTAACTGTGTCAATAAGGGTTGCAGGTGTGAAGAGACGAAATCCCCCCCAAGCCAGCAGAAAACCTGCCCCAATGCCTGTAGCCAGCTTCCTGAAAGGGGGTAAAACTCGCAGAGAGCGAGGCTGAAAAGACGATTCTGGGGAAGAGGCGATCGCCTGCCAAATCTCTGCCTCTAAATTAGGCGCAGCAGGCGGCACCTCTGGGCGATATTGGCGCAGAAACTCTACAAGGCGTTCATCATCATTCGGATTGGTCATAACTGGACTCCTTCGTGCTGGAGAAATTGCCGTAGGGTACCACGGGCATGGAACAGGCGAGATTTGACGGTTCCAACTGGAATCCCCAATATTTGAGCCACTTCTTTTTGAGGGACTTCTTCTAGATCATGCAATACCAAGACGGTACGATGATCGAAGCTAAGTTGAGCCAGTCCGCGCTGCACTAAATCCTGATAGTGTAAATGCATGAGATTGGAGGCTTCAGACTCAGTAGAGGCTGTACGAGTCAGCATCTCGAATTGGGAGCGCTTCTGGGCAAACTCCTGTCGCTGATCTGAAGCTACATTCCAGGTAATTCGATAAAGCCAAGTAGAAAACTGAGCCTTTTGCTGTAGTTTGGGCAATCCTTTCCAAACGCGGAGGAATACCTCTTGGACTAAATCATCTAGGGCAGAGGCACCACACAGCTGATAGAGGGTTGACCGCACTCGCTGTTGATAGCGTCGATAGAGTTGTTGAAAACTCTGGCGATCGCCTTGCATACATCGCTGTACGAGTTCAGTATCGGCGTCTTTATCTGATTGATCATCAGCGAACACCTGAGATGGCATCACGGACAATTGTGAAATCTCCCTCACCCGTTTTTGATTTCTAAGACTTTAGACTCTGCCAGCAGAAAAAAGGTTCAATTCTATTGACCTTGTACTAGAGTTAGGCGTAATCCTGAGAAATTTAGAGTTTTTAGCCAAATTTGAGCGCTAGAGTCCTGATTAAGAGTCTCATTCTTCCATTAGATGGACGCCATATTACTCCTCAACTGCTTAAGGTAAGAGTATGAGAAGAAACCTAAAAATTAAGCAGTAACAGCCTTTTCAGCGAGGAGGACGCGTTTAATTATGCAACAAAATAATCGATTTCTCAGACTCCGGACATGGACTAGCCGCTTGGCAGTTCTGACACTTGTGGCGGGTTTAGCAACCGCTTGCAATAACAACGACACCCCAGATACTGTGGTGGTTTCCCCCACAACGCCACCGTCACCTGTCGCAACAGTGCCAGTTAATCCAGCTACGACTAGTCCTACCCCAGTTGTATCGCCAACTTCGACGACGGTAGTGGTTAGTCCAACGACAACCGCAACTCCTACAGTTAGCCCCTCAACTACAACCACAACGACTACGACGACTGTAATTAAGGAGGAACCCATTACAGATGTTGTCGTGATTACTAGCACACCGAATCAGCAGACTTTAGCGAATCGACGGGTGCAGTTTACCAATGTGAATGTTCAGAATGTGAATGGCGATCGCACATTCTGGGTTGGACCTAGCAATACCCAACAACTGTTTGTTGTCCTTGATCCAACCTTGGATAAAGGAGCTGCTGAAAAAGCTGTTCAAATTAAGAAGGGGCAAACCCTTGATCTGACAGGTGTCCTCAAGCCAATTCCCAGTGCAGATACCGCTCAGAAGCAGTGGGGTTTGAGTGCAACCGAAGCTCAACAGCTAAAGGGTCAAGCACTTTATCTGCAAACAGACACCATCAACTATAAGGCGAATGCACCAAGCTAAATGTAATCCCATAACTTCTTGAAGTAAGAAATAGGAAAAGCCTGAAACCCATTAACCAACTTCCACCAGTTATGTTGCTTTTGCTCAATTAGTTTCTAAGGGTTGATTCAGACCGAAGATAGGAGTAGCAAAAGCTAGGGCTTGAACTTTGTTCAAGTCCTATTAACCCTAAGTTCATCCGGTAATTACTTAACGATAGTTTTCAGGGTGCATTTTGTCGCAGATATTACCAGGGTCATCTAACTGCACTGCTCCCTCCTCAATATCTATCATGTGAGTGGGATCAGCACCCACAATGAAGAGTTCTCGTTTCATTACAGTTTGATCAGCACCGCACTAATAATCACGCTGTAACTGAAAGGGCATAATCAAAATATTCCAAAGTCTATTATCTTCAGGATTCGTGTAGGCAGGAACGCCGATCACAATCTCTGATTGAGCAATATTTAGTCGTAGTGTTTGATGCAACCTGTCCCACCAAGGGAAAACAACTGACCAGTAATTTAGCTATTAATTGAAAATTTGGGTAAAAAAGAGTTATAGAGCAAGCTTTTACTATCTAACCGCAAGTGCCTCGACGATGACCAGTTAACATCAATCAAGCAAATTGTTCCAAGAAAACTAAAGTTGTGGTTATTCTCACAGCTAGCTCAAAGATCACTAGATTATTTTCATTGTCTAAAATTAGCGATGGCATACCTCACACCTCTGTCGTGCCATTACTAAATGTGCTGAAAGGTTTAGCAACACTTCCTCAAGACCTCCTTGAAGGAGCAATACCGTAGGGTTACTATTCGATCAGTTCATGCATTTATCGCAACACAGTATGCAATGATTGCATAATTTTAATCAAACTGTAGTTAAATATACAAATTCTTATTATTTATTTTTCTAATCTGTTCACCGAGCTGCACAGTAAAGTCTTGCTGTATGCAGTAGATCCTGATTGAACGTCTTGAGGCAACCTTTAAAGTCGCAACATCTGTTCAAACCAATTTATTCAAGCAAGTTTAATACCAGAAGTTTTTAAACTTATGCAGTTGTATTGGATAACTTTACAGATGTTTCTTTCTACTTACTAAAGGTAAAAGTCATTGCACTCTATTGCAGAAAACTAATAGACCTATGGATTACACAGCACCACCAGAGTTAGTTGCAACTATGATTCAAGTAGGGGAGAGCAAAGCTCGCCTTCCCATCAAAGATCTGATCATCCGAGGTTTCTACTCTGGTGCTCTATTAGGTCTAGCAACAACCTTTGCCGTTACAATCATGGTTCAGACTAAGATTCCCATCTTAGGAGCATTGGTTTTTCCTTGGGGATTTGTTGCCATTGTTTTGTTTGGCATGGAACTCGTTACCGGTAATTTTGCCCTGCTTCCTGCTGCAATGATGGCAGGTCGTATTCGGTGGAATCGTATAATCAAAAATTGGCTATGGGTTTATCTGGCAAACTTTTTAGGATGTGCCGTAATTGCTTTTCTGATTAGCTATTCCCTCACGAATGGAGGAACAATCCCTGAACCTAATCCAGTTTCCCAGAAAATCATAGAGATAGCTCAGGCTAAATCCACGGCTGTAAAAGCAATGGGTTTGACAGGGTTTGTTCTTTTCCTTGTGCGGGGCATTTTGTGTAACTGGCTAGTCTGTTTGGGGGTAATGTTTGGAATGGTGAGCAAATCAGTGACTGGTAAGATTTTGGGTTGCTGGCTCCCCATTATGGTGTTTGTTGCACTAGGATTTGAGCACATTGTTGTTAATATGTTCTTCTTAACCGAGGGTGTAATGTTAGGTGCTCCTATTAGCGCAAGTGACATTGTGTTTTGGGATTTTCTGCCTGTAACTCTCGGAAATATTATTGGTGGTGCGTTCTTTGTTGGCGCACTGTTCTACCTCACCCATAATCAGAAAGAGCAGCTGCGATCGCCTCAACCGATTGAACCCATGTTGGAAAGTACTTCCCTGAACCGTTAGGTTCTAAGTAGGACAACCTAATTAAACTTAAAACGGTCTACCGGGTATCCAGCGTTCTTACCTCTGTTCTCAATGCCTTCAATGATGGCATGGGCTAAATCA
>Ga0196963_10000877_pt1 | contig 22920 bp, 35 predicted proteins | sample S1_5metaG_FD_148600 | JGI IMG/M metagenome (GOLD analysis project Ga0196963, IMG submission 148600) | Soil microbial communities from Anza Borrego desert, Southern California, United States - S1_5 | ecosystem: Environmental > Terrestrial > Soil > Desert | place: USA: California | collected...
ATGCGGATGTCGCTGCCGGAGTTGGTGATGTTGCCGAAGAAGCTGGCGGGGAAGCGGCTGAGGTCGAGGAAGACGGGGAAGTTGTTGACGTTCTCCGCGACCCGGCTGCTGTTGATGGTGACGTTGATGCGGTACTGCCAGGTGCTGTCGTACCACGGGTCCATCTCGAGGAGGAAGTTCCGATTGTTCGGGTCAGTGATCGCGTCGACACAGATGCCGTTGCGCGTGTTCCATGTGAACATCTCCCATTTGCCATCTTCTCGGGCATCTGGTTTGTAGATGATCTTCCAGCGGTGTGACTCAAAGGGAGCAAAGCCAAGAGGGACTGCGTTGTAATAGACGCGACGGCCGCTGTACGTGGTGCTCTCGAAGGAGCTCGTGACCTCTTGCCATCTCGTCGTGGCGACAGTTTCATTCCATCGTACCTCAGTACAGTTCGCCTGATCGGCAAGGCCTGCAGGTGCAGGATCGAGCGGCGTGCAGGTTTCATTCTTGCGCTCAACAGTGATGTTATGCGGGACCTCGAGCCACACGCGACCAGCTTCAATCGGATAGTCGAAGGCGTAGGCAACGCAGAGATCTCCTGGCTGGTTTACCTTGCTGTTGACAGTAAAGAACTGTTCATAGATCCTGGTTGGCGTCATGCTCGTATGTGGTGTGACGTTGAGCTTGACATAGGCGTTCTCCTGGATCACGCTGTCGCCTTGGATCGTGTATGCTGAGACAGCAGGCAGAAGGAGTAAGCAGAGGAACCAGAGGAGATGTTTGTTCATGCGACTTTCACCGCCCGGCAGAAGGTGCCCTCTCGTACGTTGACTGCGCTGCCGCTGACTTCGCTTCTAAAATCTACCTTCCAAGTGACGGCGCTGGCACCGGTGATGATCCAGCCGTCGAGATTGCCAACGGCCGCTGCGGTGGCGCTGCCAGTATCAAGGAAGTTGTTGCCAGCACTCGTGACGGAGGTGCCAGTGAAGGTCTCGATGGCAGTGGCGCTGCTCGGGCTTGTCCAAGTAGCGCGGCCGCTGGTGGCACCGCTGAACGTGACGTTGATAACGAGACCGGTCGTCGCTGCTGCCGCATCATGCACGATATCGCAATCGATCTGGTATCGACTATTCGCTAGAAGATTTGGGATGGTGACATTCATCGTCGTGTAGGCGGTGTTGCTCGTCGTGGTCTGCAGCGCGTGGGTCCAGTTGTAGTGCGAGAAGCTGATGCCGCTGCCACTACCGCCGGTCGCATCACTGCCGCATACACCAGTGAGCTGGCCGCCGCTCAAAGTGATGTTGTACATGCGGTCGCTGGTGCTCGTGCACTGGTAGCTCGTCCGGTTTGTCGTCGTGAGATCATCGGTCGCATCAGTATCTAGCTGTGCGTACTCAGTCTGCCCAACGAAGAGGCGATCGACTTCACTCATGTTCACGCTCACGTTGATGTCGGTGCTGTTCATCACCTGTATGTTCATGCTACGATTCGTGTGCACGCGCAGGATGCCACCATCCGCAGATCCGCTTCCGCTTGTCGGCCAGGCGGTCCGGCAGTCATGGGCGAGGCACAGCTCAGGTGTGCCCATCTTTACGGTCGCATTGATGTTCAGACCTTTGATGTCAGTGTTGTTGCGCAGGATCGTAGTGTTCTGTATGCCTGCAGCTGCTTGGTCAATGGTTAGGTTGCTATTGCCAGCACCGAAGGGTGGCACGTTGCTGATATTGTTGAAGTGCAGCAGCAGCTGGTTCACGCTGCCAATGCGTGCGATCGTGCTGTTCTGCACTGCTGCAGCGGCCATGGCATCGGTGTATGTGGATCCTGCTGGACAGTTCGTCCCGTTGGCATAGCAGACTGTTGCCGTCTTGAGGATGTATGCTAAGTCGAGCTGGTCGGTCGTGTTGAAACCGAGGAGCTTGAAGTTCGCGCTCGTGTTGAGCAGCGAGATCCTGGTCGTCTCGTTGAAGCGCTGGTCAGTTACGTTGAGCTTGGTCTCATTCACACTGGCAAGGCCGGCAGCAGTTGCGTACCGACTGTCATATAGGATGGTGAGATCCGTGGTCCTGTTGAAGCCAAGGAGCTCTATGTTGCCGCTCGTGTTCAACAAGGAGATGCGCGCCGATTCATTGTAGCGCTGATCAGTGATGTTAAAGAATTGTTTGAAGAGGTCGCTCGTCGTATTATATGCGGTCTTCTCTGTCAACCAAGTATCCTCATCAGGGCAAAGGCCGTTAGTTGGTGTGCAGATCTCGCTGCCATTTACAAATAAGCCAGCTGTGATGTTGACGGTGCCGTTGAGGACCGTGATGCCATTCACGTGCAGCATGCCGTGCGGGTCAGACGTGTTGATGCCGACGCCTTGGCCATTGCTGGGTACGAAGATCTTGTCGACCTGGACGCGCACGCCCAGGGTGGTTTGCGTCTCTGATCCTTCGACGTTCTTCTCCCAGCCACTAGCGACCGTGGTGCCTGATGAGCTCACGATTGTTCCCTGCGGCGCTGACTGTCTTTGCGTCTCTCCACCGTCCCCGACGACTGATGCCATGCGGTCGCTGCTAAAGACAAAGATCAGCATGCCTGCCGCCGCGAGAACGAATAGGACGCGCAAGGGTGTGATCTTGCGGGGTGTGCTCTCCTCTTCAGTCGGTTGCTCATCCATGGTACTTAATCCCAGAACTTGATCCAGTTCCAGAAGCGGCTCCACCACGAGCTGACCGGTTTCACGACGACCTCTGTGTATGATTTCTCCGTGGTCGGCTGCAGGTCAGGATCCTGCGCAGGTGCCGGAGGAGAGTACACTGGTGTCGTGATGCTGGACTTTGGCTCTGGCTTCATCTCGAGATCAATGCCAGTGATGACATACGCCGCGAGCGCTTCGCCCTTGTGCGATCGGACGCTCACGCTGTTCTCAAAGAAGAGCGGCTGGTTCGCTGGATAGATCTGCGTGCCTTCCGTCGACGTGATTCTGATAACTGTTCCATCGTTCGTGATGTACACATCCGTCAGGCGCATGCTCGCGGTGCTGCCTTGCTTGCTACTCTTGCTGTCGCTAATGTCATTGATGTTGCTGGCGACAGTGCTCGTGTCGTCGCCGTATGCGTCCAGGCTGACGCTGCGGTGGATGGTAAGTTTTTTCACCTTGCGTAGATCCAAGTCCAGGCGCACGGTGCCTCCTGCCGAATTTGCATCGCCACAGTAACCAACCTTGCCGCCGAAGTTGATCACAGCCTTACCGTCGAGATCGCTGCGTGAGTTGTCTACGTGCGTAACCATGGCGTTGTTGCTGCTGCACCGCTGGCTCGTCCAGGGAGCAGTCACAGTCCAGTTCTGACCGAAAGCTTCGATGCGGTGCGTGTTGTCGCTCGATGCATCGAGGAAGCCTGCGAAATGCAGAATTGCGCCTAACGAAATTAGGACCAGAATGCTGATGGCGATCAAAGGTGCGCGTTCCATAGTTATCCTCCGACGATGCTCAAGGCTTGTGCGAACACGAAGCCGTTGAACATCGAGTGCATGATGATGAGACTGATGATAACGGGCGCAACACTTTCCGCCGTGAAACCTACTTCCTCTTCCGCTGCAGCTGACACAATGATCACAATCATCAATGTCAGGAATCGGAAGACGGCGGCTCCAATGAAGGCGCCACCGACGAGGAATGTAGCGCCGTACGCGACCCAATGGTAGCCGGCAAAGAGGACACTGATCACAATCATGGTTCCAGTAATGGCGATCGGCTTGAGATCAGTGAACTTCATAATGAGCAAGTACAGGACGATGGCAAGGGTGAGGAAGAAGAGTTCTTCGACGATTGGAGCGATGACGATGCTCACGATGGCACGGACGGCGATGCCGATGCTCAGTTGCAACTCCGGCAGGCCGATGCTGAGAGGGGTGAAGACACTGAGAATAATCGGGACGATAGAGAGCAAAAATCCACCGATGAACTGCGCGCCGATATTGCTGCCCGTGATCTCTGGGCCTGCAGCTTCATCGTTGACCTCGAGCACTTCTTTCAGCGGTCCTGCTAGGGCGCCCATGATGAGACCACCAAGGGCGAACCCCAGCAAGATTGTCCCCGTGCGTTGAGGCTCGAAATTAGCGAGGATCCAGCCGCCTGCCGCTACGCCGACGAGACCGATGATGACCAGGATGGCAATCGCTTTGCCCTGTTCCTCCATGGCGTCATCCCCAACGCTGCTGGATTGCGCGACCAATGCCAGCGAGCGTCATCATTGGCAGGAATCCATCAACCACACTAGGCATGACGAGCTCCGTTGCTTGCGCCAGGCCTGCTGGTCCCCAAAGGAAGAGCGCGATCGGGATGTAGATCGCGTCCATGATGGTTGCCAGTATTGGGATGTGGCTCGTCGGCAAGATGAGATCCACGATGTCAATCACGACTGCGATCGCAAACCGCCAGGCCCAACCCCATCCTTCAATGTCGTCGCTCATGGCTCACTTCCTCTTAGCCGCCCAGATCATGCCTGCAATGGCTAGGAGCACAATGGCCATCATCACGATGACGAGACCAAGGTGGCCGCGCAGCCATCCGCCGGCGTTCTGTTGACCGCCTTCACCGCTGCCAACATACAGGTTGTCAACGGCGTTGCTCTGGTCGATGACCTTGCCGCCGCAACCGGTGACGATGGCGGTGTGCAGTGCGTACTGGCCATCAGCTTGTGGCGTGACCTTGAACTGCACCTTAGTCTTGCCGACGGTAGGGAAGGCAATCTTTTGGTTTGCGTACCATGGCTGGTCAGGATTGCAGGTGTTCTTCTCGACGCTGCCCGTGATGTCGAAGCCACGCATCTGCTCGATGCCTGCTTCCACCCAATACTCGCCGGGCACAGTCACCTCGAACTCCTGGGTTACTGTTCTTGGTTCTCCTGCTTTTGCGCCTTCGTACTTGTCAAGCGATGGCTGTCCGACGAGCTGCAGGCCGAACGGACTCTGGTAACTTCCGCCGTTCGGTCCAGGCGTCACTCCCTTGCTATAGACCGGCGTGCATGATTGCGTATCACGCGGCATGTCTTTGGATGTGCCGCATGCCTTCGTGTCCGTGCAGCTGCGGTACTGTACACCATCAGCGGTGCACTGTCCCCACTGGCCGCAGGTCCATTGCTCTCTGCATGTCGTGCTGATGCACTTGCCATCGCGTGGGCTGAAGTAAGTGCCAATCGCGCACTTCTGTGCGGTGCCCCACTGGCCGCCGCTGCAAGTCTGGTAGGTCGTTTCGGTGACGGCTCTCACTTGTCCGTTGCTGCACGTGGCCGTCGGCGTAGGGCAGTAGTAGATTTCGTAGGCAACCAATCGGCTGCCTTGGTTGATCGAAACTGGTGCGGTGAACTCGGCGTAATACTTCCATCCTCCGTCTGGCTGCACCAGGTAGATGTTCACGAGTGCGGGATATTTCGCCGACGTGATGGTCTTGGCACCGATGAAGGTGCCGGACTCATCAGGGTACTCGCTACATTGGCGTGCTTGGCCAGCGACTGTCAGAGTTGGGCTCGGGTCCTTGCCCGCGCTTCCGAGCATACTGTGCGGGAAGGCGGCAACACTACCACCGAGCAGCACGAGCAGCAACAAGAGTGCAATGAGCTTATTGGATGTCAGTTGCGATGTCATCATCGAAGCCTCCTTGTTCGTTCATGATTGAGAGTCTGACGGCCTTCGCTTCAGCCGGCACGCATGCAGTGATGCCGACGGTGCTGCCGGGTGCGAGCACGTTCTTCGTCACGTCCTTGCTTGCGTACACGACGCCGCTCTGCGTGACGACAAGTTTGCCTTCGATGTCAGTGCCAGTGACCCAGCCGACAAGGCTGAGACCTTTCGCAGGATTGACGATGCAAGAGTCGATCCTGTGGCAGACTGGCTGGCCAACAATATCGAGCTTGCCAGTGAGCTTGGCGTTGATCGTTGGGTTGCAGCTGATCTCTTGACCATTGTAGACTGCGCCTAACAATCCTCCTTCTTCAGTGGCCATGATGAGGCCACCGATCGCAAGGAGTGCGACGGCCGCGATGACGATGATGATCGGGAGTTTTTCCATGGAGTGACCTCACATCGAAAAAAGGGAAGAGAAAGAAAAAGAGGATCCAGGCTTACTGGATGTCAAGCTTGACGTCCTGCACGGTGAAGACCGCTGAGGCTACACTTGCATCCGTCGCGCCGCTGACACGGACCTTGCCGCCGAGGGTCTGCTTCACAGCTCCCTTGCTTGCGAAGTCGATCTCGATGTCGTCAGATGCGCCAGGGTTCACTCCGCCCTGTGCCTTGATCTGGAACTTCAAGGTCTTCGCTGAGTCGCGGATGCTGTTGGTGCGGTCATCGAGCTTGTCTGCTTCAACGAAGTAGATGTGCTCGTATGCGCTCCACAGTGCGTTCTCCTTGTCGTCAAGGACGCCGGCTGCCTTGATGTCCACGAGCTCAACACCGTTGAGCGTCAGGATAGGCGTGCCCCACACGGTGATCGGTGCTTCGACGAGGATGTAGTATCCCTGGTCGTTGAAGTCTCCGTCCGTGCTGTTGCTCTTGAACTGCAAGTCGATGCTGATGTCGCCGCTCTCGCCAACTGCCATGGCCGTTGTGTTGCCCGTCGTGCTCGTGAAAGTCACGCCGTCCACTTCGTAGTCCGTAGCACTTGCGTCGCTAGAGTCGTAGATGCTCGCGCGCAGCGTGTTGTCGTAGGCGTTGAACACGAGGATGCCGTGCTGCTCTCCGTAGAGCTCAAGCAGGCTGGTCGGTTCGCCAACGTAGAAGCGTGCAGCACCATCGCTGGTGACTGCGCCGTTTCCTTCACGCACGCCGAGAACGCGGCTGTTGTCGCCACCCTCTGCGTCGGAGCTGATCGGTCTGAAGGTGTACCACTGACCGCAGTCAAGCGTGACGCTGCCAGAGGTCGTGTCGGAGGTGCTCGTCTTGAGGCTGCCATCTTCCTTGTAGAAGTAGCCAGTCACGTCGAAGCTCTCTTCACCCGTTACGTTGAGTGCATTGAACATGGTGATGGTCAATGTCGTCTGCTTGGTGTCACCGCACATGTTGGTCGCTTCCTGCAGGTTCTCCTGCTTCGCGTCCTTGACCACAGCGCCGCTGGCACCACTGGTATTGAAATCTAAGAATCCGCCGAACCATGCAACCGCAGCGAGTGCCAGGACGACACCGACGGCGAGCATGACAGCTGTGCCTTTGCTCATGTTACCTTTGTTGTTCATGTGGAGACACCTCGATAAGAGTCTTTGAGTCTCTGAGCGGATCCTAGGTTCTTAAACCGCGAGTTGAGCATCTCGAGGATTCATCTGTCTCCCAGGGATACACATGAGAAATTTTAAGAAGGGATCGTCAATGATGTTGAGCGAAAGTATTGATCAGTGCAGCATCGACTTCTTCCTGGGACGTGAAGACGTACCGCTCCGTGTTGCGGATGTTCACGTGACCAGCAAGTCGCTGTGCGATAAGCAGATCGCCTGTTGTCTTGTAGACCTGCGTGATGAACGTGTGACGCAGCGAGTGTGATGTTAAGCGATAGAGTCGATGCGGATGTCGCCCTTCTGGTTCTTCACTCTCGCCATACACAAAGTCAAGACCTGCAGCTGCGCGCGCCTGGCGCACTTTCTTACGCAACCAGTTCGGACTCGCGTACGGGTACTTGTTCGTCGGCGCCTCAGCAGGGAAGACATAGATCGGATGCGGGTTCTCCGTCATCCAGTCGCGCAGCACCTCGTACACTTCATCGTGCAAATACATCCAGCTGCTGCGCGATCCTTTGCCGCGCCGGATCCACGCGCGACGTTGCGCCAAGTCAACGTGTTCCGTGCGGAGTTTGCATGCTTCGCTGATCCTGGTGCCGAGGCACTTCATCACCGTGCAGATCGTGCGCGCCTTCTTGTGCGTGAGATGCGCGAAGAACTTGTCGCGCTCAGGCAGCATGAATCCTTTGTTCAGGTCGCCGTACTTCGGATCGCGCGATCGCTTGTAGCGTCGCTTCTTCTCCGCAGTAATGCGCTTGCTCAATTCCTCGAGCTGATTCTTGCTCAGCTGATTGAGCGCTATGTCTACCGCCGGTGTGTTACCTTCCCCCATTGTCGTCGAGCCTGTGAAGTAGTTACCTACCCCCTTGGCCTTCGGGGTTGCGCGCTTATATTCGCTGCGCGCGTATGTCCAGTGACCTTGCGCTCACGCCGTATAAACCACGTTTACGAGCGCTTGAAGCTTTTAGCCTATGATCGCATCCTCCAGATCATAGACGGTGGTGCCGTCTACAAACCGCGAGATTTTGATTTTAACGGGCGATCCATCTGCAAAGGCATCTTGGGTGGTTCGAATCCGGGCGGGCTCATTCTTGGCCGGTTTGCGGCCGTTTAATGGCACGTCCTTGGCGCCGCCCTGGTCCGGATTCTGGGCAACCTCAGCCAGCGCATCAACATCGAAGCGTCGCGCGCTGCGCATGTCCGGCAGTGCGTCAGCGATTTCTCTGACGAAGATCTCCACGACCTTGCCCTGCAGTTCTTGAGGAACTGTGACTACGCTGCTGTTGCCAGTCTTCCACACTTTTGCCTTGTAGTTGATCACCATGTAAATACAGTGTAAATACACCTATATAAATGTTCCCGTATTTACACGTATTTTTGTTGACAAAGTTGACGATGTTGACACAGTTCATACTCGCTGCTACCTTTCTATATAAATCCCCTACGCGCGGGTGCGCGCGCCCGTACGCGCATACGCATGCGCGCCCGCGTACTCAAGCCTAAATTTTCTCGTACGCGCGTGCGCGCGTTAATTTCAACCTAGGTCAACAAAGTCAACAATGTCAACATTTTGCGGAAACGTAAATACTTGTGCATACCGGAAAATATTTAAACTTGTATTTACGGTATTTACAGTATGCACGGAATCCCCGTGCAGGTGGTAGAAGCAATGGCAGTCAAATTCCGAGCAAAGCCCTGGAAGACCGGCAACAGCAACGTCGTGACAATCGACTCCGACAAGATCCATGAGCACAAGATGGATCTCAACAAGGAGTACGAAGTGACCATGGAGGAAGTGCCCAATGCTTAGTGCGCCAACATGGCACTTGTTTGCTGCGCGCACGGCTGAGATTCTCGGGTCTCCTGCGGTCGCAGCCCGGCACCGATCGGAAGCGCGGGGTGGCGCATGGTCGAACCAGGCAACGATCAGTACCTAGCGCAGGTCGAGAAGAGTAAGGCTCGCCTGCAGGGAGAGTCTGCTCCTGTCTGGAAGCGCGTGACGAATCTCGAGATCCAGCTGGCCGAAGCGATGCGCGAGATCAAGCTGCTCAAGACACAGGTCTCGCAGGTGCAGCGTGAGCAGGATGCCGCACTCATCAACGAGCTAGAGGCGGTGTCGCATGACTGACTACCTCACGATCGAAGAGGTCGAAGCACGCCTGCCGCGGATCCGGCCATTACTTGCTGAAGCGCGCCGACTCAAGCACGAGATCGAGCTCGTCTCTGTCGCAAATGATTTCATGCTCACCAATGAAGAACGGCCATTGTTGAAGGATCACCTGCACCGTCTCGGGCAGCTCGTGAATGAGCTGGAAGATCTCGGGTGCTACATCAAGGATCTGGACATGGGACTGGTTGACTTCATCACAAAGCATGAGGGCAACGATGTCTTCCTCTGTTGGCTGATGAGTGAGCCGCGCGTGGAGCACTGGCATGGTCTGGATGAAGGGTTCGGACAACGACAGCAGATCTTGCGCATTGATGAGATCACGTACGATCTCACCTTCGAGACGCCGAAGGTGAGCGATGATTAAGCATCACTTGCTGGCGAAGATCTACCATGACCTTGGCAAGCAGACCACGAACTTTAGTCTGCAGCACAGCTGGCTCGACGGCGCAGACAAGCACTTCACGAAGCGCCGCACGTTCCTCGATCTGGATCCTGCAGCTGACGACTGGTTCATCCAGTCATGCAACCATCGCCAGATCTTGTTGAACGAGATCATCGTCGACTTCGATCGACCGATCCCGCGCGAGACCGCGCTGCAGGATCCGGAGATTGCTGAACTCCTGCGCGAGCTCATTGATGATGAATGGCGATTTGTCGTCTACCACACGGGCAGCAAGGGTGTGCATGTGCACATCTACAACGATCGCCTCAGCACGATGCAGCGCCAGGAGCGCGAAACATTCCGCTTAACATTCCTTCAGAACTTCAATCTCACTGGCGTGGACCTGCAGCTCAAGAGCGACAACGTGATGATCGCACTCGAGCATGTACCGCACTGGAAGACCGGCCAGATGAAAACCGTCTTGTTCAATCATGGGGTGCGTGCGTGGATGTAGATCCGAAGAAGACCAAGGTCGGCAAGAAGATCGTCAAGAAGATCGAGACCGTCGAAGTCACTGGCGACATGCTGCGTGCCATGAATCCAACGCAGCCCATCTTCCCGCTCCTGGCCAAGCTCATCCTTGAGCGCAAGCCGATGTTCTACGACCAGGCCACAATCTGGTGGATCTGGGATAAGGACGCGTCGCGCTGGCGGTACGCTGATGATGTCGACGTCCTCAACCTTGTACACAGTGAGGACCCGCGACAGTCCAACTTCACGGTGAACAAGAAGGAGAAGATCATCACGTCGCTCAAGATGCGCAGCCGCAACCAGCGGCCGAAAGATATTCCGCTTAACTGGATTCAGTTCAAGGATCAGTTCTTCGACGTGAAGACCGGACAGATGTTCGCGGCCACGCCAGAATGGTTCTGCATGAATCCAATCCCGTGGAGCCCAGGCGAGTCCGAAGAGACGCCAGTGATGGATGCGCTCATCACGAGCTGGGTCGGCGAGAAGTACCTGCCGAGCATCTACGAGATGTTTGCGTACGTCGCGTACCGCGGCTACCCGATCCACCTGGTCTTCTGCTTCGTCGGCGGCGGTCGCAACGGCAAGACGACCTTGCAGGATATGCTACAGCGCTTCGTCGGTATGGAGAATGTTTGCAGCAGTAGCTTTGACGGCATCATCCACAATCGCTTCGAGACCTTCGGCCTATACAAGAAGCTCGTGTGCCTGCTGGGCGAGACGAACTTCAATGCGTTCGACAACACGGACACCTTCAAGAAACTCTCTGGCCACGACATGATGAAGTTCGAGGCGAAGAACAAGGATCCGATCTTCGACTTCAGCTACGCCAAGGTCTTCATCAACAGCAACAGCCTGCCGTCGAGCAATGACACGAGCGATGGTTTCTACCGTCGATGGTTCATCGTCGACTTCCCCAACGAGTTCCCTGAAGGCAAGAACATCCTCGACACAATCCCAGAGCACGAATATGAAAACCTGGCGCGCAAGATCATCAGGATCCTGCCTGAGCTCCTGGCGCGCGGCACGTTCACGAACCAGGGATCGATCGCTGAGCGCAAGCAGAAGTACCTCGAGGCCAGCAACCCGCTCAACATCTTCCTCGATGAAGAGTGCGAGCGAGATCCTAACGGTCGCGTGAAGTACGGCGAGCTCTACAACGCCTACAGCAGATGGCTGAGCGCACGCAAGCGACGCGTCGTCCAGTACAAAGAGTTCCGCGAAGCCCTGACGCAAGAAGGCTTCGATGTCGACAAGGTGCGCATTGGTGATGAAGTCGTGCGCGCCGTCATTGGCCTGCGCAAGCGCGAAGGCCTGCACAAGTTCTCAGGTGGTAGCACCACATCGCTTGACGACGGTGACAATCAAAAACTAGTTGTTGGGTTAGGTGGTGGAGATGGTCCGGCGGGTGATCCTGCATCACCCCACGTTATGCCTCCTGGCTTGTCGAGCCATGGGATTTCTATCAGGAGCCCGCCGGACATCCTTTCCTTCCTCCGTGCACAAACACATGGTCGCGCTACGTTTGATGAGATCCTCAACGCGGTAGCCCCCGACGTGAAGATGCCGGACAAGTGGCTGATGATGAACCTGCGCGGCTTTGCCAACCAGGGAGATGTGTTCAATCCGCGACCGGATGAATGGAGTGTGTTAGAGTGAAGCACCAAGGTACAGATGAGCAATGCAAAGCCTGCAGGCGCAACGCGCAGCTGCAGCAACGGATGAAGGTGTTCCAGTGAGACCGGGCCTACTCGCAGTCGGCGTGATCCTGCTCGTGCTCGGCGCCATCGGCTACTTCCTGATGCAGCCGGTGCCGGATGCAGATTCAACGACGACGCAGCTCAGCGTGCTGGCTATGATCCTTGGAGCGATCCTTACGTTGCTAGGTCTCTTCCTGCCGGACGAACACAGTACTGCGCCGGTGGTTAAGGAACGCCGTGTCATCAAGGAGAGCGACGATGAGGAGTGATTCTTTTTTGCGCGGTAGGGCGGAGACGGAGTGCCGCACCCCACGTGGTATTCGCACGGAGCGCCGCTTAGCGGGTCAAGCATTGGCGAATGTTGCAGGTTCGAATCCTGCACCGCGCTTGTCCTCTTCCGACGGAGGCACAGCCCATGTCTTTGGGCAAGTCGGTGGCAGCCTGGAAAGACAGGCATCATACTCAGCGAATCTGAGCAAGGGTCCACGCCTAGGACCGCTGGTGGAATTTCCCAACCAAACCGTGACGGCGGGAGAGACCGCTGACAGCTCGGAAAGACGAGCACTCTTTCGATTAACAGGGTGGGATCAATGGATGACATCGAACATGTAATGGTGGAGATCGACAAGGATCTCAAGCGCGGCTACCAGGGACAGCGACGCCGCAATGGCAACGCAGCTGCGCTCGTGGCGCTCTTACACCAATACGACCTGGCACCGGCGGCCAGCGACTACGTGCACCACTACCGCGCTATGCAGGCAAGCTATCGTCGGGGAGGATTCCGATGAGCGGGCTCGTTGACATCTTCTGCCAACGCTGCAAGACCTGGATGTACCGTGCCAATCCGTATGAGCACCTCACCCAGCTCTATTGCAAGCCTTGTCGGCAAGCGCGACGATCAGAGTACAACAAGCGCTGGCATGCGCTCAACTACAAAGCCAACAAGAACGCTATCGCGCGACCGATCAACATCGTCGCGGAGGATCCATGACGAAACTACAGGAGACACAACGAAGCTTAGACGAGCTCTACGCAATGCAGAGAAAATTCTTCCACGACCTATGGGTCGCCGGTACATGGATCATGTTCGTGGGCGTGATGGCCTTCGGCACTTCGATCATGTACCCGATCGATGCGGTGCCGGGCGACCCGATCGAAACTTGGCGCATGCTCCTGATGGTCATCGGGATCCTGTTCGTCGGTGCAGGGGTAGGACTATTCGGCGGCGCCTGGACACTCTCGCGGGAGATCAAGAAGTTCAACGCCGTCAGCCTGGACGTGAGCTAAGATGATCGACCAAACTGATACGCAGTGGCTGCTTGAGCAGCTCGATGATCGGATCACGGACGCCCGTCTGCTCGCGTGGATCTTCCTCGTGAGCGGTGTGTTCGTCATCGCGCTTCTGATCTTCGTGATTCCGAACAACAGTGCAGCCTGGGCAACGAGCCTGTACTTGAGCTTGGTAGCAATCGGCGCGAGCTTCCCGAACTTCCTGCACGCGAAGATGCTCAAGCAGCACCGGCGCAATGTCGAGCACGTGGGGCGGAGGCAAACGTGAGCAACGGTAAGACCTTGCGCTTAAGGCGTGGTCCGGAGGGCGATCGTGCCAAGCTCTACATGAGAACGGCCAATGCCTGGTACACTGTATTGACAGGCAGGTTCCTGGATGAAGAAGAGTACAATGTGCTCTATTGCAGCGGGGATCCTGAGGCGCTTGAGGCGCACCAGCTCGCAGTCAAGAAGCTCAAGGAGCTGGGACGATGAGAGACGACGCACCGGCCAAGCCGCGCAAGATGGAATGGGTCTGGATGTGGCTGTTCATCGGCACGCTCCTGATCTTCCTGCTGTGCTTGTTTGCCGAGTGGGCGAAGATCAACCTGACAGCACTCATCATTATTGCGATCGCCGTCATCGTGGCGATCTTCATGCTTGTCAAGGAGAAGGCACCGCCCAGCTTCGTCGATGCCCTCGAAGCCTGCGCCGAGCTGCAGTTCCAACACAACGGCCAGCGCTTGAGTATGAACATCCGGGATAGCGAAGTCATCCCTGACGGGCCGAACTGGATCGTCTTCTTCTGGAAGACCAACGATCGCGGCTACCCAGCAGCGTACCGGTATGATCCGACAAAGCGCGCAGTGATCGGCCGCGAGATCAACAACTACGAGGCGATCTTGAAACGCCTGGATAATTCCAAAGTCCTGAGCGCAATGGCTGAGGACATCATGCAGCGACGCAAGGCCAGGGAACTGGATGACCGTCGAGGAATTGATACGAGGGAGGTAGACGCAGATGGAGCAACATTCTAAGATCGTGCTGGCCTTGCTGTTCGTGTTATGCGCAAGCATCACGCTGGCAGACACCGCAACGCAGACGGCAACATTGAACATCGTGTGCAATGGCGAGGCGCAATGCGTGACCGTCGTCAACGGTACACCGGTGATCTTCAGCGGCAACGGGAGCAGCGTCACCCTGAACATCCCTGTCACCTTCACGTATGAACGCAACGTGACCTACGTGCAGAACGTGACGGTCAACCAGACCACGACGGTCGTCAATGTCACGACGACCAATGTCACCGTCGTAGACTGCAACATGACGGGGGTCGACCAGGCCACCATGGAGCAGAACATCATCAACAGTCTCAGCTCAAGTCTGACGTCGAGCTGCAGCCAAGCATGCACCGCGAGCGACGCCGTGCGCACGGATCTGCAGCAGCGGCTCTCGGCTTGCGAGATCAACCTGGCCAATGCAACCGTGCAATGTGAGGCACAGTATCTCGCCGTCCAGGCGCAGTGCAGCGCTGACCTCAACATCAGCCGCCAAGAGACGCAGCAAGCACGAGAGACGAACACGCCATGGATGCTGATTACCGTCTTGATGATCCTCGCTGTCGGCGTGTACGCTTGGAGTGAGTACACGAAGAGCAAGCCGCAGAAGGTGCCCGGCGGTCCAACGGTAAGGACGTTGCCGCCTGAGATGCTGGACGAAGACGAGTTCGGCGATGAACCGCCAGAGCAAGTCAAGCCACGGGGGAAGCGACGATGAACGGCTGGTACGTTTTCCAGATGATCGTCATGGCAGTCGTGCTCATCGTGATTGTCTTGATCGTGTGCATGATCGGCTGGGACAAGTGGCGTGAGCATCGCAAGAAAGGCAGCAGAGAAGTTGCTGCCGCTCGCGCTCGTGGCCGCAGTCTGATCGAGACGCAGTACGGCTGGCTCACCGTGCTCAAGTACATCCCGTACACGGACACCGAGTACGTCGTGACCTTGATGGATCACAACCGCGTGAAGTACAACATCGACATCAATGCGCACGAGCTCAAGCCCGTCAACATCATGCAGGCAGCCTTCGGTCCTGGTCCAGCGATGTTCTCGTACCTTCCCGGCGATCGTGCTAAGCGCATCGTGAAGCAGAAGTACCGCCAGGCCGATGAGACAGAGGAGGCTGATAACTACAAGCAGGAGGCGGAGCGTGAGCGCACGCATCGCTTGATTGCTGAAGCCAAGCCGCAGAAGATGGCCGAGGACATCATCGACAAGGCCAAGGGCATCGAGCAGAGCAAGCAACCACGAGAGGCACCACGAAGATGAGCTTGCCGCGATCACGTTGCACCTGCCAGCAGAGCACGAGTGGTTGTGCCTGGTGCCGGAAGTACAAGCAGCGAAGGAGGGCACGATGAAGGTAGACTACATTGAGGCTGGCCTCACGGTGCCAAGCTACAAGACGCCAGAGGTCCAGCCATTCTTTATTCCCTTCAGGAAATACGCGTGCGTCTATCTGATCGCGCAGCCACGCTACGGGAAAGGCGGCCTGGCCAAACACCTGGTCGTCAAGCTCTCGCACCATCGGCCATTGTGCATCTTCGACTTCAAGGGAGAGTGGAGCAGGCACGTCACGCACCCGAACCATCACAGCAGGCACCCTGACTTCATCAGCGAGTACAAGGTCTATCGGAACTTCACCTTCAAGCTCGAGGAGTTCAAGGCCAGTGAGGACTGGATGAGCATGGGCTTCCTGCGCGCCGAGGAGATCCGCAACATCTTCCTCGACACCATGAGCTTCCACCAGGGCATGCCGGATGACTTCATGCAGATCCTCAGCAACCTGCCCACTGAGACCAAGGGCAGCATGACGATCGAGGAGTTCAACACGATGTTCCGCGTGAACCTGCCGATCAGCGTGCACGCCGAGACCAAGCGTGCCTGGGTGCGTACCTTCCAGCGCGTCAAGGGATGGTTCTGGTATCCGGGCGACAGCAGAGAGATCTACAACTTCGGCGAGGAATGGCTCAAGCACAAGCACATCTTCATCGACTTCACCACGGAAGGACACCAGGACTTCAGCGTCAAGCACCGCAACCGGACCATGTTCGGCAAGATCATGGAGAAGCTGCAGGCGTACTTCGTGAAGATCCAGGGCATGCTCATCATCGAGGAAGCCGATCACCTCTTGCCCAAGGTCACCAACACGGATGGTCTCAAGCCGAGCAGTAATCTGCAAATGATCCACTTCGTCGCCAAGGCACCCAAGGAGGGCATGGGTTGCATGATGATCATGCAGCATCTCAAGCAGAGCGATGAGGATATCAGGATCGGTGGTCAGTTCATGTGGCTCATGGGCTTGTGCACCAACTACCCGTACCCGTTCCAGGCGAGCAAGGCGCCCAAGCTCTGGTACTTCCCCGAGCGCAACTACCGCGAGTTCCTCTTCATTGATGTGAACAACAACTGGCAGAAGTTTGTGCCTGGCATCCCTTGCTGCGAGTACGAGAGTAACATCGATGGAGGCATGGATCTATGACTGAACCAGAGATAGAGTTGACGCTCAAGCGCAGTACGTACGGCCACACCAGCTTCGATCTAAAGATCCGCAATGCGCAGGATCCGAAGGCGCGCCAGGCTGGCATCAAACTGTTCGATGAAGTCAGCGACAGCGTTGACAAGTATATCCAACAACGAAAAATTGAGCTTGAGGCAAAGGGCCTCATCGCGCCAAAGAAAAAGAAAGTCCACCGGATGACGTCGAAGACGAAGAAGGTGGAGGAGCAACCATAATGGCAAATCTCGCAGATCAGGAACCCTTAGAAGAGCTCGGGGAAGAGCTCGAATTCGCACCACCACCGCCAGCAGCACCGCAGATCCTGCGCAGCAAGTTCGGCGACATCGAACTGGAAGGTAGCGATGCCCTTGAGATTGTGAGCGCGATCTTGCGCAAGTGCAGCGAGGTCATTGTGTATCTGGACCAGCGCGCGGAAGTCACGCGCTCATTGCCGGACATCCATGCGGAGCTGGCTATGCGCAACCAGCGTGAAGTCGCCCTGGAAAACCGCGAGCTGGTCCGCATGTTGGGCGGCGACCTGCGCGAAGTGCTGAGCGATGTGCGTGCGATCCAGAAGGAGGCCAAGAGCCTTGAGCGCCAGATCCGCGCGAAGAGGCGATGATGATGGACGAGCTTATCATGGAACCCATTGGTCGGCGCCGCGAGATCCCGGTGCGCCTGACGAAGACGAAGACCTGCATTGAGTGTGGTGCGATTATTCCGCTCTGGGATCACGCGCCAAAGTGCAGCATGCTGCCACTGAAGAAGAGGCGATCCTGATGCAGCTGAAGCACCGCGAGCTCTGGCTGATGACCATTATCGGGTTCCTCCTGGCACTGGTTATCATCGTGGTGTACTACGTCTTTATCGATTCCGGGGTGCGCCCATGGCCGTAGAGCTACGCCTGGATCGGCACCAGAAGTTCTGCGAGAACGGGTGCGGCACAGTCATCATCAAGAAAGGCTTGCGGCGCTTCTGCAAGCCCTGCGCACGCGCGAGAGATGACGCCAGTCAACGGCGTAGCTTCCAGCGCTGGTACGCCAAGAAACAAGCGGAGAAGAGAACATGAAAATTGACACAAACGATAAGGAACTTCGACGACGATTCGTATCTGCCCTCGTGATTATTTGGGCGATAGTTGCGACCCTTGTAGCTTGGGAGCAATCGAACCAGGTTGAATATTGGACCGACCGATGGAGCGAACAGTACGATGACACGTTAGACTGCCAGGCAGATCTCGGCCGCTACATCGTTACAGAAGCAAAGCTGCGCCCATTAGCGACGAGCCCCAACGCCGAGGCGTCACACATCCAATGCGCTCCTTCTTGCATCGTGCGCGTAGATATCGACTATGACAACCGAACGATCGAGGATATCAGGTGCGTCGCATGACTGAAGCGTACCCATTGCAATGGCCACCTGCATGGCCACGCGCTGATGAACATGAGCGATCGCGGTTCGGCAAGTGGAACAACCCGGTGAGCGTCGCTCGCGGCGTTGCTGACGTGATGTACGAGCTGAAGCTACTCGGCGCATCAAGTATTGTCATTAGCACGAACGTCCCCGTCGGCAAAGGCGGATTGCCTCTCAGTGACAAACGCGAGCCGCAGGATCCTGGCGTGGCAGTCTACTTCTTGCGAGAAGGCAAGTCGCAGTGCATTCCCTGCGACAAGTGGAGCCGTGTCGGCGACAACTTGCGCGCCGTCGCCAAGACCATTGAAGCTTTGCGCGGGATCGAGCGCTGGGGCGCCAAGAACATGGTTGACGCAGCATTCCAGGGATTTAAGGCGCTGCCATCACCGGAGATGGTACTTGCCATGCCGCAAGCGCGCTCCTGGCATGCAGTCCTCGGTGTGAGCTCAGATTCGCCGATCGAGGTTCGCCGCGCAGCCTACCGCGCACTCGCAAAGACTAGGCATCCTGATGTGAGCAAGGATCGTGCAGCATGGGATGAGCTGCAGCGCGCAGCAGAACAAGCAGGCATCAAAGAGGCGCATCATGATTAAGAAGAAGCAAAAGATCGGAATAGTCGTCGTTCAGTCATCGAAGAACTGGAAGATTCTCGGTGACGCGCTGCTTGTCTACGGCGGCATGCTCTGTGGATCTATCACGTACGGCATCTGGCAGGTCTTCCACGACATGCCATCTCTCGAGGTATTCATCGCCGGAAAGATGTTCACCTGGCTCCTGTACACCGCAGTGCTCGCAAGCTATCTCGGGTTCAGACTCCGATGATGCCTGACTGGATCTGCGAACATTGCAAATACTTGTGGTCGTCCTGGAAGGCGCGCACGTGCCCGAGCTGCAATAGCCCACGTATCAAGCGGAGGATCCCGCAGCAATGAAGCAGCGACGCAGCCACATCAGTCTGAGCAGCTATTCGGCGAAGGTCGACGCGCAAGGCAACAAGATCTGCCTCAATTGCGACGGGATCATCACCGCCAGACGTGCGAAGAAGTATTGCTCAGACGATTGCACGATGCGATTCCTCGAGAAGAACAATCACCAGTTCATGCGCCTCGCCATCATCAAAGAGCTCGATGGTCGCTGCGAAAAGTGTGGCCAGCAGCATCAGAAGTTGATCCTGGATCACATCGTGCCGATCGCCGTGGGCGGCGCGGAGTTCGACAGGGCCAACCTGCAGCTCCTCTGCGGTCCCTGCAATAAAGTTAAAACAGCAGCCGACATGCAAATCATAGCTCAAGAGCGGAGGAAGGAGAAGATCCTGGTCAATGGCCAGCAGCAGCTCCCACAATAACATGAGCGACGAGCCTACATTCATCGATATGCAATGCCAAGACTGCAGCTACTACTTCGGCGCGCTGTGGGGAGCAACAGAATATCCAGGCGTGCCCTTGTGCAGAGACTGTTTCTGGAAGCGATATAAGACGGTGCTGCATGGGGGTTAAACGTCCAGCCTACACGGCAGTCAACCTCGATGAGGAGCGCGCGCCAGGCACGGTGCTCCGTGTGCGCTTCAACGAAGCGGAGCTCAAGATGCTCGAGGAGTTCAAGCAGGATCTCAACATCGCAGAGGATAGCACCGCCCTCAAGGCTGCGTTGGAAGTGGCCAGAAATGTCCTACAAAGCACCTTTGGGCGTGAGCTGCTCCGCTGGCTCTTTAAAAATGATCGGCCGAAACTGAGCGATCGCAAGCGCTTCTGAGGTAGGTTCCGCAAGATTTGTGGCAACAGAATTGCGCGATTTTGTAGGACAATCCGGCGCGTGCCCCTGTTGGCGTGCCAAGGATCTAGCCATCCATAGGTGCTTAAATCTTTTAGAAAATTATGCTTTTCCGACGTGACGTTTATATACTTCTCGTCGATAGAATGACTTGTTTCAGGCTCAGGGGTGGGGTCTACTGGACGAGCTCGTCCTTCGGCTTGCACTTCTTGTAGACGTTGTTCAAGAGCTCGTTCCAGGATATGCCGCACCTCGTGCAGTTACCCCAGACTTCCAGGAAGTCGTGCCCGTTGATCTGCGCAGTTGCCATGTTACTTTGCAAGCCAGTAGGCGCTGGCTCCTACGCTGATGATGCCGACTACGACCATGAAGGTTGCGAGCGGCGTCCAGCCATACGATTGCACAGCCAGGAGACCACCGCCGAACTCCGCCAGGCCGCTGAGCAGTCCGGTGATTAAGATGCCTCTCATTTGCCCTTCCTCCACACCAAGTAGATGAACGTGATGATGATGCCAATCAAGACGATTGATGCGAGGAAGACCAGGCGTACGCCGTGGATCATGCCGTCGCTGTCCACGCGGAGGATGTAGGGGAAGGTCGTGAAGAACTCCGGCGCTTCCTTGCTGCTCTGTTCGCCAAACGCGTAGCCTAGGTTGATGATTCTAAAGGTCGTCTGGGTCGTGTACACGTCATTCGTGCTGCTGATGGCCTTGACCTTGCCTCTGATGAGGCGCTGGAATTGGTCATGGCTGTGTTCCGTATAGCTGATCACCATAGCGGTGCCGTTGTCGACGACCTTACACTGCAGGGGCGCATCGGCGCTGCAGCTCTTGATGACCTTGTTGGCACTGATGCGCACGTCAAAGGTAACAGGATTCTCGTTGAAGCTGCGCATGAAGAGCAGTCCGCGGTCGATCAGCGGGCTCTCAAGGCTGAAATTGCCGGCCACGTTCTGCGGTCTGAAGAGGGGATTGTCGCCTCCGCCTCCACCGCCGCCTCCTGCTGCTGGCGGTGCCGCGGCTGTGCCGCTGCTGAAGTTCACCTGATCGCTCGCACTGATGTTCCCTGCTGAGTTGTTGATGAACGCGACAGTTTGGTAGGTTCCTACGACGCTGGGGATGTAGCTGCGCGTGTACACGCCGTTGCTCAAGGTGAGCGACAAGTTGGTCACGAGCGAATTCGGGTCGGTGATCTGCACGACTGCTGAGTCTAATGGAGATGTGCCGGTAGCATTGAGCGTGATGAGTACGCTGTCGACGCTAACAGTGGCGATTGTTGGGCTGATGCTGTACGAGTTGATCACGGGCGGACTCTGGCTGATCGTCTTGCTCGTGGTGTAGTTGATGGAGATCTCGCCGCCGTCATCCACCGTGAAGCTGGCGTTGATGACGTCGCTCGTCGTGAAGTTGGCCTCGTTGATTTCGTACAACAGAGTAGTACCATTAGGCACGGTGAGGTTGGTCTGGTTGTAGACCATGGTGCCATTTCTGAAGAAGCGCATTATCACACTGCTGAGCGTGCTGTTGTTGGGGTCCGTGACTGTGACGTTGAATGTCGCGTTTGCCAGGTCGTGGAGTGCGCGCATGCTGCTGCTGATTACGATGGGGCTGATGTTCACGAGCACGCCACTGCTGTTTAACCAGTCGCTGAGGACGCCAGAAGCGTCTTCTGCTCGCAAGCCGACAATGTACGTGGCGCTGTTGTTCACCGTGTAGTTGAGGATGTTGTACGTGTTCATGCCGGCATAGGTGCCGGTTACGTTGCCCTGGGCGAGGAGCGCGCCGTTCCTGAAGATGTGATATTCGAATCTGGTGATGTCGCTGGTGGCGTTCGCTTGGGCGTCGATGATGAGGACATTGGCGGCAGGAGTGATGTTACTCAGGACCATCACCACGTTTTGCTGCCCGGAGCCGACGCGCATGAAGGTGGCGCTGTTGTCGAGCATGCGGTACTCCGTCAGCATCCAGTTGGCCGTGCGGTGATTGGTGTCGATTCTTGCCTCGGTGATGACGGCCGGGTTGAAGGCAACTGAAGGTGTGTCGCGCTGGTAGCGCCCGATACTGAGCTCACTGGTGCCGGTGTTGAGATTGCCGGTGTTCGCGCTGGTCGCTGCTTCGGCGACGCCGTTGACGTACATCATGGCGCTCTTGTTGCTGTGGTACTGGGCGCCGATCCAGTAACTCAAATTGGCCGTTGGTATGCTTGTGCCGTGCGCATCTTGGCGCGTGCCGTGCGTCATGGTGTTGGTCCAGGTCACTGCGCCGTCGGGGTTCTGGATGAGGTATTGCAGATTGCTGCAGCACTTGCCGATCGGACCGGTGTTCGCATACCTGCCGTCGTTGGGGTCGCCGGTCACGTTGATGTACAGGCTGATCGTCATATCCCCGTCGGGTTCGAGGCTGGCGTGATCTGGGAAGACGATCACGCTGTTGTCGTCGTCGAATCGCTGGCCGAGGCCGAGCTTGGTCACGACGCGCTGCGTGCTGCTGAGCGTGCCGTTGTTGCCGTTGCAGGTGCTGTCTTTCGTCTCTGGCGCCGCATCAGCAATGTCTTCTTGGAGGTGCCAGACGGCAGCGTAGCCCGTCCAGACGTTGCAGCCGCCGTAGGTGTGGCTCTTGCTGTAGTCGCTAGCAGCGCTGTTGCCGTAGTAGACCCAGAAGACGGTGTCGGTGGAGCTGCTCAGGTTGCCTTTGAACCAGACTTCTCCTTGGAGGCTGGTCTTGTTCACGTAGACGACTTCGCGCGGGACCTCGGTGATTTGGTCGGCGAGGGTGATGCGGATGTCGCTGCCGGAGTTGGTGATGTTGCCGAAGAAGCTGGCGGGGAAGCGGCTGAGGTCGAGGAAGACGGGGAAGTTGTTGACGTTCTCCGCGACCCGGCTGCTGTTGATGGTGACGTTGA